>Ga0105249_10000930_pt1 | contig 25901 bp, 18 predicted proteins | sample KBSS44metaG_FD_81522 | JGI IMG/M metagenome (GOLD analysis project Ga0105249, IMG submission 81522) | Switchgrass rhizosphere microbial communities from Kellogg Biological Station, Michigan, USA - KBS S4-4 metaG | ecosystem: Host-associated > Plants > Roots > Rhizosphere > Soil | place...
CGACTACAAGGCCGTCGCCGGTCATCGTCCCGACCGTATCCAGGTGAAATTCATGGAGGCGAACAAGAGCATCTATGTAGGATTGGCGCCGGTCGCTGGCACACGAGTTTTGTTTCCGATCCGTGTGTCGTTCATGACCATGATCGGCATCGTCACCGTAGAGGCCGAGAGTTTCGCGGTGGCGCCGCGCGAAAAACAGGTAGCGAACCCCGCCGGCAAGTAGCGCGGGGCACGGTTTCCCGTGCGATTCCGAGAAATTAACACCCGGCAACGAATTCGAGCACGACTTAGGAGTGTCGCGCGTAGCTGTCGTATCGCTTCGGATGGCAAACCCAACATCTAGATGCGAACGAAGCTGGACTCGGAGCGAGTCACCGATTCGGGCTTGGTTCGTTCGAGGCGTGTTCCGCTTCGTTATCAATCTCGACCTGCGGCCCCGAAACCTGTCGCAATATGATACAGAACCCCGATCAATCACCGCGAATCCCGACGATGCCTCTGAAAACTCCCCCGATTCCGCCTGCCCAGCGCGGACGAGGCGTGACCGCCGTGCTCGGGCCGACCAATACCGGCAAGACGCATCTCGCGATCGAGCGGATGCTTGCGCATTCCTCCGGCCTCATCGGACTGCCGCTCAGGCTGCTCGCACGCGAGGTCTATAACCGCGCCGTCGAGCGCGTCGGGGTCGATGCAGTCGCGCTCATCACGGGCGAGGAGAAGATCAAACCTCCCAAGGCGCGTTTCTGGGTTTCGACCATCGAGGCGATGCCGCAAGATCTCGACGTTGCCTTCGTCGCGATCGACGAGGTGCAACTCGCGGCGGATCTCGAGCGCGGTCATGTTTTCACCGATCGCATGCTTCATCGCCGCGGCCGCGAGGAAACCCTTGTGCTCGGCGCCTCAACGATGCGCGGGCTCATTGAGCGGCTGCTGCCAGGCGTCGACGTCGTTCAGCGGCCACGTCTGTCGCAACTCGCCTTCGCAGGCGATAAAAAAATCACGCGGCTACCGCGACGCTCTGCCATCGTCGCTTTCTCGGGCGAGGAAGTTTATGCCATCGCCGAATTGATCCGCCGCCAGCGCGGTGGGGCCGCCGTGGTTCTCGGGGCACTTTCACCCCGCACGCGCAATGCCCAGGTCGAAATCTATCAATCAGGTGATGTCGATTATCTGGTCGCTACCGACGCGATCGGCATGGGGCTCAATCTCGATGTCGACCACGTTGCGTTCGCGTCCGACCGCAAATTCGACGGCTATCAGTTCCGCAACCTTAATCCTTCCGAGTTAGCGCAGATCGCCGGCCGCGCGGGACGCCATTCGCGTGACGGCACCTTTGGCACTACCGGCCGCTGCGATCCTTTTGACGTCGAGCTCGTCGAGCGTCTTGAAAATCATAACTTCGAACCTGTGCGCGTTGTTCAGTGGCGTAATTCGAAACTCGATTTCAGCTCCCTTCGTGCGCTGCTGGAAAGCCTTTCCACGTCCCCCCGCGAAGAGGGCCTGACGCGCGCACCCGTCGCCGAGGACGTGCTGGTGTTGGAGCGCGCCGCCAAGGACGAGGAGATCTCGGCACTGGCAAGAACACCCGCTGCCGTCGAACGATTGTGGGATGTCTGCCAGCTTCCCGATTACCGCAAGATCGCGCCTGCCGCGCACGCAGAGCTTGTGATGACCCTCTATGGATTCCTGATGCGCAAGGGTAGAGTTCCGGCCGACTGGCTCGGACGCCAGGTGGCGCACGCCGACAGAACCGATGGTGACATTGATACGCTCTCAAACAGGATCGCGCAGGTACGCACCTGGACTTTTGCGGCCAACCGGCCGGATTGGCTTGACGATCCCGAGCACTGGCAGGGCGTCGCGCGCGCTATCGAAGATAGATTGTCCGACGCGCTCCATGAGCGCCTCACCCAGCGCTTCGTCGACCGGCGCACCAGCGTACTTTTGCGGCGCCTGAGAGAGAACACGACGTTGGAAACCGAAATCACGCAGACCGGTGATGTGGTCGTGGAAGGTCATGTCATAGGACGCCTTTCGGGTTTTGAGTTCGCGCCAGCCGATTCCTCCGGCGAACCTGACTCAAAAGCCTTGCGCGGCGCCGCACAGAAGGTGCTGGCGAGCGAGATCGAAGCCCGCGCGGTTAGGTTTTCCGAGTCGAAAGACGAGGCTTTTCTGCTCGCTTCGGACGGCACCATCCGATGGACAGGAGATCCTGTCGCGAAGCTTATCGCCGCGGATAACGTGCTCGAGCCTCGATTCAGCATCCTCGCCGACGAACAGCTCACGGGTAGTGCTCGCGACGGCGTCGAGGCACGGATCGCACTTTGGCTAAAAACCCATATTGAAAAGTTGCTCGGACCGCTGACCGCGCTTGGCAAAGCCGAAAATATCACGGGCATCGGGCGCGGCGTCGCCTTCCAGCTAGTCGAGGCGCTAGGCGTGTTGGAGCGTCATAAGGTTGCGGAGGAAGTTAAAGGGTTGGAGCAACCGGCGCGCGCCACACTACGCCAGCATGGGGTGCGTTTCGGTGCCTACCACATCTATATGCCGGCCTTGCTGAAACCCGCGCCACGCGGTCTGAGTCTCCTGCTCTGGGGTCTGAAGCACGGAGGCCTCTCACAGAAAGGAATTTCCGAACTCCCTGCGCTCTCGTCGACAGGGCGCACGTCAATTACGGTCGATCCGGAAATCGCAAAACCGCTCTATCGCGCGGTTGGCTATCGAGTATGTGGCCCGCGCGCGCTTCGGGTCGATATTCTCGAGCGCCTCGCCGACCTGATCCGTCCAGCACTTTCCTGGCGGCCTGGAGCACCTGGCGATAAGCCCGTAGGCGCAGTGGATGGCCGCGGTTTTAGCGTAACGGTGGGCATGACCTCGCTTGCAGGCTGTGCGGGTGAGGATTTCGCGGCAATCCTGCGTGCGTTGGGTTACCGGATGGATCGACGACCTGCGCCTCTTCCTGAATCCGCGGTCATAGCGCCAGCAGTCTCTACTGAAACAATTCCCGCATCGACCGACTCGATCGAAGTCACAGAAACTCCAGCGGTGGCCGAAACCGCGCCGCCCATCGCAGCCGATCCGGTACCGGTCGCCGAAGAGCCAGCTGTCGAGAAGCCAAGCGAACTTGTGATGGAAACGGCAGAGATTGCGGCCGCTGCGACGCCTCAGGAACCGGCGATGATCGAAGTCTGGCGTCCAGGACGGCCGCAAGGTGAGCGCCGGCCGCAACATCGGGAACGTCACGCACGGCGCCCGCAAAACAAGCAAGCCCAGGTTCCAACTGCTGAAGGGGCGGCAGCGGCCGAAGCTTCGGTTCAACATACAGTCGAGGCCAATCAGAAAGAGAAGCCGCAACGGGGTGCAATGTTTCACAAGCGCGAACGCAGGCCCGATCGCGGTTCGCAAACTGATCGCAATCAACAGCGCGGTGAGCGTCCGCGGGGCAAATATCCTCGTGAGCGAGAACGCGAACGGCCGCGCGAGCGCCCGATCGACCCCAATTCGCCCTTCGCCGCCCTCCTCGAACTCAAGGCTCGCCTCGAGGCGGAGCAAAAGAACGAGAGCTAAGCCTTCTTGGAAGGCAAGCAACGCATAGACCGCTGGGTCTGGCACGCGCGTGTCGTGAAAACCCGGAAGCTCGCCGCTTCGCTCGTTGCGTCTGGCCATGTTCGCGTCAATGGCAAACGCGTTGATTCACCGGGTCACGTTGTCAGTACAGACGATGTGCTCACGATCGCGCTTCCCAGCATCGTTCGCGTCTTGCGGGTGATCGAGATTGCCGATCGGCGCGGAAATGCCAAGAACGCAAAGCAGCTTTATGAGGAACTGAGTAGCAAAGTCGCCAAGAAGTGAGCCGCGTTTGCTTGCGAACAGGAGACACGTGCGCTAGGCCCGCGCATCGCCCATATAGTACTTCGGACACTCATGACTTACGTCGTCAACGACAGCTGTATCCGCTGCAAATTGATGGATTGTGTCGAGGTCTGCCCCGTGGACTGTTTCTACGAGGGCGAGAACATGCTCGTCATCCATCCGGATGAGTGCATCGATTGCGGCGTATGCGAGCCCGAATGCCCGGTCGAGGCGATCAAGCCCGACACTGTCTCGGGCCTTGAAAAATGGCTCTCGCTGAATGCCGAATTCTCGAAGGTATGGCCGAACATCACGGTAAAACGCGACCCGCCAGCTGATTCAAAGGAATGGGAGGGGAAACCCGGCAAGGAAGCGTTCTTTTCACCCAAGCCCGGTCAAGGCGACTGAAAATTATCCAATCCGACAACTTTCGGATTTAACCTTGCTTCGCGTTTCAAGCCATCGCGATGCACTAACATATTGATTTTTGGCCAGTTTGTGGTATTATGCCACAATCATCGAACGAATCCGCTCGGCCACAGCGCTCTTCAGAGAGCCTTCCATTTCGGAACTGAAGCCCAATTCGCGGTGTTCATTGGTCGCCCTCGCTCCTAAAGGGACGAGTGCGCTGCGTACTACTGTCGGTTGAGGGCTCCGATGGCAAAGAAGCGAAAGCAAACAGGGTCGAAGGGTCAAATCGTGACAAAGAATAAGATTCAGCCGAGTAAAGTTCAGGCACCCCCCGCGCCGGTCAAGAAGGCCGCTCACAGCCGCCAGGGTTTCCGGACGCACGAGCATATCGTGTATCCGGCGCATGGTGTCGGCCAGATTGTACGGATCGAAGAACAGGAAATCGCGGGCAATAAGCTCGAACTGTTCGTGATCAGCTTCTCAAAGGACAAGATGACGCTGCGGGTACCGACCTCTAAAGCGGCCTCTGTCGGCATGCGTAAGCTTGCCGGTCCTGATGTGGTCAAGAAGTCGCTCGACACCTTGAAGGGCCGCGCACGCGTCAAGCGCACCATGTGGAGCCGCCGCGCGCAGGAATATGAGGCAAAAATTAACTCCGGCAATCTGATTTCGATCGCCGAGGTCGTGCGCGACCTTTTCCGCTCCGAAAGCCAGCCGGAGCAATCCTACAGCGAACGCCAGCTTTATGAAGCGGCGCTCGACCGGATGGTGCGCGAACTCGCGGCGGTTGAGGATGTGACCGAGACCGAAGCAGCGAAGCAGATTGAAAGTAATTTGCTCAAGGGTCCGCGTCGCACCCCGAAGTCCGAAGAGTCCGAAGACAAGCAGGACGAAGCGGCCTGAAAGATCATTCAGGACCCACAAAATTAAAAGCCCGGCTTTAAGCCGGGCTTTTTTGTTGTGCCTCTCTCGATCCTACTCAACGACGATCTTCACCTTCTCGCCGAATTTGAGCTTCGTGTCGCGGTCGAATCCGTTCAGCACGAGGAAACGCTCAAGCTGCCGGTCCGGCACCGCCATTCTGCGCGCAAGTTTTTCCACCGAATCGGTGAGGCCGACACGAACGATGGAGATTCGCAAGGGTTTCACGTTCTTAGCCTCGTCAACCGCTACGCGACGGAAAGAATCGGCTGCGGCCCGAAAGATCTGATCGCGTTCGGGCGAAATCTGGCGTGCAGCGAACACCAAACGGTAGACGTCGCTTCCGAAACGGATTGCGTAAAGCCGGAATGACCATTGGTCGCCACGCGCAAGCGCCGTCGCCGCGGGAAAACCGTTAATGGTGATCGACTGAACAGAACTCCGATCCACGCCGTCGATCCAACCGGAGGCGAGGTAGTTCGCGAGCGGCGTCATTGACGGCACACGAACGGCGTCCAGGCGGAGCGCCTCCTTGCCGGTGGATGTTGCGCCGAGCACCGCCTGTGGCGTGTTCTCCAACGAGAAACCGTCCGGCGCAGTAAATGTGAAGCCGAGATTGGGGTGCAGAAAACTGCGGCCCCGTACATAGCCTTCCTTCGGATCGTCGCCGTATACAAGACCGTCGAGCGCTTCGATGAATTCCTTATGATCGCGTTCAGTCGGAGCGGCGGAGTATTGCCGGGCATTTGCGACCGCAATCGAGATGCGCTCTGGTGTGGAAGGATGGCTCGAAATGAAATCGACCTGATCCTTTCCGCTTAGACTTTGACTTTGACTTGGCGCTGGAGTTGAGCCGCCCTTCAGGTCTGCATATTTGCCCATGGCGGTCAGAAAGCGGGAAGCGCCGTAAGGATCATAACCGGCACGCGAAGATATACCGACGCCTACAGCATCGGCTTCGAGTTCCTGGCCTCGCGAGAAGGTCGCCAACGAAATCTTGCTCTTGGCGAGCGCGAGCGCTCCTAGATCCGGGTCGTTCACCACGTCGGAAATAACGCGGCTGACAATCATCGCCTGCCGCACCTGATCTTCGCGGATCGCGGCATGACGCGCGATTACATGGGCCATTTCGTGCGCAAGTACGGACGACATCTCGGACGAGTCGTTCGCGAGCGCCACAAGGCCACGCGTGATATAGAGTGTACCGCCGGGCAGCGCGAAAGCATTGATCGCTGGCGAGTTCAGCAATGTCACGCGGTATTTGATGTCGGGCCGCTCGGATGCCGCGACAAGCCGATCGACTGTCTTTGAGATCAACTGTTCCAGGTCCGGCGAATGATAGACACCACCATATGCCGCAACGAGACGCTCGTGCTCCTTGCGCTGCTCGGCAGGAAGATTACTCGCCACGTCATCGCGCGCAGCCGAAGCTTCAGAAAGACCAAAGCGATCCGTCTCGAGATTTGCGCATGACGCAAGAAGCAATCCCGATGCGAGTATGGCTAGGAGCTTCGCCGCGCGCAGCGCCCCCACATCCTTCTGTCGAACCTCTTCACGCGCGCTCATGTGCCGCTGCCCGTCACAATTTCGAGTGAAGCCGGTTTTCGAATCACGATCGCCGGTCCACCAGACAGGAATATCACACCGCGCACGCGGACACGCTTCCCTCGCAAGGATTTGAGATCGAGACCGACGGCGTTGAAGGCCGGACGGGCCTGACGGGGAATGACGATGGTGAAGTCCTCGGTATAGCGGCGCCCAAAGTCCAGATAGGTATGACCCGAAGTTTCGCCAACTCTGGTTACCGAACCTTCCACTACCGCAAAACGGCCCAAGGCTGCGTTCAGCACAGCGAGATCATCCGCATTTACAACTGAAAAGCGCGGCTCAGTCCAAAGACCCTTCAGATTCGTTCGCGCGGAGCGTTCGAGGGTGATCAACGATTCGGCGCAAGCAATTTCGCCCGCTTCGGGGGCTACACGCAGCACCCCGTCGGAAACGAGCGCAGCCTGAATCCAGCCCGCTTCTGGCTCGGAGAATGCGACCTGGGCGGTCAATCGGCCATATCTATCGTTCCGATCAGCGCGGCCATAGAGCGCAACGCGCTTACCGGTAACCAGTGTTTTAAGGCTCGAGCCAGCGCGCGCCAGGGCTTCCGGGTCTCCATCGATTTCGCTTGGGGCGACTACACCGGCCAACCGGACTTCACGACCATCGGTAAGCCGCAAGGTCATGCCGTCGCGCACTCCAGAAACGTGGGAAGTTTGAAAGGGGACGCCTGCTTCAGGGCAAGCGGAAAGGGCCTCTCCGGCATGCGCAGGTATGGACGCGACCGCGAGCGACACGCTGGCGACCGCGGCCCATGCGATCGCTTGGCCTACGCGAACGCAAAACACGGCGAGATTTTCTCCTGTCCCCGGCATTACCCTCTCACCTTAGAAACGGCTTCAACGCGGCGATTTTGCGGCGCCTGTCTCATCTCGCCAAGTGCATGCGATCACTGGAGAAGATTTAACGCGTTGTTCGGCCATGCGCCGATTATCGAGTTTCGCAACCAGATTCTTGAACAGCTCGTCCGATAAAAACCCTAGCCAACACTTGCCTTGATGTTGTGAGCAATCCTTTTTTGTGTGTCGAATTCTCGCCGGCGCCGCGCCAGCTCTTCCGGAGCAATGCGTTCGACATTGTTGTAGTCGAGCTTCCACGAAGCATCAGCGCTCCAGCGCAGCGGCGATTGTATCGTCGTGCGCGCGCTTGGTGCAGTTTCGAGAACACGCAACGCCAACTCAAGCGTGAATCCCTGTGAAACCGGATCATGCGGCTTGCCTGCGGAGTTACCGAGCGGAAAATCGCTGAATAGGAATCGCGGCACTCCGACATGTTCAACGATGTCTTTGGCGCAACCCATTACGATCGTCGGGATGCCGTTCGCCTCAAGATGCCGCGCCGCCAGCGCCGCAGTCTGATGGCAAACCGGACAGTTCGGCACCAGCACAACCGCGTCCACATTGTCGGATTGGCAACGTGCTAAAATTTCCGGCGCATCCTTTTCGATGGTGACCCGATGGCTCCGATCAGTCGGTGCGCCAAAAAAGCGCGGCGCAACTTCACCAATCCGGCCAACGCTTGCAAGCTGACGCAATTGCGGGAGCGGAAACCAAGTCCCGCTGTCGTCGGCCGAAGTGTGTTTGCGATCATAAGCGATGTGTGAAATCCGCAAATCGTGCGGCTTTGAGGTATCTCCGGCATAAACCTCGTAGAATTTGGCGGAAGCGTTGTATTTCGCACCCAGCCCTTGATCTCCCTTTTCGGGATTGAAAGGCGCCGCGGTCGTAATAATCCCTACTCGTGACCGTGCGAGTGGTTTTTGCAAAAGCTGAAAAGGTGCGTCGGCGAAGTGAGCCCAACGATAGGGCGTCGTGTATCCGATAGCGGCGTAATACTCCCGTGTACGCTGCATGTAAGGAATTGGCGCATCGTAATCCGGCGCAAAGCCGTATCGCTCGTTCTGGCCGTCCATTTTAGTTTCCCTCGTTCGCACGTCCGAAAGACTGCTCGTAGGCTCGTTGTATTCCTTTCTAATCAGTTTCGAGATTTATGGATTACGGAATGCTATGAACAGTGCCGATCGCCAAGTATAGGCCGTAACAACTATGCGCGAAGTCCCTATCGCAATCCTGATTTTTTTCTGCCTGTTGGCGGCTTCGCTCGGAGGCAGGGCGATCTCCGAGAGACTGCCCTCCAGCCACCGCCAAGACGATACACTGAACGCCGTAAGGCAGGTCGCGAGCATATTCGTCGTAATGACCTCCCTGGTGCTCGGGCTCATGATCAGCTCCGCCAAGAACACCTTCGAGGGAGTAGATCATAATGTTCACTCGCTTGCGACAAGTCTGATCATATTGGACCGGACATTGGTACAGTTTGGTCCTGAGACAAACGACACGCGGCAGCGTCTGCTCGACTATACGAAACGAGCGGCAAACGGCACTCGCCACGGTGATCCCCTGCTTGCGGATCGAGCGTCCGAAAGTCTGCTCAACGATGTGGGTAAAAGTCTCAGGGCGATAAAGCCGAAAAATCCCGAACAACTCGCTTTGTGGGAAGATGCCCGGCATCAATTCCAAAAAGTATTCGAGCTGCGATGGATAATTGTCGAGCAGTCGGAGGGAACAATTCCGGTACCGCTCCTCGTCATGCTGGTTGCGTGGCTGGCGCTCATCTTTGCGAGCTTCGGCTATAGAGCGCCACGAAATCCAGTCGTTACCGGCAGTTTCGTGCTGTCATCTTTGCTCGTCGCCGGCGCAATTTATTTGATCATGGATATGGACGTGCCTTTCTCGGGACCAATTCAGGTCTCACCAATTCCCTTGCAGCGAGCGATAACGGAACTGCAACAGTAGCCTTGATAAGATCGTAGTGGCGCACACGTCGAGTCAGTTTTCGAACCCCGACATGCCCATTCCCCGCTCTTGTGGTAAACGGATTCGGCCGGTCCCGTAGCTCAGCTGGACAGAGCAGCGGTTTCCTAAACCGAAGGTCGGAAGTTCGAGTCTTCCCGGGACCGCCAATGTTTCCAAGATGTGCGCGAACGATGAGGAGCGAAATCATCCGTCTAGATATATTGCGCTAGATCATCGCTGGAGTAGAATCCGGCGATCGCGATCATTATTTGCACAATTTTGAGAAGGTGCGCCCCGTGAACCGAAGGCATGTCGCGGCACGGACAATTGCCGGGTTTGTGACCATTGCCATGATGTTTTGTTGGTCTATGGCGCACAGTTCTCGTGCCTTTGCTCAATTTTCAGTCGACTTTAGCAAACAATTTTCAGTCGCTCGCGAAGACGAGCGTTCCTTCAAACTTTCCCGCCCCGGCTCGCCGCCGGTCCGTGTGACGTTTCTGACAGCCGAAACCTTTCGCATTCGTGTGCTGTCGGAAGAGGATGAAGACGCCAAACTAATTGAATACATGGTGGTCAAATCCGACAGCTCCTACGCTGCCGTGGACGTGCGCGTAGAAGCTCGCCGGGAGCGCATCACCTTTCGTACGAAAGCCGTCAGACTCCGTTTTGTCATTCGCGATGAATTCGTTTCAGTAGACGTGCGAACGGAGAGACGAAAACTGATTGCAAACTGGAAAATTTATACATGTTGCCGTACCGCCCGGATCGATCTACGGGCGGACGAGCGCATTTATGGCTTCGGCGACAAGCGATTGGATTTGGATCGTCGCGGGCAAAGAGTTCAGATGCTGAACCGCGATGCCTTCGCAAGCGAAACGAACCAAAGTTACAAGAACATACCCTTTTACATGAGCACTGCCGGGTATGGTCTCTTCCTCCACAATTTCTACCCAGCGACTACCTTTGACATGGGTGTTTTCGCCAAGAAGGCCATAGAGATAAAGGCCGCTGGCGGAGAAATGGATTTCTATGTGTTCGTGGGCGATCTGAAAAAGGTCCTGTCCCAATACACCGAACTGACGGGCCGACCGGCCATGCTGCCGCGCTGGGCCTTCGGTTATCATCAAGGTAAGGCGTCATACGAAAGCCGCGAAGCGTTTAAGGTCGCAGGCGAGATGCGACGGCGAAAGCTTCCGTTTGATGTCATCTATTACGATGCATGGATCGAAGAAGCCACGCGCAAGGATTTCATTGATGCTCTTTGGAGCCGCAATCAAGCGCGACTGACACTCGGCTTTGGAATGCCGTTTTTTGGGCGATTTGGAAAGACCGACGATTCGACGCTCCTATCCGACCTCGCGCAGCGTGGGTTCTTATTGGTGGACCGAAATAATCAACCGGTGATCGGCCCTGATCACCATGTTGATGCTGGCGATGACTCCAGTTCGGTCGGGTATCTCGATTATTTCTCGCCGAGAGCAGTGGATTATGTCTTTGCTGCAAAGTGGGAGCGTGCGCTTGCCAATGGCGCGAACCTCGGCATGGTCGACTTCGGCGAATTGGATAAGATTTTGTATCTTCCGCAAAGTTTCTTTCCCAGTCTTGGCATGTCGGCGGTGAAGATGCGCAATCTGTTCGGCTTGGTCTACCCACTGGCTGTGGTGAGTGGTGTAATGCAGCGAACCGGTGGCCGTAGCATGGGAATGGTTCGACCCGGCTTTGCGGGGACACAACGTCTGGGTTGGACCACCACGGGAGACTCGAATTCGACCTACAGCAACTTTCGCGCACATACGCGTGGCATGCTCAGCTTGACGCTCTCCGGATTTTCCAATGTCGGGCAAGACATCGGCGGTTGGAATGATAAGGGTCCTGATGAGGTGTACGGCCGCTGGTTTGCGGCGGGGACATTTTTTCCTTTCATGTGGTCTCATGGCCAGGAAGACCATGAACCCTATTCACATGGCGAGGAGATCGAGAGTGCCGCGCGCGAATTTTTGAACCTGCGCTATCGTCTGATTCCTTATCTTTACTCTCTCCATGAGCTTACACATAGAACGGGGATTCCTGTTCTGCGCGCCTTTCCGTTGCAGCAGACCGATGATCCGTCTGCGCATCGCGTAGACGATCAATTTTTCGTCGGCGACGACCTATTGGTCGCACCAATTTTTAACGACGAGGGCGATCGCAAGGTCTATCTGCCTAAGGGCCTGTGGTACGATTTTTTCGGCGAGCTACCACCCGTTTCAGGTGGCCGTGAAGTCGAACGGACGAAAGTCGCCTTTAATCGCATACCAGCCTACGTGCGCGCGGGCGCGGTCATCCCGCTCGGGCCGGAAATGCAGTACACGTCCGAGAAAGCTGTCGATCCGCTTTCGGTTCATATCTATAGCTTCGCTGCAGAGAATTTGAGTGCCGATACTCGAACCAGCGCATTTGCTCTCTACGAGGACGATGGAATCAGCAGGAAGTATGAGCAAGGCCAATTCGAACGCACCAATCTCCGCTTCCAACAGACACGAGACTTGGTCAGGTTCGACATCGACTCCGCGAGTGGAGACGGAGTCTATCGAAGCATAGCCGAACGCGGCTATGAATTGCATTTTCACGGGTTCCAGAGCCTAGTGACCGGAATCCGGCTCAACGGCAAAGAAGTCGCCCAAGCAGCAGCGCCATCGCATCAGGCCTTGAATTGGGCCATGAACAAATCCACCGGCGAGCTCGTGATTACCATTCCGCCAAGCGCGGATCGGACACTGAAAGTGGAATTCGCCGCCAAGCCTGACAGCAAGTGCGAACAGAACTGCTGAGTTCGGAGGCTTGCGGCTCAGGCACACAACTGATCTGCATCGTTCGAATTCTTGTAGCTACTCCCGCTGAACGGCACGCAGGCCGGAAGGTCGGGTCTTCGCGGGACCGCCAATTTCCGGGGGTTTCGAAGGTTATGCGAGATTGTTAGGAAAATTTTACTGGGTATTAAAGGGATCGGAACAAGGTTACGCCGCGCCGCAGTATTGGCTGCGATTTGAGCGATGCCGATGTATTCTCCAGCTTCATTGATTGATGAACTCGAATGTCATCTAAAGGATGGGACAAAAGCCGAGCGTGCAGATATCTTGCAGCGTGTCACGGATCTTTTTCTCGTAAACGCAGAGCACGCGTCCAAAGAACAAGTCGAAGTATTTGATGAGGTGATGATCCGCCTCATCGAAAAGATCGAGGATAAAATCCTCGCAAAATTGAGCGAGCGACTCGCATCCATTGATAACTCCCCGATCAATGTCATTACCCAACTCTCGCGTCATGAGCGTATCGAGGTAGCCGGGCCCGTATTGGAAAAATCGAACCGTTTAACGGATCTTGATCTCGTCGAAATAGCTTACACAAAAAGCCAAGCGCATCTGAGAGCGATTGCCGGACGCCGAAAGATCAATCCGATCGTCGCGGACGCTCTCATCCGCCGGGGAAATGCACAAGTCGCGATGAGGGTGACGGCCAACAAAGGCGCAGCATTTTCTCAGACTGGCTTCACTAAACTCGTCGAGCGCGCGCTTGGAGATGAAACGCTTGCTGAAAAAATAACCGATCGAGACGATGTGCCGCCGGAGCTCTACGAATACCTTGTCGTGCATGCAGCCGAGAAAGTGAGAAAGCATCTTGCTGCGACCTGCAGTCCCGCAAGGCGTGCGCAGATCGAGGCGTTGCTTACAAACATTTCCGATCGCATTGTAAGGCAGGGCTCCAACTCGACGTCTGGTTCAGGAAAATGGTCTACGAAGACATTGACCAAGAGAGAACTCGCGAATTTGAGAACACAGCTTGATGAGCTCGTTTCAATCGGAAAATCGACTGACATTATTCCTGCGCTTGCGAAACTTGCGGGGATACAGGACGAAATCGTGAAAAATGTCATTGACCAAGGTTCCGAGGATGTAATCTTGATCATCTGTAAGGCAGGCGACATCGCTTGGCCGACCGTTCGGTCCGTGCTGACCTCCAGATCGTGGAGGAATCAACCGGACGAGAAAGATCTCAAGAATATTTCCGACAAGTACTTTAGATTCTCAAGCGATAACGCAGAGCGCGTGCTGCTATTCATGAAGGCACGCAAAGCGATGTCGGCAGCCGAGATGAGCAAGCTCTTCACCGAAGCCTGATATTGGGCATTATCCCGTAAAATTAGGCATTTGCGCTCGCTTCATGGCGAGGACGCATACTTGCCGAATCTGCTGAAACGGTGCGAAAGATTGCTTTCTGGGAAACTTGAATCTTCCCGGAGGCGCCAAGCTTTGCTCACGTCACGCTGATAAGAATCGATTCAACGCCCGAAATAGAGGAAACGCGATGGGAATCGAGCACTGCAAAGCAGGAATGAAGTTTCGGTCAGGCTTGGCTCTCGCCGTACTGTTCTCCTTCTTGGCGATAGTCAGTATCGCAAACAGGGCAAACGCGGCCGATCCTTCCCTGCAAACTGTGCGTGAGCGTCTCGATGTAATCCGCGATGTTTTCGATTCGACCGAAAACGCACTGAAGCAACCTTCGCGTCGCGATCGGGATTTAATTTCCATGCGCGACACAATCAATCCGCTCCGCGCCGAAGTGCGCGAGCGGATCGAGGAACTGGAGCCACGCTACGCCGAAACGCAAAACCGCTTGAAAGAGATGGGGCCACCACCGGCAACGAACGCGCCGACGGAGGATGCCCGGATCACAGTCGAGCGCGGTACCTTAACTGCGCTTCACGGTGAACTCGATGGGGTGCTGAAACAGGCAAGGCTGCTTAGCGTGCGCGGCGATCAGATCGTCGAGCGCGTTGAAACCGGAAGACGCGCGCTATTTACCCAGCGTCTCCTCAGGCGCAGCGAAAGTATTTTGAGTCCCACACTTTGGATTCCGGCAATTCAAGCACTTCCCGGTGAGGCAAATAATCTCGCTACACTCTTCAAAGAATGGAGCGATTTCGCGGGACTACGCGCGGATTATGGAACGATCGCGCTCGCAATTCTCGCCATTGCAGCACTGATTGCCGCAATTTACTTGCTGCGGCGATCCATCCTTCGCCGAATCGATCGCCAGGCGGACAAAATCAAGGACACGCTGGATCGCCGATCGCGCGTCGCCTACATGACGCTCTGCCGCACCGTTGTCGACGCGGCCACCGCACCGCTCGCAACCTTTCTTGCGATCGAAGTGCTGCTCGCTTTCGATTTAATACCGCCGCGGCTAGAGCAGATTACGTCGGGCTTTTTCGCGGCGGTCACGTTGCTTTCGGTCGGGGGTGCAATTGCGCGCGCGGTGCTAGCGCCAACCGCATCAGCCTGGCGACTGATTGCTCTCGACGACGACACGGCAAGGCGACTCTACTTCCCTGCAATCGCGGCCGTAACCACTGTCGCTATTGTGACTCTGATACATGCATTTCATCGGGTACTGGGGGCCCCTTCGGTAGTTCGCGCCGCGACGAGCGCCGTGATGGCGCTTCTCGTCGGGATATTTATCGTGCGCTTCTTGCTTGCGCGCCGTATCGAGCAGACCGAAGGCAAAGGCGAGAATTTTCCGAACTTGCTTCGTTTTTTAGCCTGGGTAGCGGCCGCGGCAATCTTCGCGACTACTCTAACCGGACATATAAGCCTCGCTTCCTTTATTGCGGCGCGCCTGATCGACGCGCTTATCGTTCTCGGCGCGCTCGTCATTCTGCTTTCGCTCATCGATTCCCTGTTCGTCGCCGGATTTTCCGAACAAGGCACACGCAGAAGGCATCAAATCGCAACAATCCTCGGCATCAAGCCGGCGGGCCTCGATTTTTTTGCCACGCTTCTTGCCGGCCTTCTGCGCGCGCTTCTGTTCGTCATCGCTGCGTTTTTGATTATCGGCGGCTGGGACACATCCGTCACCGACGTCGCGTCCATTCTCGACCGCTTTAATGCCGGCTTCGAAATTGGCCAATCGCGCATCGCACTTACCGATGTGCTGACGGCGGTAGGTGTGCTTCTCCTCGGCCTCGTCTTCACGCGCATTGTGCATCGATGGCTTGCGAATACCGTGCTGCCTCGCGCAAGTTTGGAAACCAGTCTGCAAAACTCGATCGCAACGATGTTTGTCTATGTGGGCGTCATTGCTGCGGCTCTTATCGCGCTCGCTCAGTTGGGCATTAATCTGCAAAACATTGCATTGATCGCCGGCGCGCTATCGGTCGGCATAGGGTTCGGCTTGCAATCGATCGTGTCCAATTTCGTATCGGGCATCATTCTTCTCGCGGAACGCCCCATCCGCGTTGGCGATATCATTGTGGTCAAGGGTGAAGAAGGTTATGTGCGCAAGATCAGCGTGCGCGCCACCGAGATCGAGACTTTTGAGCGTGCGAACGTCATCATCCCGAATTCCGAGTTGGTTTCCAACGTCGTCAAAAACTGGACGCACGCAAACACAAGCGGGCGCACCTCCCTCAAGCTCGGCGTTTCCTACGACTCCAACCCCGAAAAAGTACGCGAGATTCTGCTCACGACTGTAGCCGAGCACCCGCAAGTGATGAAAACGCCGGAGCCGCGAGTTCTGCTCCTCGGCCTCGGCGACAAGGTTCTCGAGTTCGAGCTGCGTTGCATTATCACAAATATTGATTTCGCGGCGACGGTAAGAAGCGACCTTTACTTCGCGATCTTGCGTAATTTTCGCGCCGCGGGGATAGAGGTTCCGCCGAAAGGATAACGTCGGGATCGGCCGCACTTGCTTCTACCCTCCCCCCAGCGCAAAACTGCCGCCTTATCAGATGAGAATCTAATGTTCTTCCCGCTTCGGTTAGCCCTCATTTTGTGTGCCCTGTTCGCGGCCGCGTGCACCAATGGCATCGACACCAAGACTCCTGCATTTTACGACAACTTAGCCAGGGACGGCGCCGTGGTGAACGGCGAAGCAGCAGCTTCTATGATTTCTGACTACCGACGGGCGAATGGTCTTACTGCGGTTGAACTCGATCCTACGCTGATGCGAATTGCTGAGGATCACGCGCGCGCAATGGCGAAGGTAGACAAGGTAACGCATGACCCAGGTGGTCGAGGTTTGAAACAGCGGATGCAGTCCGCCAGTTTTTTCGCGAGCCGTGCTGCTGAGAATATCGGCGCGGGTTATCACACGCTCGCCGAGGCGTTTTCTGGATGGCGCGATTCGCCTTCGCACAACAAGAACATGCTGGCGCCCGGCGTCACTAAAATGGGAATCGCCACTGCGTACTCACCTAAATCGAAATACAAGGTCTTCTGGGCGTTGGTCCTTGCCGAGCCCGACGCAAGAACAAACTGAGCAGACCGAATGCTTCCGCAAATTCGCGACTATGAGAAACTCGTCGCGGCTTTTCGCTGGCAAATACCCGCGCGCTACAATATTGGTGTCGATGCCTGCGATAAATGGGCGCTTCAGGAGCCCGGTCGCGTTGCAATTCTTGTAAAAAGGCAAAATGGATTTGAAACTGTCAGCTATGGCCGGCTGATGGAAGATTCGAATCGGCTCGCCAATACGCTTAGCGCGAACGGAATCAAGCGCGGCGACAGGATTGCGATCATCCTGCCTCAGTCTCCGGAAACGGCGGTTTCACATTTTGCCGCCTACAAGCTTGGGGCAGTCGCGTTGCCCCTCGCATCTCTGTTTGGTGTCGAGGCACTGATCTATCGCCTGGAAAATTCCGGCGCGCGGGCGGTCATCACGGATGCTGCCGGTTTCATAAAACTCGGCGAAATTCGCGACAAACTTCCTGATTTGAAATTTATTCTCTCGGTTGACAGGCCATCGGATGGCGCTCTCGGATTTCACGAAACACTCTCGCGCGCGTCCTCTTCGTTCACACCGGTCGAGACTTCGCCTGACGATCCGGCGATGATGATTTATACCTCCGGCACCACTGGTCCACCCAAGGGCGCGTTGCACGGGCACCGCGTTTTGTTAGGCCATTTACCCGGTGTCGAGCTTCCACACGAATTCATGCCGCAGCCTGGCGATCGCATGTGGACGCCGGCCGATTGGGCCTGGGCTGGCGGCTTGCTCGATGTGTTACTGCCCGCGCTTTCGTTGGGCGTTCCAGTCGTCGCCAAGAAATTCGATAAATTTGACCCGCAAGAAGCCTTTGCGTTGATGGCCGAAGCGGAAGTTCGCAACGCGTTCATCCCGCCGACCGCACTTCGCATGCTGCGCTCGGCCGGGAAACCACGGCACAAAATGTCGCTCCGCACGCTCGGCTCGGGCGGCGAATCGCTGGGAGAGGAAACCTATGCGTGGGGCCGCGAGGTGCTTGGACTCACCATCAACGAGTTTTACGGCCAGACCGAATGTAATCTCGTGCTCTCATCTTGCGCCGCGATTGGCGTCTCGAAATCAGGCGCCATCGGCAAGCCGGTGCCCGGCCACACCGTGGCGGTGATTCGCACGGACGGCACCCCATCCAGGCCGGGAGAACTCGGCCAGATCGCGGTGAAACGGCCGGATCCGGTGATGTTCATCGAATACTGGAAGCGTCCGGATGCGACGCGCGAAAAATTCATCGGCGACTGGATGACAACCGGCGATCAGGGCATCGCCGATGAAGAAGGCTACGTGCGTTTTGTCGGGCGTGACGACGACGTGATTACATCGGCTGGCTATCGCATCGGCCCCGGCGAAATCGAGGATTGCTTGATTCGCCACCCGGCGGTCGCATTGGCGGCGGCTGTGGGCAAACCGGATGCGATGCGTACCGAGATTGTGAAGGCTTTCGTGCAATTAAAACCCGGGTTCGAGGCCTCGAACGCGCTCGCCGTTGAAATTCAGGATTTCGTCCGGACAAAATTATCGGCGCATGAATATCCGCGCGAGGTCGCATTCGTCGATGCCATGCCAATGACGACAACGGGAAAAGTGATCCGGCGATTGCTCCGCGAACGCGTTTAGTGCGCTCTTGGCCGCCAGATAAAGGCGTGAATCCCGAGACGTATTTTAGCAACAAGAAACAGCAAGATAGCTTCCGTAACCATCGCGCTTGCGGTCGCCACAGCGGCGCCCATCGGGCCGAGCCGCGGAATGAGCAGAAAACAAAGCCCTAGATTGATCGCGAAGGCGCTTCCATAAACCGCGGCGCAAAGCTTCTGCTCGCCAACCATGTTGAGAAGCCTCTCGACCGGCCCTACCGAAGATCGTGCCAGCAATCCGATGGCCAGCACGAACATCCACGGATAACCGTGTTCGAACCCCGGGCCGAACAGATTGAGAAGCGGCTTGCCAAAGGCAAGAAAGCCGACCGTGATCGCAAGCGAAGGCCAGAAAACCCACCGCACGGAACCGTGCAGGAACGCTTCGAGTTTTTCACGGGCACCGCTCGAGTGATATTCACTGAAGCGATGCGCAGTCGCCGCCGCGACTGAGAAATAAACGAAAGCAACCATCGCAAGCGTCTTCGTCGCAGCGTAGTAGACCGCAACATCGTCGGGCCCGACGAAAAGGTCGAGCACAAGAATGTCCGTATACGAAAGCAGGAAGTAGAAACTCTCGACCATGAAGATCGGAAGCGCGGTCTTGAGCCAGAATCCCAATTCATACTTGCGTGGGCCCGCAGGAACTTCCTTTTTGAGTCGACTGTTGATTGCGAAAAACTGCCCCACCGTCGTCAGCCAGTATGCACCGACCGCGATAATCATCGCGATGGTAGCCGTCATCCGCAGGCCGCTGAAATGTACTGCGGCCATCACCAACAAAATCAAAAGCGGCCGTAGAAGATAAGCCGGAACTATCGCGAGATTGACCCAATTGTAGGAGCGCGCGACCCCGCCTAGCACATCACTGGAGCCATGCACGGGAAGACAGGTCGCAACAAGGAGAAGCGGAATGAAGTAATAGGTTGGAACGCGATCACCCAGCGCCCATAACGCTGCGCTACCTGCAAGCGCCGCAATACTGCCGAGGGCAATCGGCAGCCAACGGCTGCCGAGCAGAAATCCGCGCAGGCGTTCGAATTCGCCTCGTCCTTTATATTCCGGAATGAACCTCTGTGCGGAACTCGAAAGACCGAGCGGTATAAAACTGCCGACCAGAAGCAGCCATGTCCAAACATAGACATAGACGCCGAATTCGAAGCGCCCCATCCAGCGCGCGAACAGAACTTGTGAAATATAGACAAGCGCCGCACTCGCGACGCGCATGACAAACGCTGCGCCCGCGACTCGCTGCGCGATGGACTGATGACTCTGGTCGGTCGCGAGCGCGCGCAGCCGCGCAAGCAATTCGCTCGGGCTATGCCGCCGACCGTTACCTGTTTCGCTCTCGCTCGATCCCATCACAGTCAATGAACGCTCCCGGCCGTCTGCCCCACCAGGCAAGTCTTATGAGAGCGGGCTTAAAAAAACGTTCGGAAATGACCAAATGGTTAATCAATCAGCCGCCAAAGCCGCCAGCTTCAAGAAAGGCGACTTCTTCGGGCGTGGAGGGGCGCCCCAAAATCTCGTTTCGATGCGGGAACCGGCCAAAGCGCCTGATGATATCGTGGTGGAGCTTGGCCCAACGCACCAGCTCTTGATCCTTCGTGGACTTGAATAGCTTCAAGGCTCGTACTTGGTCGGCCAGGGACTCGCTGTGTTCGAAGGGCAGATAGAAGAAGCTGCGCAAAGGAAGCGCTGTTTTCTTGTCGAATCCGCGCTTGATTGCACGTGTCGCGACGTCGCGCGCAAACATATCATTGGCGAAAGCACGCGCCGTGCCGCGAAACATGTTGCGCGGAAATTGATCGAGCAAAAGCAGAAGACTGAGCGCGCCTTCTGCGCTCAATTCCCAGCTCGCAAGTTTTTCCATTTCCGCCGCTTGGTGCGTGATCAAAAACTGCTCGCGAATTTTTTGATCAAATGCAGGATCCTTCTTGAACCAGTTCTTTGGTCCGGCTTTTTTCCAGAACGACAGAATTTGCTTTGGGGTCGCGATTCTGATCATTGTTCCTTATCGCGCCTCAAGCAGAAAACTCCAAGCCACACCAATCGCTCGCGTCATGCGAGGCCAGCTCAAACCGGTCGGCCAAAACCGAGCGGATTATCGAGCAGTGCAGCACGATCGGGTGCATCGACATTGGGTTGTTCGAGAAATGCGTCGAACAGGCGGCGTATGACAGCGGGCTCCAGATCGTACGTCACGCACACAAGCCGCGAGCGGCGGTCCTGATCGGGCCACGCGGGTAGCCGCGCGGGCGGATGCATGATGCTCTGCACTACGTGCAATACCACCGGCTGATCAGGCTCCTCGGCTAGTTGCACAATACCCTTCAGGCGCAAAAGCTTTGCACCATGCATAGAGCGCAAGAGATCGAGAAAAAGTTCAAGCGTAGCGGCGGGTATCGGTATCTCGCTTGCTATCGTGAAGACCCGAATCCTGTCGTCGTGATGAGAGTGGTGATGTCCATGCTCATGATGGTGGTGTGCGTGTTCTGCCTCCTCTACTTCCGCCTCCGCAAGCCAGCGTTTCACGTCGGAAATTTTTGCGGACGGATCGTAAAGCCCGGCATAAAGGAGTGCCGCTACCCCGACTTCTCCCTTGGCCGCGTCGAGAATGGGCGCCACCGGATTGAGCTTTTTCAACCTTGCGCGTAAAGCCGCGACGTCGCCCGAATTTCCAAGATCGGTCTTGGTAAGCACAATACGGTCGGCCATCGCGGCTTGTTTCACTGCCTCGCGATGCTGGTCAAGCGTGCTTCCGCCGTTCACCGCGTCGACAAGAGTTACAACTCCGTCGAGGCGATAACGCTGCACCAAATAGGGGTGCGTCATCACGGCATGTAATACGGAGGCGGGATCGGCGAGCCCAGTTGTCTCAATTACGACCCGGCGAAACGGAGTGCTCTTTCCATTGTCCTGCCCGCGCAAAATATCCTCGAGCGAAGTGACGAGATCGCCGCGGACCGAACAGCACATGCAGCCGCCTGGCAGCAACATCACGTCGCCGTCGAGAATTTCATAGAATAAATGATCGAGACTGATTTCGCCGACTTCGTTGACCAGCACGGCCGTTTCCGCAAGCGCCGGATCACGAAGCAGCTTGTTCAAAAGCGTGGTTTTACCGGCGCCTAGAAAACCAGTGATTATCGTAAGGGGGATCGGCTCGACGGGGCCGAGCGAATGAAACTTCTTTTCGTCAGCACTCATGCGCCGGCAGAGGATAGAGGCCCGCGCTTTGCCAACAACGGCGCGTTCATATCTTCGGCCGCGGCCGCGGCATCGGCACGCTCATGGGCAATTCCAAGGGCGCTTCCGCTGGCGCTACCGGAGTAAAACCTCCGGTTCCGGGTCCGAATGTAGTCGTGCTCGGAGCCGCAAAAGCTTGTACGGAAGAAACGGCAGCGCTGAGGTTGGGTTTCGTGGGTGTTGGCTGCGCTACAGGCGCTGCCGGCTCCGCCGGAGGAACCACGATCGGCCCGGTTGCCGCAGTTACCGTGCGGCGGCCGCTCTCCAATGGCAGGCTCTCGTACATATTGGCCGTCTCGACATGCACAGGAGGAGCAAAGCTAGGGGTATCGAGTGGCTGAGGCGCTTGTGTTGTGGGCTGGTTCGCAAGAGGGGCAATCACGGTTGCGGCCTGCACGGGTGCTGGCACCAGAGGGCCGCCCTGCGGTGATGCGGCCTGTAACGGCGCAATCTCGCTTGACTTGTTCTTGCCCTTCTTTCCTTTTTTCCCTTTCCTCGGCGCATCGTCTCCGCTCGCCACTTTCTGAGCCTCGGTTTGCGATGCCGATCCAACAAAGACACGGATTGGTTCCATCGAGGGCGGCAAATCAATGAGCAAGCTCTGCTTTACCTTCTGACCTTTTTGAGCGGGAGAGTTCGGGTTTATTTCCTGCGTTTCGGCTTCTTGAAAATCCTCATCGATATCCGATTCTGCCGGATGCCTCTTTCGTCCCTTGCCGCACATTTGGTCATGCATATCGACTGGCAGGGTAGAAAGATTCGAGATCGATTCGACCGTGCGCGGCTCGTTACGAAACAGCGCTGCGATCGGCGCAATCGGCGAGAAGCCTTTTTCGAATAATCTGGCGGTATCCTCATTTCGGGTTGCAGCCGAGCGGCCGCCGAACACGACGACGATGAGTCGCTTGTTCCCGCGCTTTGCGCTCGCAACAATATTGAAGCCTGAAGCGCAGATGAAGCCGGTCTTCATACCATCAGCGCCGGGGTAGTGGTCGATCAGCTTGTTATGATTTCGGATAACACGCTTGCCCAGCCGCAAAGCTGGAATGCGGAACATCATTTCTTGTTCGGGAAATTCACGAATGATGGCCCGCGCCAGAATAGCCATATCGCGTACGCTCGTAACTTGGCCCTCATCAGGCAACCCGTTCGGATTGTTATAGCGTGTTGCCGTCATGCCGAGTTCGCGGGCGGTTCTGTTCATTTCTGCGATAAACGCGTCATAAGAACCCCCAACGCCTTCCGCCAGCACAACGGCTATGTCGTTAGCCGATTTCACCATCAGCATCTTGAGCGCGTTATCGACCGTCACTTGCGTGCCGACGGCAAAACCCATTTTCGTAGGCGCTTGCGCAAGTGCTTTTTCCGAAACCGTCAATAATGTGTCGGGCGCAATACGTCCCTCGCGCATCGCGCGGAAGGTGACGAGAGTCGTCATCAATTTTGTGACGGAGGCCGGATACCAGGGCTGCCCGGCCTCGGAATGGGCGATCACGCGGCCGGTAACGGCATCCATGACAATATACGGACCCGCGACAGCAGACGCAGTGGAACCCGCCAGCACGAGTGCAGCGAATACAAAATAACTAAAACGCCGGGTATGGCGATGGATTATGGACTGCACGCAGCGGTTCCCGTCATTCGACTCAGGTCGATAGCAATTGTGTCGGGGCGGAATTGCGGCAAACCATGCCGCCGGGCTATTTTTCTAACCTGTTCTACGGTCTTAGCAAAGCGTCTCTCGCCGTAGCGCTCGGCTCCGCCTATATTCCATGCATTAGTCATACAGGAGCATTCATGACCGCGTGCATTGTCGGCCTCGCTCATACCCCCTTCGGCAAGCTGGACACTGAAAGCGTAGAAAGCCTGATTATACGCGTTACGAAGGAGGCTCTCGCTGACGCCGGGATCGAAGCCGCTGACGTCGACGAGATTGTGCTCGGACATTTCAATGCTGGCTTCAGTGCCCAGGATTTTACCGCCGCGCTCGTTTTGCAGGCGGACCCCGCTTTCCGCTTCAAGCCCGCGACTCGCGTAGAAAATGCCTGCGCCACTGGCTCAGCCGCCGTACATCAGGGCATCAAAGCCATCGTATCGAAAAGCGCGCGCATCGTGCTTGTGGTCGGCGTCGAGCAAATGACCACTACGCCGTCCGCTGAAATTGGAAAAAATCTTCTCAAGGCATCCTATCTACCGGAAGACGGAAGCATCGAAGGTGGCTTCGCTGGCGTCTTCGGCAAAATTGCTGGTCTTTATTTCCAACGTTACGGCGATCAGTCTGATGCGCTCGCGAAAATAGCGGCAAAAAATCATAAAAATGGCGTTGGCAATCCCTATGCGCAGATGCGAAAGGACTTTGGCTACGAATTTTGCCGCACCGAAAGTGAAAAGAATCCGCGCGTCGCTGGGCCTCTAAAGCGCACCGATTGCTCGCTCGTTTCGGACGGCGCCGCCGCGATTGTGCTCACCGATGTCGAGACCGCGATGAAACTCGATAAACCCGCGATTGCATTCCGCGGCATCGCTCACGCGCAAGATTTTCTACCGATGTCGAAGCGCGATATTCTAAAGTTCGAGGGATGCAGTGAGGCTTGGGGCCGCGCGCTAAAACAGGCGGGCATCGATCTATACGACCTTTCATTCGTCGAGACGCACGACTGCTTCACGGTTGCAGAATTGATCGAATATGAAGCTATGGGCCTCGCAAAACCGGGGCAAGGCGCCCGCGTAATCCACGACGGGATCGTCGAAAAAACGGGCAAGCTGCCGGTCAATCCTTCCGGCGGCCTGAAAGCCAAGGGTCATCCGATTGGCGCAACAGGCGTTTCCATGCACGCATTGACGACGATGCAATTGCGTGGGGAAGCCGGCGATATGCAGATCAAGGATGCCCGGCTCGGCGGCATCTTCAATATGGGTGGCGCTGCTGTCGCGAATTACGTCAGCATTCTGGAAAGATTGCGCTGAATTATTCAGCCGGACGCGCGACGGGAATTGGTTCGTGCTCAGGCTCAGGCGCGATCATAAATTGTGCGCGCGCAAGCGTTGCAAAGCGACCGTTTAGCTTGACCAATTGGTCGAAGTTTCCCTGTTCCACGATCTTGCCGTCATGAAACAGAAAGATGCGGTCCGCATTGCGGATAGTCGCAAGACGGTGCGCAATCACAAAGGTCGTACGGCCCTTCATCACTTCGTCGAGCGCAGCCTTCACCTTTGCTTCGGTCGTCGCATCGAGCGCGCTCGTTGCCTCATCCAGAATTAGAATCGGAGGATCCTTCAGCAGAGCTCGAGCGATCGCGACGCGTTGACGTTCACCCCCGGAAAGCTGTCGTCCGCGCTCCCCGACATTGGAGCTGACACCCTCCGGCGCCCGCGCAATGAATTCGCTTGCCTGGGCACGTTTCAACGCATCGGCGATTTCCTCAGCCGTCGCATTAGGCCTACCGACGCGCAGATTTTCCTCGATTGAACGGTTAAAAAGCAGGGCTTCCTGGAACACAACGCCGATATTGCGCCGAAGCGACAGCAACGTGATGTCGCGAATGTCGTGACCATCAACGCGCACGACACCCGTCTGCGGATCGAAGGCACGATGGAGTAGCGAAAGCGCGGTCGATTTGCCCGCGCCTGTGGCCCCTACGACCGCGATCGTCTCACCCGGCTGAACCGTGAAGTTCAAATCGGATACGGCGGCGCGCTTTCCATCATAAGAAAGCGAAACATCCTGAAATTCGACGAGCCCCTTGGCACGACCAAGATCAATCGCGTTGGGGCGATCGGTTACCGGCACCGTGTCAAGCACCTCAAAAAACTGCGCGAGCCTAGGTGCGTCGAGTACGAGTCGGTTGGTGAAACCGACGACGAGTTCGAGCTTGCCAACAAATAGTGTCGCGATACCCACAAAAGTGACGATCTCACCGATCGAGACGAGACCCTTGATGTGTAACCAGGTGCCGACAAGGAAAATCGAAAGGATTGTGATTGTCGTCGCCGCTCGTGTCGCTACCGAAACCACCGCCCACCAGGTAAGCACGGGAATTTGTGCTGCGAGCAAGCGATTTGCGACATTTCTGACTTCACTCACTTCGGCATCGACGCGAGTGAAGCTCTGCACCAGCGCGATATTGCCGAGTGC
>Ga0105249_10000931_pt1 | contig 25897 bp, 34 predicted proteins | sample KBSS44metaG_FD_81522 | JGI IMG/M metagenome (GOLD analysis project Ga0105249, IMG submission 81522) | Switchgrass rhizosphere microbial communities from Kellogg Biological Station, Michigan, USA - KBS S4-4 metaG | ecosystem: Host-associated > Plants > Roots > Rhizosphere > Soil | place...
CCAGTGGGGCGTGAAGTTAATTAGATTTAAGGGTAAAAAACTTGGGTGAAAGTGGTAGAGATTTGCCACATGCCAGCACCCAGAGATACCAATTGATATTCACCAGCTTTGACACGTACTTCACCATCCAATGGAGAATTCCATAGAAACGAATCTGCACCCTTATGATCATCAAAAAAGGCTTTAATCTCTCGAATTAAAGCCTCGTTACCATTTTTAGAGAATTGCCAAACACCTGACTTATTATTAATCCCTACTGATACATTTTGTTCATAACCATCACCAAATTTACTGGTTAAGACTTTAAATGTATTGGATTGGGAATTACCTTCAAGGTTTTGGCAATGGGTGAATTTACGGTTGCTCATCTTTAGGCATATCCCATTTAAGTTCCAATTCAGTGATTCTTGTCCGTGTTGATTTGACAAAACCATTCTGATCTTTAAGACGTTTTTTGCATGACTCAACATCAGTAGCACAATGATCATCTGGATGTTTTAAACTGTTTGCTAGCAACCCGCCTAGATTCTTTTCCTTTGCTATAAGATTACGAACAACTCCACCTATGGCATAGCCCAAGGATTTATTGGGTGATAATAGTGATATAAACGCTTGATATTGAATGTCACTTAAAACAAGAATTACACCATCTATATCCACGATCCAGTCATCAAATTGGAGTGGGAAAGTTTGGTTGTCTCGTTCGTATGTTTTTTGGATATCTGTACTTCCGCATTTTCCAGTGTATGCAATGGTGCCGCCAAGCTTACTCGTGATTTCTTGAAGATTACCACCCATCAATTGGCAGTTTGTTTGCTTAAATTGAATTGCTTTCATAAATTTTTTCCAAATAAAAACCCGTCCTAAAGAGAACGGGTTGAACATCAAACATGATTAGATATTTTAAAATTTGAACTCAAACCAAATCGAGCTGCTTATGTATGTTTTCCGCAGTTTGAATGCAATAGTTAGCATCCAATTTACTATGTACAACATTTAAAAAATAATCTGCATTAACTCGCTTCTTTTTCAAAGTTATTACATCATTTTTTATCTTGGCAATTAATTTCTTTTTGACAGGCTCTGAGAAATCATGATTATCTAATCGGCTAATCATTTTAGCGTGAGAACCACCTTCGATATTTTCCGACTCTTCCCAAGAGTACTTATCTTTAGCGATTTCACTTAGTTTGTGAAAACAGGAGTAATAGGATCTCCCAATAATATTATTTATATAAGCTTGATCGTTAGGCTCTGCTGATGCAAAAAGTAATTTAGAAAGATCTAATATGTCAGAAGATTGCATATTTTAATTCCTCCATATTAATTGGTGTGAAGTTGATTGATAAAGCATTCAACTCACCCATTAAATCATTATCATATGCTTGCTCAAATAAATCGCTATTCAGTTTGATTATATTGTCTACAGAAGTATTTACACCCAAATCTATAAGTATTTCATCCTCTGGAGTAGATATGAAAGCACCTAGGATTCTAACTTTATTTTTAATAATAATATTTTCAACTAACCCCATTAGGTTTTGAGCTTTTTCATTATCAATTTTCAATTTGAGGTAAACTTCTCTCACGTGTTTCGAACCATCCAACATGCCCCTATAAGCATTATTGTTTTCATTAACAAGAAATTTCTCTATTCTATCAATGTTTTTGATTCCCATATCGAAATCACCTATAAAATAAAAAGGTGCGCCAAAATCACTAATCATTGATAATCTATTAGGATCATTGGTAGATAAAATTGTTTTCACATCAATTTTACTAGCAGCTGAAGTGATTTCCTTAAATGCTCCAATACGAAGCGCAATAGCTATTACTTGAATAAAAAGGTCTAAATCACCCTTAGTATATGGTATTAAAGATACTAGCTCTTTTTTGATTCACCATAATTTCCAGCAAGATAGTGTATTACCATTCTATGTTTTTTAGCACGAATCGGGGCTAATTTATCCCCTTCCTTTGTCATACGAATCAAACGCGCAGCCTCAAATTCGGAAAGATGAGTGTTATCAGTATCATTGTAAATAACACTTGCAACTTCATCTAACTTTGTTTTTGGGATTGGGGCTGACATCATTTATAAACCTTTCAAGGGATCATAAATGATACAGCCTTTAGCATAAACAGACAATTATTAAACTACTTCGACAACAAACCGCCCTGCCGCTGCTCTTGCCTAATCACAGCTCGCACTGCATTACCAACTAACTGTCCAAATTGCTTTTGGTTTTGAGTGTTACCGCCTGAAGTATTTACGCCTGAGTCGGTTAGGCGTACTCGGTACGACAGCGTTTCGCGTGTCGGCTTTAATAGCTTGAAATAGTTTTCGACGCTCTTGGCGTGGAATATTTTGTTTAGCTAGGATTTGATCTAACTTGCGAATTGCTGCTTGTGCTGGCTGTTCTTCTGTTTGCTCTACCTGATCTGCTGGCAAGTAGTCATCAGCAAGGCGCTGCAAGCACAACCGCATTCGTTCTTTTGCTCGTTCACTTTGCTTCCTCAACCATTGTCTTCGTTGTTCACAGCCTTGGCATGTCATATCAATCACTCAACACAACTCTTAAATTCTTAATCCGTTCTTTTAATCGAATCATCACATTGTCTAATGCAATTAATTCACTATGTCTTAATCCTGATCGACTCAAGTTTTGATACTTAGACAGCTCAGCAGTGCAAAGCTCTAAGGTTTTTCTAGCCTGTACTGTGTCTGTCATAGTTTCCTCTAGACATTAAAAAACCCCAACAATGTGGGGTTCCTTAGAATCATTAAAAAACACCTACTGGGGTGAAAGCATTTTTAAATTAATCATGTAGACAATCTTAATAAATTTAAAAATTATTTCAACCATTTTGGTAAATATTTTTTAGGTAGCATTAAAAAACCCCTCGGAAGGGGCTTAATATTAATAATAATCAGATAGGCTCAAGGGACTTCAACATTTTGCAAGCCCTTATCTAATATGGTTTGCAAGACTATGTTAGTTCCTGCTGGGTGTTTACTCAATAGAATAGACATAATCTTACTTATATTAATTGCGCTAATCTCATCCACAATGTGGCTTGTTTCCACCATTTCGTTGTAATTAAAACCGTTAGCAGTATAGCCAATTTGATGCATTTTTTGCTTACTTGGTGGTGGTGCTGAATTGATGTGAGTTTGAAAACTCATAAGATAAATCCTAAATTAAATTTGAGTCTTAAAAGTATACTAATCTTAAGGGTAGATCAAGCTAAAAACAAAATTAAGTTATTGATATTTAAATATATATCAATATATATTTGAGTGCAACATTGGCGAAGTAGATTCATCTAAACCTCCATCACCTTCCCACACTTCCGACACTCTCTCACTGTAAAGAAATCTGAATATTCCCAAACGTGGCGGCAGAAGATTTGTTTTATTCGGAGCATGTTGTTCTCCTTAGAATTTGGCACGCCATGTAGGGCTCGAACCTACAACCATTGGTATAGAAAACCCATGCTCTATCCAGTTGAGCTAATGGCGCAAAAAAAGGCGCTGTTACGCACCTTTCAATCTTATTATGACCTGCAGTCTATTTTTATGCTAAAGCTAAGCGTTTCATGACCTTTCTCCCATTATTCGCTTGTGCACGTCACAAGCACCTTTATAAAATTTAGACGTAAAAAAAGACGCCTAAGCGCCTTTTAATAATTTTACCTATATAAAGTAAAGACCTATCACACCAAAGAGTAAAATAAGCGATATGATCAGATACGCATTTATGTTGTTGAGGTTTTTTATTGAATCCCACATTAGCGATTATTCCCATTTTACTGGTTAGATTTTACTCTATTATTTTTCTTCTGCAATGTATCAAGGGGCACGCAAACAAAAAGCCTACATTGGATGGGCACAAATATGGGATGACCCCTTATTTGATCAACCCTGCCTTTACAAGCTTCATAGCCTCATTATAAGAATCTTGAAAACTTTCACTTTCTAAAAAAAAACTTATATGTCTTTCCACCAATTTTGATTAACTGTCGATAATACCCAGTACTTGGTTTTTTCTCTACAACTTGACCGTTCAGCTCGCCACCAATACAAATATTCATGATTATTTCCTATTAATCGGTGGGAGTTTAACACCTATTGTTTTAAGTAAAATAAAGAAATAATACGAAACCAAGTGCAATCAAAGCCAAAATCAACCAAACATTTATACAATTAAAACTTTTAATAAAATTCCACATAAATCACCTCAAAAAACTTGACGCATTTTACATAAAACTAACAATAGTGCAAATTATTTATTATTATGAGTTACAAAAAAGCCCACTGAAAAGTGAGCTTTTTTAAGTTATCAATGCTATCTATAGAAAACTATGCCTGAATTTAGGCCACCAAATAGATAAATCAATAACGTAAGAATAAGAAATATTGCGAAGAAAAATATTGCATTCAAAGAGTAGTACATAACTTTGCTATCTTATTTAACAATTGTCTACATGTTATACACAAGAAGCAATATTTAACCTAATTGCACCTTAATGTTCAGACAAAAAAATACCCACCGGTCTGGTTGGAATTAGTGGGTATATGAAATTTAAACTGTGTGGATTACCATAACTTCGTCCACTATAGCAGAAATATGCCATATTGCGGTCGACCAGTCAATATGGTAATCGGATTTTTCAATTTAAGCCCACTGATTAAACTCAGAATGATTAATACTACAAGGCTTACGCTCAATCAGATTTAAACATTCACTTTTAAAAATTCTTGGTAAATGCTGTTGCAATCCCTTATCTAAATCATCAGTGGCTTTTGTCATATTTTTAAGCAATTGATCAAGTAGATTGTGTGCTTCTTCACGATCTCTAAGTAGTCGCTTAATTAATGCTTCTTCACATGCATGACGTGCTTCAAGGTAAGGCTTGATTATGGATAGAATACGACTGAACTCTTGAGCCAAAACTGGTAAATGCTCAACTTCAAACTTGACAGGGCTTGGCACACCAGTAACATTGCGAAGAGAGAACCAAATCGCTGAGCTGACAGATTGCTTCTGATCTAAATGACCTGCACAACACCAAATCAAACGTTTGATATTAAGCATATCGTTATTGTTGATGTAGTTGCGCTTTTCGATCGGTTTAGGTGCTTCATATTTGCCTGTTTTACGGATTGAGGGAAGAACCTCAGAAGTTACCCATTTTCTAAACTTATGTTGTGGTGTGCCTTCTTTCATTGCATCACGGCTACGCATAACCAAAGCGTACATACCACTTTCATTGATAACATTTATTTCTTGTTGTCCACCAAGGGTGTCGGTTAAAGCGACACCCTTTTCATCCTTATCCAATTTAGATAAAGCGTCACGGTGATTAGATAGGCCCAAAGCATCACAAATATCCTTTGCAACAAACCAAGGGTTGTTGTTAATCATAATGATACGGATTGAGGCAGCTGATTCAAAATTGAAAACTGAAATATTTGACATGATAGATTTCCTTATTTACTGGAATTTTCTACCACCTAAATAACGCCAATTATTAGGGTGGCAAGCTGAATGGAGTTGGCGTACTGTTGATCTAATCAATACAGTGAACTTTCGTTCCACCACCCAGCTTACCATAACAGGCAAAGCTAAGCTTTAAGCACAAAAAAACTGCTGTCGCAGTCGTGCGATTAGATCAAAATTGGACACCAATCCAAACACCCGATTTTGCGGATGCACAATTACGATATAATTATTTTTGTTCATTGTCAAATCATCCAATCTTCATGCGGTTATCACGTGAATGAATGGCAAACTTCGCACAGCTGATCATTGTGTGAGTCATTTGTTTTGATTGATTAGTAATCTCAGCCACTGCACTAAGACTGCGATTCTCAACCTTATGCTTAACTAGGCACATCACTGCGTACTTAACCTGGTAATCCACTGAATCACTATTAAATATACTTCTCAGCAATACCTGCACCTGCTCTGCCTCAAAGTCACTAATTTCACAACGGATATAACACTTCGAGTTGCGTGGCGTTTTATCTGCTTCACGAATCAACCAATAGATCTGATTAACATGCAATCCATCAGGCAATTCACCGCCTTTTAAACGAGCGGTTTCACACCAAGCGCCAAATTGCTCAAGCCATCCATCAATTGTGTATTTAGACCAATCCATAATTCTCACCGCTGCGTTCATAATTGCCCCTTAAACCTCTAAAATCTCAATCCCATGCACTGACATCATCAAGTGCTTTTTGATTCGATACTCAGCAAGACTTCTTGAAATCTTACTTTTGACATCTTCCACCACTTGGCACCCATCTTTGAGGTAGACAAAATCAGCAACGTATCGAAGTGCTGGCTTCTTACGTGGCTCATTGCTAAATCTGACTGACTCAGCGAGTACAAAAGCGTATTGCGTCTGTAGCTCTCTGATTTCCCCTGCTCGCTCAAGAATCTTTAACTCTCGATAACGTCTCGCCTCTTTGACTGAATCGAACTTTAGACCATCGCATTCGATAGTCTTGTTCTTGTATTTTGGTTGGCGTGAATTAGAAACTCATAACCTTACAGCAATGTATTACCACGTGATGAGCGGAAATTTAGAAACTGCTCGTAAGCACTTGAGAAATGCACATAACGCCCGATGGGATATTTATTTCACTGGTGTGGTTCTACAAGCAATCGTTGAAAAGCTTGCAATAAAAGACATGAATTCACTTTATCAAATGTCTGAAATTGCTCGCATTCCTAAACGTATTAATTTCGGAAAACACAAAGGTACTTTAATCAAGGATCTTAAGCCAAGTTATGTCAGTTGGCTGCTTAAGCAGCCTGACCTAGATCCATACTTAGCTAAAGCGCTGGCAGGGTGAATCATGACCCTCCTAAAACTTTACTTTCAACTTTGGCAAATGGCGTGGTGGTTGTGATGGAAATTAATCAATTAAAACCTGTAGATGTAGTGCGTGATGAGTACGGTTCATGGATTCATCCTGAGTATCGCAAATATTTGAATGAGCATCATGAAAACCAAGAATGGCTTTCGCAAAGTGAATGGGTTGCGATCAAGCGTCACTTCAATATCGAAACCGTCTCATTTTATTTAGAGAGCTGTGTTTCAGAAGATGATTGGGAAAAAATTATGGATGGCGTGGATTTAACAGATTGGAAACCAATCGCCCCAAATGGATTTTTCTTAATGGATATTCACTTTACCGAAGATGATGCAGTAGCTGTGTTTGCTCGTCCGATTCGTGAAACTGAAATAGCTTAACAACAAATTCAAGCAAAAATCTGCGCAATATCATCAAAAAATTAGGATTTTGCGCAAGGTTTTGCACATAGGTGATGAGATGGAAAATAAAGAAATAACGACTCTAGAACAGAAGCAAGCTTTTTGGGCTGAACAATTACCAAACTTTGAAGCTAAATATTGGTTGCCTAGTCATTTCGAATTTTTGGCTTTTGATATGGATCAAGGCAATTACGTCATAAAAGACAACTTAGATCCAAGCTTTGAAGATGATGCTACTGAAATTTGGCATCGTGTAAATACAGGCTGGGCGATGTGGAAAAAGGCAATCAAATTTACTGAACAACAAGCCATCCCTGAAGGGTTTGTTTTGGTGCTGAAAGAATTGCCTGAAATGGTTGATTTTAAGCTCACTGATTATTTTAGCGATATTTCAGAGGGTGAAACTTACGATGCTTTTGTGAAACTTACTGAAATTGATAACAAATCTATCTACAAAGCAATGATCGAAGCACAGGAGCAAAGTCGTGACTAACCCTGAAAATCCCAAAACTGAAGAATCACAAACCGATAAAGAAGCAAATACTCTTGATCAATTCATTGCTGATGGTGGTTTTGATCAGGCTTTTCAAGATGCGTTTGGTTTGCCCGAAACCGTGGTTAAGAGTTTGGGAGAAGTGGCGTGATGGATTTTAATTGCCCTCATTGCTCATGGGGAATGAATCGAGAGGACATCAATAGTCAAGTGCATGAAGATAATCACATTGGCGAATGGGATGTTCAGTGTAATAACTGCAATAAGGTATTTGAATTGCAAGCCGAGGCAAACATTGATTATTGGGTTCACGTGAAAGAAGAAAAGGAGGAAGATTGAATGACAATACGGCTTTTAGATATTAAACAAGTTGAACAAAAAACCAGTTTGTCTAAGCCAACTATATATAACTGGATTAAGTCAGGCTACTTCCCTGCTTCTAAATTGTTTGGACAAGGTAAAAGACAGTTAGCGCGGTGGAAAGAAGAAGAAATTGACGACTGGATTAAACAACATTACACTTAATTAAAAGCCTCTATATAGAGGCTTTAGTTTTATTGGCACTTTATATTTTAGCGGTATATATAACGGTATTATATTTATCTGTAATTATTATAATCATATAAATCAATATATTAACATATACATTCGATTCCCGCAGGGCGCACAATTGAACAAGAATAAAAAATGAATTTCTCTCTTTACAAAAATTTAATATTGAGCCACTTCTATTGCCGAATAAACTCAGCTTTATTTTGACCATCTGGTTATATTTTGCGCATCCCATCAAGTCCCCCCAATATCTATATTTTATTATTTTCAGTTTAATTTTTTTCAATATCTCTATAAATAATCTCATCTTTATATTTTTTTCTAAATTCTCTCTCTGCAAACTAAACTACATAGTTCATTTTTTTTTCACTAATTCACCCTCTAGAGTATTTACTCTTATTTTTTATATGTTATTTTGTAAATAGAAGTAACTTTGAGTTGTATATTTAAGTATCAAAATTATTTCTCATTCAAAACTTAAGTACTTCAAAGTATTCATTTTATTATATTAGGGAAAAATTAAAATGAAATTAAAACATTTATCAATCGCGATAATTGCTGCAAGTTTGCCAATGACTGGTGTTTTTGCCGCAGCAATGGATCGCTCAGGCCAATCTATTTCGGCATTCCTTCAACCTAATAATTATTTTGAAGCTGGTATTTCAGTTTTAGATCCAACTGTTGAAGGTCGAGAAGCAGGAGATACGCCTAAACCATATCGTGAAATCAATGATATGGGAGATGATTATTATTTTCCATCTGCTGCTATTAAATTACAACTAACAGATCAAGTTTCATTTGGTCTTTTATATGACCAACCCTTTGGCGCAGATGCAGCATATTCAGGTCAAAACGCTTTCGTTTCAACTGATCACGATACCGTATTACCTCCAGAAAGATTAACTGCACTTCGTAATAATACAATCGACTCTACATTTGCTGGAATGAATTCACAACAACGTGTTGGCTTAGTATTACAAGGACAAGGTGTTGACTTAACCACACCAGCTGGTCAAGAGGCACTGCGACAATCCTTAACTAAATATAGCACTGACGCTACCTATAAAGCGGGTATTGATGCTGTAGTGAAAAACGGTATTACAGGTAGAGTTGATCAAGGCATTAAGGCCGCGAATGACACACTGGGTAAAGGTAATACCAAAGTTGAAGTAGATACCCAAAATATTTCAATGATTTTTGGTTTTCAACCCATCGCTAACTTAAACTTCTATGGTGGTGGTGTTTATCAAACCATTAAAGGGAATGTTAGTCTGCGTGGTCAAGCATATAGTTTATATAATGGCTATGATGCAAACATCAAAGAAACTGGCGGTGTGGGCTGGTTAGCTGGTGCTGCGTATCAGATTCCAGAAATTGCATTAAAAGCATCAGTAACTTATCGTTCTGAAATCGATCATGATGTGAATATCAATGAATCGATTCCTACACTTGGTGCATTGACATTACTTGGTGAATCTGGCGCTGCTGCGGCAAAAGCAATTGCGGCTGCCAATGGTAAAACGACGATTACAACGCCACAGTCTGTTAACATCGATTTACAAACGGGAATCATGGCAAATACAGTCGCTTTTGCGAATCTTCGTTGGGTAAATTGGAAAGACTTTTCAATCCAACCATTAAAATTCGGTAAAGTTTCTCAAACGATTGGTGGTTTAGTTGGCCGTCCAAATGGATTTAATTTGGTTGAATACTCGGACGATCAATATACAGTGACTGCAGGTGTTGGTCGTAAAATCAATGACCAATGGGCAGGTAACGTTTCAGTAGGTTGGGACTCAGGTGCTGGTAATCCAGTTTCAACTTTAGGTCCAACAGAAGGTTATTGGAATGTGGGCTTAGGTGTTCAATATAGCCCTACGCCAGCAACATTTATCGCTGGTGGTGTTAAATACTTCTGGTTAGGTGATGCAAAAGCACAAACAGGTGCTCAAGCAGGTGGTGACAGTTATGTCGCAGAGTTTAAAGATAACAACGCTATCGCTTATGGTTTAAAAATTGGTTATAGATTCTAAGAATCTATACTGATAAAAAAATCCCACTTTAAGTGGGATTTTTTTATGTTAGCAATTTCAAACATTAAAAATCATAAAAAGAAACTTCACCCGTCTCCAAAGAATATTCAGCACCAACGACTTTTAATTTACCTTTGGCAATCAAGTTTTCTAATACAGCTGAACCATGGCGTAATTGATTAACTGAAGCAAAAACATTTGATTTTACTGCATGCATTGATAGCTTTTCTAAGTCATCTTTCAACTCAGTTTGCATTAAAATTTCAACTGAAGGACGAACACGATTTACAATTGACATAAGATTTGCAGAAGGTGGTGTATTCGGGTTCTTCAGCGCTTCAATCGTTGAATGAATCGCACCACAATGACTATGACCTAAAACAACAACCAAGGGACAGCCAAAACTATCTGCGGCAAATTCCACACTTCCCACTTGCGACGGCGCAACAATATTACCTGCAACACGAATCACAAATAAATCACCGAAACCTTGGTCAAAAACCATTTCTGCTGGAACACGAGAGTCTGAACAACCTAAAATAATGGCAAATGGCTCTTGGCTGTCCATCATTTCAGATCGTTGCTGATGCGTCAAAAATTTAGTCAGATTGGTTTCACCATGTGCAAAACGTTCATTACCCTGTTTTAATCGTTCTAAAGCTTCTTGAGCAGTTAGCATGTCCTTTGTTCCATTGTGTGGAGAGTGTGATTATTTTAATGCCGCAAAATGTGAAAGTCACTGACTAAAAATAAACTCTGTTACAATTTTTGTTATGAAGCGGTTAATGGCCTAAATTTTAAAAATACATAGATATAATTCACAGTTTAATTAAAATTGTTTAACCAAAATACAAAATAATCTCTATATTAGTTGAGTTGAACACTGAAACTATGGCAAAAAACTTACAAATAAGACTTTCTCGGCAAATGTTGAAAAAATTATGATCATGAATAATATTTTTACTTTATATAATGCCTAGTCTTTTACTCGGAACCCTCTGCATGTCTGAACTGGCCCATAAAAAAATTCTTCATTTTTTAAACAGCATATTGTTAAGTTTGACTGCGATCGGTGTATTGTTTTTAGGTAGTCATAACAATGCAACTGCTGCCACACCAGAATATGTGGATTATTTAAAAATTGTACAAGAAGAACGTGCTTGGGCAGGATTAACGTCTAAAACATTGCGTGTGGGTGATGTTATTTGGTCTTATAGTGAAGGCGGTTCTAAAGATAAGCCAACTGTTTTACTGATTCACGGTTTAGCCAGCAGCCGTGATACATGGAATGATATCGCACAGTCATTGACCCCATATTACCATGTGATTATTCCAGACTTGCCTTCAGCAGGAAGTACTCAGGTTCCAGCCAATTTTGATTTATCTGTACCCAATGTAACTGAGCAACTTAGACGCTTTATTGAAGCTGCACATATTCAAGATAATTTAAATATTGCAGGACATTCATTGGGTGGAACCATTGCAATGTTTTATGCTTCACAGTATCCATTTGATACGAAAAGCTTGTTCCTGATGAGTACAGGGGGTATTTTTAAATCAACAAATACCAATTATTTAAGAAACCCGATCTATCTCAAACAATTATTAATCACACAAAAGGGTGATTTAGATTTTGTTATGAAAAAGGTGATGTTTAATCCCCCTTTTACTGCGCGTGTAATTAAAGATGAACAAGAAAAATTATTCATTGCTAAATCTCAAGACACAGCCAAAATCATCAATCAAATTGACGCACTCAATCGGCTTTATACCCCTTCAACTTTTACCACGATGTTAAAAAACATTGAAGCACCCACCCTGATCCTTTGGGGTGAACAAGATCAGATTGTAAATGTGGATGTTGCAAATGAATTAAAATCGGTATTAAAACGCCCTGAAACACCGATTATTCTACAACGTGTTGGGCACATGCCATTACTTGAAGCTCCTGAACGAGTTGCGGATTACTATTTAAGCTTTTTAAACAAAGTACAACCTTTGCAAAATCCATTGTCTGATCAAACACATGGACAAATTGAGTTCAAAAAATGAAAAATCAACTTATTGAACAATTGATCGAAGCCCAACTTGACTTTTTAGATCAAGAATTTTCACAGGCTGATACGATTAAAATTGAGTTTACTGAATTTTATCACTGGTTTAGAAAACAGCCTTTAAAACAAATTTGGTCTTTTGCACAAATTCATGATTTATTGTCAAAGCAAATTTTAGCAACACCTGCAAACAACTTTCTCATCGAGCAAATCGCTGAACATATTCGTTTTGCCTTGATTCATCCAAGTAACGATGAAACGTTAATTGAAGATATTATTCCAGTCACCACGATTGATAAAATTGCCCAATATGTCGCAAGCAAATCGGGGCATCGCCAAGCTTTGATCAAACGTGTTGTCAATAATCCTGCCTTTTCAAGCATGTTAACCCAATTGATCCATCACTCTATTCAAGACTATATTGATAATTCGGTCATGAATAAAAAAGTCCCCGGTGTGGGACGTTTTATGAAAATGGGAAAATCAGTTTTAGAATCGGTTACCGACACGAATTTAGATGATACAGTTAAGCATTATCTGCAAAAAAATATTATTAAAATTAGTCAATTGAGTGAACAAGTCATTAACCAACAGTTTGATGACAATAAGCTTTATCATTTTCAAGCCAATTTATGGCATAAAATTAAAAAAATACCGATTGCTGTGTTGCGTAATTATGTTGAAATTAACGACCTGCCTAAAACTGTAGCTATGGGTCATGAAATATGGGAGCATATTCGCCAAACAGATTATTTAAAGAAACAAGTGCATGATGGTGTACTGACTTGGTATGTACGTAATGAAGAACGCCCTTTTGATTTAATTTTAAGTGATATCAATATTTATGAAGCATTGATTCAAAATGAATTACAACAGTTACTTGAACCTGTTATTCAACAGATGATTGCTTCTCAACACTTAAAAAACCGTGCACGGATTTATCTGGAAAAATTTTATTATTCAGATGAAACTTTAAAGATTCTCAATATTGAAAAAAGCGCATAAAGCGCCTTTTTCATGATTAAACAGATTTAATGCAATTTAATTGAGCTTTAGAACTTATAAATTAAACCCAAATTGTAACGGCGGCCATCCAATACATAATTATAAGTCGCAGTATCTATGCTTTTATCAAATAAGTTATAAATACCAGCATTGAACTGCAACACATTGGAAGGTTTATAGTTTAGACCAACATCAATCATTGCATACGCTGGTCTACCATCCCCCATCGATGTACGGCTTAAATAGTCAGAAGTTTTACTTCTTACATTTAAGCGGCTCCACATTCCAACTTGATCATTTGTTTGCCAATCTAAAGTAGTATTAAACATATGTTTCGGCATTTCATTTAATGGCTTACCTTTAAATGCTCCACTCTTCTGTTCAGTATCCGTAAATGTATAATTTGTTGCCCAACGAACATCTGGCGTGATTGCCCAACCTAGAGTTGCCTCTATACCACGCATATTTGCTTTATCGACATTAATACGTTGACTGACAAAGTCGAATTGTTGTCCTAACCAAGAACACCCCATAGTTCCAGAGTCTCCTTGACAGGTACGAATTTCAGTAATTTTATCTTTAAATTCACTATTAAATACGGTAAAACCTGCATCTAAATTGTCATTATTATCCCAGTTAATCGATGCTTCATAATTGATACTTGTTTCTGGTTTTAAATCTGGATTCCCCACAATCATACCACTCGACTGACCACCACCTGTTGCTTGTCCCCATCCTGCAACAGTGGCACGTAATGCCGGAGTTTTATAACCTGTTGATACCCCACCTTTAACAATCCAGTTATCATTCAAGGTCCAAACACCATAGACTTTCGGGCTAAAATGATCACCAAATTTTTCATCTTTATCATAGCGTAATGAAGCAGTTACCGTAAATGGCTCTACAATATTCCACGCATCCTCAGCAAATAATGCCCAACTATAGCGATCTAAGTTGGTTAATTTTGAGCCACCAATAACTAACTGATTGCCAAAGTCCTCAAGCTCTTCTTTTAAATAACTTCCCCCGAAGCTCAAAGCATGAGAACCTAAATTGATTTGGTTCAAAGTATTAAAAGTTGTATTAATTGCTTCCATACTACGGGATGGATTTTCATTTTCCTCACGTTGAATATAAGAATGTGTCTTTAAATCGCCAATTTCACCACGATGAGTCAAACTATATTCGGTACGATAATAATCTGTATATGAGTCTGTTGGGAGCTTACCATTTCGCCCTGGTACATTGGCGATTGTTTTACCTACCGTTTGATCACGGTTTTGAATTGATCGCTGATATTCTAAATCAATGGTATGTTCAGAACTTGGCGTCAAGCTCAGTGTTGCGCCACCCGCACGTATACGTTGCTTATTATAGCCACCAATGATGTCATCTTCATTGCGTTGTGAGAATGTTCCATTTGCCTTTAAGCCAAGTAAATTACGGATTAAAGGACCAGAAACATATAGGTTTGCTTGATGGATATCCCCAGAATCTCTATTTTCTTGTAGTGTCGTATCCAATTTAACCGAGCTTGTCCAAGTATCTGCGACTTTTTTAGTAATAATATTAATCACACCGCCCATGGCATCTGAACCATATAAGCCTGACATCGGACCACGGATCACTTCAATGCGTTCAATACTTTCAATACTTGGCATCCAGCCTTGCTCAATACCAGAGTTATCACTATTTGGTCGAACTGAACGTGTATTCACCTTCTTGCCATCAATCAAAAAAACTGTATAAGCACTTCCCATACCACGGATACTAATATCACTTGAACTTCCACCTCCTGTGACGACGACCCCAGGAACATCTTTAAGTGCATCCGTTATATCTCTATATGCTTTTTTATTAATGTCTTCTTGCGTTAAAACTGAAATAGATGCTGCTGCTTGTTTCACCTCTTGCTCAAAGCCACTTGCAGTGACAACAATCGTCTCTAATTTGGTTGACTCTGTAGACTGTGGATTGGTTTTATTCGAGTTTTCTGGTGATTCTGCGGCATAGGCAGTTCCCATCATAACGGTGATAATGGAGAGAGATAACGCAGATTGGATGATACGGTTAGTTGACATAAGGTATTCCAAAGAGGCTAAGAAAGAATAGATAATGAAGATTTAGATACAATGTGTAATAAAACACCACAGCATTATAAACAATATTAAGAATTATTCTCATTTTTATTAACCATTCGTTTAATATTTAGTCACTTTTAATTATATCTTTAAGTTTTTATTCTATTTTTTAAGCTTCATTTAAGCTTATTAATATTTAAAATATAAAATTTACGTTTAGCTATGCGATATCCATAAAAAACCTCCGAAATTCGGAGGTTTTAAACAACAATCAAATATCTACATTGATATACAGATTATTTGAAGTAAGCACCTTCTGCTTGACTATGGTCAGTCTGATCGACCACACGTCCGAGTTCAGGAATATGCTCTTTAAGTGTAGTTTCAACACCTTGTTTTAACGTTACATCAATTGCAGAACAGCCTTGACAGCCACCACCGAATTTTAATACCGCAGTTAAACCATGTTCTTCATCTTCGACCACTTCTACCAATGCACAGTTTCCACCATGCCCTGCTAATCCAGGGTTGATCTCTGCCTGAAGAATATAAGTAATTCGTTCTTCCATAGACGCATCTGGACCAACACGTGGTACTTTCGAGTTTGGTGCACGGAAAGTGAGCTGTCCACCAAAACGGTCTTTGTTGTAATCAATTACAGCATCTTTCAAATATGGAATCGACGGTGTATCAATAAATGCTGGAAAATCAGGATAATCTTGTTTGTAATCTGTTGGAGCAATTTCATCAGGTGCACTGTATGCCATACAACATTCAGCACGTGGAGTACCTGGATTTTCAACAAATACACGAACGCCAATTCCTGGAGTATTTTGCTTCTCCAAAAGATCTTTTAAATACTCTTGCGCATTGGGAGTAATCAATAAATTTGGAATTTCTTCTGCAACCGCAGTATTGGTGTTCTCAGTCGACATAACTCTATCCTCAAGCTGAAGTCGGTATTTTAACTGAAGATGAGGCTGAATGAGTGAAAATCAACTAAAATTGTCGGAATTAACTTAAAAAGATGTAAAAAATATAACCTACTCAAATTTCAACATAAAATATTCGCGTAATAAATGAATATAAATCAGACACAAATTGATATTTACTGCATTTTAGCTTATCAACAAATCGCGCTTTAAAACGCACAAAATGACACCAATGAAACTTTTTATAAATGAAATACTAAGCATAATTTAAGACATTTTTAGCACTAATTTATTCAATTTATACGACCAATTTATCTAAATTTTGTCAGAAAATGCCACCCAAATATTGAATACGGCATGGATAATGTATACATCTGTATATTAATGATGAAATAAAACGAGATATTTTGCATGTCCAGTTCAATTGACGGTTTACAGTTTCCAGTTCATCCAAAGACTCAAAAAAGTAGCAGCTCGCAAGTCGGTAAAGAAATCATTGCGGAAGCACTTTCCTTGGTTGATCATCTCAGCGCACAGCAAGCTTTAGATGAAAAAAACTGGCGTAAAAATTATCCAGTTTATTTTAAGGCATTGGTCGAACATGGGATTCGTTCAAGTCATAACGCCATCACTATTGCCAAACAAGGTTTGCACAAAGCCCAACATAGCTTTGATTTCTTTAGAGATGGACAACGCTATTCTTTAAAAGATATTGGTACAGTTCCTGTACTAGACAAGATTCAAAGCATTAGTTTTAAAGGTCATTCAAAAGATGACGTTGAATGGTTTGTACCCTATCATGGGCAAAAACTACAAGGCGAAGCGCTATATCAGCAAATTCAAAAGTGGCAAGATACTGGCATTATTGAAGCCAGCCATGCTGATGCACTCAGAGAAGTGATTTCACATCCTGAATGGTTTGATTTATCGGATCGTACCTTAGTTTTATTTGGCGCAGCTTCAGAGGCTGGCCCATTAACATGGTTATCGAAATGGAAAGCCAATATTGTTGCCGTTGATCTACCCAATGAACGCGTTTGGGAGCGAATTCTTAAAACCATTGAAAATGGCAATGCTACACTGTACGCACCTAGTTTTCAAAAAATCGTCAACAGCCATGATATTGACGAATTAAAAAGCAAACTTGGTGCAAATTTACTGACCCAAATTCCAGAAATTACACAATGGCTTTGTGATAATCCGCACAAGTTAGATTTGGCCTCAATTGCTTATTTGGATGGTGAAAAACATGTGCGTGTGTCGATGGCAATGGACACAATTATGAGCCATGTCAGTGAACACAAGAATGATTCATCACTGATGTATATGTGTACACCTACAGATGTTTATGCCGTACCTGAAGAAGTGATTGAAGGTTCAAACAAAAAGTTCAAACATAGATCAAGATTTGAAACTGTACTCAGCAAAGGGATTGCAACCCTTTCCTTAAAGCAATTCTTTAAGCACCATAATCAACAATTGATTAGCTCTGACAATGGTAAATTCTATGGGATTGCTGATTGTCTGGTGGTTGAACAAGGCCCTAATTATGCATTGGCAAAACGTATCCAACAGTGGCGTGCAACTTTAGCACGACATCAAGGGCAACATGTCAGTATCAATATTGCACCATCCACGACGACACATTCGGTCACCAAGAATCCGTTGCTTAAAGCTGCGTTTAACGGTGCAAGTTTGTTTGATGTAGAAGCGTTCCGCCCTGAAACCACCAATTCAATTATGGCAGCGCTTTGGATTCATGACTTAAGAAATCCGAAGTCTGTTGCAAATCCTGAAACAGAGATGGGTCATCCATTAGAATTAATGATGGAAGGCGCAAATCATGGTGGTTTATGGCGTGTCGCCTATCTTGCTCGCACAGCCTTACCTTTTGCTGCAATTTATGGATATGCCAGTGATAAATTGCCGATGCAAAAGCTTTTGACCAAGTTTAAAAAGTAATTCTTCAGATTTAGATCTCTTTAAATTAAATGCCCAGTGATAAATTTAGCTGGGCATTTAAGTGTATGAGCACATTTTTAAATCTTATTAAATTCATAATAAAAAGCATAGGCATTCCCCATAGCGCCAAATAACATACACAATGCAGCGATCCTTTAACGCCTTAAATATGCTATACCCATGTAAACGGTTCAGTCATTCTAAAATGATTGACAGTTTTCTAACGATCGTTTAAAAACTTATAAAACAACCAATGAGAGAACAACAAATGTCAAATCTACAAGGAAAAGTCAGTCGTGAAATTCGTGGTCATATTTTTTTAATTGGCTTAGATCGTGCAGATAAACGCAATGCTTTTGATAGTCATATGATTCACGACCTATCACTGGCTTTAACTGAATATGAAAATAATCCACAACTACGCTGTGCGGTGGTCTTTGCACATGGCGATCATTTTACCGCAGGATTGGACTTGGTTGAGTTACAACCAAAATTAGCCGATGGTGTTTTTAATTTTAGCGATGATATTGTGAATCCTTGGGGAACTGTTGGGCGTCAAAGAACTAAACCATTGGTAACCGCAGTACAAGGCTATTGTTATACCGCGGGTATTGAATTGATGTTGAATTCTGACATCGTTGTCGCCAATGAAAATACTCAATTTACCCAAATTGAAGTACAGCGCGGTATCTTACCGTTTGGTGGTGCAACAGTACGTTTCGTCCAAGCTGCTGGCTGGGCAAAAGCGATGAAATATGTGTTAACTGGTGATTTATTTTATGCACAAACAGCCTATGAAATGAACTTAGTCACTGAGGTTGTTGAGGATAACCAACAGTTAACACGTGCCATAGAACTGGCTGAACGTATTGCCAATGCTGCACCACTTGCCGTCCAAGCCGCACTGTATTCGGCACATCAAGCCTTTTTACAAAGTCCTGTAGTCGCATTTGCAAACCTACAAAATCTACTTAGCCCTTTACTTGCCTCAGAAGATGCGCAAGAAGGTGTAAGAGCAATGATTGAACGTCGAGCACCACAGTTTAAAGGCAAGTAAACCAATCATAGTGATATACGGCGATAATCTAATAACTGTGGGAACAATCATGCAAAATTTAAAGTACTCAACTGAAGTCCAACACTTGAATGGCAATAGTTTTACCAGCCAAGCCATCAGCTTTAAGGCACGGGATGGTTATGTATTGGCTGGCGTACTTTACACGCCAGTCAATACATTCAAAGCAACTATAGTTGTCTCCAGTGCAACAGGTGTCCCACAAGCATTTTATCGCCGCTTCTCTGAATATGCCGCACAATTGGGTTATCAAGTACTCACTTTTGATTATCGTGGCGTGGCCAAATCTGCGCCACGGCAATTAAAAGGTTTTAAAATGTCATATCTGGATTGGGGAACATTAGATTTAGCAGGTGCAATTGACTACAGTTTTAAACAAGACACGCCCCTATTTTTAGTTGGACATTCTTACGGCGGACAAGCTTTAGGCTTGACACCGAATCACGACAAGGTAAGTGCAATGTATTGTTTTGGCACAGGTGCTGGCTGGCATGGCTATATGCCATTGAAAGAAAAAATTAAAGTTCAGGTAATTTGGAACATTATCTTTCCACCTATGGTAGCGATTACAGGCTACTTACCTTGGAGTAAACTCAATATGGGTGCAGATTTACCTAAAGGGATTTACCAACAATGGCGTAGATGGTGTAAAAATCCCACTTATTTTTTTGCAGATCCTGAGCAACAAAATTTGCATGAACAATATGCTCAGATTAAAACGCCGATTTATGCAGTGGCTGCTTTAGATGATGATTGGGCATTGCCAAATTCTCGTTATGCTTTTATGCAACATTATAAGAATGCGCCCATGCACTTTATCAACATATCAGCCGACGAATTTGGTTTAAAACAGATTGGACATATGGGCTATTTTCGTCAAGGTTCGGAGCCAATTTGGGTTAAAATGTTTAATACTTTCGAGACATTCATCCACAATTAATTTTAACTCCATAAGCAGCAAGGTCATCTATGCGTCCACAAAAACTTACGCCTGAACAGATGTTAAATACCTGTGCTTTGCAATTTAAAGCACATGGTTATGCAGGGACAAGTATGGAGATGTTGGCAAAAGCATGTGGACTCAGTAAAGCATCGTTTTATTATTATTATCCCAACAAACAAGCCTTACTGATGCAGATCTTAGCGCACACTCATCTTTATTTAAATCAATCGTTGTTTAAACTCGAAGATTTCGCTGTCGTGGATGCAAATCAACAATTTCAAATCATCCATGATAAAGCTGTTCATTTTTTTAGTTATGAAATAAAAGGCTGTTTAGTTGGGATACTGTCCTTAGAGGCAAGCCATATTTCTTTAGAAGTCTTGGAAAAAATCCGTGAAATTTTCCAAGATTGGCAAAATGCCTTGTATCAATTATTTCAACAAAAAATGGATCAAACCGATGCACAAATTTTGGCAAAAATAAGTGTGGCCGATTATGAGGGTGCGATTTTAATGTATCGACTGAATAATGACCTGTTCTATTTAAATCAAGTCAAAGTGCGAATTTCTCAACAACTCGCTCTATAATACTTGACTGATTTGCAATTTCTTGGTGAATATTAAATGATAAAAAAGATCAAATATAGTTTTTTAGCTTTGCTTTTTATGAGCCTATTCAATACCGCTTATGCGCATTGTAATCAACAAGATCAACGACAAGCTTATCAATGTATGCAGCAGCAATTAAAAACAGATAAAGCAAAAATAATAGGGTCTGTTGACAATTCGTCTACGTTTGCGACTACGTGTGTTTTTAGGCGATACTAGGCACGAAATATGAAATTTAGTCATTCTAAATGAATAGTTCGTAACGACGTAGCGGCAAAAAACACGCTAGTCCCCCACTGCGCCTTGCGCTGCAAACAAAGCAGTGCTTTGTTCTTGCTCAGGGGTGTGGCTAAAATTATCTCAGCCTACGTTATGAAACTTGAAAATAGTTCCGCTATTCTCTTCGTTTCATGCCTTGCCTGCTCAATTTTAACCTACAACGCAAGCCGTTTATGAAATGTCAACAGACCCTGAGTTATATCAACGCATTTATCTGCAATACGATGATAACAATAAGTTATTACTAGAAAAATCACAAAAATCTTGGCTCAATTATCGTGATGCTCAATGTAATGAACTCATGGGAAGTCTTACTTATGGGGCTTTGGGATTAGCATCAGGATTTGCACATTTAGATTGTGAAATCAATTCCACAAAATTTCGACTAAAAGAGTTAAGCAGTCTAATAGAAAATCAATAACGATCTTTAAATTCGGCTTTATGTTCTACGCCTTGATGATCAACATGCGCATAGAACACCCCATAACGTCCAACATAGTATTCAAGTGATTGTTCATGATAGCTCCAAAAAATAGACCATTCACCAAAATCAAAAGAACCGATCTGACTTTGGGTATTCATCGGCATCTTACTGAGTACTTCATGTTGAATATACCCGGCTTGAGAAAAATCTTTGGTCTGTAAAGTTTGTTCAAAAAACAGTTGTGCCGCTGCATCAAATAAACGTTGGTCTTCATCAGTGATCGGCTTGGCAAGGGCATGTTGCTCTTCGACTACACTCTGCTGCTCTACTTGAACTGTAGAATTTAATGGTGCTGTTGCTACTGTTGAACTCACCTTTTGTCGCTCTTCTGCAATCATCTGTTTAATCAGCTTGGTTTTTTCGGGCAACTCATGCTCTTCTTGAGGATTCTGAACCAATTGAGATAACGCTTGTCGTTGTTCTTCAAAAGCTGCATTAATTTTTTGTTTAGCAACCCATCGCCATAACACATATAACGTGATCAGAAATAATAGGACAATGATAAATTTCAACATAGCGTAATCTCAAGCATATAATACGCCCCAGTTCAGACTCATGAGCTAAGTTTAAAGCTGAGTATTTTGATTGTTTTTTTAATAGTTTACCCAGTAAATTGTATAACTATCTCACCAGAGATACCCAGCTTAAACGTAACAATTGTTTTCTTTATATAGATAAACCACATCTCTTATTTTAATTTTGTAATGCTTTTAGATCACCTGAAGCAAATACGATCCCTTTGTCTGGCACCTTTTTGAGTATTACGGGTTTTCCTATATTTTTATATATCGGTTGATCATCTTTAAGCGCTTTTAAAGCAATTTTTTGAATAAAAATCTGATCATTTTTACGATACAGCTTTACCCCACCTTCATCTGAAGCCATATAATGAACTTTCACATGATAGATATTTTGTAGATCTGGCATCCACACAATCACTAAATCGCCGCCACGTTCATACATATTGTCAAACACAATGGTATCTGCATCCACTTGTTCAGATTTAACACCAACATAACCACTGGCATCCGCCAGTTGATCGACTAAATATAATGATTTTTTAGCGCCCAATTGTATCCCATAGGCCGAATAATATTGTTCTCGGTCTTGTTTTTTACTGGTACATGAATAAGTTTTTAATAGGACTTTTGTCGAGCGCAATTGATAAGTTTGAGGTAAAAATATGTCTTCATCATCTTGATGGCATTGTTTTGCAAGCTGCGTTTGAATATTGAGTTGTTGAAATTCTTGTGCATATATAGATGACGTGATCACGACACTACAAATGAATAATAACTGTTTGATATATTGTATTTTTATTTCAATTTTCTATATTTTAGGATAAGCCGTTACCTGTTATATATCATTTAAAAATAAATGATCAGTTTTATCTGAATTATAGCAATATTTAAAATAAAACACGCTATATAACGCATATAGCATGTTTTATTTTAAATTAATTATTGCAATGTTTTAAACTGCGCTAAGCGTTGTTGTTGTTGTAATTGTTGTTCAAATTCAACTCTCCCCTTCGCTACATAGTTTTGTAAACCTGTCTGATCAATAAATGCTTTTTTATCACCCGCATTCAATTTGGCTAATTTCTGCTTCATATGGAAACGATCCGCTTTATTGGCAAGAAAAATATCTGCATGGATTGCATCCAAAGTTTTAAATGTGTGACGTATGTCTGAAACTAGATTTGGATAATTGTCATTGTTTAACAAATAGTAACCGCCCGTAAATAAACTGTCGGCATAGATGACTTTATAGGTTTTAAAGTGATAACGGATATCTGTCGTCCAAGAGGTTGCACCTGGCAAATGGCCTGGCGTCGCATGTGCTGTAAAGGTTTGACGACCGAGCTTTAACTGTTGCCCATCTTTGATGATGATATCTACAGCTACAGATGGAAAAGGCAATTGCTTACCTAAAGCAAAATCAGTCACGCCGCCATTTTCTAGCATTTCGGTATTGGCAGCACTTGCGACCAATTGAGCACCACTCCATTGTTTTAATTTGGCAAACCCACCAGCTTGATCTAAACGGGCATGACTATTGAGTAGATATTTTACATCTGTGATTTTAAACCCCAATTTTTCAATATTGGCTTTAATCTGCACTGCCGACTGATCAATCCCACTATCAATTAAAACCAAACCATCACCCGTATCAAACAGCACCGAAGATAAATTTTCAGTACCGACATAATAGACATGATTAAAAATTTTAAAGGGCTCAATGGGTGTATTCCACGATTCAAACAAACTCATTGGCGGTGCATCGGTCAATGCTTGCTGAGCATTTAGTGGGGCTGCTTGGGTAAATTGAACGCTCATTGCGATCAATGAAATAACAATGGATTTGAACAGATGCATATAAGCGATCCATGCTAAAAATGAGTCGCCCATACTTGATTAAATCACCATATTTATCAATTTTTTAATGCCTAAAAAACAACTCAATACATCTTAAATTGTAAATAATATTTGCAAATTGTATGCGAGTTTTTAAAGGACTAATTTAAAACCTTGTCGGCAATTTTATTACTGACCTTAATAGCCAACTGATCGACATAATCACTATAAAAATTTGCAGCAATCAAAGTGACTGCAATTGCAGTTAACCCTGAGCAGATTACAGCGACAGAATAACTCCAATGCCAACTTAAAAATAAGTTAAATAGTGGAATACAGATTAAATACAACATCATTAGATGTAATAGATAAATAGAAAAAGATAACTTTCCTAACCAGACTAAAATTGGGTGATCTAAGCCTTTAGACAGTAATGGACTCATCAACACACTATAAACAATTAAAATTCCAGCGATGAAATTACTATAATCATAAGTATTCTCCCCTAAAATATGATGAACCCAGCTATAGGCCGCACTGGTATTATGTGCACCCGCCAAATATAGGCCCATCAATAGCATAGAAATAGCTACAACATTTGAAAGTGGTTTGGCATACAGATAAATATAGATACCAATAATAAAACTGGAAATCCCAAAACTAAAGCCTTGCCCTCGCCAAAAAAATGCAAGACAAGGAATTAAAAGTGAGCCTAGCCAAAAAGCAATATGTTTATAATGATACAAATAGAGTAGAAAAAATAATGCGAATGACCCCATAAGCTCGATCGTCATGGTCCATAACACCCAATTTATATCACTTTCTGAGAATAAAAATGCACCAATAGTTCCCTCATATAATGCATGTTTAAAACTAAAATCTTGTATCGCAAATGCATGTAACCAAGCACCCACATGACTACTATCAATATGGATAACTTTAAAGACCAACCAAATGATAATGCATGAAGTCAGTGCTGGAATCATTAAACGCGGATAACGTTTAATCATCATATTTTTAATCTTTGTATGAAATTGTTGAGGGCTTTTTAAGATCGCATAACTGAGCACAAAGCCACTTAAAACAAAAAATACAAAAACAGCAGCATCACCTGAGTAAAGAAAACCAAAAGGCAAATGATGTATAGCATACACCCAAGCCAAATCTGTTTTCTCATTAGGATCAAAATGATGTAAGAATGGAAAAAAACTCATTGCAAGATGAGAAAATACGACAGCTAAACAAGCTAAACCTCGAATACTTTCTGCCGAGTTTATTTTTGCGGACATCTATGTTTCCCTGTGAAAACAAAAGCCCCAACCTGTGGGACTTTTGCTGACTAAGCCATTAGTCAATATATGTGATGCGACCATCAGCATCATGATGAACTGTAGCGATTTTTTGCTGACGAGAATGTATAAGATCATCCACATTCAGGTTGAAATGCTCGGCATATTCTTGTGTAGATCTAGCTTCTGCTTCCTTTTTGGTCTTCGCTGGAACAAAGTTACTCCATAACCACAAAGAAATCGCACAAGCAATCAACGCAAATAATCCGCTTTCTAATGCTTTTGCAAAAGCATTAAAGAAATAATGTACCAGTTGCGGTTTCTCAAGTGAAAGATATCCCACTAAGATGATAATAGGTCTCCAAAGCAGTAACCAAAATGCCCACAGCATAGCCGTCATTGTCGTGGAGAAATAACGACGATGCCACGGTAACTGCTTACGTACATCAATAATTAAAGA
>Ga0105249_10000935_pt1 | contig 25823 bp, 62 predicted proteins | sample KBSS44metaG_FD_81522 | JGI IMG/M metagenome (GOLD analysis project Ga0105249, IMG submission 81522) | Switchgrass rhizosphere microbial communities from Kellogg Biological Station, Michigan, USA - KBS S4-4 metaG | ecosystem: Host-associated > Plants > Roots > Rhizosphere > Soil | place...
CTGGTATGACTACGTTGGCACAGACGGCAAGGGGATGTATGAGATCAAGCTAGGCGATGGCATTCTGATTGATGGAAATATCTTTGACGGGAACGCTGGAGCGACCATCACCGTGCGCAATCAAGGCGGGCGCGCACCGTGGTCCGTGATTAAGAACCTCACTGTAAGCAACAACCTCTCAACGCGATTCGCCGCCGGGTTCTACACGTTGTTCTCTGATAACGAACAACTCTCAATGGAGTCGAGCAACATTCTGTTCGACAACAACCTCATGTATGGCGAGTACAACAATTCAGGTCAGTCAGGCTTCAGACCGCGAGTGTTCATTGGTACGTATGGCGATCAGGTGAAGCTTCGCCACAACACCATCCTCCAGTCCGGGCGCATGGTTACGATTGGCAATTCACCCACCTCAGCCGGGATCGATCAGATTGATGGCTTTGAATTCGTTGACAACATTGTCGGCTGGGGCACAGGAGATGATTCGGGTTATGCGTGTTTCGATGGGGGATTCTCAGTCTGCACGCCCGGTTACAAATGGCTGGGGAATGCGATGATCGGAGCGCCTGCTGGCCCGGTCCCGGACAGGCAGTCATTACTCACCTTTCCGGGTAATTTCAACCCGGCAACTGTGAGCGCGGTGGGGTTTGTCGATCCGGCAACTGGTAACTACAGGCTGCGTGAGGATAGCCCGTATCGAAGGAGAGGTACGGACGGGAAAGACCCCGGCGTGGACATGGATCAACTGCTCGCACACCTGAACGGGCCGATTCCGGTAGTGAGTCCTTCTCCGACAGCCAGCGCGACGGTGACAGTGACTCCACCCCCAAGTCCGACGCCTGTACTGGTTCCGATTGAAATCCTCAGTCCCGCCAATGTCCGCGCGCAGCCGACGATCAACTCCCCGGTGAAGTTTATCGCGAGCACGGGACAGGAGGGTTCAAGGGGAGGGTGTCAGCAAGATCCGGCGAGCGTGAACACCTATTGCTTTGTGGACTTCAGTGGTGGCGGAAGTGGGTACGTCGTGCAACAGTTTCTAAAGGTTGTGGTAGCATCACCTTCGCCAACCAGCACGCCGACTCCGACACCTACAGCAACGCCAACCCCCTCGCCCACGCCAAGCCCGACTCCGAGTCCAGTAACCGCGCCGCTCACTCGGGTTGAGATTACAGCAAAGGCGAACATTCGTAACGGGCCGACTGTGTCTACGACGTTGGTTGGCGTAGCTAATACGAATGCCCGTGGCTGGACAACCGGAACACGCATCAAAGACTCAGCCAGCAGCTTCTTCTTCATCTTCATTGGGTTTGATGATGGGCGCAGTGGGTACGTGGCGGATGCGTTGGTGCGGAATAGGTAGTGACAGAATGGGCCAGTGGAGAGTATTATGCGGACTATGACATCTCCTCTAATCACACGACGAACGCTAATCAAATCAGGTGGACTGGCCGCAGTGGGTGCGATGACGCTGGGAGTTAGCTCCTGCGGCGAGAAGATCTCCTTCTACGTCTCCACTGTCATCGGCTCACTGGAAACTCTCTCCCCGCTGATTCCGAGTGCGTCGGGGTTGATTGCGAAGGCGGTTGCCGCAGCTAAAGCATTCGATGAAGCTTACCGCGCTGGAAAGTTTGCGGACTCGACTGCGCTCTTTGCAAACTTAGGAGATCTCGCATTACAGATTGCAGGCGCTGTTGGTGCAGCTAGTCCACAGATTCTCGTGGCGATCGCTGTGGGCCGAGTAGCGTTGAATGCGATTGGGCAGATTCTCAAGTCACAAATGAAAGATCCCGTCGTCGCAGGCATGGTGGCGCAACGTAGTGATCCTGCGGCTGAGCGACAGAAAGCGATGATCAATCGCATGGCTGATGATCGGATGATTGAGATGATCATTGCCGCATCGAAGCCTTAGTTTGTAATATCTGGGTATGGCGCAGTCTGGCAGCGCGCGTGATTTGGGATCACGAAGTCGAAGGTTCAAATCCTTCTACCCAGCCCAATTGACACCGCGACGCCACTTAATAGATTACGAGGATGATCGGCGTTGGAATCAATCAGCTTCGTAATCGGGGGCTAGGTGGCGTCGTGAGATTTGAGAATGCGAGTGGGAACTGATAGTTGGATTTCCCGTTTGGGCGCAGGCTTCTAAACTGAGGTTGCTAAACTTCTTTTTGTGCTAGCTTGTAATCTCTTTCAGCTTCCCACTCGCAGGAAATTGAAACTTATGCACGGTCTAATTGGAATCATCTTTGCATTCGCACTCGCGCACCAGTCCACTACCTGCACAGTGGTCAACCTCTCCCCGTTGAGCGTGGTCTGTAACGAAGGTTCAGCGCAGGTAGAGTTGCGAGACTTCACATGGCCGCGTGAGTGGGGCAAGGGAGCGCATTTGACGGGTAGATACAATGCGGAGATCGTCAATGGCGAAGTGTTCCCACTGCCGACTGGACCAGTGGTGGATAACGAAGTCTTACGCAAGCAATCTCTCAACGAGCAACGTAGATGGCGCAGACATGCGTTACAGCAGGCAATACAGCCATGAGAGCCAGCAACCCTTTGGAGCGCCTTCGGTGGTCAGTAACCGGCGGCAGATGGAAAACAACTTGACAGGAGCGTGCTTAAAGACTATGTCACCCAAAACAATGAAGGTTTGATAGCACACAAGATACGAGGCGCTTCAATTATGTCAATGAACCCTTTTCGTAAAGACAAGCCTAATCTGGAAATCAGCCAGACGGGCAATCTTTACTTTCTACTCAACGCCTTTCTGGGCGCGTACAACCGCCGCACGGATGTCATGGAACGTGCGGTGAAACTTGACGAACGACTGCAATCTCTAACACACAAGCTTGACACGGCGGGCGAGTCCTTAAAACAAGCAGTTACAAAAAATCAACCTAATGAGAAGGAGACAGTGAAATAAATGGCACAGGAAATTAACGAACTCGAAACTGAAGTATCGGAAGAAGTCACAGTCATGGGGAGCGCAACGACGCTCATCAACGGCTTTGCGGATCGACTCAGAGACGCAGGCGTAGATCCGGCCAAGCTCGCCAAGCTGCAAAGCGATCTCGACACGAGTGGTAACGCCCTCGCGGCGGCAGTGGCGGCAAACACCCCCGGCGAACCGGCGCAGGGCTAACCTTCATTCGCTCTCCATCACTTCGCCGCAAAGGGTTTTGTCGGGGGACGACTCATAGCGAGAGGTGGGGAGCGAGTGTTTACTGACTCTGGGAAAGCCGTGCAACTAGTGAATGGCTCAAGAGACTCGACAGGGCGTAGGCATAGATGCGACGGGCGGGCCAGTGATCGACCCGACCAAAAACGTGCTCGATCTGGTAGACGCCGCAAATAGACGCCAAGACGACTTACGGGAGATGCACAACCGCTTCCTTGAGGCGGAGTTCAGAAGGTTAGAGGAGACAGTCAGACGGGTTGAGCAGTTATCGGAGTTGAGAGCGGAATTTGCCCGTGAAGTAAGCCTGATTCATCAAAGCCATGATCGAGAAATTCATAAGATGGAGCAGGATAAGCTGGCGGCGTTTCGTCAAAGCGACGAGGCGGCTCGGCTTACTGAAGCAGCCAGAACCCAAGCCGCGGTTGATCTGGTGGCGAGATCAGCAGAGACGGCAGCCAGCGCGATTAGAGCGGACCTAAGCACTACCGCCACTGCGTTAGCTAACTCCGTAGCGGCCCGTGATGTAGAGCTTAACAATCGGGTGTCAGCGCTGGAGAAGTCCAGCTATGAAGTTGCAGGTAAGGGCGCGGGCACTAAGAACACGGTGACCTACGCGATCATTGCGGTAGGATTACTTGTATCACTGATAACAATTGGATCGGTAGTGGTGGCGATCGCGTTCGCAATTCGAAGATAGGGCAGGTTTGAGATGGAAACTGCAATGGACCAAGGCCGAAGGATTGCGGAGTCGATCATCGCCACTAAGAAATTGAACGTTGAGCATCAACATCTACGGTCGGTAGTAGTCGAAAAGGCGAAGGAATTCACCAGTAATGAAGAGGCCAGACCTAACTGGGACGCGCTTGTCGCTTATCGCGAACTTTGCGGCGCTATTGATGCTCTTGTCGCCTTTGAAAGAAAACACGGAATCATATGAACACCTCCTCCATTGAAATCGCCGCCTCCGGTCTAACCGAGGAAGAGTTTGTGGAAGTAGTTAGAGAGACTGAGAGTAGAAAGGACCACCTCCCAATGGCTAAACATGTTAAGATTCAGGATCGACCAGATTCACCACCGACACCGCCCGCACCTAAGCAGCCACAACCACCAGTTAAACCTCAAGGCGATATTGACCAGCCGGGAGATAAGCCGTCCGTCAATCCACCGCCGCCACAAAACCCGTAGAGGATCGCAGATGCAGCCAGAACGTCACTCACAACCCGAACTTGGCTATCTGGTAATTCAATGGAAAGATCGCCCTGATGCACGTGAGCCGTGGTGGGTTCATTGGTTTTACGATCACGTCTACGTACCTTTTCAACGGTTCTCATTCAGGCACTTCAAAATCCCGCGCGCTAAGCAACGAACTGTAGATGTGCTCCCTGATGGAACGAGACGGGAAACTTACTCGTGGTTTGAAAATGGTGGAGTGTTCGACGATCCCGATCGTGCGGACTTAGCTTGTATTGATGAATTCGACGGGTACAAGCCAATCTACAAGAATCGTTGTGCGCCAAGAGATTCAGCCGAGATTGGCGCAGTTGTGTTCCCACGCGCCGGTAAGCCTAAGAGATGGTTTAAGCCTACGATGTCTCTAGTAGTCAAGGATCGTAAAGAAGAGGAACGAAAAGATCAAACCCTCGCTGACACGCTGAGTTATTTGAATCAGGTCTTAGAACGACGATGAGCCATGCAGGAATCACCCGTCATTCCTCACACCTTAGCGCAGGTCTTGTACCTGCTCCTTGCATCATTTGTTGGATGGTCTGGGGCTGAGCTGCGTAGCTGGATTGCTCGACGCAAGCGGGAGCCTGTAGAGATTGCCAAGATCAACGCCGAGACTCGGCAGATTTCAGTCAACACCGACGTGTCGCTAATCCAAGCCGCCACACAAGCTATCGCCGGGGCTGAGCGTCTCCGTAGTGAGCGGGATCATTGGGAGAGGAAGGCGACTGATCTCATGCTTGACTTGGAAGACGAGCGTAACCGCAATGCGCAGCAGGCTACGCGGCTTACCTTACACGAGCATCAGATGAAGAGGTTGAAAGGACTACTGGACGCGCACGAGATTAGTTACAGTGAGTTAGATAAGCCGCGCGCCTTAGACTGATCCAAACAAGAAAGACGCCACTTGCGCAGCGCCTCTCTCTCGTCTACTCCCTCAATCCAGAATCGGCTGACACAACCCGCCGTAGTTACAGAACACCGAGTAGCAACTATTCACATACTGGAAATACTTTGTCTTGCAGGACTCAAAGGTTTCAGACGGATCAACCAGACAATCCAACTGCCTCTCCGCGCCTTCGTTCTGACACTGTTGCCGACAGGGCGTACAGGTGTCGCTGGAAGCGGAGGAAGGACTGGAGGTCAGGCCGAGACTAGTGATTAGCACAAGTATCGCTACTACAAAGATTAGTTTACGCATTTGGATGTCCTTTCGTTTACATGGGTTGAGTTGCGCGAGGATTGCGTCTGACTCGTCTAACCCCTTCAGGGCCAGCTACGTAGCCCGTAACCAGCCCCGTCAAGGTTCTCTTTCCCCCTGACAACCAGACCTGTGAATTGCCGGGGAATTGTCTTGCTTCGAAGTCTTCCTTTCATTCCTCCTTTGGTTGAGATGGTAGAGCTTGGACCCTGCTTGATCTAACTTCCGCTGGTTAGTAATCGTCCTGAGCGAATCATGCGCAACACGCGCTCGTGCTCAAGGCGTGCGAAGAATCGTTTGTAGCCTTGCTCGAATCCAGCGGCGATATAATTCTTAATACGTTGTTTGGCATCGGTGACAGTCTTGACTATCTCCCGCTTTGCGCACTTGCGATACTCGCCTTCCATCCAACTTGTGCCACAAGTTAAACAAGTGCAGCGCGAGCCATACCAGTCCTGAAACTCTTCCAGACATAGGCGGCGAACCCTGCACACCGGACAGCGAGTATAGAAGCGGCTCCACGCATCGACGGTAGGTACGCAAATTGTTACTTGCTCACTAATCAAGCACGTCATCACTTCTCTCTCCCGTAATCCACCAGCCGCGCTGAATTCCCACTCGCTTCCCGATCCTGCACCTTTGGCATGATCGATTGGAGTTTCCTTTGCAACACTGAAATCGTCAACATCACCTCCTGTCGCTCAGTCGCAGTGAGGAAGTTGAATGTACTCGTGAACGGATCGAACACTGCGAGACTCAAATAGAATCCGAGCAGGAAATCGTACTCAGTTTTTGACGTGGTTAGGGTGTCCATTAGTAATCCTCTTATTCAACTGACTCCCAGAAGCTCATATGGTAATCGCACGCCGCAGATTTATCACCGTCGCGATGAACTCGGACCAGCACGGCAGGATCTAAGCCTGTAATACCACTATGAAAAGGAAATCCTACCACGACTCCTGTACGTCTATTGAAGACTCCTTGGAGACCCTGCGCGATGGCCTTCTCACTCATACGCACATGTTGACCTATATTAAACCTGTCTCTTGCTGTGTCCATTTGAGTCTCCGAATTGCGCCTTGAGTGCGCGTAGGGTTGCGATTGTCGCACTCAACCTGCTCACATCAATCCTGATCGCCTTCACCCGCTCGTACTCAGCCGCAGTGATCTCATAAGTCGTAAACCTCTCCCCGCAGTTCACGCACTCATGTCTGCGTCGTCTACACTTCCCCGAGAGCGAATCACGTGAATCGATCACTGCACTACTGCCCCGATGACATTTCGGGCAGCCTAAGCCGACAGGGGATGTGCGCGTGGAGCGTTTCATGGTAATGTCTTCAATAAACTCACTAATAGATCGTATTGCGCGTCCCGATCAACTTCCTGTCCTTGTGGAAACCAAAAGATATGTTCATTGTCGCCATCGTCACGATAGCAAATAACGAGCACGGGAGAAGGTTGCCGCCACCAACGATCTTTACGCTGCTCACGAAAAACTGTGAGTATTCCGTCAAGGTTTAGTAATCCGGCTTCAATGTCGATAAACTTTGGCACTAACGTTTCTCCTTCGTATACGTCGGCGTCGTGCGTCGGATTGCTTCATCAACGTCCAGTCTCGGCGCACCGCTATCTCGGACACTTACAAGAGGCAAGTCGAGCTTCTCCGCGTCAGATTGCCAGCGCTCCGGCTCCAGCTTATCCAGCACCTCGTTCACTTCCTGTTTAGTTGGCTCACTCACGACCGTAGAACCTTTCAGTTTGACGTATCCAGTAGTCGCCGTCGTTAGCGGACGACTTCAGTTGCAGCCCGGCGCGGCTGAGCAACTCAATAGCTTCTCTCACAGTCTTCCTGCCACAGTGGGCGATGCAGAGCAAGTCTCGGAGCGAGTAATCACTGGCATCAGCTCTCATCCTCATCACAGCCCTGCGGTATCGGTAACTGGCTGCTTTGCACGTCTACGCAGTCGCGTGTTTGACCGCAGATCTCACATGGCCCACGTGACATGAACATCCAGAATTCGTAAGGCCATTTATTCTTCTTGGCACAGGCGTTACAGTAAAACATCTTCCCTACCCTCCTCGCTTAGCCTGATGTCGCTGGAGCCGGAGTCGTCGGCGCGTTTCAGAATCAGTCCGTCCGAGCGTTGCGTCTCAGGAAAAATCACCTGCTGCTCAACCGCTCTGAGTACGACTTGCAGTAATCCGTACAATTCAAACCCGCTCATGTTCTCACAAGTGCGAGTGACGGTTACGCGATTAGGGTTTGTTTCGCTGCGATCGACAATGATAGTGAAAAACTTCGGATACTCACCATCGTCCGGTTCGGCGTCGGATTCGCTCTTAGCTGTAATTTGTGATTGTCTCATCTCTCACTCTCCACTCGCGGCGGGGGTTGCGTTGACGATCGTAAGTCGCGCTTCCGCAATCAACGCTAGAATGTTTCCGGTATGTCTCCAAGCTTCGTTAAGCGCCGTCAACTCAGAATCGCCCTCGCCTAAGATACAGAAGGTTTCAAACCATACTTCGTAGCGATGATTATCGCCGGGCTGCGCTTGCTCGATGTAAATCGTTCCAGCGTCGCCGTGAAATTCCTTTGATGACTTACTCACTTGAACCTCCCACTGCACTTTGCGCACGCTTGTCAGGTAGCGCTTGCAGGGGAATCGCACCTGCTACCAAGTCCGCCTCTTCTGATGTTAACAACGATCCCGACTTAGCCCAGTCCTTCCAAAAGATCAACTTCTTCCCAGTGTTCTTTCGTCGATCGAAGTGACCGAGAATTAGATCCTTAGGGTAAGGCGTTGTCACTAACTTGCCGTACTTGTCGAAGCAGTTGTCAAACACTAATCGACCGATGCTATAAGTGTCCGCGTAGGGCCACACGGCATCCTTGAACCAGTTGGCTCCAATCGATCCCGGCACAAGTAGCAGTCCCTTCCAGCCCTGCGAGCGTTCCCATGCGCATTTACTAGCCCACGGAGCAATGTTTCCATAAGGACAGTTCAGCCAGTCGAGGCCATGGAACCCTTCATGCCAGTCAACTGTTAGTGAGTCTTGCTCAGGTGGAATCCAGACAGGTGCTTTGGCGCTACGTGGACCACTGGCTGCGAGATCTCTAGTTAACTTGCCAAATCTTGCTTCCACTGCGCGAATGAAGCTCCACGGCGTCCAGATGTCGCCCGAGGACTCACCACGCTTGATAGATGGACCGCTCATACTATTCTCCTGTCGCCGCCTTCGACTGCGGTGGTTCAAACTTGTGGTAGTGCGGCGACGGTTGCGAGTGGTCTGCGAAGTCCTCGACGTTGCCACAGGTGGCGCAGATCGGCTCCGCTCGCTGACCACTGCCCGCATTGACATTATTCTTAATAGTCGCCGCCAACGAGGCCGCACGCGGAGACTTGCTACTCGACTTCTTCGCCGCTTTCTTCCCCGTCACCTTCCCCGGACTCAACGACTCCACCAGCAACTCCCGCTCACTCTCGCTCAACTGGCGCAGCGTTTCGAGCAGGGCGGATTCGTCGTCAGTGAGGGAGCGCAACAGGGCGTAGGTGCGTAGTACGTTTCTCAGATTCATTTAACTTTCCTTCCAGTAGTCAGAGTTTTCGTAACCCAACCTGGCAAGCTCTTTGCGAGTTCTTGTCGTAGTACCTGCGGTTTTGTAGTTTTCGCAGTAGAGTGTTCCCTGCCAGCAAGACGCCTGTAAACACTCAGAACATACGGTTACAGGTTCCGTGGCCCATGCTTTCATCGCCGCAGCGCAGGCACGAGCCTCGGCGACTATTGCCGGGTCTTCACCTTTCTGTTCGCGGGCATCAGCCCATGCTTCCACCAGTGCGTATGCCCCGAGGTCACGTCCGAGTAGGATAAACATCGGCTCGTTCGGGTCAGCGTTAGCATAGCAGTCGTACCTAGCTGGATTCTTCTTGGTTCCCATTTGCTGTCTCCTGTCTCTTCTTCCGTAACCATTGCAGGAATACTTCAAAGGCTAATTCGGTTTCGTGCTGCTCCGGGTAGTCGCGCTTCTGTTCATCGATGAACTCGCGCATTAACCCGCGCAACTGGTCCAAGTCGATTACGATTGCCAGCTTCGGTAGTAGTCCCTTACGACGCAGCTCCTCCACCACCACATTCTCTCCAGCCCGCACCTGCGCTTCGTGGATTCTTTGAATTAGATCACTCATCTTTCGTCGCCTTCTTTCCGCAGAACGGACAGAACGTGACCACGATTGTTGGCGGCTTCTTACCGCGCACCTTCTTTGACGAATCCTTCCAGTGCGTACCGACACTCAACGTCACCCCTGACAGGCTTAGATTCTCGCCAAGCAGGAAGGAGGTATCGAGTGCAAAGTTCTGCTCTGCCAGCTTCTCGTCAATTCGTGGAATGCAATCGCAGTTCACTTCCCCCACCTCGCATTCGCGGCATTCCGCGCAATCTCCGTCCTTCGCTTCTTGCTCAACTTCTTGGCCCGCGCCTCTCCACCCTTTTGCCCCATGAGAGAGGCGGCGCTGAGCAGTCCATCGAGCGAGTCGGCCATGTCGCTCATCTCTTTCGAGAACTTCGGATCAGTCTTCGCGCGGAGCTTCTTTACCGCCGCTCGCGCCTGTTGTTCGGTTGTGTGGTTCTTCATGGCGGTAAGCATAAGCTAAAAAGTTACTTGGCGTCAAGGATTATTTTCCAGTCTTACCCGCCTCAGTTGCGATCCATTCATCGTTACTCAGTCGCTTAACTAGTCCTTTGTATTCCAAGGCCAGCATCGTTGCCGCCGTGCATAGCTTGCCGCCGTTCACGTAGACAACGCTGCCGTAACGGCGGTGCGCATGATGACCGCCACGGAGCCACTCCATGACCCGCTGCTGCGTTCGGGTTAGCTTCTCGCTCATCTCAACTCCAAGTTTCTATAAGCGTGCGAATCAACGTCGCTGTCGTTCGATTACGTCAAAGTAATCCACGCGCTCAAGCCTCATACTCAGCGCCATTGGAATAAGCCAATTCAAGTTCGGAATTACATTAAACGGCAGAGCGAACGCGCTAACTACTTCAGGTTTCTCATCCGTCATCGCACTTGCATTTAGGATTGGCCCAACTGCAGAAAAGAAGTGAATACGCCAGCCGCGTTCATCGTTCAGCACGCAGAACTCATTCCATGAATCAATGTCTAACCCGACTTCCTCAATACACTCACGGCGCATTGCTTGTAGTGGAGATTCACCGCCTTCAATTCGACCACCAATACCGTTCAACTTGCCAGCTTGCCATGTTGGTCGATTCTTGCGAAGAAGAAGCACAGCGTTCTCCACTGGATTAAAAACGAATCCAACAACGTACGATGCTCCTACTTCTGTTTCGCTCATCTCATCCTCTGTTTACTTAAATCCGGCCCGTTGCCGCACTGACATCTTCCGCTCCCGTCGACGTACACGTGCCTCGGTTTCAGTCCTTCACCCCGATCCTCGCAGCGTAACTGCGCTATTCGATCAGGAGTCCACTGCGAGTGAGTGACAGTAGCTTGAATCCAGTGGTCAGGAACTTCACAATTGCGTCGTACCGCTCACGACGCGAGAGGTCGGGATTGAGCGTAATGGTCGATGTTCCTACCAGTCGTTTATTGCGACGCCCGGCAGTGAAGATCTTGCAACTGCGATAATTTCTACTAATTCTGAAAACGTGGATACAATTGCTCATATGTCCTCACTCACTCGATCAACAAACCGCTACTCGTCAACCCCTTCGCATCCGGTCTGGTCCAGATCCGCTCCGCCACTTTCCACCCCTCCAGTACTTTCACCGTTAGTGTCTGCGCTTCCCATCGGGCCTCCTGTACCGCTACCGGATGCGGGTAGCCTTCAACCTCTGCGACCACGACTAACCCGGCTTTCCATGCTTTGCGAATCACCGCCGGGCCAAACTTCTCCGGCCATGACTGCGAGCCGGGGGTAGTGTTGCGGCGATGATCGAAGTCGAAGCGCTCCCGCGTCGGCGTGATGTCGTCAAAGTCCTGCGGCCCTTGCCGCTGCTGCCAGTTCAGTCTCTTCGTCACGACGTGACCTCGGCTTCCAACTCGTCAACGTAGCTCTCCGCTTCCTCGATCTGTGACGCCAGTTCCTCGATAAGCTCGTCAATATCAGTTTCCGCGACCGCTGCTGCAAACTTCACATGCAAGTCCTTGAACGCGGCGATCTGCTTCTTCATCTCTCCGTGGATACGAATCACCTCATCGGCGTCAACTTGAATCTCGTCGTCCTCAACCTCGCCGTGAATGTCGCAGAACTTGCAGTGATCGCACTCGCTGGCGATAAACTCCAGCTCCTCAACACACCCTTCCAGCGCCACCGCCAACTGCGACTCTCTACCCTCGCTCCCAAACGTCGCAATCACCGCATCGTTCGCCAGTTGTTTGAGCCGGGTGCGTTCAGCTTTGTCCATCGAAGGGCGCTCCTTTGGTAAGTAACTTTTGTAATCGTCGTTCCAGTTGCGCTTCTTTCGCTTCGCCGCCCTTCAGCAGTCGTCGTTGATGCTCAATCTCGTCACGGGTATTCGCATTGCCTCGACGGATTTCTTCAAGCTGGGCCAGCAGTAGCTCGACTGGATTTGTGATTGTTACTACCTTCACTTGTTGTCAGTCTCCGCAATCGCAACAGTTGGAGCAATCGCCGCAATCCTTACACTTATACTGTGTGCAGTCGCAGGATTTCGTGTCGGTACAACAATGACAAGGATAAGCCATCACCCACCACCTTTCTCCAGTGCGACAGGCTTCAGCTCCGGTCGCTTGCGGTCAATTGTCTCAGCGATAGTCGTTAACCGCTGATTCAAAGAGCCGTATTCAGCAATGCGAATATCAGCAGCAAGGCGCACCTCGGCCAGCGTGTAATAGTCTTCGGTTAAGCGTTCACGTGTCGCCTCACCTTTCTCCAGTGCGGCCATTTGCGCCTCGTAGTCGTCTATCGCTTCCAGTAGCTCATCATTATCCGATTCAGCCAGCGAGTACTTCTTCCATTCGCCACTCGTCTTCACTTAGTATGACTCCCACGTGTAAGCTCCTCTCTCACTCGTCTTCACCCACCTCGATCACTTCCGGTAGTTCGGGCGCTTCCTGATCGGGTTCTGTCACTTGCCACGCGAAGATCCATGTCCGTTCCCCGATTCCATCATCGTACCTGCGTCGCATCCTCAGATCACTCACCCGCGCATCGTTTACCCACCAACAGGCGTAGGTGCCTGCGTCAAGGATCGCCCGCGCAATCTTATCGATATCACGTCCAGCAGCAGGTACGCGCGCAGCTCCGGGCTTTAGCTCTCCATTGGCCCGATAGTGCGCCTGCGGTCTCGGCACGTAGATGATCACGCTCACGGCCACCGCGCAATTCAACGCTTGCGGAGGCTTACTTCGCTGCATCGCATCCACAATCTCCTGTCGCCATGATTTGAGCGCGTGATCGTTGTCGTCTACGATGACTACACGCTGAAGATGCGGATGGACAAACCCTCGCTTACTGCCCTGTGATTGCGCCTTACCCCACACAACTGCATGGCCCAGCCACGGGACAGTTAAATCCGTTGACTGTCTGCGAGGCAGAATGTCCCAATTGTCATCTAGCAGATTCATAGTGCTCGCGACGGAGTGGTTAACGCCCTCTCGACATCCCACCCATGATCCAATCGGTAAAACAAGACATTTCTCTTAAAACCTAGAACTGACTCCCATTCCGTAAGGGTGCGTGTCTGCTCGTTGAACGTAACTAATCGATTGTTACGCTTATTGCTTTGCTGCTCACTTCTAGTGGCCCACTTACAATTTGAAGGTTCGTAATTGCCGTTATTGTTAATTCGCTCAAGCGAGCAACCGGCAGGCCGTTCTCCCATGTCGGTATAGAAGTTCATAGCACCAGACGGACCCCGCCATCGCTCGCAAACAGCAATACCCCTCCCGCCCCACTCTTCATATCTCTCATAAGTCGGGTCGTAGCACCTCCTTATCATTGCCAGCCAACTGCTATAGGTACTGGTACTGGACAGTCCGTGTCTGTAACTTCGCGCAACTGTTTCGTCAGATTGAAGGCAGTCACGCGAGCGGGTGTTTCCACTACGAAGATCGCGCTTAGGAACGATAACGACTCTCCCGCACAAACAATCGCATTCATATCGTTGGGGATTTCTAGTAACGAAGAGTCGGACGGTAAGTCTGCCGTATCGGTCGCCAGTGTTAAGCATGGGAGTAGGAGTAAAGTTCATAGTGTTACCAGTTGCCCCACACACAAGCCTTGCCGAGCCACGTGGAGGCTTGCACGGGAGGTTCTATTCTGTTCGGCTCGCTCTCCCACTCGCTATCTGTTAGTAGGCTATTACTCATGCCTCACCCACTCGCAACTCATGTCCTTGTTCGAGTAGCACGAGAATACGATCCCATGAGTGCCATTCCTTGCGTCGTATAATTTCAGTTAGCCTAGAGTCATCGAAGTTCCATTTACTGCACAACGTGTCTATAGTTAACTTATCCATGTTTGAGACATCTGCGCGCCTTAGATCGCCATTCTTCACCAGCCATCTTGGCGACTGGTAGGTTAGGGTCAGCTTATACGCCGGGAAGTTCAACGCACACGGCAACACGCACGGCAGCACGCGCGTCCTCCACAACAGCGCCTCGTCACTTAGACTCACGCGCCTCTGGTTGTGATTGATGAGATACATGCTGTTCACGCTCGGCGGAAACGAGGGAAGGCTGAACCTCAGTACCTTCCCTTCTTCCGCTGGCGCATGCCCCCCAAGCGCCAGATCGCGTGATTGATTACTTATTGTCATTATCGTTACGATCACTGATAAGCGAGAGCGCTCTTTGCACGATATTTAAACACGCCCATACGGGTCGTAAGTTAAGATTGACACCCCTTGCATATCAGGGGTAGCAATCCCAAGCGCTCTCAGCCGCGCGCGGACACCTAACTCACTGCGGCCTCAGCTACTTCCGCACTCGCGTTCACCTTTGCGGGCGGCTTGTACACCAGCACGTTCTCATACTCGTCCACGCGCACGTACTTGCCTGTACTCTTGTCCTTCACCTGCTTGCGATCCTTCTTAATGTCCACGAGCAAGCTCTTGCCCACGAGGGCCTTCCTAAATGCGCTATCATTCTTAGGAGCTGGATTTGTTTTGAAACCCAACCCAATCAGAAACGCATTGTAATCACCAAAGAAGCCTCCTGAAGGCTCATAGTAGTTCGTCGGCTTCCCGGCTGCGTTCACAGAGAAGTCGTAGCCAGCTGCCCGGTTCACTGCAAACCCAATCCTTGGAAAGAAATGCTTGTTGGCATACTTGCCCTTTCCATCCACCCCGCGCTTCCCAACCACAAGCATCAACTCCATGCGCGCCGTCTTCCACTCGTCGTCCGGCTTGCCCTCGGGCACGTACTTGTCCACTTTCACGCTCTTGATCACAAGCTCAACATCGTTGGCAGGTTCAATGACATCACTACTACCCACCATTTGCTCAGCCTTTGAGACATCTTCTCCCTCTACACTGAACTCCTCGTCCTCAGTGCCTTCCCTTACCCACGCGGGCGTGTCATCGATCTCTTCTGCTACGTCACTCGTTCCGTCATACTCGTCGCTCATATAGTCGCTCCTTTAGTTTGTTTGGTTGATTGTGATGCTGGTTGATCGGGCTGTTCTCGTCTCTCAGCAGGTTTACTCTCAGGTCCATTCGCCTGAGCAAGTGTGTTTGCGTTTGTAATCTTGCTAATGATGGTTTTATACAAGTTGCCGTTTGTGAGCCGGAGCGTGCCGAGGCCAAACCTATTCTTGGCAAGGATTACGGTATCAAGAGACTCGCTCCTTGTACGTCTACAGTAGGCGTAGTACTGTACGATCTCCTTACCGCTCGCGTCTGTTTCCAGTCTGTCCTCAAGGTAAATCATTGCCGAGGGTAAGCCCGCAATGCGTTGTCTGAATGAGCCCAACACTTGTGGGCTAAGATCCGAGTCCAGATTCACTTGACGCTTGCTTGACGCCTGTTGCTCCTGTGCGGTTGCTGAACGAGCCACCTGAATGCCTTCAATAGTGTTCTTCGACTCTCGCTGCACATGGGAGCTGACAACAATATTCAGGCGATCGCGCGTAGCCAAAGGTAGTAAATTCTGTAGGACCAAGTGGTCTAAGTAGCTCCCCAGCGCATCGTACCAGCCCCGCTGGTCTGCTTCCTTGCGATCCATTGCCTGCTTCTCCGTCCAGACCACGCCTTTAGACTCGCATATCTGTGTCCACTTGAGAGTGGCAAGATAATTGAAGCCGTCCAGAAACACTGTCTCGATCTTCTTCTCCCCGAGTGGACCGAGTTGTCGCGCCAGCGCCAAGGCTCCGTAGATTCCTCGCTCGCTTGGTTGCTCTGTAAACTGAAAGACTTCGTTTAGCGGGATTCCATTCAAGGGCACATGGACCACGAGATTCTCAATGTGTTTCTGGTTCTCCGGCTGGCGTAGCACGTCCAAACCTGTCGGGTCGAATGTGATCGCCATCACCTTCGGGAAGGTCATGCCTTGGAGGGTTTTACCTGAACCTGCGCCTCCGTTAAGCCAGAGGGTTAGTCCGGTTGGTTTAAGAAACTCCTGCTTGTTGATAAATGGCACTAGATGCCTCCTCTAATGACGAACTTCACGTAATGAAATCCCTGAACGGCTACTGCAACCAGCACGGCTCCGAGTATTAGGATTCTGAAAATGAGCCAGAATAGCTCTCCCACCCGTTCACTTAAAGCGTCTACTTTCACACTTCTGCCTCCTCCACCTCGTCCTCACTCAAATCCACCTCGTAATCTGCGCGCATCGGTCTCGTCGGATCGTGCTCCCCCTCATGCTCCGGCTTTAACCAGCACCTTTCCCCGTTAGCTGCGATCCTTGTACATCGTTGCGTGTAGTTAGCCTCAATCAACTCCGTATCTCGCGGCCATTGATAACCACTCTCGCAAATCTTGTGATACGCACAGGTGATCGGACCGCGTTTACAGTAGTTGGTGTTGTATGACCACACGCCCGACTCCCTGTCAGCTTCGATCTTTCGTACCCATGAGGTGAAGTTCTCGCGCTCGGCTTGCAACGCGGCCCTATTAGGGTTGAAACACATTCGCTTGAAGTCGCGCCAGTCGCCTGCGGGCAATTGCACGCCCTTGTCCGGTCCTTTACGTGGCGTGTAGGCTTTGGTCCGGTGTCGGAAGCTTGCCGCGTTGATATAGAATCCACCTACCTGTCCGTATTGACGCTGCAAATGGTCCACATATTGGCGCACTTGTGAGTGTGGGTCGAACTGAAGCCAGAAGTCGCTGTCGAGGTACTTGCCTGTAGTCTTATTATCTACGCCGTAGATCAGCCCGTCCCGCTTGTCTCTGACCACGAGATCCAGCACTACCGTTCTCGAATCGCCATCATCAGTCTCGTGCGCCTCACGTGCCTGCGTGCTGACCACTGCCCACCACGAGTCATCCACTTCCCACTTGCGCGCGTACTCGGTAATTCCCACTAGTCCACTTGCAAACGACTTTCCCGGCGACCAGTATGGCAACGCGCTCGGATACTCACGCTCAGGATAGGATTCGATGAAAGCTGACTTAGCAAGGACCACTCCACCACCACGCGCATACAACGCATTCATAGCTGCGTCCCATGCTTTCCCGAAGCGCAAGTCATGCTCGCTCTCACCGATTTGCACCAGTGAATCCTCGTATCTGAACTTGTAGAGAGTTGGACAGGATGCGTAAGTGGAGATTTGTGAGTAGGAATAGCGATGAGTCTTAGCCACACATGGTTCATCCAGCTCGGCTTCCACCTTGCCGCATACGGAGCAAATTGCCAACCCGCCGTCACACACGTTACAAGTGAAATCGGATCTCTTATCGCAGGGACAGGTTTCAGGAGTGAGCAGGACGTGATCAGGCATTTGACTCTTTCCAGCAAGCGACAACTCGTGGCTCGCGTTCATTTTAGTCTTTTGAAAGTATAAATAACGAAATAGCAAGGCGCACTTTACATCACCGTCAATTACCTGTCAATAGCTAAATGAAAATAAATTGACAATCCTATAAACCTGCGTAGAATACGTGCGCAATGATGGAATACGTAACAATCTCTGATGGGGCAGATATCCTGAAGGTCTCACGTCCAACTGTGTATAAGTTTATCTCTGAGGGGAAGCTTGGGGTTTACACGGTGCTAGGCCGTCCGGCATTGAGACTTAATGAAGTGAACCGCATTGCGAAGAAGCGCGCTCGGAAAGTAAAGAAGTCCAACGGTAACGGTAAATAATGGCAAAAACTCATCCTGACGTTTTCCCTGAATTGATCGGGGATGCAGCTATGATCCCTTACTTTCATTTGCTGCGTCGAGTCAAGTCAGAGAGTAAAAAGATTCCCTCTGTTGCTGCGGTCTACTTTGTTTATACGGAGCCCGATATTATTCTTTACGTTGGACAGGCAATCAACCTTCAGCAACGATGGAAGTCTCACCGCTTTCTGAAAATGGTTCTATATGACTACAAGATCGAATTAGCGTGGATTCCTTGTCAGCTATCTGTACTTTCTATCTTAGAGCGCTATTACATTCAAAAGCTTCGACCTCCTTTTAACAAGGCCCACTCAAGGGGGACAAGGACCACGATTGGCCCAAACTGGTTTATTCCAGAAAGGGCAGAGGTGTTAAAAGCTTACAACCGTCAAGTCTGAATACGGAATGTCACAATCCCCTGAGTTTCTCATCGAAGGAATCTTGCCTGCCAACGAGGTTCATTTACTTGGCGGTTCCTCCGGCAGCGGCAAAACCACTTTCATGTTTCAAGTACTCCTAGCCGAGTGGCAAAAGGGCAATCCTGTATTTGGGCACGCCTCACATCCGATTCCCTACTCATATGTCTCAATTGATCGCTCGCGTTCATCGGTAACGCGCACGCTGGAACGGTTAGGACTTACCGATCAAATCACTCGTATCATTTGTCAGGAAGAACTACCTGAAGACTGTATGCAAGTCGGCTCAGTGTTAAGAGAGACAGTGAGACAACATCCTGATAGTAAGTTGATCATTATCGAAGGATTTCAACTCCTTGCCGGGGAAGCCGGCAACAAGTACAACTCAGTCGCTCGCACCCTGAAAGCCGCTGCCCGCCTTTGCACGAAGCACAACCTGACAATCATTGGCGTTTGTCACTCCCCAAAAATGAAAGTCGAGGAAGGTTTTCAACATCCTCGCGAGATGTTGCTCGGCTCTGTCTCATGGGGCGCATACTCGGACACTGTAATCACTCTTAACCTTGAGGAATTAACTGGAGTAATTACCGTTCACGTCCTGCCGCGTAACGCAGCCAGTGAGCAACACGAGATGCACTTCGGCGAGAATGGCGTCCTTGTACCGCATGTGCGCGCCTCTAAGCAAGATACAATCTGCTTCAAACTTGCATCCCTACCCGCTGAGCGCCCCATTACAAAAGGCGAGGTACTCCAATGGGGCAAAGCGCTCAATATCAGCCCTCGTACCTGTGAATCCGCTATCAAATCCTGCCTTGAAAATAAAGTTCTGGAGCCTATCGGTAACGGAGTTTACGAGCGTTCCCGGAACAGGGGTGAAGAACTTGGTCCGGAATTCGACCTTAACTAACTGATGAATAACCACTTAAGTGTCCGCAAAGTGGCTCGCAATCGTCCGCAAAATGCCCTTTTGATTGCGAGCTCGGGTCCGCAAGATTTTCTTGTTTTGCGGACGATTGCGGACACATTGCGAGGGGTTAAAGGTAATAGATACTTATACTTAACCCCTCGCTCGCAATTTTTTCCGGGGGTACTCACGCGCGTTGCAGGTTTCATGCCAGAGTGAGGTAATACTAGCCTCCATTCCCCTCTCCTTTGAGTTGCTCAGCGAGTCTTGCTCTTACATTGATGCCTCTGAAACTCCGCGCTTGTCATGCCGGTTGTATCACAGAATAAACAGTCTCGCAGGGTTCCGTAGCCGGGCTCCGTCGGACCCTCTCCCTTGAGTTGCCCAATAGCATCAGTGCGGGCGGTCTGATAGCGTCGCAGCAAGTTCCCCGCGTAATCGCGGTAGGTAACGATATCGTCATCGGGTAAAATCTTTGGAAGATAGGCCAACTCAGCTAGACGCTCTACTTCACCTTGAAGCCGCTCGATTTCAGCGCGCAACGGAGCCAGTGCGGCGTCAATAATCTCCTCACTGGTTCTATCACCACCCTGAACTGCTTCGCTGCAAATGGCTTCCCATGTACTCTTGGCTAAGTCGCTCATTTGTTTTCCTTCTCTGGTTGCGGTGCTGTGTAGCGGGAGATGATGGCGGCGATCAGTAGTTTTCATAGGGCAGCCGCCTTCTCGAATCGCTCAGCCCATTCAGCCAGCTTGTCGCCGATCTGAACATGGACCTCTTGCTGCACAAGCTCTGCGATCTTTGTTGTAGCGATCGCGGTCTGGTTGGCGTTTAGCGCGTGCTTGCGGGCCGCGTTTCTAAACCACTTGACCTCGTTCTTCAGATCCGCGATTGCGTCAGTAACTTTCTTTTCGCTCATATTCAAAACCTTTCTATGAATAAACGGTTACTTTCAATCTTCCAGATGTAACCAGTGCGCCAACGCGGCGTGCAGCCGACGCTCATGCCTTCGACTTCGCTGAGCGCGGCGAAATAAATATGTTGATTAACAAAGAAGCGCCGGGCACGCCGGACCATGATCAAGTTACTCGCAGTCGTCCCGATTTTCGCGGAGTAAAGCGGCTGCTTACCCCAACGACTAATCGGTTGTACGTCTATGCGCTCAACTTGTGGCATCGGTGCTCTCCTGTCTGATTGCGTCCCGCAAAATGTCCCGGATAGCCTGACGACTAAAGCCGCCGAGATATTCCGCATTGCTTACGGTCGCCGCACCTGAATAATCTTCCTTGATGAGCAGAAGCCGATCTGCCTTCACTTTTAAGCCGTTTGTAAACAGTCGGTCCAAGATGGATTCGATTAGCTCGTTGCGGATGTCTGCCGCGTGCGCCTGTTTCGTTTTCACTACGCCATTTCTCATTACGGGTTGCTGTCTAGTCATTCCCTTCACCTACCTTTCCGCTTAGTGTAGTGCGAGCGATACAGCCGCAGCCTCAACCGCATTCTTTAGTTGATCTCGTCCGCGAATCAGGCCGGGAGTACTGAGCGAAAACTCAGCCGCTTGTTTCATCGACTTCAGCGCCTCCCGCAGTCGGCCTACCTCTGCAAGTAGGGCATCACGTTCGTTGACGGCGGTGACGATCAATTCCGCGTTTGCTAAGTCGCGATCCCACTCGTCGGCATCAGCCCATTCCCAATCGTGCAAGCAGCGTCCGATTTCAGGGATGGTGATTGTTAGGCTCTCTTCGGCCTCAGTTTCTACGGCCACGTTCTACGGTCGCGCTGTCGCCTCACTGCTCATTTGGATTCCTTTCTGAACGGTCGATCTCGTAACAGTTGCCGCAAGTCTGCATTTGCCTGCATCAATCTCATACCAGTACTTGGCGACGGTAGACTCGACGTAGTTGGTCATTGAGCGCGGCGCGAGTCGCCAGTCGTCAGCGAATGAGCTTGTCACGATCTGATCGGCCTCGTTCTCATTGACCCACGCGCATATGTCGTAGGGCTGGCTTGCGTTGAGATTGCACGTGGTTGAGTTGTGGGGGACGGTGGTGGTCATGGCGTTTCCTTTCGACGCGGGGTAGTAAGGACTTCTCGTTGCGCTTCCCTGAGCATGATGAGTTGAGTTAGCAAACGCAATGGTCCGTCAATCCCATGAACCATGTGCGCCAGTACTGTTCACGTTCGCCGTCCTCACCGCCAGATAGTTCTTTAATCACTACCGATGAAGGATGAACGTAGACGTCGCCATTTAGTAGTGTGACTATCATGTCGTTTCCTTCGGCTCGGCGTTTAATCCGTCTCAGAGTGCAATAGTTACAAGGAGTCAGTTCGCTCATCCTTCCCCGTCCTTTCGTGGCTGAGCGCTGCGAATCTTCTCCAGCATGGCTCGTTTCTCTTTCTCCAGCTTCACCGGATCGATCTCCAGAAACATGCCGATGATCTCTTCGGGCCGCTTCCGAACCGGATACATTCGATCAGTTTCGTTGTCGAACTGCGCAATCTCCCATTCCTGCTCCATGAGAAAGTCAATGAAGCTGCTGAGTGTCGATACTTCTGATTGATGCGCCTTTAACTTTTCATGCTCAGGATATTTAGCTTCTGCTGTCTTCGTCTTCGTCATCGTCATTTGTAGCCATCTCTTTCTCCAGTCTGATCCTCTCCCCCTCCCGCCGCACCGCCTCCAATAGCGACTCTGCCTCGTGATACTCCTGACAACCTTCGCAGTAGAAGCGCTGCATAGGCGTAGTCTGATACTCGGGTAGCTCAGCGGTCATTGTTGCGATCCTCCCTCACGCTCGTACTGCGCCGCCAGATCCGCCTGCTCAAACCAGTCCACAATCGCCTGCGTATAAGCGTCTCCGAGTGTTAACCCCTCCCGTTGTCGCGTCCGCGCCCGTCCAGCGAGCCAGATCTCCGGTATGTGCTCCGTCCGGCCCTTATAGCGACATTGGAGACGTTTTGGTTCGGTAGCAATGGTCATAATTGCCCTTTCTGCTTGTCTGACGGCGTTCTAAGGCGTTTTTAGCCTCATTCCCTGCCCGCGATACCTTTCGACAGTTCTGAGGGCTTCTACGGGCTTAAATCGCTCTATTCCGGCACGTCATCTACCTCAACGGTCAAACAGTCGCGCATAGTTCGCTCTACGGTTACGTGGTACTTTGGCATCGTTAAACTCCTTCTCTTGCGGCTCACTCCTACTCCCGCACGCGGCTGAGTGCAGCGTATCTCACGCCTTGCTAACCTCAGCTAGAATCCAAGTCTCAACCAGCCCGCCAACCTGCTCAGCAAGTTCGTTAGCTTTGCGGTCTACTGTCGCACTACTCAAGTTGAACAGAAATGACTGCTTGACGCGCTCGTATGCAAGCTCGTGAATCATTTGCTCGATATGCGCTTCCGGATCGGGATTACCCGCCTCGCACTCATGCTCCTCAATCGTCGCATTCGTTCCTTCCAGTCCACACTGGTCGCAAGTCGCAGGATACTCAGGCGCTTCCAGTTGTTCGAATACTTCATCAAATTTAGTTATCATCTCTCTTAATCTCCGGTTCGTTCAAGTTTTACAACACTACTTCCAACACTTCTGCCAGTCTAAATCCACTCACGCGAAAGCTGCCTTTGCCATCCCTGAACTTCATGTAATCACGCTCCGACAACAACTCCTGCACCTGATCCTCTGAGACGTTCTTCGCTAGCAACTTCGTCTCCGCGCCGTGATACCGTTCAAGGTAAACACTGTAATCATAAACACCGCTCGCACTCGGAGCTTGAATCTGAATCGGATAAGTTTTGCGTAAGTTTTTGAAGCCGTCTAATCCCATCTCTCAACCTCCGTTTCGTTCAAGGTGAGTGCAAGCCGATTTAGATCGAATGATAGTAAAGCAACCAGTCGCCGTCGGATTGTTTCCGATAAACCGCATATGCCAATGCGCCCTCAAGCCACGGCCAGCAAAGACGCGAAATAACCTCATCTAACGATCCGAAATAGCGATCTCGCGTCTCCGCGTTGCCGCCCTCGGCGTATTCGTTCTCGTTTTCCCATGTCGTGACTCTAAGCTTGTACATCATCCTTCTTCTCTTTCGTTAAGGTGAGTGCGAGGTTAGTCGCTCTTAGCCACCAAACCACGCCGCTGAAACATTATTGAGTATCGTCGGCCACGAATTGACTGGTGTATGCATCTTTCGCGTCTCTCTGGCCCATATAATTACCTCATTTGGAGAGTCGATTACCGTCTCGTATAGGAAGCTCCGGTAGGGCGTAAGTACCGAACTATCCGAATCGTGGATTACGACACAGAATGTTGCGCCACGCTTATTAATTCCCATAAAAGTACAGTTCGATAGACTGGCGACTTTCTCTGCACGTTCCGCAATCAGGTTTATTGCCTGAAAACGACTTAGACCTTGCTCGCGTGCAAAATCGTTTCTAAACTGAAAGTTTGGATTCACTATCCTAATCTCCTCTGTCGTGTTCGTCTTCGTCATCGTGAGTGCATCCTACTTCTATTATTTACCGCTGTCAACAATTATTTTCATCTTTCACGAATTATTTTATTGACAGGCGTAAACACCTTAGTTTATAGTGCTTCACATGGCAACGGAGCTGTACACTATTCCAGAAGCGGCGCAGTATTTCGGCATTAGTCGGCAGCGGCTGTGGAAGCTGGTTGACGAAGGTCGTATTAAAGCGCAGCGCATAGGTCAACAATGGCTTATTAAAGAGCGCGACTTATTAAAACTGGAGTGGAAGCGAGCTGGCAGACCGCAGCGAAAGGGGTGAGGGAGATGGGTGCAATAGCTGAAAGATGTTTCGCCTGTGGTCGTAAGTTGAGCCGATCTTACGCGCTAGTTGACACGCGAGACGATCAACTTGTTTACGTGGGCAGCGAGTGTTTTAAGTTAATCGCGCAAGCGGGCGATAAAGGCTATCAGCCGCCGCTGGGCGGGCCGCGCCTGTATCCGATAGCAGAATGCGACTGCGGGAATCCGAAGCCACGTTTGGGTGTTGCTTTGATCAGTAATACCTGTATTCAGCATGGAGCGTAACCAAACCAACCGCGTTGAGGAGTTGAGAGATGGAAACTCAGACTATTGTAACGAACTATTTTCACCGCGGACTTCCTCGCCCTGATGGGCGCTGCGCCTCCTGTGGCGATCAGGTTACAAGCGGTGTAGCGAATCAGGGGCAGCTTGTGGACGTGTCACACTATGGATACTGCAACAATATGACATTACTTGAGCGACTCGAAATCGACTTAGAGTACGCTCAGGATCGAGTAAGGGAAATCGAGCGACAAATCAGTCGAGTTAGGCGAGTATGACAATGGCCTGCCCTACCTGCAACCATCCCGCGCACATTCCTGGCGCATGTCGCTCCTGCAACTGCGGTGAATCGGAGATCGTCAACTTACACGCTTATCGCAAGTCGACTCTCGACGGGCCTGATTCATTCGCGCCGATCACTTCCTCGCTACAACTACGCGGCTACGACATGGGCCATCGCGTGCCGGAGAGGAGGGTGGATAATTGATGAGTGATCCATGCACAGGCTGAGCAGGATGTCAAAACGAAGCTTCACTGGGGTATCATTCCTGTCCTTACGCGGCTGAGATCGATGACAATGATGACGATGACTATTGCGACTGTTGCGAGGATTGTATGGCGGAGTGCGCTGACGACGTTTAATTAGCACTAGCGCCGCCATCGTTTAATCGGTTAAACTCGACTGGGAGAAATTTCCACTAATGCCCGATTTTGAGTGGACTGGACAAAGAGTGCTTGCCGCTGAGATGTTAGCGGAAGGATGTCTACAGAAAGAAGTTGCTGCGCGCTGTGAGGTTGACGTGCATACGATTTACAACTGGCGGCAGGAAGCAGCGTTTGAAGAAGAGGTTAATCGCCTGACGATGATGCGGGGTTTGGCTATTCGAGCTGAGCGCACGAGAGTAGCGAAACGCGCCATTAAACGCATGATCGACGAAGAGACAGGCGATATAAAAACTAGCAAAGACATCCTTGATTGGTTAAAGTACATGCAGTCTGAAACCAATGGAGCCATCTTCTCAATCCCTGAACTTACCGCCTTCGCTCAGAACGCCGCATCTCTGGCCGGAAGAGGACCGGAAGAATCTCCAGCGGCTGCTCAACCAGCAAGTGCAGCAGACGACACTAATCCGTCAACCCTCCCTTGAACACTTCCAAGCCTTTGTCTCGATCGCCAACCCGAGATTCAAGTGGTATCCACACTGCGTCAAGATCGCTAAGGTTCTGATTCGAGTTGCACTCGGCGAATTGAATCGCGTGATGATCTTTGCTCCTCCCCGGCACGGAAAGTCCGAGCTGTTCTCACGTCTATTCTCAGCTTATTACCTGCATCTCTTCCCCGAACGCTGGGCAGGCATCAACTCCTACGCGGCTGAACTCGCCTACACGCTCTCGCGCAACTCGCGTGAAAACTATCTGAGTGCTGGTAGTTCAATCCGTGACTCAGCGGCGGCGGTGAAGCACTGGGAAACAGCTCAAGGTGGTGGACTTTGGGCGGCAGGTGTGGGTGGTCCAATCACGGGTAAGGGATTTCATCTTGGCGGGATCGACGATC
>Ga0105249_10000943_pt1 | contig 25754 bp, 19 predicted proteins | sample KBSS44metaG_FD_81522 | JGI IMG/M metagenome (GOLD analysis project Ga0105249, IMG submission 81522) | Switchgrass rhizosphere microbial communities from Kellogg Biological Station, Michigan, USA - KBS S4-4 metaG | ecosystem: Host-associated > Plants > Roots > Rhizosphere > Soil | place...
CACTCGACGCCTGCAGGCCCGCACGTAGCTTGCGGCAGCACACCGTTTGACAGACGGGAGCGTTCATGCAACGTCGATCGTTCACTCGGGTCCGTGCAGGCGTGGCCGTCGTGGCCCTTCTCGCGGCCGGACCTGGCCTCGCGCAGAGCACGCCTGCTCCCGAATCGAAGGCCGCCGGACACCACATGGCGCGCGAGGATGTCGTCGCCTTCGCCAAAGTGTCGATAGCGGTTGCCCAGGTGCGTGACTCGATCCAGAAGCAGCTCGCGCAGCCGCGCAACAAGACGCCGCAGGCCCAGCAGCAGCTTCGCGAGCAGCTCGCGGCGGGCGTCGAGCAGGTGCTGCGCGTGGCCGGTATCTCCGAGGAGGAGTATCGCCGCAAGACGTATCTCGTGAGCACCGACTCGTCCTCCCGCGCCATCTTCGACGAGACGGTTGCCAAGCTCACCGGCGCGCCGCTGCCTGGACAGCTGGCGGCTGGCGGCCGGCCGGTAGACGTGCCGGCGGGTCCGGTCGGAGTGCACATCGGACACGTGATGAACTCGTTCACCGACGCGCCGAAGGGTCTGGGTCTCTTGCCAACGGCCATGGAGGAGGCGCGCACCGCGGCGGTTCATGCCGGGTTCGCCGCGCGCGATCCCGAGAACCTCGGCGCCATGAAGATGCACGCAGGGCATGTGATCAACGCCGTCGATCCGACGGTCGTCGCGGCCGGACCCGGACTCGGCTACGGTGTCAAACGCGCGGCGTTAGGTGTGGCGACACACGCGGACCTCGCGGCAAAGGCTCCTGGTGCGTCGCCGGACGTCGTCACGCACGCGGGCCACGTCGCGACCTCCGCGCGGACGACGGTCCAGCGCACCGACGCGATCGTTGCCCTCGCGCAGAAGATCCAGGCGGCCACCGCGGCGCCGGAGGCCGCAGCGCTCGTGAGCCAGCTCGTGTCGCTCACGAACGAGCTCGTGATGGGAAAGGACATCGACGCCGACGGGAAGGTGACGTGGAAGGAGGGCGAGGGCGGCCTGCAGCAATGCGACGAGCACATGCGACTGCTGCTCGCCGGTCAGAAGCACTGACTGGCGGCCTGGCATCAGCGGTGTGATCCGGCATCGCGACCTGCAACGTTTCTTAACAGCACGAACGCAGAAGGACGCAGACCGGCGCTTCGCGCCGGCGCAGACGGACGCAGATGGCGTGGTGTGGAAGCCGGTGCCCTTGCACAACGAGCCGAAATTGAAGGGGAACGACCTCGGGAGGCTCATAGCTTTTCGAGGTCGTTCCCCTTTTCAACGGCCCTGGCGCAAGGGCGAGTGGATGAACGACGCGGCATCTGCGTGCCTCTGCGCCGCCGGCGCGAAGCGCCGGTCTGCGTCCCTCTGCGTTCCTGCTGTTAAGAATGGTTGCGGGTTGGGATGACTGTCCTGGCGGGCGATGCTATGGAGCGCTGAGATGTACTCCGTCAGGGACAGCGCTTCCTTGACTCTGCCCCTGGATCGACATCAGCACGACACGCAGTGATGCTGGTTTCTCGCGCCGAGCTTCTCGAGCAGCGCGATGGTCTCCGGGAACGGCCGGAGCCGCTGCACCGGACCGTTCGCCATGTCCACCACCGTGCGCCCGTTGCGCGCCACGGCCTTCACATCAGCGCCGTGCGCGACGAGGTACTGAATCATCTCGTTGTCGCCGCGCGCGGCCGCGCCGTGGAGCGCCGTGTAGCCGTTGTTGTCGCGCGCGTTGACGTCCGTGTGCAACTCCTCCACGAGATACTTCATCACCGACATCCACGCATCGGGTGCATGGCGGTGGGAGTTCCCGGCAAAGCCATTGCCGTAGCCCACGCCGGCGGCGGCGTGGATGGGCAGCACGCCCGGGCCAACCGGCGCGGCCTTGGCCAGCACCTCGATATCGGGGTCGAGCTTGAACTGCACGCCGCGTCCCTGCGCGGGCTCGGTGGCGGGCGCGACCCTGGCACCCGTACCCGCCGGTGCAGGGCCGACCGGCTTGGCTGCGCCCGAGTTGCCGGCGTTAGGCGCCGCTGGCGCCGCCGCCTTCGCGCTCGGCGAGCCGCTCGGGGCGGGTGCCGTATTGGCGGCGACGGTGGCAGCCGCTGCATTGCCCGCGGCAGGTGCGCGACCACTGTCCGCCGCCGCTCCCGGACTCGCCGGGCGAGCGGCCGTTCGCGCTGCGGGTGCGGGTGGGGTCGACGCGAGCGTCGGGTCGGCGCCGCGCGCGATCAACATCTTCATCGCGTCGAGGTCGAGCGCATAGGTCGCGCGCCAGAACGGTGTTGTGCCGTCGATGATCTCGAGGCCGCAGTTGGCGTTGCCGCAGTTGTTGTACGCGAAGTACCACGGCTGCTTCTTGAGCCGCGCGTTCACGTTGGCCCCTTTCGCGAGCAATGCCTCCATGAGCTCCAGGTGCGTCGTCTTCTGCGTCTGGATCGCCTGCGGCTGCGGGAAGCGTGATCGCGGCGCCCACTGCGAGTTGATGGTTGCGTAGAGCGGCGTCATCCCCGACGCGCTCCCGAGGTTCGGGTTCGCGCCGCGCTGGACGAGCCGGATGGCGACGTCGAACTGGCCATTGATGATCGCCATGAGCAGCGGTGTCGTGCCGTCGACGAGCGACGTGTCGTTGACGTTCGCTCCACCGTCGAGCAAGGCGAGGGCAGCATCCAGGTTGCCCTGCCGCACCGCGTGGTGCAGCGCCGTGAGCCCGCCAACGGAACCCACCTGCTTGACGTAGCCCTGCACGCCGCCGTTCAGTGTGTCGACTTCCTCCTTCACGGAGTCGGCGGGAAGCTTTGCCACGGTCGCCACCGCGCGACCCGAGTCGATGGCGGCCTGGATCTGCTCTGACGTGAACGGGCCCCGCGGCTCGCGCACGGGAAGCTGATTCGCGCGGCCTCCGGCCTGACCGCCCGCCTGCGCGTTCGCCGAGTCGCCAGCGGTCCGTGGGGCGTTGGCGCTGGCCGCCGCTCGTGCCGCTTCGAGCGCTTTCTTGAAGTCCGCCTCGGCCGAGTCGTGCCGAGCGGGCGGCTCGAAGGAGATCAGCACCGCTCGCCGTTTCTTCTCGGCCGCCTGCTCGCGTGCCGCGTCATCCGTGAGGTTCGCGAGGCGGGTGCGGATCGACGGGTCCGCGCCGTGCTTGAGCAGCGCCTGAATCGCCGGGGCGCGGCCGTACTCCGCGGCGAAGATCAGCGGCGTCTGCCCCCAGTTCGACTCGCGCGCGTTAGGGTCCGCACCCTTGGCCAGGAGCGCCCTGACGACGTCGGCATTGCCGGCCGCCGCCGCGAAGTGCAACGGGGTAGCGCCGCTCGAGGTGGTGGCCTTCACATCGCTTCCGGCGACGATGAGCGCGCGCACGACAGCGGGGTTGCCAGTGCGGGTGGCGATGTGCAGCGGCGTGTAGCCGCCGATGCGCGTGCGCCGACGGACATCCGCCTTCGCGCGAAGCAGCTCCGTCGCCAGCACCGAGTCTCCCCGATCCGCGGCCCAATGGAGCGCGGTCATGCCGTCGCCCTGCGGGGCATTCACGTCGGCGCGGCGCGCGATCAGGCTCCGCACCGTGGCGACGTCGCCCCGCATGGCGGCGTCGGCGATGGGCGACTCGGGTCCGCGCGCGGCACCCGCCGCTACGACTACACCCCACGCGGCACTGATAGCGAGAACCTTGAAAGCGCGTGCGTTCATCACGGTCATCCTCGATGACGGACTCACACTGCCAGCGTGAACTCGCCGGTGCTGTCGCCGAAGCTTCGGACGTCGTTGCAGCCGAACTGGTGCGCCAGTGTCAGCATCACGTTTGCCATCGGCGTCGCGTCAGGCGCCTTGAGATGCATGTTGCCCGGCAGCCGCCCATTCCCTTTGCCAAGCAGCAGGAGCGGGCAGCGCCGGTGGTTGTGGATGTTGCCATCCGCCATCGGCGAGCCGTACACGATCACCGTTTTCTCGAGCAGGTTCTTGTCGCCTTCCGTCGTGTTCTTGAGCTTCTCGAGGAAGTACGGCAGCATGCTCACGTGGTAGCGGTTGATCCTGTTGAAGTCGAGTATCGCCGACTCGCGCCCACCGTGATGCGACGCCGGGTGGAACGCCTTGTCCGTGCCGCTCTCCGGATACGCCCGCGTCGACGCATCGCGCCCCGTCTTGAACGAGAACACGCGCGTGATGTCCGACTCGAAGGCGAGCACCTGAATGTCGAACATGAGCTTCATGTGCTCGGCGAACGAGTCCGGGACGCCTAACGGCGCCTCGGGCAGCTCGCGCGGCTCGCCGCTCGCGTTCTTCGCCTCCACCGCCTGGATCCTTCGCTCCAGCTCGCGGATGTCGGCGAGATACTTGTCAATCCGCTGGCGATCGGTGGGGCCGAGGTCGCGCTTGAGCCCCGCCAGATCGCCGACGATCCAGTCGAGGATGCTCTGGTTGGCCTTTCTCCTGACGGCGCGGTCCGCGTTGTTGCTTCCGGCGCCGAACAGCGCGTCGAATGCGATACGCGGGTTGCGGATCATGGGCAGCGGGTCGGTCGGGCTCGCCCAGCTGAGCGTATCGGTGTACGCGCAGGCGTAGTTGTAGTCGCAGCCACCACCGCGGTCCTGGTTCTCGATGCAGAGCTGCATCGACGGGATCGCCGTGTCCTCGGAGATCCGGCGCGCGATGATCTGATCGAGCGACGTGCCGACGTACACATCCGAGCCCTGTGTCTGCTTCGGATGCGACTGCGTGAGAAAAACGGCGCTCGAGCGAAAGTGATCGCCGCCGATCTCCGGCGCCTCGAACGCTTCGGCCATGCGCACGTCGGTGTTGCTGACGATGGTCAGGTACTCGCGCCACGGGTCCAGCGGCGCGAGCGCGCCTTCGGGATTCAGCTGGAAGGTGCGCCCGATCTCCGCTGGCGCCCACAGGCGCTTCGATGCGCCCCACGTGTTGGAGCCGGCGCACCCGTGCACGAGCTCCATGCACACGAGTCGCGTCTTGTCGGCGGCCGCGGAGGCACCACCGATCGTTCGCAGGGAGCGGACGGCCGGCTCCATCGCGTCGAGGTACGGAAGCGCGATCGCGGCGCCCATCCCGCGGAGAAACGTGCGGCGCTCCATCGCCTTTCCGATCAGGATCTGCATCGAGGGGTTCTCCGCTTCGAGTTAACGCTGCGAGTGATCGGCATCAGCGGCGACCGGCTGTTCGGCCGTCCGCATCCGGAAGGCCTTCGAGCTCACGACTCCCATCACGAACGACGAGAACCGGTAGCCGCTCGCCGCGCTCGTCTGCGCAATCGTCCGCACGGCAGGCTGGTCCTCATCGGCGACGCGTCGGCCCAGGGCATACGCCATCAGGTTCTCCGTGAAATGACGAACGAACGGCGTCGGTCGCTTGAGCAGCGCGCGCGTGAGCTCGGATGGCGTGGACACCGGCGTGCCGTCGTACAGCTCGCCCTGGGTGTCGAGCGGCATCGCATTCTCGCGGTAGCGCCACCGCCCGGTCACGTCGAAGTTGTCGAGCGCGAGCCCGATCGGGTCCATGTACTGGTGGCACGTGCGGCACGTGATGTTCTGGCGGTGCAGCTCCATGCGCTCGCGCGTCGTGAGCGGCTTGCCATCCTTGCCGTCCGTCGTCTCGTCGAGCGACGGGACGTTAGGCGGCGGCGGTGGTGGCGGCATGCCGATGACCACCTCCATGACCCACTTCCCGCGCAGCACCGGCGACGTGCGGTTCGCGAGCGACGTCTGCACCAGCATGCTCCCCTGGCCGAGGATCCCGCGCCGCGTGCTGTCGGGGTACGTCACTCGGCGAAACTGGTTGCCCGAGATGCTCCTGAAGCCGTAATGCCGCGCCAGTCGCTCGTTCACGAACGTGTAGTTCGCGCTCAGCAGCGTGAGGATGCTGCGGTCGTGCCGCACGATGTCGCCGAAAAAGAGCTCCGTCTCCTTCTGCATCGCGCGGCCGAGCTGTTCGTCGTAGTCGGGGAACCAGAAGACGTCCGGTCGAACCTTCTCGATGTCCTGGAGGCGCAGCCACTGCCCGGCGAAGCGCGTGGCGAGGGCGTCCGCACGGCGGTCAGCGAGCATGCGTCGCACTTCGGCCTCGAGCGTCGCGGGCGAGGACAGCTGCCGCGCGGCCGCGAGCTTCAGGAGGCGATCGTCCGGGATGCTACTCCACAGGAAGAACGAGAGGCGCGACGCGAGCTCGTAGTCGCTGATCCGGTAATCCTTGCCCGGCGTGATCTCCGACGGTGACGTCTCGAAGCGGAACACGAAGTACGGGCTCGCCAGCATCGCCTGCAGTGCCGAGCGGATACCCGCCTCGAAGCTGCCCGACTGCGCGCCGCGGCGGTAGAACGCCATGAGGCCATCCCGGTCGTGCGACGTCAGTGCTCGACGATAGGCGCGGGTGCCCAGGCGGTTGAGGATCTGCGCGGCACACGTCGTGTCGGCGAGTGTGCTCGACGGGCGACACGAGAAGATGATGCGTCGGCTCGGCGTCTCCGACACGCCCACCACGTTTTGCGGGCCGACGATCCCCAGGTCCATGATGTGCGGCGGCATCGTGGTCCCGGAGCTGGCCGACCCGCCTGACGCGAGCGACCAGTCGTGCGGCTTGATCAGGTCCTCGTATGGGCCGTCGGCGCGCCGAACGAACGTGACCGACACGTGGTGCGGCCCGGCGGTGACTGTGAGCGGCGTCGTCTTGTAGAGGTCTACGCCGAGCGGGAGGTCCTGCATCGAGAACGACTTGTTCACGCCGCGCTCGTACTTGAGGAGTGCCACTCGCTCGCCGTCGATCGATACGTCGATGTCCTCGAGCGTCGTGCCCACGCCGCCGGCGACGTTGAAGCGCAGCTCGTAGAGCCCGTCGGCGACGAACGTGTGGTGCGCGACCACGCCGCCGCGCGTACCGTACGGCGCGCCTTCCTCGTGGTCCCACGGGTGCTGCGAGATGTACGGCGACACCCGGTACGTGGCCATCGATGCAGGCGCGTTCTTGTCGCCCACGGCCAGGAGGCTCACCGCCGCGGCCGCGTTCAGGTATGCCTCGAGGAGCGTGGGCGAGAGCAGCTGCGCGTCCGCGATGTTGTCGAAGTTCGCGCTTTTCGTGTCGAGCGGGAGGTAGTCGGCGGCGTTCACCTCGACGCCGAGCAGGTCGCGGATCGCGTTCTCGTACTCGGGGCGATTGAGACGCTGGAACGTCCGCGATCCCGCGCTAGGCGATGAGGCCCGGTCGATCACGCGCTCGATGGCATTCGCGACCATCTGCAGCGTGTCGCTCGGCGGCCTCGGACGGCCGGCGAGCGGCATCATCTCCGCCCGCAGCTTGCGAATCATCTTCTCCGCCTTCACGCGTGCGGTGTCAGCATGCGCGATGTCGAACCCCTCGAGCGAGAGGTTGCCAAGCTGCATGCCGTCGCTGTGGCAATCGATGCAGTAGACGTCGAGCACGTCGTTGAACACGTCGAGTGACCGCGGGGCGAGCAGTCCGTCGGCAGCCCGTCGTGTGTGCGCCCGCGGGCTCAGCGACGGATCGCGCCGGGACGAAGGTGGCCGCGCGGGTGTGACCGCCGCCGCGGATACGGAGGTCGCCGGACTCACGGGAAGTCCTGGCACCGCCATGCTCATACCCGCTCTGAACGACAGCACCGCCGTGACGAGCGCGACGGCCGCGAGGAGACTCTTCATCCGACCCGCCTCCGGGCTGGAACGCGGTTACTTCAGATTGCTTGCGCGAGGGTCGTGCCGCGGACCCCGTTGTCCTGGTCCGAATACGCTCTCTACGCATAACCCGAACGAAAGTGCTGCGCGAACCGTAAGATTCGCTATCCCTACTTCGGAGAACCGTGCGCTTGAAGTCGTCGTTCCTCGGGGCGATCGCCATCGCCGCCGCCGTTACAACCGCGTCGGGGCAGGCCAAGGCGCCTGGCAAGGCAGAGGTCGTCCGGTACGTCGTCGCGCCCACCGGCAACGAGGCCCGCTACCGCGTCCGCGAGCAGCTCGCGGGTTTCGACCTTCCGAAGGACGCCGTTGGGGCAACGAAGGCCGTCACCGGCCAGATCATGGTTGGCGTCGACGGCAAAGTCGTCAAGGACAGCTCGAAGTTCGTCGTGAAGCTCTCGGAGTTGAAGAGCGATCAAACCAGACGCGACAACTTCCTGCGGCGGAGCACGCTGGAGACCACGACGTTTCCCGATGCCGAGCTGGTGCCTGTGGCACTCGAGGGTCTGCTCCTTCCCATCCAGCCGGGTTCATCCCAGACGTTCTCCATTCGCGGTGATCTGACCGTTCGGGGTGTAACGCGGCCGACGACATGGCAGGTGACCGCGCGGGCGGAGGGCAGCGACGTCGTCGGGACTGCCGCGACCGCATTCACGTTCAAGGACTTCGGTCTCGAGCAACCGCGCGTCCCGGTGGTACTCAGCGTCGCGGACACGATCCGCCTGGAATACGACTTCCGTCTGGTGCCGGACCCGAAACCCTGAGGGTAGCCCAGGACGATGCAGACCAAGGACATCGGCCCCTCTCTTAACACCCTGTTCTCCGAGCTCGTCCTCGGCGCGAACCGCGGTGGCGGCGCCTATGTTCTCAACTCCGGAGACGCCGGGCTGCAGAGGTCACTCGACAACCTGTCGGCCGAAGACGCCTCGCAATCCGTGCAGGGCGGCGCGACGATCGCCGCGCATACGCAGCACCTGCGGTACGGCCTCTCTCTGATGAACCGCTGGGCGACCGAGGGCGGTGACCCGTTCACCGATGCGAAGTGGGATGAGGCGTGGAAGACGTCTCGCGTGGACGCCAGCGAATGGAGCGAGATCCGGGGCGGCCTGCGCGTCGAAGCGCAGCGCTGGCTCACCGTGCTCGGCTCGCCGCGCGAGGTCAGTGGCGTCGAGCTCAGCGGGATGATCGCGAGCATCGCGCACCTCGCCTATCACCTCGGCGCGATGCGGCAGATCGCGACGAGCGCGCGTGGTCCGAAGGAGGGCACCTTCGCGTGACGTGTGGCGCTCAGGCGGCGCCGGGCTCGGCGAGTGCCTTGAGCAGCCGATACGTGAACTCGAGCTGATCGTAGAACGCCCGCACGCCAATCCGCTCGTCGAGGCCGTGCGCGCGCACGTCGGCGGCGTTGTTCGGGTCGATGAACAGCCCGCTGACGCCGTACACGGGAAGCCCCGCGTTGCGGAGGTAGAGCCCGTCCGTCGCACCCGTCTCCATGCTCGGCACGATGGGGAGCGGCCCCCAGATCGACGCCGTAACGGAGCTGAGCACGGCCTCCAGCGGCTTCGGCAGGGGTGATGGCGGGCTCGGGGTCGCCGAGTCAGCGGGAGTGACGACGACCGCCGTGTCGGCCACGACGCGCTTGATCGTCCGTTCCACCTCGGCCGGATCCTCCCCGGGCAGGATGCGACAGTTGACCGTCGCCTCGGCTCTCTGCGGCAGGGCGTTGACCGCGTGTCCGCCTTCGATGAGGGTGGCGATGCACGTCGTGCGAAGCATCGCGTTGTAGAACGGCGAGCGGGCGGCGAGCCGGGTCGCCGCCGCGCGATCGGGGCTCGGCGTCGCGCTGACCGCGCGCATCTCCGCGGCGAGCGCGCCCGTGCTCAGAGCCGCGGTGCGCGCGAAGTACGACCGCGTCACCGCGTTCGTCTTCATCGGAAACTGGAACGCCGCGACACGTCCCAAGGCGGCGGCGAGGCGGTTGATCGCGTTGTCCCGGGTGGGAAGGGAGCTATGGCCGCCGGGATTGCGGACGGTGAGGTGCACCGAGTGGAAGACCTTCTCGGCCGCCTGCACGTTCATCGCGAGCGGCTTGCCGTCGCGGAGCTCGCCGCCGCCCGCATCGGGATTGAGCACGTACTCCACGTCGAGCAGATCGCGCCGATTCGCGAGCAGCCACTGGATACCATTATATCCGCCGCCGCCTTCCTCCCCCGCCGTGAGCGCGAGGACGTAGTCGCCCGCCGGTACGATGCCTTCCTGCTTCATTCGCAGGAGTGCCGCGACCCAGGACGCCGCGCCGTTCTTCATGTCGAGCGTGCCGCGGCCGTAGAAGTGCCCGTCGCGCTCTGTGAGCGTGAACGGATCGAGCACCCAGTCCGCGCGCCGCGCCTCGACGACGTCCAGATGGCCAATGAGCAGCACGGGCTTGCGTCTCCCACTGCCACGGTAGCGCACGACGAGATTCCGGTCCTTCGCGTCCCGGCCGGTGTCCGGCCCGACGATCTGGATGTCCGCCGCTGCAAAGCCGGCGGCGCGAAAGCGCGCCGCGAGCGCTTCCGCGGCCTTCGTCGTGCTGCCGTTCGCGTAGGTCGTGTTCGTCTCGATCAGCTCCCGCAGGACGTCGCGACCCAGAGTCTGGTAGGCGGTGAGCGGGGATTGCGCCCGGGCGGTAACGGAGAGCGTGATCGCCATGGCCGCGGCGAAGGCGGCGTGTCTGTTGGTCATCGTAACGGCTCGAGGGTCGTCCTGATGCTGCTCCAGTCCGGCGACGCAACGGTACGCTTGACGGCGGCGCGATGCGAGAGATCATCGGTCCTCGAGACGCTTGTCGAGAGCTCCGTCAAACACATGCGAAAGGCTGTCTGACCTCGGCCCGCCCATTGGCGCAGCGCTCCAACAGCGCGAGGGTGTCATCGAACAGCTCGCACGCGACGGCACGCGTGGGCGCGATGCACACGGCACCCAGCTTCCCGAACTCGGTCAGCGCGCCCAGCATGTGAAACACGACGCCGCGCTCCGTGACGTGGTCGAACAGCAGGCCGGCGCGACCGGCCTTCGAGATCAGAAGCTCCGGCGTGAGTGACGTGTACGCGGGATCGCACAGGTTGTCGGACGCGACGTAGAAGCAGGGCCGCCCGGTAGCGCTCCGATAGATCCCGGTCGTCGCGTCATAGGTCCCATGGGTGAGCAGCTGAAGCGCGAGGTACGGGTGGGTCGTCCCGCCCTTCCGCAGGTTGATCTCGATCGCGTGGTGACGCCACTCGCCGTGCGAGCGCGTCGACACGAAGTCGATGCCGAACCGCGCGACGACGCCATCGCGCGCGAGCACGGCTGCGACGCGCCGGGCCGCGTCGTGAAGACCCGGGCAGCACGCCGCCTCCGCCGGGAACGTGCACCCGAGATAGATCTGTCCCGTACTGCCGCCGAGCACCTGGTCGTGGGTGGAGATGATCTGAACGGTGCCAAGCGGATCGATCCGGCATTGCACCGATGGCGAGCGGACCTCCTCCGCATCCACGAACGCCTCCACGATCCCACCCATGCGGGCGAACTCGTGGCTGTACGTCTCCCAGCTTTCGCTGGCGGCGACGAATCGCAGCCGGTGCGGCAGCGTCGCGCGCACCCATTCCGCAAGCGCCGACCCGCCAGGCGCACCGTCGTACGAGAAGATCGCGTTGCCCTCGCCCGAGAACCCTTCCTCGAGCTTGATGACGGCGCGACGGACCGATGGGTGCTCGCGTTTGAGCGCCACGAGCGCGCGGATCATGTCCTCGACGCCTCGGAGATGCTCATGCCCCGGCGGCATGAGCACGCCGGCTTCGCGGAAGACCTCACGACTCCCGGTCTTCGTGCCGAGATGCCCGAGTGCCGGGTCGCATCCATAGAGGGGAAGGCCAAGGCGAACGGCGAGCGTGCGCTCGAGCGGGGTCGCGGTGAAGCACGTCAGATGCGCGGTCGCAGGATCGTCGACGAGCGCCCGGATCCGGGCCATGAGGTCTGGACGCGCTAGGATCTTCGCGGTGAGCGGCGCGATCGAGCGATCGTCGCACGTCAGCATCGTCAGGCGGGACCGGGCGTCGTCAGGATCCAGGTCGGGGAGCAGTCCGAGCACGTAGTCGACGATCGCAGGCGCGACCGGCTCGCTCGTGACGTAGATGACCCGCGTTGCGGGCAACCGGAGCAGCAGCAGGAGGCAGAGAAAGCGCTCCTCGTACCGCGACGCCCCCGTGAGCTTGAGTAGCTCTTCCGGATCGAGCGACATGCTCGGGATCACGATCACGGTCCGCGGCGCACGAGGGTCGGGGAAGACGCGGCGGTACATGACGGCGAGCCCTCGCTCCAGCTCGGCGAATGCACGGAGTTCCTCGTGCGATCCCGGGACTGGATAAGTGGTCTGGAAGCAAGGGCGGGCAGCGGGCATGGGAGCATGAGTGCGTCCGGTGAGGACCGTCGACAGTCGGGCAAACGCCGCCATCGCGTCGTGAGTCACCGCACACGACCTCTGCTGCGGCGTCGACGCGGAACTTCCCTGACGCCGCATGGGCGTGCGGACTACACCGCGACCCCGGCGGCCGTGGTACGCTCCGTCCTAGGCCGCGCTGAGCCACACTGGCCACGCGCCCGGACGGGCGACGATGGCGGCGAGCGATACAGCAGCACCGGAGGGGCAGTGAGATCCGCACACGAGAGGCACACGGTCCTCGTACCGATCCTCGGCGAAGACATCAGCGACAACGCGTTTACGGTTGCGACGTCCATGCTGAAGGATTCCGATTCCCGTCTGGTCCTCCTGCACATCACACCGGCGTACGATTGCGAACCCTGCACCCCGCGTCGACGAGAACCACCGGCCGGCGAGCTGAAGTGGCAGCGTCTCGCGTCGACGCTGCCCGTGGACCGCACCTTCATCGACGCCGCGGTGGGCGACCCGAAGGTAGAGATCCTCGCCGAGGCGGAGCGGTTTCATAGCGACGTCATCCTGTTATGAGCTGATGCTCGATGATCCTCAGTGAAGGAGGCCACATGCTGCCCGACCCTCCACGCCAGTCCCCACTGCCACGGCAAGGCGTGAGCACCTCTACGCGCACCCCCGCCGAGGTGCCGCCGCAGTTCGGGATCGAACCCCCGCTCGTGGCTGGCGGCGTTGCGCCGTTCTCCAGGGTTGCCGCAGCCCACCGGGTCACTGCGGAGTCGGTCGACAACCTGCTCGAGCATCTGCCGGTCGGGCTTCTGGTCGTGGACCGCGACGGCCGAGTGGTGTTCGCGAACCAAGCCGCACGGGCCCTGCGGATCGAGCGGCTGGAACCGCTGCAGTGGGCCGTCACCCGGGCGCTCCTCACCGAGGACGCTGTCCGGGAGGATGAGATCGAGATCGTAACGCCGGGCCAGCCGCGGCGGTGGCTCAGCGCCTGCGTTTCCCCCCTTCGGGTGCCCGGCGTCGGCGTGACTGCGGCGTTCGTGACGATCGCCGACGCCACCGCGCGCAAGCGCCTGCGCGAGTGGGATCCGGTGATTCAAACCCTGGTCAATCTCTGATCGGCCCACCCTCGGGGCGCCCGTCCGGGCGCCTCCGTTCGTACAGGCTGGCCTGACCCCGCGACGTCCGGCCGAGCCTAACGGCGCTACGGTTCGTCCCTGACGCTTGCATGGCTCGCGCTCGCGCCGACCCCGGTGGCGTCCCACCACGGTATACCCGCCGGTATACCCGCCTGGGCTGTTCGTTCCGTCCCAACTCGACTCGGCACTCTGGACAACCTGTCAACAGTGCCTAAGATGTGGTTCGTCACCACACGTTGTCCCCTCGTCATGGAGAGTGTGCATGCCTACGCATTCGTCGGTTTGGACAAGAGTGCGTCTCATCGCGGTCATTGCGATGAGCCTAACAATCGCTGCGCCAGCATTGCTCATGGCGCAAGGCACTGGTCGCATCCGCGGAAGGGCCAGCGACGGCGAGGACAAGTCGCCGCTCCCCGCAGTTCAGATCTCCGTCGTCGGCACGACGCTCGGCGGCGTGAGCAACGCGGCGGGCCAGTACACCATCAACGGAGTCGCCGCCGGACAGGTGACGCTCCGCGTTCGACGCATTGGATTCACCAGCATCACGCAGGACGTGACCGTCCCCGCGGGCGGTGAGGTCGTCGCCGACATCGTGATGACGCGGGCCGCAACGCAGTTGTCCGAGGTGATCACCACGGCCACCGGCGACGTGGAGAAGAAGACGTTCGGCAACGTCGTCGCCACGATCAAGGCCGACTCCCTCGTGGGGAAGGTGCCGATCACGAACGTGAACGAGCTGCTTCAGGCGCGGACGGCCGGCGTGCAGGTGATCCAGGGCACCGGTCAGACGGGCGCTTCGAGCTCGATCCGCATTCGTGGCGCGAGCTCGCTGTCGCTCACGAACGAGCCGCTGATCATCCTGGACGGGGTCCGCTTCGACAACTCGCCGGCGGCGAGCAACTTCAGCTCGATCCGCGTCAACCGACTCGGGACGCTGAATCCCGACGAGATCGAATCGATGGACGTCATCAAGGGCCCATCCGCGGCGGCGCTGTACGGAACGGCGGCCGCGAATGGCGTCATCGTCATCACCACGAAGAAAGGCAAGTCGGGCGCGGCGAAATGGACGGTCTTCGGTGAGGGCGGTGCCGTTTCGCAGCCCGCCGAGTTCACGTCGAACTACCAGGGCTGGGGCACCAACCTGAACTCGTCCGGACAGCGTGTTGGCGGGCCGGTGCAGTGCAAGGTGTTCGCGGCCGCGCGCAACGCGTGCGTGCTCGACTCGCTGACGTCCTACAATCCGTGGAACGCGCCCGAGACGGACCCGTTCGAGAACCAGAAGCGCTGGGCGGGCGGGCTCCAGGTATCGGGTGGCAGCGACGTGCTTCGCTACTTCCTGTCCGGCGAGCATCAGAACGAAACCGGACCGTACACCATGCCCGACTACGAGATCGACCGCATCACGACGCTCCGTGGTTCGGCCCCGCGCGATCGGGAGGTCAACCCGAACGAGCTCACGATGAACTCGGCGCGCGGCAACTTCTCGCTCAGCATCAAGCCGAACCTCACGCTGGACGTCAACTCCGGGTACATCCGCCGAGACCTCTATAACACGTTCGAGGGGACGTTTTTCGCCGGCATGACCTTCCAGTACATGACGGGTCCCGGGTTCAAGAACGCGACGAACGGAACCCAGCGCGAGTTCGTTGGTGACATCTTCGGCGTGGAAGGCAAGCTTCGCGACGATCGCTTTACCGGTGGGGGCACGCTCAACTGGCAGCCGCTCAGCTGGCTCTCCGCGCGCGGCGTCCTGGGCATCGATCAGACGAACTCCTTTGGCTATCGCCAGCAGTACAAGGGCGAAGGCCCGCTGGTCGGCGTCTCGTGGGGGCCGATCTCCAACGAAGGTGGGAAGGATTACGACCGCTCGAACAACGCGCGCTACACGATGGACATCGGTGCAACGGCGAATCGCGACATCACGCCGACGCTCAACTCTCGCACGTCGGTCGGCGCTCAGCGTTTCTTCGACGCCCAGTACCAGTCGCAGGGACGCGGCTACGGTCTGCCCCCTGGCGCCACCACCCCGAACTCGGCGCGCCAGCGCGAGTCGTGGGAGTTCACGACCGAGGAAGCGACGTACGGCGCGTTCATCGAGGAGGCCCTTGGCTGGCGTGACCGGCTGTTCGTCACCGTTGGCGTCCGCACCGACCAGACGAGCGCCTTCGGCCGCGACGCCAAGCGCACGGTCTATCCGCGCGCCGCGATATCGTACGTGATCTCGGACGAGGACTGGTTCCCGAAACTCGATGGCATCGACCGGCTGCGTCTACGCACCGCGTACGGCAAGGCGGGCGTTCAGCCGAGCACCATTGCGGCGCTTCAGTTCCTCGGCGCGGCGGCGTTTCCCACCGGCGCAGCGGCTGATGAACCGGGCCTGCGCCTCGCGTCGATCGGTAACCAGGAGCTGAAGCCGGAGGTCACGACGGAGTACGAGGGTGGCCTCGACCTCGGGCTCATGAACGGCCGTATCAACATCGAAGCGACGATGTTCCGGAAGCTGTCGGAGGACGCGCTTTTCCAGCGTCCCCTGCCGCCGTCGTACGGGACGGCGATTGGGTCGGCGAATCCGACGCAGTGGGAGAACCTGGCGGCGGTGGAGAACAAGGGGTTCGAGCTCACCGTCGACGCGCAGATCCTGCGCATGCAGTCGTTCTCGTGGGATGTCCGCGTCAACGGCTCGCTGCTCAAGAACAAGCTCGTCGACGCGGGGGGCGTGCCGCTCCCGACCGCACCGGGCGCACGCAACGAAGTCGGGTATCCGCTGTTCGGACTCTGGGACCGTGCAATCACCGGCTACAGCGACAAGAACGGCGATGGCCTGATCGGCGATGACGAAATCGATGTGACGCCCGGCCTCGCGTTCCGTGGCTCGTCCCTCCCGCAGAAAGAGGCGGGTCTCGGATCCACGATCGGCTTCTTCAACCGGTCGCTCCAGTTCTCGGTGCTGATGGACTACCGCGGCGACTTCTACAAGCGCTGGCAGTACGAGGAGTGGCGCTGTCAGTCGAGCGGCAACTGTCAGGCGGTGAACGACCCCGACGCTCCGCTGGGCGACCAGGCGGCGGCAACGGCGGCGAACAGCTCGTCCAAGCGCACGATCTGGGGCTACCTCGTGCCGAACGACTTCCTCAAGCTGCGCGAGATCTCGGCGACGTACACGTTCCGGGAGGCCTTCGTCCAGAAGTGGCTGAAAGGGCGCAGTGCGACGATCAACGTCGCTGCGCGCAATCTCGGGTACCCCTGGAGCAAGTATCCGGGCATCGACCCCGAGTCCAACAATTCGGTGGCAAACACCGGCGGTGGAAACAGCGAGCTGACGGCAGTGCCGCCGCTGCGCTACTTCATCACCCGAGTGAACCTCCAGTTCTGACCTCCGTCGCGATCGTCTGTTGGACACCGAATCCAGAGCCAATCTCATGACGAATAGAAAAGCGCAAATATCCACCGCGGTCGCCGCGCTCCTGCTCGCAGGCGCGGCGGCCTGCAGTACCTCGGACCTGCTGGACGTCGAGACGCCGGACCAGATCACGCCGGAACAGGCCGAGAGCGCCGTCGGAGCGGCGTCGCTCCGCGCGTCGGCGCTCGGCAACTTCGCTGCCTTCTACGGTGGCGACTACGGCGGCTCGTTCCACGGCCTGACCATTACGAGCGGCATGCTCACCGACGAGATCGAATCGGCCCGCGGCGGCACGGAGCATCTCGACAGCCGCGCGCAGAACGAGGGCGTGCAGCCGCTCAGCACGACCTGGGCGTTCGTCGGGCAGAGCACGACGCAGACCGTGCGCGCCATCAGGGCGCTGAAGGAGTTCGCGCCCGAAGGCACGGCAGCCGAGAAGGCGACGAAGGCGACGCAGGTCGGCCACCTGATGCTCCTGCAGGGCTTTGCCTACACGCTGCTCGCCGAGAACTACTGCAGCGGCATCCCGATCGCGAACGCGGACGACCTGGATCCGAAGACGGATATCCTCACGACGGCGCAGATGTTCTCGCGCGCCCAGGCGTACTTCGACTCTGCCGCGACGACGTTAGGCACGACGTCGGCCGATCTGCCGTTCCGGACCGCCGTGGCGGTCGGGCGCGGACGCGTCCTCCTCGATCTCGCGCAGTACGACGCCGCGGCGGCGGCGGTGACCGCCGTGCCGAACATCTTCTCCTTTGCCATCGGCTACTCCCAGACGTCCGTCGTGAACGCCGTCTACGACTGGATGAACGCGACGTTGAACTACGCACCGGCGAACCGCGAAGGCGGCAACGGGATGGACTACATCACGGCGAACGATCCGCGCGTGACCGTCCGCCGCAACTCGGACGGGAGCCCCACGCCGCGTGCTGGTCAGGACGGGGCCATCCACTACACGCAGACCGTCTGGGCCACGGGCAATGCAGCGATCCCAATCGCCACGGGCGTCGAGGCGCGGATGATCGAGGCCGAAGCGGCGCTCAAGAAAGGCGACGCGACGACCTGGCTCGCCAAGCTGAATGAGGCGCGCGCGACGATTCCCGCGTTGACGCAGCTCGCTGATCCGGGCTCGACGACGGCAAGGGAGAATCTGCTGTTCCGTGAGCGCGCGTTCTGGTTCTGGGGAACGGCGCACCGGCTTGGCGACCTTCGCCGTCTCGTGAAGCAATACAGCCGGACCGCGGAGAGCGTCTATCCGACGGGGCCCTACTTCAAGGGTGGCGCGTACGGCACAGACGTCGTCGTCATTCCGGCACAGGCCGAGAAGAACAACCCCGAATTCACCGGGTGCTCGGCCACGGCGCCGTAAACCTGCGGCAGTACGCGGCTCGAGCGCATGGCGACGCGCTCTCCGGGGGCCCTTCCCGGAGAGCGCGTTTGCTTTGGTCGCCGCGGCTTTCGTCGTTATAGGCGGGCCGAGTGAAGCACCGAGCCGATCGACCGGTCAGCGATCCCTGGGTCTGGTCGGGGACGGCGCAACGGGCTGCCGCGACGGCACGGGTCGGCCCGCCTGTGAGGCGTGAGTGATCTGCTCGCGGAGCTTACTCACCGACTCGGTCAGCTCTTCCTCCGACTGGGCGATCGCCAGCATCTCTTCCGCCCTGGCGTAGTTCCCGAGACGCGCGCTCATGCTCGCGACGTTGAAGGCGGCGGTTCGGGCACGCCGGCGACGGTCGGCCAGGTCGGTCTCGAGAGTCGCGAGGCGCTTCGCTCGGAACGCGGCGCTCCCGCGCGTGCTGCCGCGGACCTGTTCGATCTTGAGCGCCGTCTCCTCCGCTCGCTCGTTGTAGCACACCATCGCCGAATCGAACGAGGCCTCGGCGTCAGGCCACGCCTCGCGCTTCGTGAGCGTGTTTCCGAGGTAGAACGCCGCACCGCAGAGCTTGAAGCCCTGCCACGTCGCGCGCGCAGCGCGCAGGTCGGTTTCCGCGATCGGATACTGGGACTGCTCGAATTCGATCATTCCGGCGAGCGAGAGGATGTCGCCGCCTCTGGACCGTGCCTTCGCCGCCTCGATGTCGGTGCGCGCGAGGTCCAGCTCGCGGCGGCGCAGCCGGTTCACCGCGCGCCAGTAGTACCCCTCCGCGATGTTCGGCGTGTCGAGCGCGATGAACTGCGTGGCCGCCGCCATCGCGGCTGTGTCCTGCTTGAGACTCGTCAGGCAGATGGCTTTCTGCAGCAGCGCTCGATCGTGCGCCGGCTGGATCGCGAGCGTCTCGTCGAAGGAGCGAACCGCCGCGTCGCAGTCGCCGAGGTTCGAGTTGAGCCAACCGGTGATGAAGCTGATGCCCGGAGCGCGCGGGAAGCGCGCATGCGCTCGGTCGAGTAGTGTGAGGGCGTCATCGCCGCCAGTCTCGCCGGCGTTCCACACGATGACCTGGGCCAGGGCGTACGCCGTCTCGTCGAGCGTCGGTGCGGCGACCAGAATGCGCTTCAGCGCGAGCGTGTCGCTGCGCTCGCAGTAGGCGGCGCGATAGGCCACGAGCGGGGGCGCGTTGATCGGCACTTCGCGCCGTCTCGCGAGCCGGTTCACGGTGTCGCCCGGCACTTTCTTCCGGTCGTGGTAGGAGCAGTCGAGCGACAGCGCTACGTAGTTGCGCACCGGCGGCGTGAGCGGCGCCTGTTCGATCCAGGCGAGCTCGGCATCGATCGTCTCGAGAAACGCTGCGTTGGCGCGTCGCAACGCGCCTAATGACTTCATCGGCAGGCCGTTGTGATCGGGCAGGACGGCGTCGACAATCGCGAGCACACGCCCCGGATCGAGAGCCGTCGGCACGCGCGGCACCAGTGCTCTCGCTCGCTCGATGGCTGCCCGTGAGTCGAGCGCGAGCTCCTTCTCGCGAAGCGCGATGAGGACGTTCGTCTCGAACAACCGGGGAACGATCGCTGCCCCCTGTTTGCCGGCCGCGAGCCGCTCGTATGTCGCGCGGGCATCCTGCAGGCACCCATAACACCCCTCGAGCACGCGCGCGTCGGCAATGGCGAGCGCGCGCTCGTTGGCTTTGCGGACGCGCGTCGACGCGCAGCCGAGCGAGAGCGCAGCGGTCGCGAGTGCGAACGCCGCGGTGGTCGAAGTACGGCGCATGTGGGTCCTCAATGAGTACGTCAGCGCAACATTGCGCACACGTACTATGTGGATAGTAGTAGTGCCGGTCAACCCTCCGTGCTAGACGATGGGTCCCACGCCAGCGAGCGCACGTCGCAGCTTTTCGGGGTTCCGCATGATGTACACGGCTCGGACGCGGCCTTCCTCCGCATCGATCGTCGTCGTCGCCACCACGGCGTCGCCCTGCAGGGTGAGCAGCGCAGGCTGGCCGTTCAGCCACGTTAGGCGCTGGCTCGTGCTGGAGCCGAGCTTCCGTGAGACGCCTAGCAGGAATCTGGAGACATGGCCGGCGCCCATGATCCAGTTACGTGCGGCGAGTGCCCGTCCACCCCCATCGCTCGCGAGGGCGACGTCCGGAGCGAGGAGCGCGAGCAGGGCTGGCGCGTCGTCCGCGGAAAGTGCGGCGACGAACTGCTCGAGCAACCGCTCGTGCGTGCCAGGCGGTGTCGGGACGCGCGGCCGCTCGTCGTGCACGCGCGTGCGGGCGCGATGCACCATCTGTCGGACGGCGTCCGGCCGCCGCTCGAGGATACGAGCGATCTCGTCGTAGCCCGTGCCGAACACGTCCCGCAGCAGAAACGCGGCGCGCTCCTCCGGCGCCAGCCGTTCCAGCAGCACCAGCAACGCGACCGACAGGTCGGACGCGAGCTCCGCCCGGCGGTCCGGAGGCGGCGGCGCGGCAGGCACGATGGGCGTGAGCCCCGCATCCGTCGCGATCGGCTCGGGCAGCCACGGCCCGGGGTATGCTGCTCGCGCGGTGCTCAGTCGGCGAAGCCGGTCGACCGCGAGGCGACTGACCACGGTGACCAGCCATGCTTCTACCGATTGCACGGTCTCCTGATGGGCCTGCTGCCAGCGAAGATACGCCTCTTGGACGACGTCCTCGGCCTCATCCATGTCGCCCAACATGCGGTAGGCGAGGCCGAGGAGACGCGGGCGATGCTCGAGCGCGACGTCGGTCGAGCGCTCCTGAAGTGGGAGGCGAGAGATCATGGAGGAAGAACGGACGAGTTCATCGGATGTGACACCCACGGCGGGCCACAGGCGCCGCCTCGCGTGCAGGACGGCAGGTGCGACGCTGCATGTCACACGCCGCGGTGCATCCCGTCTTTCTTACATGCTGACTTCACCGCGTCTCAGCGAGACGTTGCTCTCATAGGAGGATATCGATGAACCGAATTCCGATGACCGTGCGACGTATGATGCGCCGAATCGGACCTGACGGGCGGCGCCTGACCGCACGCAGCGTCTGCGGGCGCGTACACTCCACTGCGCCGAGCGATGTCGAGGCCGCACGCGCCTTCTACGGCGACGCGTTGCTGGGGCGGCAGCTGAGACGGCCTGCACGGTGCGGCACGACTACCGGCCTCTGGTTTCTCATCAGCGGGAACACCGTGGAAGTGCGGACTGGGAACGGCGGCGCTGCCGCGCCGGTGGTCATCGACGTCGACGACCCTGACCTCCTGGCGCAGCGATGCTGGGACGCCGGGTTCACCGTGCGTGTCGGAGAGGACGAGACTGGTCGTGCTCCCGTATCCGTCATCGATCCATTCGGCCGACGGCTCGACCTCATGCCGAAGGCGGCGCTGCACGACCGGCTATCGGCGGGAGGAGCAGGGCGATGATCGCTCGTCGACTCGACTCCCCGGTCGTATCCGAAGTGGATGTGCCGCCCGAGCGTCGCCAAGAGATCACCGGCATCGGGCAGCATCGCGAGATCTCTTTGGCGAAGACGGGTACGCGCGTCGTGGTGGTCGGTGGCGGCTTCGGCGGTGTCGCCGCCACGCGCCAACTCGAGCGGCTGTGCGGCGACCAGTCCGGCATCGAGATCACGCTCGTGAGCCGCGACAACTTCTTCGTGCTCACGCCGCTCCTGTTCGAGGCGTGCTCGGGCGCTCTGGAACTTCGCCATTGCGCGCAGCCCATTCGACCGGCACTTCGGCGCGCGCGCTTCGTCGAGGCGACTGTGAACGCCGTTGACGTCGATCGGCGCGTCGTTCACGCGGTTGCGGCGGAGGGCGCGGCGTATGAGCTCGCGTACGATCACCTCGTCGTGGCACTCGGCGCGACCACGAACACGGCATTGATCCCCGGGTCGGAGAACGCGTTCACATTCAAGACCATGGCGGATGCGCTCGTGCTCCGAAACCATCTCATCGAGCGGTTCGAGCGCGCGGATGCCGCATCCGACCCCGAGCTTCGTCGCCGCAGCCTCACGGTCGTCGTGATCGGCGGCGGCCTCGTTGGCGTGGAGCTCCTCGGCGAGTTGACGGCGTTTGCCAACGATGTCCTACGCTACTATCCCCGGCTGCGTCGCGACGACGTGCGTTTTCATCTCGTCGAGGCGGGCGCGCGGATCCTGCCCGAGATCGACCCGGCGCTTGGAGAGACCGCGACGCGGGTGCTGCGGCGGCGCGGGGCGGACATACGCGCGTCGACGCCCGTTCAGGCCATTGAGCCGGGGCGCATTCACATCGCGGGGGAGATCATCGAGGCGGGAACGATCGTGCTGGCCGCGGGCATCGTGCCTAACGCCGTAGCAGCCCGCCTGCCCGTGGAGCACGACCCGCGCGGCCGGATCGTGGTGGACGCGACGATGCAGAGCCGGAGCCATCCGGGTATCTGGGCCATCGGTGACTGCGCCGCGATTCCGGGACCGGATGGACGTCCGTACCCGGCGCTCGCGCAGCACGCCAATCGCGAAGCGCGGGGAGTGGCGCGGAACGTCGCGGCCGTCGCCTCCGGTCGCACGGCACAGCCGTTCGTTTACCGGTCACTCGGCACGATGGCGTCGCTTGGACACACGAGCGCCGTGGCTCAGGTGATGGGCGTCCGGCTCACCGGATTCCCCGCGTGGTGGATACGGCGAACGTACTACCTGTTCCAGATGCCGCGCTGGGACCGTCGGCTCCGGATGATTCTGGACTGGACGGTAGCCCTGTTCTTCCGGCCGGACATCACGAAGGTGGACCTCGCGGTGGAGCGGGATCAGCATCTCCGCAACCGTGCGGCGGGCTAACACGTCATTCCGAGCGGAGGCCCGAAGGGCCGTAGGCGAGGAATCGCCATCGTCCCGACCGAGAGCCCCTCTACCGGGATGAGTGCGATTCCTCGCGTCCGCCCGCGCTTCGCGCTGGCTACGCTCGGAATGACATTCAGGGCTTGTCCGAGCCGCTGACCGGTTTTCCGTCCGCCCACTTCGGAAGCTTCACGATCACCTCCGCCTGCGGCGTTCCCGGCGCCCCCACCTGAATCGGATCTCCCGTGCCGGTGTCGCTCAACCCGAACTTCGCGGGCGTCGCGCCCGGCACGTACACCATGAGGTGGGGATGCCAGGCGCCGACTCGGCGACCCTCCTTTCGTGCGTTCGAGAAGAGCACCTGCTGCGGCGACATCATGTAAGCGAGCGCGACATCCTTCGGAATCTCGAGCTCGCCGCTCTTGTACGCCGCCTCCACCGCGCGATCGATCGAGTCCTCGGCAACGCCTAACGTGCGGAGGCGCACCTGCATCAGCTCGCGCTCGAGCACCGTCCGCGTGCCCTCCGGGTTGTAGCAGATTGGATACAGGCTTCCGGCGTGCGAGTCGCGCGCGACCATGCACGACGAGCCATTTGTCCCGGCACGAAGCGTCAGGACCTTGCCATCACGCACGGCGTACACGGTGGCGTTGCTCGAGAGCTCGGCCGGCGCCGCCGACATCGCGAGCGCGATCTCGATGGAGTCAGGGAGCGGGACGGGCTTGGCCGGGTAGGCGGAAGGAGGCGACTGCGCGTCGGCGAGTCTGGCGACCGATGCGACGAGCATCGCCGCGATGGGGAAGGAATGCATGAGCGGTGGGGTCGAAGACGGTGTCTGGAAACCGTCTGTTAGACCGACCGCGCCGACCGCCTGTTACAGTGGGGTTCGTCCCTGGGTGCTCAGTCGACCACTCGCGCTCTGCCCGCACTCGGGGACTCCCCGAACCGGGCCGACCACACTCGGCGCAACTGCCGTGCGTTCGCGAATCCGCACGCCGCTGCGACGGCGTCGAGCGTCAACGTCGGATTTCGCATGAGACCGCGCGCGCGCTCGAGCCGCAGCTGCTCGCGGTAGTCGTGAATAGAGATGCCTGTCGCGCGCTTGAAGACGCGCGTCAGGTTCCGCTCGCTCATCCCCGCGAGGCTGGCGAGCTGCGCGAGCGTATCACGCGTGGCGGGGTTCGTGACGAGGTGCTGCTGCACCTGATGGATGCCGGGGCTCAGATGCGTCTGATAGTCGAGGTAGACGCTGTCCTGGGCGTGCGCACCATCGCGCCGCAGGTAGATGACCATCTCGCGCGCGACCTCGCCGGCGACGACCGGTCCCGCGTCGTGCTCGATGAGCGCGAGCGTCATGTCGATCCCGGCCGCGATGCCGGCGCTCGTCACGACGCCATCATCCTCGACGAACAGGCGGTCGCCCACGACGCGGGCCCGTGGGAATCGTGCCTTGAGCTCCGGCACGCGGCGCCAGTGCGTCGTGCACGTGCGGCCGTCGAGCACGCCTGCCTCGCCTAACGCGAACGCGCCCGTGCAGACGGAGCAGATCTCCGCGCCCGCGCGGGCTGCCTGTCGCAGCCACGCCACGAGCTTCGGTGGGACGCGATGACTCGCGACGGGGTATCCGGGAACGATCACGCGATCGCCGAGGCCGACATCGGGGAACGGCTGCAGGTTGCCGAGCTCGAGTCCCTGCGCGGTGAGTATCGATGGCGTCGCGGCGTGATACGACAGCGCGTACCGCGTCCCGAGCGTCGTCGCCTCATGAAACGCCTGCAACGGACCGGCGAGATCCAGAATCTCGCAGCCCGGGAACACGGCGAAGATCACTCGGCGCGACGGTTGGCTCATCGTTTGGTTCGGGTCGGCGGCATTGGGGTCAGACTCGGTTTTCATCCTATTGTTGCGCGCGGAATTGGGGTGAGACTCGAATTGTGCCAAACCATTGCGGAATTGGGTCAGACTCGAATTGTGCCAACCATTTGCGCTCAGACCGGCACTTGTTTGCACAATTCGAATCTGACCCCAATTCTGACCCAATTCCTGACCCCGACGGATCACACGGCGAGTGCGGGCTCAGTCAGCGCCTCCAACTCCCCGACGAGCGTCTCGGTGCGTACGATGCGCGCGAACCGGCGACGAAGCGCGTAGATCGTTCGCTCCTCCACGGCCGCTACTCCGAGCTCTTCGCCGGGAACGTCCCAGTTCTTGATGGGAAAAGTCATCGTCCCATCGATGACGAAGTCGACCGCATACCCAAGATCGGCCGCGACGCGCGCGGTCGTCTCGCAGCACTGCTCCATCTGGATGCCCGTGATGGCGAGGCGGCGGACGCCAAGGGCGAGCAGCTTGGCCTGCAGCGTAGTCCCGGTGAACGTGTTGCGCGTGTCCTTGAGGATCACTGGCTCGCCGTCGCGCACGGTGATGAAGTCCATGAGGCGCAGGTGAACGCTATCGCGTTCGAAGCCCGGGTCACCATCGGTATGCAGAAAGAAGATGACCGGACGCCCCGCGGCCCGGTACGCGTCGATCAGCGCACCCACGTTGCGCTCGAAGTTGCGGTTGTTCCGCCGCTCCCATTTGGGATCGACCTTGAACGAGTCCTGCGCATCCACGACGAGCAGCGCGGACTCCGAGAGCGGAATATCGGTCGTTGACAACATTGGGACCTCGGGTTGAGAAGGTGCCCTGAACGTGCCAAATTCGGTCATCCGGCGGAGGTTACCGGTCGGGACGGGTGCCGGTCAGATCCGGCCATGACTGACAGGGAACAGGAACAGGGAACAGGGAACCGCGAACCGAGAGACTCCGGTCATTCCGAGCGGAGCCCGCCCGAAGCGCAGGCGGAGGCGAGGAATCGCGATCATCACGGTAGAGGGGCCTCTCGGTCGGGACGATGGCGATTCCTCGCCTC
>Ga0105249_10000944_pt1 | contig 25723 bp, 26 predicted proteins | sample KBSS44metaG_FD_81522 | JGI IMG/M metagenome (GOLD analysis project Ga0105249, IMG submission 81522) | Switchgrass rhizosphere microbial communities from Kellogg Biological Station, Michigan, USA - KBS S4-4 metaG | ecosystem: Host-associated > Plants > Roots > Rhizosphere > Soil | place...
CCTCGTCTCCTGGAACAACAAGCAGGCGCCGGAATGGGCGGCGGCCGACGACCAGTACGCCTACGGACCGCTGTTCCGATCGCAGATGATCTCCGACCGGGTCAAGGCGGGGATCAACGGCCAGAAGAAGATGACGATCGCCCAGCTGGTCCAGGCGATGGAGGAACCGGCAACCGAGGACCTGCGCGGCTATCGGCTGTTGCCGATCATCTTCAAGGCGATCGGCAAGCCGAAGTCGGCGAAACTGCAGGAAGCGATCGCGACGCTGCGGACCTGGCACCAGAACGGCGCCCACCGCCGCGACCTCGACCGCAACGGCGAAGACGAGGAAACGCCGGCGATCGAGCTGATGGACGCCTGGTGGCCGAAGCTGGTCGAAGGCCAGTTCCGGCCGGCGCTCGGCAAGCAGGCGTTCGAGCGGCTGGAAGGGATGCTGGCGATCGGCGACCACACCGGCGGCTCGCCCGACGCGCCGGACTTCTTCGACGGCTGGTGGGGCTACGTCGACCGCGACCTGCGCGACCTCTTTGGGCCGAAGCCGCAGGCACCCTGGAGCCGCATCTACTGCGGCGGCGGTTCGAAGGCGAAGTGCAAGGCGATGCTCGAACGGACCCTGAAGGCGGCGCTGAAGGTGACGCCCGAACAGCTCTACGGCGGCGGCAACGGCGCCTGCGCCGCCAACCCGCAGCCCTCCTGCTACGACCAGAACCGGCCGGTGGTGACCGGCGGCGTCGAACTCGGCCCCTTCCCGTTCCAGAACCGGCCGACCTTCCAGCAGGTGGTGACGTTGACGCAGAAGCTGCCGCGCTGAACCAGGCGGCAACGAGCGCCCTGCGACAGAATGCGCGCGGTGGATCAAGAAACCTTCACCGCGGTAGACGAGTTCGTCCAGGCGACGCTGGCGGCCGACGACGAGGCGCTGCGCGCGGCCGTCGAGGCGGCCGCGGCGGCAGGGTTGCCGGCGATCCAGGTCTCGGCGGCGCAGGGTCGGTTGCTGACGATCCTGGCGAGGCTGGTTGCGGCGCGGGCGGTCCTCGAGTTCGGCACGCTCGGCGGCTACAGCACGATCTGCCTCGCCCGCGGGCTCGAGCCGGGCGGGGGCATCCACACGCTCGAGGTCGATTCGCACCACGCCGAGGTGGCGCGGGCGAGCATCGAGCGGGCCGGGTTCGGTGAGGTCGTCGACCTCCGGGTAGGCCCGGCGCTCGAGAGCCTGCCCGGTCTCGAGGCCGACGGCGCCGGTCCCTTCGACCTCGTCTTCATCGACGCCGACAAGGTCAACACGCCCGCCTACATGGAGTGGTCGCTCGGCCGCACCCGGTCCGGCGGCCTGATCGTCGCCGACAACGTCGTCCGCGGCGGCCGGCTTGCCGAGGACCCGCCTGGGGACGAGGCGATCGAGGCGCAGCGCCGCCTGCACCGGGATTTGGCCGAGGATGCGAGGGTCGAAGCGACGACGATCCAGACCGTCGGGGTCAAGGGCTACGATGGCTTCACGATCGTCCGCGTGAAGTAGCCGCGCGATCGCCGCTCCGGCAGCGGGCAGCCGAGTGCGCCGCCCTGCTATCTTTCTCCGTCGGCCCAGTGGGCCAAGTTTCACCCTGCCGTCCGTCTCATGGGACCGCAGGAGTCCTGTTTTTTGCGACCAGAAACCGGAGCGATGAAGGTTCGAGCTTCCGTCAAGCCGATGTGCGAGAAGTGCAAGGTAATCCGCCGAAACGGGGCGGTCCTTGTGATCTGCCAAAACCCGCGCCACAAGCAGAGGCAGGGTTAGTCGTGGCACGAATCTCGGGCGTCAACATCCCCGACGGCAAACGGATCGAAATCTCGCTGACCTACATCTTCGGGATCGGTCGATCCACCGCGCAGCAGATCCTCCAGGAAACCGGGATCGACCCGGGCATCCAGGCCAAAGACCTGACCGAGGAGGAGGTCATCAAGCTGCGCGACGCGGTCGAGAAACGCGAGGTCGAGGGCGACCTTCGGCGCGAGCGCTCGCAGAACGTCAAACGGCTGATGGAGATCGGCTCCTACCGCGGCCTGCGCCACCGGCGCGGCCTACCGGTCCGCGGCCAGCGGACGAAGACCAATGCGCGCGGTCGCAAGGGCCCGCGCCGGCTCAGCATCGCCGGCAAGAAAAAACCCAGGTAACGAGGAATGGCTGACAAAAAAAGCTCCAAAGGGCGTTCGCGCCGCCGGGTGAAAAAGAACGTCACCTACGGGCAGGCGCACATCAAGACTTCGTTTAACAACACGATCGTCACCCTCACCGACACCGACGGCAACGTGATCGCCTGGGAGTCGGCCGGTTCGGCCGGGTTCAAAGGCTCGCGCAAGTCGACCCCGTTCGCCGCTCAGGTGACCGCCGACGCGGCCGCCAAGAAGGGCATGGAACACGGGCTCGAGCGGGTCGAGGTCTTCGCCAAGGGCGCCGGCTCGGGCCGCGAGACGGCGATCCGCTCGCTGCAGGCCGCCGGCCTCGACGTCACCACCGTCAAGGACGTCAGCCCGCAGGCCCACAACGGCTGCCGGCCGAAGAAGCGGAGGCGCGTCTAGTGGCCCGCGACACCTCCCCGCAGTGCAAGCAGTGCCGGCGCGAGGGTCAGAAGCTCTTCCTCAAGGGTGAGCGCTGCTTCACCGACAAGTGCGGTGTCGAGCGCCGCTCCTACCCGCCCGGCGAGCACGGCCGCGGCCGTCTGCGCCAGAGCGAGTACCGCCTGCAGCTGCGGGAGAAACAGAAGACCCGCCGCTACTACCAGGTGCTCGAGAAACAGTTCCGGGCCTACTACGAGAAGGCCTCGCGGCAGGATGGCGTCACCGGCGAGAACCTCCTGCGGCTGCTCGAGTCGCGCTTCGACAACGTCCTCGTCCGCCTCGGCTTCGCCGCCTCGCGGCGCCAGGCACGGCAGCTGATCACCCACGGCCACTGGATGATCAACGGCCGCCGGGTCGACATCCCGAGCTACCAGGTGAAGCCGGAAGACATCATCTCGATCAAGTCCGGCTCCGGCGCCACCGAGACGATCCAGCGGGCGACCGAACTCGTCTCCACCGTACCCGCCTGGCTGCAGGCGGACCACGACGCGCTCACCGCCAAAGTCTTGCGCCTTCCCGAGCGCTCCGAGATTTCGGCCCCGGTCCAGGAGCAGCTCATCGTCGAGCTCTACTCCAAGTAGTCCGCCGGGTCCCAACGATTTTCAGAAATACAGCTACGCAAGGAACTCATGACCACTGACTTCCAGGTCCCCAGAATCATCGCCGAGAAAGCCGACGACCGCACCGGCACCTTCACGATCGAGCCGCTCGACAAGGGCTTCGGTTACACCTTCGGCAACAGCCTGCGCCGCGTCCTCCTCTCCTCGCTCGGCGGCGCCGCGATCACCAGCGTCCGCATCGAGGGCGTCGCGCACGAGTTCTCGACCGTGCCCGGCGTCAAAGAGGACGTCACCGACATCGTCCTCAACCTGAAGGACCTCGTCGTCCGCATGCACACCGATGCCGACGAGGTCGAGGCGCCGCTGGTCGCGACCGGCCCCGGCGAGGTGAAGGCGAAGGACATCGACCTGCCCTCCGGCGTCGAGATCCTCAACCCCGAGGCGCCGATCGCGACGCTCGAGAAAAAAACCAAACTCGAGGTCTACCTGACGATCGGACGCGGCCGCGGCTACTCGCCGGCCGAAGAGAACAAGTCCGACGAGCAGCCGATCGGCGTGATCCCGATCGACTCGATCTTCTCGCCGATCCGCCGCGCCTCCTACGCCGTCTCGGCTGCCCGCGTCGGCCAGCGGACCGACTTCGACAAACTCGAGCTCTCGCTCGAGACCGACGGTTCGATTGAGCCGGCGGCGGCGCTGCGCGAGGCTTCCGAGATCCTGATCAAGAGCCTGGCGATCTTCACCGACGCCGAGCGGGTCGAGGAACTGACCGCCCGCGAGGCGCTACCCGCGCTGCCGAGCGATCCGCTCGCCCCGTCGAACGGCGACGGTGGCGGTGGTGGCGCCGACGGCCTCGACGAGATCCTGATCGAGGAGCTCGAACTCGGTGTCCGCTCCTACAACTGCCTGAAGCGGGCAGGAGTGCAGACGGTCGGCGACCTGGTCCGCAAGTCGCGCGCCGAACTGAACGCGATCCCCAACTTCGGTTCGAAGTCGATCGAGGAAGTGATCGAGACCCTGCACGCCCGCGGCCTCGATCTGCAGCAGGACTAGAAGCACCGTAGGATCTCGGCCAGGAGCGAACCGATGCGCCATCGCAAGAAGCGAAACAAGCTGAGCCGTGACGCCGCGCATCGCAGTGCGCTCCTGGCCAACCTCTCGAAGCAGCTGATCGAGCACGAGCGGATCGAAACCTCGCAGGCCAAGGCGAAGGCGGTCAAACCCGAGGTCGAGCAGCTGATCACGCTGGCCAAGCGCGGCGACCTCCACGCCCGCCGCCAGGCCCTCGCCTCGCTGCACAACGACAAGTTCATCGTCCACAAGCTGTTCGACGAGGTGGCGCCGCGCTACACCACGCGGCCCGGCGGCTATACCCGCATCGTCAAGCTGGGCCCTCGGCGGAGTGATTCGACCGAGATGGTCTACCTCGAGCTGGTCTAGGCCCGGCCCGGGTTCGGGCTAGGGATCAGGGTTCGCCCGCGCCAAACCCCTGATCCCTAGGACCCGACGTACTCAGCGAGATGTTCGCCCGTCAGCGTCTTCCGCCCCGCGACCAGATCCGCCGGCGTCCCCTCGAACACGACCTTGCCCCCGTCGTGCCCCGCACCCGGCCCGAGATCGATGATCCAGTCCGCGTGCGCCATCACCGCCTGGTGGTGCTCGATCACGATCACCGACTTGCCGGAGTCGACGAGGCGGTCGAGGAGGCCGAGGAGCTGCTCGACGTCGGCGAGGTGGAGGCCGGTGGTCGGCTCGTCGAGGACGTAGACGTCGCCCTTCTCGGCCATCTGGGTCGCCAGCTTGAGCCGCTGGCGCTCGCCACCGGAGAGGGTCGTCAGCGGCTGGCCGAGGCTGAGGTAGCCGAGGCCGACGTCGTCGAGGCGGGCGAGGATCTTGTGGGCGGCGGGTAGCTTGGCGTCGCCGTTGGCGAAGAACTCCTCGGCCGCGGCGACCGGCATCGCCAGCACCTCGCTGATGTCCTTGCCGCCGAGCTCGTACTCGAGCACCTCGGCCTGGTAGCGCTTGCCTTCGCACTCCTCGCAGGTCGAGGCGACGGTCGCCATCACCGCCAGCTCGGTGTAGACGACGCCGGCGCCGTTGCAGTTGGGGCAGGCGCCCTCGGAGTTGGCGCTGAACAGCGCCGGCTTGACGCCGTTGGCTTTGGCAAAGGCTTTGCGGATCGGGTCGAGCAGGCCGGTGTAGGTGGCGGGGTTGCTGCGGCGCGAGCCGCGGATCGCGTCCTGGTCGATCACCACGACGCCGTCGCGGCCGGCCACCGAGCCGTCGATCAGCGAGCTCTTGCCCGAGCCGGCGACGCCGGTCACTACGACCAGCACGCCGAGCGGGATATCGAGGTCGACGTCCTGCAGGTTGTGGGTCTCGGCGCCGCGGACCTCGAGCGCCTGCGAGGAAGTACGCACCGTCTCCTTCAGCGTGGCGCGGTCGTCGAGGTGGCGTCCGGTCAGCGTCTTGCCCTTGCGCAGCCCCGCGACCGTGCCCTCGAACACCACCTCGCCGCCGCTGGTCCCGGCGCCGGGACCGAGGTCGACGACGTGGTCGGCGATCGCGATCGTCTCCGGCTTGTGCTCGACGACGAGCACCGTGTTGCCCTTGTCGCGCAGCCGCAGCAGCAGCTCATTCATGCGCTCGATGTCGTGCGGGTGGAGGCCGATCGTCGGCTCGTCGAAGACGTAGGTGACGTCGGTCAGCGAGGAGCCGAGCTGGCGGATCATCTTCGTCCGCTGCGCCTCACCGCCCGAGAGCGTTCCCGCCCGCCGGTCGAGCGAGAGGTAGCCGAGGCCGATCTCGACGAACGAGTCGAGGCTCGCCTGCAGCCCCTCCAGCAGCGGCGCCACCGAGGGCTCCTCGATCCCGCGCACCCACTGGGCGAGGTCGGAGATCTGCATCGCGCAGGCGTCGGCGATGCTGACCTTGCCGATCTTCGAGGAACGGGCCGCCTCGCTCAGCCGGGTGCCGTCGCACTCAGGACAGATGGTGAAGGTGATCGCCCGATCGACGAATCGCCGGATGTGCGGCTGCATCGCTTCCCGGTCCTTGCTGAGAAACGACTTCTCGATCTGCGGGATCAGCCCCTGGTAGGTGAGGTTGATGCCCTCGACCTTGATCTTGGTCGGCTCTTTGTAGAGGAGGTCGTGCCGCTCCCTCTTGTTGAACTTGCGGACCGGCTTGTCCGGGTCGAAGAAGCCGCAGCCCCTGAAGATGCGGCCGTACCAGCCCTCCATGCTGTAGCCCGGGATCGTCAGGGCGCCTTCGTTGAGCGACTTGCTGTCGTCGTAGAGCGCCGAGAGGTCGTAGTCGCTGACCGATCCCCGCCCCTCGCAGTGCGGGCACATGCCGCCGATTCGAGAGAAGGTCGCCTTCTTGGTCGTGGTTTTGGCGCCCCGCTCAACCGTGATCCCGCCGCTCCCGCGCACCGAGGCGACGTTGAACGAGTAGGCGCTGGGCGAGCCGATGTGGGGTTTGCCGAGCCGGCTGAAGAGGATCCGCAGCAGCGCGTTGGCGTCGGTCGCGGTGCCGACGGTGGAGCGGGGGTCAGAGCGCATCCGCTCCTGGTCGACGATGATCGCCGTCGTCAGCCCCTCCAGCACGTCGACCTCGGGCCGCGCCAGGTTCGGCATGAAGCCCTGGACGAAGGTGCTGTAGGTCTCGTTGATCAGTCGCTGCGACTCGGCGGCGATCGTCGCGAAGACCAGCGAGCTCTTGCCCGAACCGGAGACGCCGGTGAAGGCGGTCAGCCGTCGCTTCGGGAGCTCGACGCTGATGTCCTTGAGGTTGTTTTCGCGGGCTCCGTGGACGCGGATCAGGTCGTGGCTGTCGGCAGCCTCCATCGAGCGGCGCCGGCTCAGCTCTGCTGGATCCGGAGCAGGTTGCCGGCGGGGTCGCGGAAGGCGCAGTCGCGGACGCCGTAGGGCTGGTCGGTCGGCTCCTGCACGACCTCGGCGTCGCCGGCCTGTAGTCGCTCGAAGGTGCCGTCGACATCGGGCGTCGCCAGGTTGATGCTGGCGAAGGTGCCCTTGGCCATCATCTCGGCGATCGTCCGCTGCTCGTCGTCGGTCAGGCCGGGGGTTGCTTCGGGTGGGTAGAGGACGATCGAGGTCCCTGGCTGGTTCGGCGGGCCGACGGTGATCCAGTGCATGCCGCCGTACTCGACGTCGTTGCGGATCTCGAACTCCATCGTGTCGCGGTAGAAGGCCATGGTGGCCTCGGGGTCGTTGTGGGGCAGCATCGTGCTGTGAATTGAGATGTCCATGGCGGCCACCTTAGACGCGGCTCGGCAGCGGGGCTTCTCGATTCCTGATCGGTCTCGTCACCTGCTTGGCGACGCAGGCCGGCATGCCGGCCGCCTCATCCGCCGCCCGCTGGCGGTAGGCGCTCGGGGGCATCCCGACCAGCTCGCTGAAGCGGGTGCTGAAGGTGCCGAGCGAGGAGCAGCCGACCTCGAAGCAGACCTCGGTGACGCTGAGATCGCCGCGCCGCAGCAGCGCCATCGCCCGCTCGATGCGGCGGGTCATCAGGTAGCTGTAGGGCGACTCGCCGTAGGCGAGCTTGAACTGGCGACTGAGATGCCCGGCCGACATATGGGCGCCGCGGGCGAGCGCCTCGACGTCGAGCGGCTGGGCGTACTCGCGGTCGATCCGGTCGCGGACCCTGCGCAGCAGCGCCAGGTCGCGCAGGTGCTGCTCGGTGGCGAGGGCGCTGGCCATCTGCCGAAATCGTGCCAGACGGCCGCATCGTCCGCAGTCGCTAGTCGTAGCCGACCGACTCCAGGTAGAGGCCGTGGGGCGGGGCGGTGTCGCCGGCCGCGCTGCGGGGGGCGCCGGCCAGCAGCGCCGCGAAGCCCGCAACGTCACGGCGGCCGGAGGAGACCTCGAGCATCGTCCCGACCAGCGCCCGGACCATGTTGCGCATGAAGGCGTCGGCGCTGACCCGGAAGGCGAGGACGTCGCCCGGCTCCTCACGCCAGCAGGCGGAGAAGATTTTGCGGTGGAAGTGGACGTGGTCGGTTTGGGTGGGGGTGAAGGCGGTGAAGTCGTGCTGGCCGACGATCGCCGCAGCGCAGGCGTCGAGCGCCCCGCGGTCGACCCGGTGCGGCCACCAGAGCGCCCGGCCCCGCTCGAACGGGCTCGGCGCCCGCCGCGCCAGCAGCCGGTAGCGGTAGCTGCGCGAGGTGGCGTCACGGCGGGCATCGAAGCCGGCCGCCGCCTCGCTCACCGCGCTCACCGTGAGGTCGTCGGGGCAGAGCGCGTTGAGGCTGCGTCGCAGGTCGCCGGGGACCTCGCCGGGGGCCTCGAAGCTCGCCACCTGGCCGAGGGCGTGGACGCCGGTGTCGGTGCGGCCGGCGACGGTGAGCGCGACCGGTGCCCGCAGCGCCACCGCCAGCGCCGCCTCCAGCTCGCCCTGGACGGTGCGCAGCCCGGGCTGCCGCGCCCAGCCGCGGAAGCCGGAGCCGTCGTATTCGATGTCGAGCCGGATCGTCGGCACGGCCGCAGTATCGCTACATACGCCACCGGACCCGGCACCTAGAATCGGACTGGTGCGCATCCTCCTCACCAACGACGACGGCATCTCGGCGCCGGGACTGCAGGCCGCCCGCCGCTCCCTACGCGAGATCGACGGGGTCACGGTCGACGTCATCGCGCCGGACTCGAACCGCAGCGCCACCGCGCGCAGCATCACCACTCGCACCCCGCTCGAGGTGCAGGAGATCCAGTTCGACGACGGCCACAGCGGCTTCGCGACCAGCGGCACGCCGGTCGACTGCGTCCGCTTCGCCGAGCTCGGGCTGCTCGGCGGCCGCCCGGACCTGATCGTCTCGGGGATCAACCACGGCGCCAACCTCGGCGACGACATCACCTACTCGGGCACCGTCGCCGCCGCCTTCGAGGGGATCGTGCTCGGGATCCCGGCAGTCGCTCTCTCGCAGCAGCGGATCGATCGCGGCATGGGCTACGGCGGCGAGGAGTACGACTTCACCTTCGCCGCCGCCTTCACTCGACGCTTGGCCGAGCGCCTGCGCGACGAGCCGATGCCCGAGGCGACCCTGATCAATGTCAACGTGCCGGCCGGCGAGCCGGAGGGCGTCGAGGTGACGCGGCTCGGCAAACGGATCTACAACGATCAGCTGAAGCTGCTCGAGGAGTCCGACGAGGGCCGGCGGCGCTACGAGATCTACGGCTGGACGCCGAGCTTCGAGAAGGGTGAGGGGACCGACCTGAACGCGGTCGCCGAGGGGCGGATCGCGGTTACCCCGATTCACTTCGACCTCACCGATCACGACGGCATCGAAACCCTCAAGGGTTGGGGCTTCGAGCGGATGCTGGACGCGGGCACCCCGGCGGCGTGAACGCGGCGGAGTCGGCCGATCAGCGCGCGGCGGAGCTCCGCAAGGAGCTCGACCGCCACAACCACCTCTACTACGTGCTCGACGAACCGGAGGTCGGCGATGACGTCTACGACGCGCTGATCAACGAGCTGCGCGAGATCGAGGCCGAGCACCCCGAGCTGCGCACGCCCGACTCGCCGACCCAGCGGGTCGGCGCCGCCCCGCTCGACAAATTCGAACAGGTCGAGCACCACGAGGCGATGCTCTCGCTCGGCAATGCCCGCAACGAGGAGGAGCTGCGCGGTTGGGAGAACCGGCTCGCCAACTACCTCAAACGCCTCGACATCACCGCCTCGCAGTTCAGCTACACGACCGAGCCGAAGATCGACGGCCTGGCGATCACCCTCACCTACGAGGACGGGGTGCTGGTCCGCGGCGCCACCCGCGGCGACGGGCGGATCGGCGAGGACGTGACCCAGAACCTAAAGACGATCGGCTCGGTGCCGCTGCGGATCAAGGACGCACCCGAGCTGATCGAAGTCCGTGGCGAGGCCTACTTGCCGATCGCCGCCTTCAGAGCGCTGAACGAGCGTCGCGCCGAGGCCGGCGAACCGACCTTCGCCAACCCGCGGAACTCGGCCGCCGGCTCGATCCGCCAGCTCGACCCCAACCTCGCCGCCGAACGGCCACTCTCGACCTGGGTCTACGGGATCGGCGCCGTCCGCGGCCTCGACCTCGCGACCCACATGGACGAGGTCGAATGGATGCGCGACCGCGGCTTCAAGGTCAACCCCGACACCGAGCACCACCAGGGGGTGGAGGGGGTCGTCAAGCGCTGCCACTGGTGGGAGGAGCGGCGCGACTCGCTCGACTACGAGATCGACGGCGTCGTCGTCAAGGTCGACGAGCGGGCGCTCTGGCGTGAGCTCGGCGTGGTCGGCCGCGAGCCGCGCTGGGCGATCGCTTGGAAGTTCCCGCCGACGACGGCGACGACGCGGATGAAGAAGGTCGTCTGGAACGTCGGCCGAACGGGCCATCTCGTCCCCTTCGCGATGCTCGAGCCGGTCCACGTCGGCGGCGTCACCGTCTCCACCGCGACGCTGCACAACGAGGAGGACCTGGCCCGCAAGGACGTCCGCGAGGGCGACGAGGTGGTGGTGATGCGGGCCGGCGACGTGATCCCCCAGGTGGTCTCGCCGAAACTGCCGCGCTCCAATCCCCGGGCCCGCAAACCGAAACCGCCGGCCCGCTGCCCGGCCTGTAAGACGCCGACCGAAAAGCGCGACGGCGTCTTCACGATCTGCCCGAACCGGACCGGCTGCCCCGGCCAGTCCTTCCAGCACGTCAAACACTTCGTCTCCAAGGGCGCGATGGACATCGACGGGCTGGGGGAAAAGCAGGCCTACGTCTTCCTCGAGAAAGGCGTGATCGCCGACGTCGCCGACATCTACGACATCACCGAGGAGCAGCTGGTCGCGCTCGACCGCTTCGGCGAGACCTCGGCCCACAACCTCGTCGCCGCGATCGACGCCTCGCGCCAGCGCCCCTTCAAACGCGTTCTTTACGCGCTCGGACTGCCCGGCGTCGGCTACGTCACGGCAGAGGCGCTGGCCGACCACTTCGGCTCGATCGACGCCCTCCACGAGGCCGACCCCGAGCAGATCGAGGAGGTCGAGGGCGTCGGCCCGATCATGGCCGAGCAGATCGCCGAGAACCTCGCCGACGACCCGACCTGGGCGCTGGTCGAGCGGCTCAAGGGGAAAGGGTTGAAGCTCGAGGCCGACGCCTCCGAACGGCGCGCCAGCGGCGGCCCGCTGGAAGGCAAGACGGTCGTCCTCACCGGCACCCTGCCGGAGCTGACCCGCGAGGAGGCCGCATCGCTGGTGAAAGCGGCCGGCGGCAAGGTCACCAACTCGGTCTCGAAAAAAACCGACTACCTGATCGCCGGCGACAACCCCGGCTCGAAGCTCGCCAAAGCCGAGAAATTCGAGACCGAGATCCTCGACGAAGAGGGCCTCAAGGCGCTGGTCGCGTAGCCGAGTCTGCCGAAGTTCCCGCTATCCGGGAAGGAACGCAGACTCAATAGCTGGCGACGAGGTTGGCGATCCGGTCCTGGTCGATGTGCGCCTGGGTGGTGCTGGGGACGGTGCCCATCAGGATCGAGAAGGCCATCACCCGGCCGCTGGTGTTGAAGCAGTAGCCGGAGAGGTTGCTGACCCCGGTCAGGGTCCCGGTCTTGACCCGGCAGCGGCCGTAGGCGGTGCCGCGCATGCGGTCGTCGACCGTCCCCTCCCTGCCGCTCAGCGCCAGGTCCTGGATGAATTCGTCGCCGGCCGGCTGCTCGCGCATCCCCAGCAGCAGGTCGACGACCTGCTGCGGCGAGGCGCGGTTCGAGCGGGTCAGGCCGGAGCCGTCGACGGCGTGGACGCCGGAGCCGAGCGAGCGGGCAAAGGCGGCGACCACGGCGGCGCCGGCCGCGGTGGTGCCGGCGTCACCGAAGCGCGCGCCGAGCAGCTTGATCAGCATCTCGGCGAAGAAGTTGTCGGAGTAGACGTCGGTGGTGTTGACGATGGTCGTCAGGGGCGGCGACTGGACGATCGCGACGCGGTCGGCATCGACCGGGGTCGTTCCGAGCGCGATCTGGGTCGGCACTTCGACGCCGGCCGCCCGCAGGTTGCGGACCAGCTTCGCGGCGGCCAGCTTCGCCGGGTCGGCGGCGAAGCCGCTGCTGCTGGTCTGGCCGGCGAAGCCCGAGTTGAAGGCGAGGCCGGAGAGCGGGCCGATGTAGGGGCTGGTCGCGTAGCCGGAGTCCCTGACCCCTTTCAGCGCGTCGAAGATCGAGGCGTCGGCGTAGAGGCGGCCGGTCACCGAGGTGATCCCCGCCGCCGTGATCTGCGGGGTGAGGGCGAAGAGGTTGGTGCCGAGCCCGGCCAGGTAGCCGTTGTAGAAGCCGGGGGTGCCGAGCGCCGGGTCGCCGCCGCCCTGCAGGTAGAGGTTGCCGTGGAGGACCCCGTCGGCGGTGATCTGGCCGCTGGCGAAGACCTTGGTCGGGATCTTCGCTTCCGGGCCGATTTTGGCCAGCGCCGTCGCGGTCGTGAACAGCTTCATGTTCGAGGCCAGCGGGCGCGGCGTGGTGGCGGCGCTGGCGCAGACGGTTTCGCCGCTTTCGGTGTCGACGACGAGCAGGCCGCCGCCGGATCCCGTCCCCTGGGCGAGGTAGGCCTTCATCTGGGCGCAGGCGTTGGCGGCCCGCGCCGGACCGGCGAGCAGGACGCTCAGCAGCAGCGCCAGGCCGAGGACTGCGGCGAGCGCGATCGGGCCTCGTCTCATCCTCAGTTCCAACACGCGAGCGCCGCAAGGTAGCGGCTGCGCCGGTTACCCAATTCAACTGACGTTCTAGTCGCCACCCGCGTCCCCGGCCGATCCCCCTGGGATACTTGATAAACGATGGGCAAAGTCGTCGACATCGAGTCGAAGCCGCGGCGGCGGGGCGGCAGGCGCAAAAGGCCCTCGAAGACCGCGCTGGTGCTGGGCGGCGGCGGCTTCACCGGCGGCGTCTACGAGATCGGCGCGCTGCGGGCACTCGACCTGCTCGCCGTCAACAGCACCGTCAACGACTTCGACGTCTACGTCGGCACCAGCGCCGGCTCCTTCGTCGCCTCGATGCTGGCCAACGGCGTCACCCCCGACGAAATGATGCAGGTGCTGAACGAGCGCGTCCCCTCCGAGCTCGAGGACCTCGACCTCGACAAGGTCCTGAAGCCGAACTACCTCGGCTTCGTCTCCAAGGCGGTGCAGCTGCCGCTGCGCACGGTCGAGCTGGTCCGCTCGCTGGCCCGCTTCGGCGAGGTCTCGGCGATCGACGTCGGGGTCGGCCTTGCCGAGGCGCTGCCCTCCGGCCTCTACTCCGGCGACGGCATCGACGACTACATCGCCGGCGTCCTCAGCGACGGCGGCCGCTCCAACGACTTCCGCCTGCTCGACGCCGAGCTCTACCTGACCGCGACCGACCTCGACACCACCGAGCGGATCGTCTTCGGCGAGCCGGGCTGGCAGGACGTGCCGATCTCCAAGGCGGTCCAGTGCTCGACCACGCTGCCGATCGTCTACAAGCCGGTCGACCTGAAAGGGCGGCAGCTGGTCGATGGCGGCATCCGCTCGACCACCAATGTCGACATTGCGGTCGAGAAGGGCGCCAAGTTCATCATCGTCGTCAACCCCCTGGTCCCCTACGTCAACGACTTCGAGCGGACGATCCCGACTGTCTTCGGCACCCGCGTCCGCCGCGTCTCCGACATGGGCATGCCGGCGATCGCCAACCAGACCTTCCGCTTGATCGCCCACGACCGCCTCCACCAGGCGGTCGAACAGTGGCAGGAGAAGTACCCCGGGGTCGACATCATCCTGCTCGAGCCCGACCCGACCGACGAGCTGATGTTCGGGACGCCGATCATGGATTACTCCCGACGGCTGCAGATCGCGCGGCACGGGTTCGAATCGGTGACGGCGACGCTGGCGAAGGACTACGAAAAGTACGCCGCGATTGCCGAGCGGCACGGGTTGGAGATCTCGGAGCGCCGCGTGCGGCGGGTGGTGGAGCGGGCAAGCGAGGAAGAGCCCGAGCAGACCTCCGCCTGGCGCCGGGTCTTGGAGCAGACCACCTCGGTCCTGCTGAGGCAGAGTGGCGAGGCTTCTTAGGTAGGGACCAACGGCTGGCGGTGGGGCGGGCGATCGCCGGCAGGACCCCCTCACTCGGCCTGTCGGCGTGTAGCGCATTCGGCTGGCGCCATGCAGGAGCGCCGGGCCTCAGCCGCAAAACGTTCGGGGGTCCTACCGACACTCGCCCGCCCAAAGTACAGACGGTTGGGACCACCCCCGTTGGTCTTAGCTTCCGGTACACGGGCAGAGCGCCAAGATTTCTAATCGCCGCAACGACCCGAAGCTTCCAAAAAAGGCTTGGGTCCCCCGATCCCCTCTTCGAATTCGCACGTCCAACCCCGAGGACTACGCCGCGTACAACTCCTCGATCGCATCCTCATGCTTCTGCGCCACCACCGCCCGCTTCACCTTCAGCGTCGGAGTCAACTCCCCCGATTCCTGGGTCAGATCACGCGGCAAGATCGAGATCTTCTTCACCTGCTCGACTCGCGCGAATTTCTTGTTGATCTCCTCGACGTGCGCTTCGATCGAGGCCTTGACGTCGGGGTTCGAGGCGAGCGCGACGGGGTCGTCGGGAAGGTTCTGCTCTTTGGCGTACGCCGAGGCCTCTTCGGGGTCGAGGGTGACCAGCGCGACCAGGTAGGGGCGGCGGTCGCCGACGACGACGCATTGGGAGACCAGCGGATGCTGCTTGATTTCGGCCTCGAGGTTGGCGGGGGTGATGTTCTTGCCCCCAGCGGTGATGATGATGTCCTTTTTGCGCCCGGTGATCTTGATGAAGCCCTCGGAGTCGATCTCGCCGATGTCGCCGGTGTGGAGCCAGCCGTCGACGATCGTCTCGGCCGTCGCCTCCGGGTTCTTGTGGTAGCCCTGGAAGACGTTGGCGCCCTTGACGAGGATCTCGCCATCGTCGCCGATCTTCACCTCGCAGCCGGGGAAGGGCTTGCCGATCGTCCCGATCTTGAAATCCTCGGGGGTGGCGACGGTCGCCGCGGTCGAGGTCTCGGTCATCCCCCAGCCCTCGACCACCAGGACCCCGGCCGAGTCGAAGAAGCGCAGGATCTCCGGGTTGATCGGGGCGGCGCCGGAGACGGCGAGGCGCAGCTGACCGCCGAACAGGTTGCGTATTTTCGACAGTACCTGCTTGTCGGCGAACTTGTACTGCTGTTGCAGCAGGAAGCCGGGTGAGCGGCCGCTCCGTTCGGTCTCGCGCATCTTGGCGCCGACTTTGAGCGACCAGTCGAAGATCGCTTTTTTGACGCCGCCCGCTTTCTCCATGCCGTTGGTCGCCGCGGTGTAGATCTTCTCGAAGATCCGCGGCACCGAGGGGAAGTAGGTCGGTTTCAGTTCGGCCAGATTCGGCAGGATCTTCTGCGGGTCGCCCTCCCAGTAGGCGATCGTGGTGCCCAGGTCGAAGCTGCCGAGCTGGATCAGCAGCGCGAAGGAGTGGGCGAGGGGCAGGTAGAGGTAGGTGAGGTCTTCGTGTTCGATCACGTTGACCCCGTTGACCATGTCGAGCATCGCCCGGTAGTTGCCGTGGCTGATGATGCAGCCCTTCGGCGGCCCGGTGGTGCCCGAGGTGTAGATGAAGGTGCAGATGTCGGCCGGCGTCACCGCCTCGTAGCGCTCCTGCCAACGGGCCTGGTCGACCGCGGCGCCTTTCTCGGAGATCGCGGCGGCCGAGAACGCGTCCTCGGCCTCGCCGGTCATCATCAGCACGTGCTCGAGCGCCGGCAGGCGGCCGCGGACCTCGCGTACCTTCGCCAGCTGCTCCTCGTTCTCGACGACGACCACCTTGGCGTCGGAGTCCTCGAGCACGTAGCCGCACTCCTCGGGGGAGTTGGTCTGGTAGATCGGGACGACGGTGGCGCCGATCGAGAGCGCCGCGAAGTCCCAGTAGGTCCACTCGGGGCGGGTATTGCCGAGGATCGAGACGCGGTCGCCTTTCTCGACGCCGAGCTCGGTGAGGCCGAGGGCGAGCGGCCGGACGATCTCCCGCACCTCGCTGAAGCTGCGGTCAATCCAGCGGTTGCCCTCCTTGTAACGGACGGCGGGGGCGTCGCCGTAGGCCGCGGCGGCCAGCGGCAACAGGTCTGCCAGCGTCTTTGAGTGGGTACCCCTCCCCTCCATTTGGGGGGAGTCTAGATTAGTGCCGGACTCCCGTGCTCGGTTGCAGTGAGCCCTGCGCCCTGAAGCTCCGCAGCGACATCTCGAAGAGGGTGCGGTCGATACGGCCGTGGAAGATCGGGACGCCCATTTCCACGCATTTCCCGATCACCTCCTGCCGTTGCATCTTGAGCTGGTCGGCAAGCTCGGTGGGCGTCAGGTGATTGGCCATGGACTGCCTCCACGTAGTTGAAAATCGGTAGACCCATGTTTATCCCTTGCCGCGGACGTGTCAATCGAAACTTTCGCAAGTTGCGGCGTGCTCGGCGCGGCCCGGGAGCGGGGAGCCGGCGAGCTGCCGGCACGGCTCGCTCGCGATAATGGAGGAGATGAGCGAAGTCGCAGTCAGGACGATGCCGCGCCGCGGCCGCCTCTGGATCGTCGCCGTGCTTGCCCTCGGGGCGATCGCCTTCGGCTACTTCGTGGTCAACTACTCGACCCAGAAGCCGAACAACGACGTCATTCACATCGCCGGGATCGAAGACGCCCAGCGGGTCTTCGGCGGCGTTCCCCAGGAAGGCGACCGGGTCGGCTCCTCCGACGCGCCGGTCACGATCCAGGTCTTCAACGACCTGCAGTGCTCGAGCTGCCAGGAGGCCTACCTCTCGACGATCCCGGCGCTGGTCGAAGACTACGCCCGGCCCGGCGATGTCCAGCTCGACTGGCGTCACTACTCGAACGCCGAAAGCCCAGAGGAGGAAGGCTTCTACGGCGCCGAGGCGGCGGCCGAACAGGGCTACGGCTGGCAGTACACCTATCTCTTCTTCCGCAACCAGGATGAAGCCGAGAAGTTCGGCGTCGACCAGACCTTCCTCGAAACGGTCGCCGGCAGCGTCGAGGAACTCAACTTCCCGGAATGGAAGGAAGACCTCGAAAAGGGCCAGTCCGGGGGCCCGATCAAGAAGCGGCTCGAAGGCTACGAGGAACTCGGCCAGGACCTCGGCATCCGCGTCGGCCAGGCCCTGATCGTCAGCGGCCCGAACGGCACCGAAACGCTGCAGGACAGCCCCTCGTTGGCGGAAATCGAAGCGGCGATCAAGCAGGTCGAATAGACCCGCGCGCTACTGCCGCTTCAGCGTCCAGGTCTTCGAGCCGTCGCAGGAGAGCTTGCCATCGACGCTCGAGACCTGGTGGAGCGTGACCACGACCTGCTTGGCGCTCTTGAAGACGAGGGTCAGTTCGGCGTCCGTGGTGGAGGGGATGCCTTCTTCGTCGCGCTCCGTGGCGCTGTCCTTGATCTCGTAGGTCTTGCCGACCTGCGGACGCTGGTTGCCTGAGTAGCTGTCGTAGGTGCCGGACTGATTGCCGTTGCTCGGGTCGAAGCGCTTGCAGTCGATGTAGGCATTGACGCCGACGCTGATGCCGCGGCTGGTGACCTGGACGGTGACGTAGCCCGTGGCGCTGCCGGTTTTGGGCTCGGCGCGGAAGGAGGCGCCGACCGGGAGCTTGCAGCCGGCCTGCTCGGCGCTGGGGGCACATTTCGCGGCGGGCTTGCCCTCGGCCCGGCCCATCAGTAGGGCGAGGACGAACGCGGCGGCGAGGACGATCGCGGTGAGGAGCGCGAGCGCGCGGCGGATCGAGACTGCTTGAACGGACACTGGTTCCCCTCTCTGGCGAGCGCGTGGACTCCGGCAACCTAGCGGCGCCGATACACCCCCGAGGGTCCATCTGGGAGCGGCTGGGGGAAAAGCCCCCGCTCCGTTTCCGCCGCGGGAGCGTCGGCGGCACTGGCGATGATGGCGCCGTGCGGCACGATCTCCCGACCCGCCCGCTGCTGGTGCTCACCTTCGCCACCGGCGTGATCGACGCTGCCAGCTTCCTCGCCCTGGGCCAGGTCTTCGCCGCGATGCAGACCGGCAACGTGATCTTCCTCGGCCTCGGCATCGCCGGTGTCGATGGGGCGCCGTTCGTCGCGCCGCTGGTCGGGCTCGCCGCCTTCCTGGCCGGCGGCATCGTGGCTGCGCTGGTCGTGCAGCGAAGTGGCGCCCGGCCCGGTGCCGGGGCGGCCTCGTTGCCGAATTGGCTCGGCCTCGAGGCCTGCCTACTGGTCCTGGCGGCGATCCTCGCCGCCGTCCTCGACGTCGACCCGGGCCACGCCTCCGCCTACTGCCTGATCGCCCTCCTCTCGCTGACGATGGGCCTTCGCAACACCCTCGTCCGCGGCGCCGCCGGCCCCAACCTCGCAACCACCGTCCTCAACCTGACCCTGACCACGGCGACGCCGGGGACCGCGCTCGCCGCCGCCGGCTCGGCCGACCTGCGCGAGCGCAGCGCCGGCCTGCTCGCGATCCTCATCGGTGCTGTCGCCGGCGCGTTGCTGGCCGACTCAAGCCTGCCGCCGGCCCTGCTCCTCGCCGCCGCGGCCACCGCGGTGGCGGCGCTGCTCAGCGCCTCTACGGCGCGCTAGCCCGACTCCGGCCGGCGAGCGCAGCGCCCCAGTCGGCGTCGTCGATGCGGAAGGGCTCGGTGGTGGCGAGCCAGTCGCCGAGAACGGCGGCGAGGCCCTCGGGATCTTCAAGGTTGGGGAAGTGGGCGGCGCGGGGGAGGACCTCGAAGCGGCAGTTGGGGATCGCCGCGGCGGCCTCGCGGCCGTGCTCGAGCGGGATCGTGCGGTCGCGCTCGCCCCAAGCGATCAGGGTCGGCATCTCACCCAGCAGGTAGAGGCGATCGCGGGCGCTGACCCGCTGGCCGTGGGCGTCGATTACCGCGCGCAGGGTCTGCACGAAGGCGCGCCGCGAGCCCTCGTCCTCGAGCGGTCGCAGCGCCCGCGCCACCGCCTCGAGATAGACGCCCTTGCGGTTGCCGCGCTCGCGCAGCCGGACCCCGGCCCCGTTCAGCCGCTCGACCAGGCGCGGGCTCGACGCCAGCCGCAGGAGCGCTCCCGAGCCAGGCAGCGCCGCGGCCCGCAGCAGCGGGCTTACGTCGTCGCCGAGGCCGCCGCTGGAGATCAGGCCAAGCCGCTCCGTTCGCTGGGGGAACTGGTAGAAGAACTGCATCGCGACGCCGCCGCCGAGCGAGTGGCCGACGATCGTCGCCTGCTCGACGCCGATCGTCGCCAGCAGGTCGCGGATGCTCGCCGCGTGCGCCCCCAGCGAGTAGTCGCCCCGGGGCGTCGCCGAATCCCCGTGCCCGATCAGATCTGGCGCGATCACCCGGTAGGAGTCGGCCAGCCGCTCGGCCACGCCCTCCCAGTGCCGCGAGGAATTGATCATGCCGTGGATCAGGACCAGGTTCGGCCCGCTGCCCGCCTCGCGATAGACAGAGTGGTGGCCGTGCAGGTCGACCTCATGGGCGGCGAAGGTGGCTCCAGGCATCCGCAGGACCCTAGAGAGAATCTCGCTAAACAAGCAATTTCCCTGTTAGGTTCATCGCCATGCCGGGGCGGGCGTCGACGCTTCACGTCTACCAGGACCTTGGGCTTGCGGACTCGCAGCCGCAGAACATGCCGGGCACGGAGTGGAAGACCCGCAACCTCAACAGCTTCCTCTGGGGGCTGATCCGACAGGACCTGCCGGTCGTCAACTGCCGGCTTAGCAACGGACAGCGCCTCGGCATCGAGGAGATTCGGATCGGCCGTTCGAAGCTGCAGATGCTCGTCACCGTGCTGACCCTCGGCCTCTGGGCGCCGCTGCAGATCAGCTGGCGCTGTTGCCGGCCGGTGCCGCAGTCCGGCAGACTGGACTGAGGCGATGATCCACACCGACGATCCGGGCCCGCAGGAGTGGAACGGGGTTCACGTCACGCATAAGACGACCGTCGCCGAAATCGTCGACATCGACAACGTCGCTCCCGACGGCAAGCTCCTCACCGGGTTCGAGATGTTCCGGCAGGCGGGACACGATCTCGACCTGGTGATTCAGCAGGCGCGCGACGCCGGCCAGAGGGCGCTCGCGATCGGCTCGGGCTGGGGACTGTCGAAGATCAACATCACCGACGGGAAGCTGGTCAACACCAAGCTGCTGAACGGCTGCTACGACGTCGGCGATCCCTACTTCGACGAGCGCTACCCGGCGGCCGAGCGGCCGAACGTCGTCGTCGCCCAGTGCGGGATGCAGATCGCCGAGCTGAACGCCTACCTCGAGATCGTCCCCCAGGACGTCGGCGCGAAGCGGGCGCTGAAGGCTGCCGGGATCGGCAACGGGCAGACGATCGCCGGCTCGGTCTCCGGCAATACCCATGGCTCGCAGCTGGACTTCGGGGCGATGCCGGACTTCGTCGTCGGGCTGCACCTCGCCACCGGTAGCGGCCGGACGCTGTGGCTGGAGAGAGCGTCTCACCCGGTGCTGAACGGGGAGTTTGCGCAACGGATCGACGCCGAGCTCGTCCGCGACGACGACCTCTTCAACGCCGCGGTGGTCAGCTTCGGGACGTTCGGGATCATCGCCGCGATGGCGGTCGAGACGGCCCCGATCTACCAGCTGGCCTTCGCCGCGATCGAGGACATAAGCCACGAAGACCTCGGCGCGCAGCTGCTCGAGTTCGCCAAACCCGATCCGCCCGACGTCTACCACTACGAGTTCATCTTCGATCCTCATGGCCGCAAGAAGATGGCGATGGCGGCGAGCGCGCCGAAAGTGCCGTTCGAGCCGGGCCATCCGACGCCGGAGCCGCGCTGGATCATCCGCGACAAACTCGGGTACGCCCCGGGCGACAGCCTCCTGCGTCAGGTCGCCGGGCTGCTGCGCCTGCTGCCGGCGCGCTTCGTCACCGGGATCGCCTTCAAGGAGTACCGCCGGCGGGCGCTGCTGAACCAGGTCCGCGGCACCCCGGGCCAGCTCTACACCTCCTCGATCTACTACCTGGAGGGCTATACCGAGAGCGCCTTCGCCGTCGCCATGGCGGACGCCCCGGCGACCATCGACCTGGTCTCCGAGGTGGCCCGCGAGACCCGGCTGCCGTCGATCAGCCAGGTGCGGCTGGTCCGTGCCTCGGGAGCAACGCTCGGCTTCACCCAGCACCAGCCGCGGACGGCGGTCTTCGAGCTCGCCCAGATCAACGACGACAGCTTCCCGGAGTTCGAGCAGGGCCTCGACGCGGCTTTCAAAGCGGCCGGCATCCGCTACACGATGCACTGGTCGAAGAACTCGGGAATCGATCCGGCGAAACTCGAGTACATGTACGGCAGCGAACGGATCGAAAGCTGGAAAGCTGCGCGGGAAAAGGCGTTCGGCGGCGACGCGGCGCTGATGGAGACGCTTGCCTCCGACGCCCTGCTCGAAACCGGACTGGCCTAACTCCCATCGGGCGGTGGTGAGGGTCTGCTCATCGGGGCGCCCGGATTTGAACCGGGGACCTCACCGACCCGAACGGTGCGCGCTACCAGGCTGCGCCACGCCCCGAGACGGACGATTATCCCAAAGCCAGACGTGGGAGGATGGCCCGTCCGCCTAGCGGCGCTACTTTGGACCCCGGCGGGGGTCTCCGATTGGAGGAATGTTGCGCAGAGTCGCGGTTCTGGTCGTGTTCATGGCGCTGGCGGTGGTGCCGGCATCGGCGCACGCCTACCTGCCGCCGGGCTTCATCGGGATCTCACCGCAGAATCCGTCCACCGCCAAGGACTTCGACCTGATGGCCGAAGCGGGGATCGACAGCGTTCGGCTGCCGATGTATTGGAACGGGATCCAGCCGAAGAACCCGGCCTACTCGAAGCCGAACTGGTCGGGCTTCGACACCGAGGTCGAACTGGCGGCGCAGGCGGGGATCCGGGTGATGCCGTTCGTCTGGTCCGTGCCTCCCTGGGTGGCGCCGGAAGCGATCGCGCTGCCGGTGCGGACCGGGTGGCAGAAGCGCGCCTGGGCACGGTTCCTGGCCGAAGCGGCGCGACGCTACGGGCCGCTCGGCACCTTCTGGAGCCAGCACACCAAACTGCCGTTCTTGCCGATCCGCTTCTGGGAGATCTGGAACGAGGAGAACCTCGTCACCTGGGCGCGCGAACCGAACCCGACCGAATACGCGACGCTGATCCGGATCTCCGGCCGCACCTTGCACCGGGTCGACGCCGCCGCCCAGGTGCTGATCGGCGGCTTCTTCGGCACTCCGCTGCAGATCCCGCCGAACGTCGGCTCCGACACCTACCTGCAGGGCATCTACGAAGCCGGCAACGTCAAGCCCTATTTCGACGGCGTCGCGCTGCACCCCTACGTTCCCAACGCCGACGGGATGGCGCGGCAGCTGACCGGGCTGCGGCGGATCATGAACTCCCACTCCGATGCCGGGGCGGCGCTCTACGTGACCGAGCTCGGCTGGGGCTCGAGCGCCGGCCCGACCCGCTGGGAGCGAGGCCTCGGCGGCCAGGCCAACGAGCTCTCGAGATCGTTCGAGCTGCTTTCCGCCAACCGGGTCCGCTGGAACGTGCGCGGCGCCTGGTGGTTCACCTGGACCGACGAAGGCGGCAGCTGCCTGTTCTGCGCCTCGGCCGGACTGCTGACCGAAAAACGCGAAGCGAAGCCGGCCTGGTACCGCTTCAACGCCTGGACCGGGGGCGACCCCGGGATCGTGCCGCGGGCCCATTTTGGCCCGGCCCTCAGCGAAGCCGAAGAAGAAGAAGCCGAATAAAGGGCCGGCGGTGGGGAAGGAATAGGCTGAGGTGAGACTTTCTTTCTTTCGACCCCGACAACGGAGGAACCAGTCAGATGGCTTTTTCGGTACCTGACCTGCCCTATGCCTACGACGCGCTAGAGCCGACGATCGACGAGCAGACGATGCACCTGCATCACGACAAACACCACCAGGCCTACGTCGACAAAGCGAACGCCGCGCTCGAGGGCACCGAGTGGGCCGACAAAGACGTCGTCGAGGTGTTGCAGAACCTCGACGCCCTGCCCGCCGACAAGCAGGGGGCGGTCCGCAACAACGGCGGTGGCCACTACAACCACAGCCTCTTCTGGGAGATGATGAGCCCGGACGGCGGCGGCGAGCCGAGCGGCGAGCTGGCCGACGCGATCAACTCCGCCTTCGGCTCCTTCGACGCCTTCAAAGGCGAGTTCAAAGAAGCCGGCATCACCCAGTTCGGCTCCGGCTGGGCGTGGCTGGTGAAGAACTCCGACGGCAGCGTCGCGGTGGTCAAAACCGCCAATCAGGACTCGCCGGTCTCCAGCGGCCAGACGCCGCTGCTCGGCGTCGACGTCTGGGAGCACGCTTACTACCTCAAGTACCAGAACAAACGTCCCGAATACCTCGACGCGTTCTGGAACGTCGTCAACTGGGACTACGTCGCCCAGCGGTTCGCCGGCTGACGCGTAGCTAGACCGCGGGAGCGGAGCGCGCCGCCGCCGGCGGTCGCGGCTCCGCCCCGTCCTTGGGGGGAACCGCCGCCATCGCGTGCTCGGCCAGCGCGGTGATCGTCAGGCTGGGGTTGACGCCGACGTTCGCCGGCACCGCGGCGCCGTCGCAGACCAGCAGGTTCTCGTAGCCGAAGACCCGCTGCTTGGCGTCGACGACGCCCTCCTCGGGTGAGGCGCCGATCACCGCGCCACCGAGGATGTGGGCGGTGTTGGGGACGTTGAAGGCGGCCTCCGAGAAGGAGCTCTGGGCGATCCCGCCGGTCCGCTCGGCCAGCCATTCGGCCGCCTCGTTGGCGATCGGAATGAAGGTCGGGTTCGGTTTCTCGGGGTCCTGTTCGGTGGTCAGGCGCACGTCGCCGTTGCGCTTGCGCTTCGGGCGCAGGGCGATCGCGTTGTCGAGGGTCTGCATCACGAGGACGATGATCGTCCGCCGCGACCATCCCTTCGGCCGCATGATCTTCGCGAAGTTGAGCGGGTGGCGGAGGATCTGGCCGAGCAGCTTCAGCGGCCGGGTCGCTTTCGTCCCGTCGCCGGTAAGCAGGGTGTAGAGGGCGCTCATCGAGTCGCCGTCGTTGCCGTAGGTGACGGTCTCGATGTGGGTGTGGGAGTCGGTCCAGATGCTCGAGGTGATCGCCACCCGTTTGGTCAGGTCGTCGGGGTAGTCCTCGGGGACGGTGACGGCGAGGATCATCTCGCTGTTGGTCCGCACCAGCTCGCCGAGCCGGTCCGAGATCCGCGGCAGGGTGCCGCCGAGCCGGCAGCGCTGCAAGAGTTTGTTGGTGCCGAGCGGGCCGGCGGCGAAGACGACGCCGCGGGCGGTGACGGTGCGGCGTCCGCGGCCGGGAATCATCCCCGAGCGCTCGCTGGTCACCGCGTAGCCGTCGGAGCCGTCGGCGGCGCCGAGCGGCCGCACCTCGGTGACCAGCCGTTCGGGCTCGACGCGGGCGCCGCGGCGCTCGGCCAGCCACAGGTAGTTCTTGACCAGGGTGTTCTTCGCACCGTGCGGGCAGCCGACCATGCAGCGGCCGCAGCGTATGCAGCCGGTGCGCGCCGGCCCCTCGCCGCCGAAGAACGGGTCGGGCACCGATTTCCCGGGCTCGCCGAAGTAGACCCCGACGGGGGTCTTCTGGTAGGTGTCGCCGACCCCGAGCTGCTCGCCGAGCTCGCGCAGCAGTTGGTCGGCCGGGTCGTCGTCCTCGTGGACCACGACGCCGAGCATCCGCTGCGCCTCCTCGTAGTGCGGCGTCAGCTCCGCCTCCCAGTCCTCGAGCCCGGCCCACTGCCGGTCCTCGAAGAAGTCCTTGCCGGGGACGTAGAGCGTGTTGGCGTAGCCGAGGCTGCCGCCGCCGACCCCGCAGCCGCTGACCACGGCGACGTCTTTGAACTGGGTCAGCCGGAAGATCCCCTTCAGCCCCAGCCGCGGCGCCCAGAAGTAGCGGCGCAGGTCCCAGGTCGACTTCGGGAAATCCTTGTCGGCGAAGCGTTTGCCGCACTCGAGCACGGCCACCGAGTAGCCCTTTTCGCTCAGCCGCAGGGCCGAGACCGATCCCCCGAACCCCGAGCCGATGACAATCCAGTCGTGGTCAAACTGGCTCACCAGCCAAACCCTAACCGCCCGGGCCCCTCGCTGCTCGAATCGGCCGGCCCGGTGGCCGGCCGCCGCTCAAGCCTCGCCGGGCTCGAGCGGGCGGAAATCGGAGGTGCGGGCGCCGCAGACCGGGCAGAACCAGTCTTTCGGGATGTCCTCGAACTCGGTTCCGGGCGGGATGCCGCCGTCCGGGTCGCCGATCGCCGGGTCGTAGATGAACCCGCAGCTTTCGCAGATCCAAAGAGTCGTTTCTTTGGTCGAGGCCTCCACTTTGTTTCTTCTGCTCCCGCCCTATTTTTTCTCGAAGCTGACGGCGACCGGTTCGCGGTCGGCTTTGTCTTCGAGTTCGAAGTACTGGCGTGCGGTGAAGTTGCCCCGGTTGGCGATGATCGAGCCGGGGAACTGCTGGATGTCGGTGTTGTAGGACTGGACGTTGGAGTTGTAGATCCGCCGCGAGGCCTGGATCTCGTCCTCGAGCTCGGAGAGGTTGCGGCTCAGCTGCTGGAAGTTCTCGGTCGCCCGCAGGGTC
>Ga0105249_10000945_pt1 | contig 25718 bp, 17 predicted proteins | sample KBSS44metaG_FD_81522 | JGI IMG/M metagenome (GOLD analysis project Ga0105249, IMG submission 81522) | Switchgrass rhizosphere microbial communities from Kellogg Biological Station, Michigan, USA - KBS S4-4 metaG | ecosystem: Host-associated > Plants > Roots > Rhizosphere > Soil | place...
CGATCGTCTACTACTTCACGCCGACGGCGGGCCCTGTTAGTACTGTGGTGACCATCGAGGGTAACAATTTCGATCTCGTACCTGAGAACAACGGCGTCTCGTTCAATGGCACACCAGCCGTCGTGTTGGACAGCAACGGTAGCGAATTGACGGTGTCGGTACCCTTTGGAGCGACCACCGGAACCGTAGCCGTCGCGCGGGCAGATCAATCTGCCACGAGTACGGATACGTTCACCGTTCAAGGTATTGCTTTCAGTCCTGCCCAGGGCCCAGTGGGGACAACAGTGACGATAACGGGCTATGGATTTTTCGATTCCGACCCGGCGAACGATACCGTTACCTTTAACGGGGTGCCCGCGCAGATAGCTTCGGCCAACGCGTATAGCTTGCAGGCGCTCGTGCCGGCTGGAGCGACGACCGGACCGATAACAGTTTCAGCCAACGGCACGACGGCCACAACCATTACGAACTACATCGTGGGGCCAGCGTTCTGGTTTCTGTTCGATCCGCAGAGCGGGCCACGGGGAACGCTAGTCACCATCACATGCGAGTTCGGTGACGCCTCCTCGATGAACGGTAGCAACATTGTCGCAGCTTTCGGTGCTCCGGCGAACGGCGGCGGCGCGTGCCCGCAATTCACGATCAATGTGCCGACATCTGCAACAACCGGTTTGGTCAATGTAGCGGCCGGCGACGAAATGGCGACCAGCGAGGTTCCGTTCACCGTCACACAAGGACCGTTCACGCCCATCGTGTCCGGGTTCAATCCTGCGGGTGGACAAATGGGATCTACGGCTACCTTGCAGGGGCTCTACCCGAGCTTTGGTAGCGCGAGTGTAAACGGAGTTGCTACGACCTATTCCGATGGAAGCTTCAGCCAATGCACTTATAACTGTGCCTCAAAGCCGCCAGGTCCCACCGCCTATGTCCCAATTCCGCAGGGAGCGACGACGGGGCCTATCATTATGCAGGGGACGCCGTATCTCGCGAGGACGGACGGAAGCTTTGAACTCCCAGCGTTACCGCCACCCACAGTGACATCAGTATCGCCTCTCTTGTTCGCAGTCGGCGATCAAGTGACGATTCGCGGTGAGAACTTCGCAGCTGAGCCGGAAAATAATATTGTCAGTATCGGAAGCAACGGCGATATTGCGGTCGCCGACATCATGTCGGCTACGACGACCGAGTTGCAGGTCATCGTTCCGCTCTTGTCGCCTGGCATCGGCGGTGTTGAGGTCGTCTCGAACGGCCAAGTGGGTGGCTATGGACCACTTATCAACACGACGTTGGTTGATTCGAATGTAATGGCGGTCAAAAACGTCGATCCCCCCAGCGCCCGTGTGGGCGATGTCGTAACGATTCATGGCCAAAACTTCAGTCAGACAAACAACGTCGTGACATTCAATGTGAACGGCACTCCAGTACTCGTCACTCCTTCACAGTCGACGGCGACGCAGTTGCAGGTAGCCGTTCCGTTGGGCGCGGTGTCAGATGAAATCCAGGTAGGAACGCAGGCTTATTCAGCCGTCGAGACCTATTTCATCGTAGATGGAGACAGCGAGCCCACCTTTTCGCCAGCGGAAGGGCAGCCGGGGACCGTCGTGACGGTGGTCGGAACAGGGTTCGATCCCGGAGAAGAATTCAACCCTGAAGGGAACAACATCATCTGGATCAACGGCCAGAGCATGTCGATTCTCTCGGCGAGCGCCACGCAGCTGACGTTTACCGTTTCCAGCAATGTCACGGATGGGCCGATCGAAGTCGTCTCGAACGGCATCCACATGACCTCCCAGGGGAGCTTTCATGTGGTGCCACCTGTGATTTCAAGTTTCACTCCTACGAGCGGTGTCTTCGGCACGACGCTGACGATCACTGGTAGTGCATTGGGGTCGAATTCCTATCGCCAGCAAGAAGTGATGTTCGCTGGATCGCAGGGCTCCGTTCCTGCGACCGTCATGTCAGGCAGCGACACGCAATTGATTGTCCAAGTTCCAGATCTGGCCAGTTCGGGCCCATTACAACTCAACCTCGGCGGATATGTCTCGCACGGCACGCCTGTGGTTGCGACGAGCAGTACCATCTTCACCGTTAACTCGGTGCCTCCGTCGATTTCGGGCTTTTCACCCAGTTCAGGCCCAGCCGATGCAACCGTTACGATCAACGGTGCTGGCTTCGATGCTACGGCCAGCAACAACCGCGTGCTGTTCAACGGTTTCCAAGCGCTTGTGATGTCGGCCAGCAGTAGTCAGTTGACCGTAAAGGTGCCAACGGGTGCAACCACAGGGCTCGTCCAAGTGGTCGAGCGCAACATGCTCGCTACGAGTACCGATGCGTTCACAGTCAATTCGATGCAAATTTCGGGGATCGCACCGACCAACGGTACGATAGGTACCGTGGTCACCATTACCGGACAGAATTTCGGAACGGGTGCGACTACGCAGGTCACTTTCAATGGGCATGCGTCCGATAACGTGCATGTGCTTAGCGCAACGGCCATCACGGCGACTGTGCCCGGCACGGCGACCGACGGACCCATTCAGATCACCGTAGGCGGCCAGTCGGCGACCAGCGCTGCCGACTTCGCAGTTGCGCCGCCGCCGATGATTACCGGTCTCTCGCCGACCAGCGGCCGTCTGGGGGCGGCGCTGGCGATCCTGGGTCAGAATTTCAGCCCAGATGCGGCGAACAACACCGTTTACTTCAGCGGAGGCTCGCCGCAGGCTACTGTGACATCCGCCAGTTCGACGGAGCTGGATGTCGTCGTTCGCAATGGCGCTGCCACGGGACCGGTTCAAGTCATCGTTGGAGAAGGACAGCCAGTCTTCAGTACGGATTCTTTTATCGTGCTGCCTCCTTCCATATCGGGATTCAGTCCGGCAACCGGCCCTCCCGGCACCACCGTTACAATCTCCGGTGATGGTTTCGACACGGAATCGATTCACTCGAACGGAGTGACTTTCAACGGAGTGCCGGCCTCCGTCCTAAACGCAACATCGACGCAGATCTCCGTTACGGTTCCCGCACAAGCAACATCAGGTCCCATCGTCGTGACCGTCGATGCTCTTCCCGCCGTGACGGTGGGCAACTATGTTGTTACCCCTCCGGTACCCACCATCAACTCGTTCACTCCAACGACTGGCGCCGCAGGCACGACTGTACAAATCAGCGGAGCCAATTTCAGCACGGACGCCGCGTCGAATACCGTCACATTCAATGGAACGCCCGCCGTCGTCATATCGGCGTATTACGGAACATACGTGTATGCGAGCGTCCCGGCAGGCGCCACGACAGGACGCATCAGCGTCACCGTCAACGGAGTGACGGCGACGAGCGCGACCGACTTCGTCGTACCGAGCACGGCGCCGACAATCACCAGTTTCTCGCCACCTTCGGGTACGCCAGGAACGATCGTCACGATCAATGGCACCAACTTCAGCGCTACGCTGGCGAACAATTCCGTAACATTCAATGGAACACCGGCAACGGTCACGTCGGCGGCCACCACGAAATTGGTAGCGACCGTGCCAGCAGGGGCGACCACAGGGCCGATCTCAGTAACGGTTGCCGGCCAAACGGGATCCAGTGCAAATACGTTCGTGGTGGTAGTGCCCGCGCCGACGATTTCTAGCTTTACTCCAAACTCTGGTCCAGTGGGAACGCTAGTTACTGTTAATGGCGGAAATTTCGCGCCATCGATAGCCGGAAACACCATATCCTTCAATGGAGTCCCTGCTTCCGTGGTATCGGCGACACCAACGCAGCTGACAACGACAGTGCCAGAGGGTGCGACGACAGGCCCGATTCAGGTGGCGACGGGCGGGCAGACCGCCATAAGCGGAAACAATTATGTCGTCAGTGCGCCTACTTTGTCGATCGTTGGATTCTCTCCTCTGACGGGGCGTATCGGCACAATTGTCACAATTACCGGAGTAGGCTTTTCTACCTCGCCTACCTCAAATCTAGTCTCATTCAACGGAACTGCCGCGACAGTCACCAGCGCGACAGCAATGCAAATTGTCGCGGTCGTTCCGCCCGGAACCACTACAGGGCCTATCGTCGTTCAATCGAACGGCTCGCTTGCCACAAGCAGCTCGAATTTCACCGTATTGAGTCCGGTAGTATCGGAAGTTCTCCCGGCATCGGGCACGCCAGGTACCGATGTCACGTTCACTGGCAGCAACTTACTGGTGGAAGGGGGCGACACGACTGTTGCGTTCAACGGATCGCCCGCACTGGTTTCGTACGCATCAAGTACTCAAGTCATCGCGAGTGTTCCTTCGGGAGCGACTTCAGGCCCGATCGCCGTAGTTGTGAATGGGGTGATCGCGATAGGGAGCCCAAGTTTTAACGTGGTATCCGCGGGGAGTCACGCCGCAAACCTTTCAGTCGTAGGAATTGAGCCAGAGCCATCTATCGTCAATCAGGTTTATACGGTTCAGTTAGCAATAAACGGCGGCGCAGGCATGCCCACAGGCACCATCGTAGTTTTCGACGGATTCGACACGTGTGCCATCGATTTGCCAAACAATTCGTGCACCCTTCCAGGATCTACAGTGCCGGGTGACTTGTCCGTCACCGCTTATTACTACGGCGACTCGAACTATCAGATCGCGCGCACAAGTCGGAAGCATGTCGTCAACCCGCCAGGCATGACAGAAATGTGCGGACTGGATCCGTGGGCTACGGCTAGCGACGCGCCTGGTTTTGTTCCTCTCGCTCAATTCTCCGGCGCGGTCTATTCATCGGGGATTGATGTTGACATCACTGGTCAAGACAGTTTGAGCGCCGAGATCGACTTCCCAACGGCTGGGCAGACAGTTTACGGAAACGCCATCGACGTCGCCGGCACATTCAGCGGTCCAAGAAATACTGGAATATCAATAAATGGTGTAATCGCGAAAACTGTCGGTAATAAATTCGTAGCGTACGGCGTTCCTCTTTCTAGTGGTGCGAACGCCTTGACGCTTTCAGCGACAACAATGTTGAACTCAACATTTTCAATACAGACGAGCGTTAACCAGTCGTCGGGGAGCAACGGCCCTGTCGATCTTTCAATATCGAATGCTTCACGAGATTTTGCGGCGCCGGCTTACGTGGGAATGAGCGTTGATGTCGCTTCACTGCCGAACAACGCTACGGTTAGTAAAGTCGAAATGGACGCCGACGGCGATGGTATATACGAATTGAGCGTCAATGCGATCGAAGATATTCCGGTGAAATTAGAGTTTCAAAATCCTGGTCTATTCAATTCTGTAGCCAGGATTACAGATAGCCAAGGAAATCACTACTACGCGCATCAGTTTGTCTTGATCGATGATATGGCTGCCAGAAGATCAATAATGTGCGACATATATGGATATTTAAAATCTAAACTTTCTTCCAATGACGCAGCGAGCGCCAGCCTGGCGTATCAGCCGATGGTGCGTGATGCCTACAAATCGCAATTTGACGCATGGTCAACTTATATGGCCTACGCGGGAGAGAATTTAGGATTTGTGATGGAGGGTCGTCTGGCGGCCGGATACGCTGAACTAATGGTCGTGCGGGACAATTCCGACGGCACTCGCAGTGGATTTCCTATTCGAGTTACCCAGGGAATTGATGGGGTTTGGCGGATATCTGAAATGTGAGCATTGGGGGTTGCACGTGATCTCAAAAACCATGATTGAGACCTATTTCTGCCGGCATGTTAATCTTGGTATAAAGGTGCTTACTACGTTCCTTTTTTTTTCGGGCTGGATCGCGCTGTGTGACGCTATATATTCTTTATCGGCCCGCGCTATTTACACGCCATTTTATATATGGATAGCGACTGCGCTGATATCGGTCGGTGGATTTTATTTACAAAAATACAACAATAAGTCCGTGATATATCACATCATCATAGCGGTATTATCTGGAATTTCACTGATCGTGCTAGTTTCGCACGCCGCCGTATAATTCGATTGGGCGGCCATATTTGGTCTATTTATTTAAGGTCTTGCAGATGGTTTCTTTTAAAATAAAAATGCTGACGTTGTGCGCGTTATTTTTGGCCAACGTCTCCGTTTTTGCATTCGATACGGAAACTCACGCGCTAATTACGCGTGAAGCTGTTGCGCGCTCGCACCTCGGCGACGGATCTGTTCAGGCTCGATTGCTCTTGGATCGGGCAGACAAAAATAATATATTTAATTTATTCTGGGTGTCTGACCAAAATGGACAAATACCTCGATACTACAAAGATCCATATTATGAAACGCTTTATCCGGAAGACTTCGAGCGCTGCCAGATGCAAGAGTTTTTACTCCCGCAGACGCCGCCTTTATTCCAGATTTTTGGGGATACAGTGTCAACTTATACGGGCTTGAGTTATCTGTTGGACAACAAACTCCCTCTGGCTAATTGGATTGTAAGAGGGGCTATCCGAGAGGACGATCTCGGAGGGTCCGCAGCTGGGAACGTGGGTGAGCTCACTCACTGTGGCGCAGAGCAGTTGGCGTCGTCCCAAGGGGTGGTCGCCAGGAGTCTGAATCATTTTTACAATCCATATGATGACAGCGCCCTTCACATATGCTTCGACCCTTATGTTGGAGATGTATGTCATAAAGCAGTAGATTGGGCATTGGGATATATCAGTTATTCTGATTACCCGAATTCGGATAGTGCGCCAAATATGCTCAGCGATAACTTCTTCAGCTACTCGTTCGCAAGAGAAGCGTTTTGGAATGCTATGACTCGAGAGAGTAGCAAAACTGCGTCGGCATATACTTATGCGGAAAAAGAAGTCGATGCGGAGGATCGAATGCTGTTGTGGGCAACTACATTCCGCGCTCTCGGCAATGTGGTGCACTTACTGGAAGACATGGGTCAACCCCAGCATACGCGGAACGATGCTCACGGAGGCCCGTTTGTTAAATCATTGGAGCGCCTTGCGTTCGAAGACTTCACAAACGATAGAGTCCTTGGCGTAACTGATGAATCTAACGGCTACGTGCGTGGATTTTTTACGGACATCAGTAATAATTTCCCGCCGCCGCCGCTGGGAATATATGACCCAGTTAATTTCACAATTCCTGCGAGATATTTTTCGACGAGAATAGATGGGTCAACGCAAAGCAATCGGGGCGGCTTATCGGACTATAGTAACCGTGGTTTCTTTACTGGGGGCACTCTCCCTGGTGAGACTAGTATGCCCTTTCCACCGTCAGTCGATACGTCATACTCTGTGGTCGTCGTTCCTTGCGAAGATTTGGCAACCGCGGACCCTAGACTGCAGTCGGTGACTTGCACGCACTACACGCACATGGTTCCGGATCCAATAGAACCGACTTACGCAGACGAGTTGCCGTGCAACCAGAATGTAGATCCACCTGTCTGTTTTGATCAGCCGCCTCTGCTTTCTGAGAGTATATTTAAGCGGGTCATTTCCTACGTAAACGATGCGGAAGGGAACTCGTCGGTTTCGGTGTTCGTCTCGGAATATGCGTTGGGTATCGCCGAGATGGAAACCATCGGTAATATGACTATTCCGAGAGCGGTTGGCTACGTCTCCGGATTCATTAATTTTTTTTTTAGGGGTGAGCTGGCCGTTTCCGCTCCGGCAGATGGGGTTTACTCAGTTATCAACCATGGAACGCCGCACACTGTGGATGCCGACGGTATTCCTCATCCGTCGGGTGGGGGTGATACTTCCAAGGCTTTCGGTTTCGAATCCGTCCGATTGCAGGTGAAGAACACGACCGAAGATTTAGTGGACTCTGCCTTTCATACGTCTGTCCCGCAAGGCACTGGCGGCCCAGGTGCGAAGTTAGTGGCGGTTGCTCACTACCATAGAAATCCTTGCTATCAGCCCACGTTGACGGGTGAGGTTGGAGAAGACTATCTTGGCGTTATTCATCAGCCGTCGATTGATTGCCCGTCTAATCGCACTTCGCTACCGGAAATATCGGTTTCAAATTATGAGACGGTAGCTCAGGGGCAGCTTGATGTGGGTGACGGAGATCTTATTACTTTTGATTTCAGCCAGGATCCGATTCCTGTCAATGCTACTGATCTATTCTTCCAGGTGGCTTATCGCGGTCAATTGGGAAATGAGGGTGATGGCATCGCGGTGGGAAGTGTTGATGTATCTGAGCCGATGTATTTTGTTGATTATAATTTATCTGATTATGAATACACTTCGAATGACTCATGGATTGTTTGGCCTAGCGTGCCTCCGCCACCCTCGTTGGATCTTGATAGTGTAGAAATATGTTTTGACGACTGGAAAGTTTTTGATACGGCGCCAGGCGAGGATCTTCCCGCGAACCACATCGTTCGTCTGGCTCTGATCGGCGATTTCGGTAGTCATACGTGGTCAGGGACAATCAGATATCAGGGAATTTTCTCAGGATCATCGTCGTACTGGACGGGTCCTTGGGGGGGCACGATGCGCCAGGCTTATGATGAGATTGGCGACGGCTATTACACCTCACCGCTCGGGTTCGCGCGGGGGTTTAACGGGGGGGATGCAGGCTATCCGAGTGCTTTCAATTATTTTGGCCCGACGCCATTTATAACGAGTCCATGGGGCGAGGTTTCCGATATAACGACACCTAGTATTGGCCTCGCTTCTGAGAATATTGGTACTGTGATCCAGCCTGGCGTCGTGAGCTGTGGATCCGCTAGTCCTTCAATGACGAATTCTACCAATCGGTATGGATTAAAGCGGTCTTGGAAATCACGTGGTGTTGGATTTATTGGATCCTAGAGTTAGGATGGGGGCGGGAATCGCTGGACTCACTCTACGGGGGAAGGACCCCGCCACTGGCGTTCAAACGGCGATGGCAGCAGCGGGAGTCTCCAGAAAAGAGTGGACTCGGGTGAGGGGGATTGACCAAAGAGCCGGATCTACTCTCGTTCGCGGCGATCACGGACGAGCCCGAGCCTGAAGTGGCAGCGGCCGGCCACGATCGCACGATCATCAACATCAAGCCCGAATACGTCGACGCGTGGCTCAATCCCGAGCCGGGCAACCTCGCGGCGCTATACGCGATCTTCGACGACAAGCGGCACCCATACTACGAAAATCGCTTGGCCGCCTAACGGCTCATCTATGAAGTCTCGGAACTATTGTTAGCGGTCAACAAAGCCCCAAATAGCTCTCTCTACAAAAATCGCAACCTGTGACAGTTGAAACGCTTTACTCAACTGACATCAATTGCCTCCAATCTTCTTCCTTCTCTGTTCGCGCAAAAAGTCGCCAGGATAGGATATATCTCAATCTTCCGAGGTCGGCATCCAGCTGCTTTACGCTTCAATCTACTAACGACACACGTCGTTGGTCAGCGCCAAACTGATCGCGAGGGGCTTCCGCAATTAGATTCAAACCATTTTCGTCCACGGCTAAACAGCGCGCAAGACTATTTCTTCCGCGAATATCGCGAGGATGAAGCGGTGGGCTGCGTATATCCCATCTGTATTCTACGGTTCTATAAGCCGACCAATATTCCGCCTCTGCGCCGCTCAGTGAATAGAAAAGCGGTGCATTCTCAGCATTAATATTAAGAAGTCCAAATGTTCGATCCTCTGCATTCACCACAATTGTTCCCGCGTTGCTGGCCCCGTACTGCACCAAAGCGCCGGGGCTCAGCTGAGCTAGTTGCGAGAGTTTTATGTCGTGGGATTGACTATAAACATTTTATTCTCAATTCGTAGTTGAAACGTTACTTAGGACGAAGGCCCGGGCTCGTCGCTGCGATGATTCTGTCTATTAGGGGATCGCCAATTCCCTCGATCGCAGAATATAATTTGCTCAGGCCTATTGTCTTGTTTCTGCCAGAAAATCCGAGAACGTTCGGCAGGTCTTCCATAATGCTATCTATCATCTTACCGTTTGCATCGGTGATCTCAAGTACGAGTGACTCTTGGTCGAGCGTGGCGCTGGTTGAGCGCCTCTTGCGAAGTTCAATGACGCTACTGTCCCCGTTGGTCAAGGAAACTTCCAAGAAGAATCCATCTTGGGTCGCGTTTCGACGCCATTTGGATCGTGAATCGTTTATTGTCGCCAATAAATTTTCTATGAGTTTTTTTGCTTGCGCTTCGTTCATTATTTGCCTCCGCTGACGGGTATCCGCCATGACTGCAGCGTAGATAACAAATCTGTCTTCGAGTCTTCGAGCGTGCGTATCAATGCCTCCTGTTCGTCCGCTCCAAGACCAGTAGCTCTTCTTGCTCCGCGATCAGCGGCAGTTCTTGCGCTAACGACCTCAAGCCGGGCGTCGTCGATGCACTTCTGATCTTCGCCAGAGAGTTTGAGGATTTGTGGCTTGGCGCGAGCGATAATTTCCAGCACGCGGACACACTGATGCCGGGCTTCGATGTATTGACGACTGGAGAATGCGGTCGCTGCTCGATCGATAGCGTCAATCGCGCTTTGAACATCAACCGTCAAATCGAAGGTGCCCAGATGCTTAAGAGCATCGTCAACTGCCCACTTAGCTTCTTTCGCGGCAGTAGCAGTAACTATGAGTTGTCCGATAGCAATTATCAGACCGAGAATTCCAATCCAACCGAGCCATTCGGCCGTGTGATCGGGCTGCCAGTTGAAAATCTTGCTCGGTGGTGGCCAAGCCCAGTAAAGACCGGCCGCGGTTAGGACGGCGGCAACCGCGAGAATGCCGCGGAGTATCCACTCGGCTGGGGTAAGGCCTACTGAGCGTCCCATGACGAGTCCATACATCCCCAAGGCTAATGGCTGTTGTAGGGAACTAAGTGGGGTACGCTACGGAAGATGTAAGAAAATTTCTTTGAAACAACGGGTTAGGAAGACCCGTGGCGGTGGTTGCAGTCTCGCGATCACTCGTCTACGAGGGCGAATTCGCGTGAACAGGGAAATTTTCAGGGTATTTCGCGTCTCTGGGCGCGGTCGTCGGAGCAGAGACGCCAGGAGAGCGAGACCTGATGCGGTGTTTAGCATCAACGGAGAAGAAAATTTCCGCGTCGGAACAGGGAAGCCAACAGGGAAGGAACAGGGAGCTAGCAGGGAACGGAACAGGGCAACCGTCGTGTCGACACCGTGCCGCGCCACTTCATTCGCTACTGGATCCGCCGCTGGATGTCGTCATCTAGCCGCGTACAAGCGCTCTCCCCAGACTCCGTAAGCTAGGCCTCAGACGGATGATTGCTGCGAGGACGAGAGAAGCGATGACGAAGGCTCTCGCTGCGAAGCATCAATGACGGCAAGCCGCCCGCACGCAATCGACGTGTCCGTCGCTGGGTGTTTCGATAACATCCGACGCGCAGTGCGGACGCAGTGAGCGACCGCCGTCGGACGATAAATTAAGACGAGGCGATTAGGGAATGGCGAACCTGTGCTGGCAGCGGTTAGTTGCCGCGTGCGCTTTGATATCTACAGCGGCTTGGACTCCTGCTGCTGTGCCGTCCTTGACCGAATCTCTCCCCACCATCCCCGGCCTGAACTATGCCGGATACGGCGGCTTGGCTGTCGGCGATTTCGACGGCGATGGCAAACAGGACATTGTCGTTTCGACGGAAAATTACAGCTCGGCGTTCTTCGTTATCGGAGAAACCGGAAACGGCATCGGGATCAAGCAATCAGTGGTGATGCCAGATGCGTCGTTCGTGCGAATGCTGGTGCGGAAGGTCAATGGTGAGAGCCATCTGGTCGCGTTGAGCGGCAATGGCGAGTTGCGGGAGTACGCGGGTTGGCCACTAGCGGAGATACATCATCTCTCGCTGAATTTGCCGGACCAGTTGCCGGGCGTAGCGATCGGAGACATCGATAATGACGGCAACGATGAGCTGGTCATCGTGGGCACCGATGTCACAAACACAATGAGCGTGTACGACTATGCGAGCGGCCAGTTGCTTTGGTCGATGCCGATTGAGGGAGGCGGCAGCGTTCTGCTCGCGCAGCTCGATGCCGACCCCGCACTGGAGATCGTGGTCGGTGGATATCCGCTGAGCGTGATCGATGGTGCGACTCAGGCGACGGAGTGGTCGTTTAAGGGCGATTACGGCGTGTGCTGCCTCGCGGCAGGACATTTTAATGATGGATACGAAGGTCAATTCGTCGCGCTGGCCGAAGGCGAGACCATTAGTTTGTTTAGTGCGTATCCGTACGCACTTGATTGGAGATTGACGAATTACGCCGCTTTTGTGCTGGCCTCAGCCGACCTTGATCACGACGGGTACGACGAGATCCTCGAAGGCGATTCGAAATGGGGTGGCGTCAAAGTGCTCGATCCACGGACGCAGACGTATGGCCTCAGTCTCGCAAACAATACCTCCTACGTGTTGACAACCGCTGGTGTCGACCTTGAGGGCAATCAGCAGCCGGCGGTCGCATTTGTATCGGGGAGTCCAGCCCTCGCCACGGACAAGCTGATGGAGATTGCCGATGGCCACGATGGAACGGTGCTTTGGCAAATGCTCAATGCAGAGCCTGGGCCGTATGCTGCCACGGCGCTGGTCGATGCGAACGGCGACGGACACGAAACGCTGTACTACGCCTCGCACGGTTCGGTCTACACGATGGGCTCGGTATCCGCTCTTGATGCGACCACCGGCGAACTGTCCTGGCGTTCTTTGCCTGGAGGTTCGCTCGGGAGTCCGTTCGTTTTCTATCCGAACTCCATGCTGACGATCGCGCGTTCCGCCGCCGCGCCGCTCGTGGTCGTGGGCGGCAGTGACTACGACGGCCACATGGTTGCGCTCGATGCGAGCGATCAGCACGTGGTCTGGCAGACGCCTTCTGACAGCAGCAATCCCCTTTTTGAACGATCAATGGTGGCCATGGCCGACTTCGACCCTGGCGACGACATCGGCCCGCGCATCGGTGTGTGCGTAGGCCTCTCCATAGGCAACTATTCGGCGGGCTTGGCGATCTTCTCGTCCGAAGACGGCAGCCTCGAGTGGGAGTCGGAAGGACTCGCAACGCCGCCCGACACCTGCGTAGGCATCGCGGCCGGCTCGTTCGTCGATGGGGCGCCGCCCTTGGTCGTTGCCTTACTGACACACTCGATCCGAGCTTTCGACGCCACGACGCATGCGCAGGCCTGGACGATGCCGATCGGCGCCGATGGCGCAACGATTCTGAAGCGTGGCACGAGCGGGCCTGAATTCGCCGTGTTTCGCGGCACACTCCTGCAGTTCTATGATGGTGCGACGCGGACGTTGCTGCGTCAGTTCGAGCTATCGGCTGCGATCGCCGCGGTGCGTGAACCGGGTAACGACATTCGTCGGCTTCTGGTCGCTGCTGGTGATCGCTTGCTGATCATCAATGGCGTAACGGGGTCGGTGCTCTTCACATCTGATGTGCTGGGGCAGGGGCTGGGCGCTGGCAACCAGTTGGCCGTGTCGGATCTCGGCGACGGCGCGTACCGCGTTGGTGCGGGCAGCGTGATCGGGGTGTTTCGCTTCGTGGCGAGGATGACGGACGTCTTGTTTGGTGACGGGTTTGAGTGAGGTTGGATGGTCGGACAGCGTCGGCTCATTCGCTTGATGCAATTGGGTGGTTGATCGAAGCTGGCGACGCTTCCATAGAAGGCGTGTCTGAGATTTGTGGAACTAGGCACGTCGCAAGACGCCTCCCCATAGCTCAGAGAGCGAGGCCGGACGCTCCTTTTTTTCCAGACCCCAACTCGACGCAGTGCCGTCGACTAATGTGTCACTGATGGATGAGTCCGATCGAGGTTGGACGCGAAGGGCTCCCCGACCGGCCGCGCTAGAACACAGGGGCGCACTCCATTGAAGATGGCGCCTGTTGAGTATTTTACGCAAAAGGGTCGCATATCCGGGCCTCAAACGCGCCGAGTGGACCGCTCGCCCCACACTGGATGTGCATCATTCTTCGAATCCGTTGGCGAACACGGCATCCGTGGCATCGAATGCGACGAGCGCGCGCCGTGCGGACCCGCTGACACTCTCGAAAATGCCGCCTGCATAGATGGCGCCGCCGGAGGAAGCGATCGCCGTGATTTCCGAGAAGTCCGTCCACGCCGGAGCGAAAGAGGCGTCGATCGATCCGTTGATGTCGATGCGTTGCAGGCAGCCGTCTACTCCGTTTGAAGAGGTGTCGAACCCGCCCGCGTAAAGGTACGGTCCATCCAGTGCAAGTCGAAACGGTGTGCAGCTCGTAGGGGGGCTCCAGTCTTGGTCCATCGTGCCTGACTGTCGGGAAATTCGCACGATGCGAGCGTTGGGAGGCACCACCTGGCCAGAAACCAGCAGGCTATTGGAATCCGCGATGACGAGGTCGTAGGCGAACGGCATCGAAGCCGCCTGCTCCCACGCAGAATCCAATGCGCCGGTCGTGGCCGACACTTTGTGCAGCGCATTGAAGGAGAAGGCCGTTCCGATCGTAATTGCATAGAAGCTGTCGGCGCCGTCATAGGTGAGCCGAATGACTGGAAAGTAAGCTTGGGGTTGCCAACCCGCGTCAATCGCGCCATTCGTGCCGAATCTCGCCAGTACCGACTGCTCAACGCCGCCGATGCCATAGAAATCCCCGCCCACCGTCAGTCGACCTTGACGATCCAGCAAGAGCGCGTCGACACTGCTGTTAGAATCGTCGGCAACTTGATAGCTGCCCGTCACGCCGGGATCCCAGTTCGCGTCGACTGCCCCAGGGCTCGCTTCGCCGACTCGGCCGAGCGCACGCCTTGGGATTCCATTGAGAGTCGTAAAGACGCCGCCGACGTAAACATAGGGAGGCGCAACCAGGATGGTATGCACGCCGGCGTATTCCCAATACGCACCTGGAGGCGCGTCCGTCCAGGGAGTCCACGCGGAATCGAGCATTCCCGTTGCATCGAGTCGGAGTACGTTGCGATGTCGTTCGTTGCCCACCCAATCGAAACGTCCGCCAACATAGATGCGCCAGTGTGTCGCGTCGGGTACGACTGTTCGGACGGTCGCAGGCGCATAGAAGCCGGTCGTATGGCTGGCATCCGCCATACCGTTGCTGTTGAGATAGGCGAGGCTGGCTCGCAAGGCATCCCCTGTCTTCGTAAACGTGCCACTCGCAATCACGGCTCCTGCTGGGACCGTTGCCAGACCTTCAACTTCGCCGTCCGTGTCTGCCGTCCAGTTAGGGTCTGCGGCTCCCGACGCGGTGATGCGCGCGAGGTTCTCTCGATTCAGTCCACCAATATTCTGAAACTTGCCCGCGATGAAAAGAGATCCGTCGCTCGCGGGCAGTAGGGCGTCGTACCGGAAATTCTGCGAGTCACCAGGGGCGACGGGGTGCCAGGCGGTATCGATCGCCCCATGGGCGGCTATGGAAAGCCGCGCAACACCCTCGGTGACGCCACCGATGTCGCCCGTCGTGGCGACGTAGAGGTAGCCATCCGCTGACAGCGCGGTGGCTCGGATCTCGCTCACAATCGTCGGCGGCGTCCAAGTCGTGTCGACGGAACCGTCGGCGATGTTGATTCGAACGATGCCGGAATAGAGGTGGCCGGCGTGGTCACTCAGAAGATGTCCATCATGGCCTGAGCCGCCCCAGGCGACATCTCGATTGCCTGTTGCGGTCGAATAGCGTCGAAGCTCCCCGGCAATCGCGGTGTATAAATAGTCGCCTTCGACAACGATCGACTCCGCCGCATCCCAGTTGTCGAGAAAATGAAAGTTCGGATCGCGCTCGCCGGAGCCAGCGGTCGGAATCTTCACAAGTCCCCCAGCCCAATATCCGGCATAGAGATTGCCGTCGTCCGAGATGGCCAGTGCGCTGATGGATGTGCTGGCGGACGGCAACCAGCTGGTATCGAGCGAACCATCCGCGTTGAGACGCGAGAGCGTCGAAGCCTCCGTGTCGTCGATTTCGGAATAGTCTCCCGCAACGATCAATTTTCCATCAGCTTGGAGCGCCACGTGGGTGACCCGACCGCTGATTCGAAGATTGAGATTGGGAAGGTCTCGCGCGGGGGTGTTTGCGAGCGAGTTCGCCCAGGCAGTGACTAAGGCAACGACGAAGAGTAGACGGAACGTGGACATGTGTCGGGAAGTGCGAGGGTCTTATCCGCAATCGTAGCAAACGGATGCCGCGACCCTAAGCGTCGGAACGGCGCATCCGTATGGGATGCATATTTCGGGGTTCGCGACCAGGGGCGCGCTAACATGCAGCTTCGTTCTCGTAGATATGACGCTGTTTTAGGCTGATGTGGTGGGGCGATGGAATCGCAGTGGCGGACTCAAATCGAGCAGCGCATAGGTCGCAACCTGCTGCGCTACCCGATGGTCGAAGCTCGGCTCAAGACAGTCTTGCCGTCGCATGTCTGCGCTCGTACCGTAGAAGTCCAAAGCGCGAAACGGCTGCGTTAGAAAAAGTCCTGCGCCAACCCCGCTGCCTTGATGGGGGCAAGGAGAGGCGGGGCGACGCAGGATTGGGCAAACTCGCCAGCCGCCGCGGCGGCCGTGCGAGGTTCGAGCGGCCGCTCAGTTGTCGACGTTGACGGCCTGGATGATGTGCATGTTGGCGAAGCCGATGCCGGCCGTCGGAGTCGGATCGCTGAGGCCGCACGCCGTCGAGCTCAGGAAGCTCGGATGCGTTTCAGCCGACGGCGTCGAGCCGATGTAGAACGCCGTGCCGTCGCCGCTGCCGTCGTCGGTAGAGACTTCGACCACGAGATCGCTGCCCGTCGTGTCGGTCACGGTACCGGTCACCGGCACGTTGAGCGTGGTCAGCGCCGCGTTGGCGGGCGCGGCCGCGGTGGCTTGTCCGATCTGGGTCAGCTGCGTGAGGTCGATCGTGTCGACGGCAACGCTGTGCGCAATCGTGTACAGCGTGACGGTGACGTTCGGCGCACCGTTCGTCTGTTCGATCGACACGTCGACGCTGGCGACGCTGGCTGGAGTCGGCAGCGAGTACTCGTTGAAATAATAACGGCGCCAATACTGGTTGTCGGCCGTCGTGCCGGCGCTGCTGTCGCCGCACGCCGCGGAGTTCTGCGCGACGGGCGTCGTGTCGGTGGTTTGCGCGATCGCCGTGGTGCCGCCGCTACCGCCGCCGTCGAAGCCGTCGGCGAAAATCTCGTCGACCGGGCCGACCGGATTGACCGTCAGGCTGACCGGAATCGCGACGCGGCTATGCAACGAATCGTTGCTATACACGCACACGTTCGCCGTATAGCTGCCGGGCGCGAGATCGGTGGCGTCAAAGCTTACGTTGACCGTGGCCGGATGCGTCAGATCCGGGTCGGGCGTGACCGTGCCGTTGCTGACATCGTAGCTCAGCCAGGGCGTGTTGGTCGGAGTCGAACACAACACTCTGGGCACGGCGATGGCCATACTATCGACTTCGCCACCCGTTTCGCCAATCAGTGTTGTTGCGCCGGTCAGCGGGTCCACGCTGTACATGTGCGTGAATTCATCACCGCCCGTGCTGGACAAATAGAGAACTCCGGTCTGAAGGTCAAAATCGAGTCCCTGTCCGTAGATTGCATCGAACCCGATTGAGCCAATCGTCTGCGACGTGCCGCTGGTCTTGTCAATGGCTACCAACGTGTCGGCATCGGAATCAATGCCGTACATCAGACCGCTGGAGTCGAACGTGATGTCGCGGATAAAGCCGTCGACCAATCCAACGAAGGTCGTGGCGGCCGTCGTCAGATCAATCGTAAATAACAAGCTCAGGTGACCGGAGCTCAGATCGTCAATGACGAGATAGGTCGTATCGGTCGTCGGATCCCAGCGCATACCTCCCGGGAAAATGAAGCAGCAGCTGACGAGGCCGGTGTTGCCGATCAATGTCGAACTGCCGTCGAGCGTACTGACCGCGTAGAGATTGCCGTCGAGGTAGCTCACGCCATACAGGGTGTTGAAGTCATCGTTGACGAAGGTCTCGCCGAACAGCGCGTGATCATCGGGAAGGATCGTCGTGAATGTTCCAGGATTGAGCGCATCGAACGTAACAAAGTCGGCGCCGCCGCCGGCCTTCACCGCCGACGCATAAACCGGTACTGCATTCGCACCGGCGGGCACATGCGTGCTCGTCTTGGTGGGCTTGCGCAGGCTGCCATGGGATATGGCGGTATCGTTCCCCAGGCTGTGAAACGGTACGGTCGCGCGTTGGGTCTTCGGAAAGTGCGCGTCCGCCGCCGGCGGCGTCAGGCTCCAGTCGAGATCGCGGTTGCCAATGTTGTCGATCAGCAGCGGCGCGCTGGCGACGCCGCCCGCCGAGACGGTCGGCGAGAAGCCGGTCGTCGCATTGGGCGTCGTGATTATCGTCGGCGAACCGACATCCAGCGTCGCCGCGGCGGTCGAGGTGTAGGTGACAAGGGGCACCGGCGTCCACCTGATCGCGAGACCATCGTTGAGACTGGCCGTGTTATACGAGTATTGGTTGGCGAGGCTTGGAGAAAATTGCAAGCCTACGGTCGCGAAGGCGCCGTTGTCATAGTTCGAAGCGGCGCCGCCAAAGCTTGCCGTTTGGTACTCGAAGTCGATCGAGCTGTCCGCTTCGTTGAGTATCACTTCGAACGTCGCTCCAGTCTGACCAGTCGGGTCACCGCCATCGCCATAGCTGAACTTGTTCTTGTACTCAACGACGAATTGCCGGTTCGGTGCGGTGCCGAGCGTCGCGTAGAAGAGAGGTCCGTTCGCCAGCATGAGACCCCAGTAGGGAAGCACCGCGGGACCATTCAAGGTAGAGGCGGGCAATTCGTAGTGTATGTTCGGGGAGTATGGGCAGTCTGTCGTGAAACGGAACTCGCCGTTGTTGCCGACGCACAGGATGGACGAACTCGCGCCGTAGAACGAAAACGCGAACGGCATCGTGACCGGGCTTGCACTGCCCAAGTCGAGGTCGAGCTCAGTGCCGATGGTGCTGATGTCGATGAAGTTGTAGGCGGCCGTGCTGTCCGCTGTATAGCCCGGCAGGACGTCGGTCGCGGTCCAGGTCGAGGTGAACGTGCCGGTATCGCTGCTCGGATTCGTGCTGGCGTAGATCGTGCGGTTGTACTGGTAGCTCGCGCCGGGCGCGATCGCCGCGCTCTGATTGCTCAGCAGCTGGCCGACATGGTCATCGCTGAGCGACTGGTAGTTCAACGCCGTGCTGGAATTATTGGTGACGGTGTAGCAGATATTGATCTGGTCGCCGATATCGACCGCGAGGTCCGTCACGGTGCCGCACAGGTTCGGATTGCTCGAATCGGCCAGGGCCAGCGTCACCGCCAGGCAGAGGCCGTCCGCGGCGCAGCCGCCGTCGGTGGCGGCTGGGTGCTTCGCCGGCGCGGTGCCGAAAATGAAGGAATGCCCGGGACCGGCTTTATTGAGACTGGTACGCGGAAGCGGCTGCGACACCGCGCCTGCGCTCAGTATCGTCAACAGCGCGGCCGGTATCGCGCGACTGAGAAAGGTCGAAGCGTTCATCTTTTTTACCCCGAAAGTCTGCGGCACGCCGTCTACCCCTGACCGCGGACACCGAATTGTCAACCCGGCGCTCCAGGCCGGACTTGAGCAGCTGACCGCACGAAGGCGGTGAATCAGGGTGGCGCAGCCAAGAGTGTCGCGTGTGTATGGCACCTGAGCGGAAGCTGTATTGCGCATGTGGCGGCCATTAATGCGTCATGCTTTTGTCGCTAAAGCAAAGGCTTACACGCATGGCACAGCACTTGAGGAGAGCTTCACCGGATCAGCGCGTTGCTTCCGCACTCGTTGGGAGGTCGGGTAAGCGGCGTTCTCCGGCCAACTCGCGCGCGCGGTCGAGCGCTATCCGCGACGCGTCGGGCTTTCGCAGTGCCCGGTAGACCGCTGCTTGGATCCAGGCGGCGCGCATGTCCTTTTGGCCCCAGGAGGCGACGCGGCCGGCGATCGCACTGGCCTGATCGACTTGCCCAGCATCCAGCAGGCAAACGACGTACGATTCTGCGATGACGACGATGTCTTCTGGAATGCCAAGGCGCTCGGCACTCGCCATGGCATCGACATAGCGTTGCAACGCCGCCTCATCGTTGCCTTCGACCTTGGCCTGATCCGCCTGCGCAAGCGCCGCGTACATCTGCTGTCGTCCGTCCGAGGTGGTGGCGGCCCATTGGACGAAACCGCTGACCTGCCGTGCGGCGGCCTCCCGTTGGCCACTGCGCTGCAGGCCTCGGATACGCGTCAGCCACGCCCCCGCGTAGTCCTGCCAGTTGGAGCTCTGCAGGACTGGCGTCATCGCCGCGGCGGCCAGCTCGGCGGCTTGTGCGTTGTCGCCGCGCAGCAAGGCGAGATTGGCCGCCAGCGCGTCGGTTTCGACCCGGACGATCGCGTCCTTCGCTGTGTCGCTGGACGTGCGAATCAGCGCGACCAGCGTGTCGGCATCGTGCAGACGACCGTTGGCCGCGAGGATTACCGCGCGGCTCAACGTTAGCCACCAGTCCTCGCGCGGATTGTGGCTGTGCGTCTCGACAGGCCAGAAGCGGTCGGTCGTGGCGAGCGCCTGTACGTGCTCAAGCAGCGCCGACTGCGCGTCGGCAAGGGATCGCAGCGCTGAATTGAGTGCCTCCGGCGTTGCGAGATTCTGGAATCGTTTCGCGGCATCCTGGAAGATCGGCACGGCTACGGCCGGCAGGCCGCGGTCCATGGCAACCGCGCCGAGATTGAGATCGACTCGGGCGACGCCGAAAGTGTCGTTGCTTATCTCATGGAGTGTGCGTGCACGACCGAAATACGACGCAGCCACCTCCAACCGCTGCGATTGAGCTGCAACGACTCCGCGCGCTGTATAGGCGGTAGCGAGCGCGTCGGGATCATTCTGGAATTCCAACAGCCGGATCGCCTCAATAAGAGCCTTGTCCGCATCATCGTTCCGCCCCAAACGAATGTAGGCGACCGCGAGTCGATTGAGTATGCGCGCGCGGAACGCCGGATTCTTGTCCGCAGGCACTTGATCGAGCAACGCCTCCGCGTGCACACGGCTCGCCTCGTACTCGCCGGTGAAGAACTCGACCGCGGCAGTGGTTAGTGCGATCTCAGGACTCTTGCGTGTTGCGTCCGGTGCATTGCGGATCAACGTCGTTGCCACTTCCAGGTGGCCGGTCAATATCGCTGCGTTGACGCGCTGCGCCAGTTCTTCCGAAGCGGTAGAAGGATCGGTTTCCGCGCTGCTGGGCGGGGTTCGGCCGAGCTTGACCAGTAGATCATCCGCCACGACGCGCCCGGCTGTGACGATGTCCTTCGCCTGCGCCTCGACGATCAGATTTCGGCCTTCGCTGTGCGCCTCCAGACGCACATTCCACAAACCGTTGACTAGGGCGACATGTGGCCGGATCAGCATGGCAGGCGTATCGCCCAGCGAGGGGTCGCCATGTAATTCGTCTGACCCGCCGAGACGATGAGCATTCATCAGACTGACGACAGTTTCGCTCGGCGTTGTCGCCAGATCCCCGCTGCGTAGGCGATCTGCAATCAGCTCCATGAAGCCAAAGCGCAGCCAGCTCCATTCTTTGCCGGCCTCGACCTGCGTCGGCAGGACCATGGCGGCCACGCCTCGCCCGGAGTTCGCCACGCTCAATGGCGGGCGCGACGGCCGTTCGTTCGTCCGCACTGCCAGCACTATCAGCGAAAGCACCGCAAGCAGGAGCAGCGCGACGCCAATCTGCCGGGGCCTGTTAATCTTGCTTGCGCTCGATCGCGCTTTAACCTCGGCACTTTCAATCGGCGCCGTCGTCGCGGCGACCATCGGCTGTTCATCGCGATTTGCGACTGGCTGGACGACCTCTTCAATCGTCGGCTCCACGATCCAGCGATAGCCGAGTCGAGGCAGCGTACGGATACTATTTTGCTCATTGCCAGTGTCGCCAAACAGGCGGCGAAGGCGCATGACGGTATGGTTCAGGGTGACTTCGCTGATTTCGACGCGCCCCCACACCGCCGATGTCAGCTCATCGCGGCCCACCGTTCTATCACGGTGGTGGACCAGGTAGATGAGGCAATCGAGCATAGTGACCGGCAAGGCCACGAGAGCACCGTCGAGATATAACTCGCGAGCTTGGACGTCGAGTTTGAAGTTTCGGAACCGGTATAGAGTCGCTGCCATGCGCTAGTTTAGTCGCCCCCGATGCCACACTCGACCCCTGGCATCGTGCTGGTTCATCGTGCAGATTCCTGATTGCCCAATCTGCTGTATCACCCTGGGCAGCGTGAGCGCGACCGCCGGGACCGTGAGTGTTGATTTTCGCGCTCGATTGAGCCGAGTTTCCACGGAGCAGAGAGCCATCGACACCGCGGGACAAGGCTTGTGGTACGCGGCGAAGATTGTGTATGGCCGGATCAGCGTTGGATGAAAATCTGGCCCAGTCGAACGCGCAGATCAACAGCCTGGGCGAAAAACGCGCTGGCCACCTTCAGAATCTCGTTCGCCCGACGCAGCTCCTTGACCTCGCGCTCCAGCTCCTTGACGCGCCGCGCCTCCGATGTCGTTACCCCTTCGCGCACGCCGCTATCAACCTCAACGCACTTGACCCAATCGAGCAGCGTCTGCGGTACGCAACCGATCTTGGGCGCGATCGACTCCACGGCGGCCCACAGCGGTGGATACTCCCCTCGGTGTTCCTGTACCAATCGCACCGCGCGCTCGCGTACCTCAGGTGAAAACTTCTTCGACTTGTTCATGGCTCCATTCTCTCAAGAGTTGGAGCCTCCTCAGAAGCCGGGGCGATTCATTGATCTAGTCAGCAAGCGGACGTGGCTCTGGGCATTGTCATATTGCAGACGGCAAAGCTGAGATTTGATCATGACCACCACTGACCACGACCCGCTTTCCGCACCGGTGACCGTCATTCTGGGAGATGAGCACTACGCAAATTTGAAAGATGCTCTGCGTGCGGCGCTCATCGAGATCGGGGCGCGACTGCTTGAACAGTCTTGGGGTGTTGGAGGCTCTCAAGAGATAGAGTCGTTCGAAGTGTCGATCGACAATGTTCTGCTGACTGTCGAAGCCGAAACCTTTCGGGGCCTCACGCTAACCGGGGCAAGGCCGCTCGTCGAGCGTATTGCAGAGGTGGTGCGTAGAAACAGATCTCACCCGACCTCGCCAGCGTAGGCGACGACATCGCGGATCGCTCTGAAGACGACGCGCGCTATAGGCACGGCGCTTTTGCGCGATGCGAAGGCGGGTTTACCCTCGATGCGACTAAGAGAGGAACACTGCCACTGTAGTGGGGGCGATCCAAGCCCCATCGTCAGAGTCCATTTGCGGATGACTCGACAGAGCGTCTACGACGCGTGACGACCTCCATGGGTTGAGGTCAGATGCCTGACTGCGGGTCGAGTTGTTGAGCGTCGCCTCTGGATCAGTCGCGCCCACTCTCCCGTAAACCTGCTTGCGCGTGCGGTACATTCGGACGTTACTCATCGGGAAGCTCCGGCAACCGTCGGGATATCATCTTACGACACCTAACATGCCTCGGGCGGTCATCAGCCGCGAACGCCACCGCGTCCAGTGCGCATCGACAAGATGCTGGCGGATGCGGGGATGGGCGCGGCAGTGAGAGGCTGAGCGCGACAACCCTGACGCAACTAGGTCTACGCAGTTAAGAGTCAATTTCCAATGCCGGCGTTCATGCCGAGAATCTCGCAGTCGCGTGTGACGATCTGCGGATCGAACAAGAGCCCCATGACAAAGTCCTCATTCTCGCGCATGGGAACAAACCCACCGACGAAGCCGAATACTTCGGATCTATCCCCACCCGGCCTCAACACGGTGAAACCTTCGCACACCCGTCTTTGAGCTGGATTGTCCTTCAGCGATCGAACGACTACTTCGGTCAGATGAGCGCTTCGCCCATCCTCTACGCTCGTGCCAATCGCAGCCAAGAGTGCCTCAAGCTCGTTTCTCGTGGCGTCTCTCGGCTTACCGAGTTTCTCCGCTAGAGCTTGCGTAGCCTTTGGGAGCAGGAGAATTCGTGTATTCGCGTTTGGCGAAAAGGCAAGGGCCGCCAAGAACGCGATCACAGATCCGCCGTAGAGCTTGCAGTTACGCATGAGTGTCACCTATGCCGCCAACCTGTGCTCGTAGTACGGATGCCGCTTGTCGTCCAAGGTGGTGACGAAAGTAGCGATCGAGCGTCGCCGGCGCTCGCGACGGCTCAATTGCCGCCAGACGACGTACTTGGCGGGGTCCCAGTAGAGAACGACAGCCGCGCCGCGAACGCCGGATAGGGACCGTTGGATGGTGCATCCGACGCGGTCACGCCAGTACCCGAGAGCCTGCGGTCGTCCCCTTGCAGCGTGTAGACGACGGGGACTTCTTCCTGCACGCCGGCGCCGGACGAAATTCCCTGGACCGTGATGGTGAATGTGTCGCTGAAGAGGTCATAGGTGGCGAGGGCCTGCTCGGTTCCGGCCTCATCGTGACCGACGATCGAATAAGGTCCGATCGGAGTGTCGAAAATGATCCATTGTGAGCGGCCTTGCGCCATGCCGTTCTCCGGCGGCTCCAGCAGCGAAAGCACCCACTCGCCCATCAGATAGTCGCGCTTGAAACCGTAACCGTAGACGAAATGCTGGATCGGATAGCTGCCACCGGGGAACATGAACGTCCCATGTTCGGCATCGCTGAAGGTGATGGAAAACTCGCCTGCCGGCGAGGCGGTCGGATCGGAGTACGCGCAACCCAGGCACTGACCACCGGCAAATGTGCTGGCCGCTCCGCTGAAGATTCCCGTGCTGGCGTCGTAGGTCCCAGCCGCGAGATACCACGCGGACTTGCCAGTCGAATCGTAGGCATACACCCCCACGCTCAGTGTGCCACCCTGTGTATCGACGGTCAGCCCACTACCGCTTTGGTTGTTCCACCACAGGCCCTCGGCCGGTTGGATGTCGACTTGGTTGACCTGCACCACCTTGAAAAAGGCGAACCACCCGTCGCTGGGCTTGTGCGTGTAATAGACGCCGTTGACGTCCTGTGTCTCAATCGACGCCATGACATCGTAGCTTCCGATGACCGAGCCGGCGATGTATTCGACGGTCGTTGCGATTCCATCGGCGTCAGTTCTGAGGCTGACCGCTTCGGCGTCTCCCGCGAAGTGGCCGTATAGACTTGGCGGAGGACACGGCAGCGCTTCGTTGGTGACACAGCCGTTCGGCTCGAAGTCGACGCTTACGCCCGCGAGCGGGGCGCCGGAAGGGTCGGTAACGCGCACGGAGAACGGCGTCGCGGCCGGCGCATTGACGACTATGCTCTGCACACCACCGCCGGTAACCGTTAGCGTCACCGGGATCGGGTCGCTCGCACTCTGCGCGAACACGGATGACGACCACAGGCATGCCACGAGAGCGACGGCCCACGACCGCTTGGCTTGGAATCGTACGCTTCTCACCGAAATCTCCATTGTCCGGGTGACCTCGCCCACGATATCGCTCCGGTGGTGGCGTTTCCAGCGGCCAGATCCGAGGGCTGCCCCGGCCGGAACCTCGCGCCTCACCCGGCGTGTGCTTCAACCGCGGCTGCGCTGGACGATTCGCAGTACGCGCAATGCGGTGACGGCATGCCTTGGCAGCGCTCGACGTAGCGCGAGCCAGGGACCGACAGAGGAACGCCGAATTTCATCCCGCGACCTTTGAAGCGCCTCGTAGCCATGGTGACCTCGATGTGTGGGGAGGGCGATGCTACGGGTCGAGATCTCACCAGAAGAGAAACGCGGCGGAGCGTGGCTCAGGGAGCGTCCAAGAGGCAGGCGTCTCCGGGATGGTCGTGCGCGGCCGCCATTGCCGCAAGGCATCGTTCAGCCGCGGCGAGCCATTTTGAGCGC
>Ga0105249_10000950_pt1 | contig 25626 bp, 27 predicted proteins | sample KBSS44metaG_FD_81522 | JGI IMG/M metagenome (GOLD analysis project Ga0105249, IMG submission 81522) | Switchgrass rhizosphere microbial communities from Kellogg Biological Station, Michigan, USA - KBS S4-4 metaG | ecosystem: Host-associated > Plants > Roots > Rhizosphere > Soil | place...
AAAGTTGCGATAAGGAAGACTAGCGGCTGAGAAATCCGCGCCTACTAGATTATCGACGAACCCCCCAGGCCCAGCGCTGCCAGCCGGCCCAGCAGGCCCCTGTGGTCCAGTTGCTCCGGTGGCACCGGTGGCGCCTGTTGCGCCAGCAGGCCCTTGCGGGCCGGTTTGATTCCAGTTGAGGGCGGTTTGACCGCCCGCGCAGGTCTGTGTGGCGCTGTCGATGACTGTGAGCGTGCCGTTATTTGCCTTGTAGCAGCCATGGATAACGCCACTCGCATCCGGAATGGAGGCCGATACCACGGCAACCCCCGCCAAACTAATAATAAGACCGGCTCCAATGCCGCTGACAATCTTGGCCTGGCGCTGCGTCCAGTGTGAAACTGAGCGGAATAACCTCGTACCCATAAGATCCCCCTTATAGTGTGTATGCTACACGGGCTTGCTGCGTGGTGCAATAGGATCCAATGAGGGATTTATCTCCATGTACGGGGCTTGCGGCAAGCGATATAATAAGAACGTGTGCAACCAGAAGTAGTCGTACGGACTACGGTGAAACATAAAAAGAAAGCAAAAACAAAAAATTATGGGACCTTAACGACACGCACCGGTCCAAGGTATCTTTGGCTCAGCCTGTTGGCTGGGCGACAGGCATAGTCTAGTGCTTGTCTCTCTTTGTCGGCAGTAGCCGTATTCGCCCTCCAGCGACTCTTTTTCATACTAGTGATCGGTATTTCCAACAGATGTAACCTCGCTTGGTGAGGGTTTATTGTGCGCAGTCTTTTCGCGTTGCCGCACACGCTTAAACCCGCTATACTAGTGAGCATTGCCTATGGAAAATTTTCGTAGACGCCCGCGGATCGGCGCTCGACAGACCATGGATATCATGAATGCTCCGAGCCGAGGGAAGGGCGGTGGTACTCCTTCGATACGCCAACGAGCACGTCTCGACGGCTTGCGTACAAACGGCAGGCGGCTTGATGACTTTCAACGTCCTGATGGCTACCACGCTACTCAACCTTTAGGGAGTAAGCAGCTGCAACCGTTGGGCAAGCAAACTGTGCCCGGCCAGCAACGCGCAGCGCAAGCGGCTCAGCAACAGGCTTCACTGCTCAATATGACACTGCCGGGCGGCGCACTTGACGATAAAAAACAAGCCAAGCGTCGTAAACAGAAGGACAAGAGCAAACTCTCCAAATGGCGAAGCGTTCGCAAGTGGACGCTGCGGTCGGCCGTTGCGGTTTTTGCGCTTGTCTTATTAACCGGTGGTTTTTTGGCAGCCAAGGGCTATCTGAAAGTTCACAAAGTTTTTAAGGGTGGCGGGACGGCAGCGGCTTTACAAGCCGACGTAAAACCCGAATTGCTGAAGGGCGAAGGCGACGGCCGCATTAATATTTTGCTGCTCGGCAAGGGTGGTGGTAATCATGACGGCCCTGACCTGACGGACACGATTTTAGTAGCCAGTATTGACCCGGTGAATAAAAACGCGAGTTTGGTGAGCCTGCCGCGCGATCTCTGGGTCACGCCAGGTGGGGGCAGTGCAGGTAAAATTAACGCAGTCTATGCCAATGCTAAGTACCACGCCTTGTATCTGAACGCGCAAGATAAGGGCGGAGCGGAGAAGGCCGGCATCAAGGCCATCGAGGACATGACCACGCAAGTGCTTGGCATCCCAATCAATTACTACATGATGGTTGATTTCCAGGCCTTTAAACAGGCGGTTGATGCTGTTGGCGGGGTCGACCTGGTAGTACCAGAGAATTTGGCGGTTTCCGAACACCTATGGGACGAAACAACCGGTAAAAATTATTATCTCAACGTGCCGGCCGGGCCACAGCATTTTGACGGTACCCGTGCTTTGTTCTTTTCTCGTTCGCGGCACACCAGTGCTCGGGGCGATTTTGATCGCACTGAGCGACAGCGGATTTTTATCGAGGCGCTCAGCCAAAAGATCTTGTCGGCTGGCACCTACACTAATCCAGTCAAAATTTCACAGCTCATGAGCGCCTTTGGCGACCACATTTCAACCGATTTCAGCGTTAAAGATGCCCTTCGCTTGATGAATATTGCCAAGGGTATTGGTAGCGACAAGGTCATCTCGGTAGGATTGGCTGATCCACCCAATGTGTTGGTACGCACTGATACCGTGGGCAGCGCCTCGGTGGTGCGCCCCATGGCCGGATTCGGTGACTATTCCCAGATTCAGAGCTACATCCGCAACACCCTCAAGGACCCCTACATTAGCAAGGAGAATGCAGGCATACTTATTTTGAATGGTACGGCGACCGGGGGACTGGCAACTACCAAGAGTGATCAACTGAAATCGTATGGGTATAATGTCTTAGCCATTGGCGACGCACCGACCGAGACATACACGACCACGGCGATTGTCGACATGACCAACGGCAAAAAGCCATTCACCAAAAACTATCTAGAGAAACGCTTTGGCGTTAAAGCGACTACCAAGCTTCCCGATGCCACGATTCAAACCCAGAGTGCGGATTTTGTGATAATCTTAGGCCAGGATGAGACCGCTAATAGCAAAAATTAAGCCCGCAAATGGCTTCTCGCGTCTTGCGCACATTGGCCTTAATGTTGTATTGGCGCTGCTGGTATTTGTGCTGGTTCGCACGAGTTTTGTCCAGCTGGCCTTGGTGATTATTTTGTTAAGTAAGTGGCGTATGTTTGCTGTGCGACCTCGTTTTTGGCCTGCCAATATCCGTGCAAATGCCGTGGATATTATTGTGAGCTTGTCATTTTTGCTGTTCATGGTTAATAGCGGTAGTCAGTGGATGCAATTAGTTTGGACGGCCTCGTATGTTGTTTGGCTGTTAGTGATTAAGCCGGCCAGTAGCGTCTTAGTTGTTTCGCTGCAGGCCATGATTGGTTTGCTGCTGGGCATGACGGCGCTGTTCATAAAATGGGGCGATGGCTCACTGGTGTGGCTAGTGTTGTTTTCGGCTCTGACGTGTTACATGGTGGCCCGCCATTTCCTGGATAGTTTTGACGAGCCTTACGCCAAACTACTATCCTATCTATGGGCTTATTTTGGGGCCGGGTTGGTGTGGGTGCTCGGCCACTGGCTGCTGTTTTACGGCTTTTTGGCGCAGCCGACGCTTATACTGGTGGCTGTTGGGTACGGCCTGGCAGCCCTGTACTATTTGGATCATCACGATCGCTTGTCTAAGCTCGTGCGTCTAGAGATTATCATGACTACATCGGCTATTATTGTCGCCGTTGTATTATCGTTGACCATCAATGTTACCAACACCGTCAGAGCATTATTACGCTAGGAGGAAGCCATGGATACTGCATCTGAATCACCAAAAAAAGATCAGCCCGAGGCCTTTGTGTCACTGCAGTGGTCGTCATCACCGGTTCAGCACTTGGGGCCGGAGCACCCAAAGATAAAATTTTTGGCTGTCGCGTTAGTGCTGATCGTCAGTATTGGCTGCGGCTTTTTAGGGGGCTGGCTCGCACAACGCAACACGGCGGGCAGCACCACTATCGAGAAGCAGCAGGTGGTGCTAAAATCCCAGGGCCAGCTTATCGCCAGCATAGCGCAGAGTGTCGGGCCGAGCGTTGTTTCGGTCAACACGACTAGCAATGTTACTTCGCAAAATCCGTTCTTCGGGTTTAACCAGTCGTCGGTGCAAGAGGCAGCTGGCACCGGCATTGTGCTGACCGCCGACGGCTTGATCGTCACCAATCGCCACGTGGTGCCGCAGGGCACGACCAAAGTGAGCGTCACACTCTCCGACGGCACCGAATTCGACGACGTCACCATTACGGGCCGCACTGGCGCTAACGACAGCCTCGATGTCGCGTTCCTGAAAGTGAACGACCTCAAAGGCCGCAGTCTGTCGCCGGCCAAAATCGGCGACTCCAGTAAAATGAAAGTTGGTGACTCAGTTATTGCTATTGGCAACGCCCTCGGGCAGTTCCAAAATACCGTTACCAGTGGCATTTTGTCTGGCTATGGCCGCAGTGTGCGGGCCAGTGACGGTAATGGCAGCAGCTACGAAAATCTCGAAGATTTGTTCCAGACCGATGCAGCTATTAACGAGGGCAATTCTGGCGGCCCACTCGTTAATCTGGACGGCGAGGTAATTGGTATCAACACCGCAATTGCTGGCGACGCACAGAGCATCGGATTTTCGATCCCGATCAACGACGTTGCCGGACTTATTGCCTCGATAAAGGCTGGTGGCAAACTCCAGCGGCCATACCTAGGGGTGGTGTACGTTTCGCTGACCAACGATCTAGCTACCCAGTACAACCTGAGTGTTAAACGCGGAGCCTACATTGCGCCTCGCAGTGTCTCCGGAAGCGACCCGATTATCGCCGGTGGCCCAGCTGACAAGGCGGGTGTTAAATCTGGTGATATCATTACAAAAATTGATGATGCGGCCATTGATCAAGACAATAGTTTGTCAGCACTCATCAATAAGCATAAAGTGGGCGACAAATTGACCTTGACCATTCTGCGCAATGGTAAAGAACAGCAGTTGAGTGTTACTTTGGGTGCTGCTCCAGCCGATAACTAATACTAGTCGCGCGCAAAAAGTTGTACCAGGACATCTGTTTGCACCACATGATAGTGTGCTTGGTGCGCGAGCTCAGCGAGCTGTTGCTGTTGCACTTCCAGGCTTTCGGTTAGTACATAGCGCGGCTGCTGCGCTACGGCCCGCGTGCCGATCTGTTGCCACAAACGGCGAAAAAGATCGAGCCCGTCCTTTCCTGCAAAGAGAGCCACACGCGGCTCGTGGCGTGCAGCCTGATTAATTGCGTAATCATCTGGCACGTAAGGCAGATTGGCGAGCAGAACGTCGAGTGGGCCTGTAATTTCCTGCAGCAAGTCATTTTTTAGCAGTCGTACGCCGTGAGCGCCAAAGTTGATCGTATTCTGTTTGGCTATGGCGAGTGCGTCGGCATCAACATCGAGCAGCAGGACGCTCGCTGTCGGTATTTCCAGCGCCGCCGTAATGCCTAAACAGCCCGAACCCGTACCAACGTCGACAATGACTGGTCGCTTGGGTACATCAAGACCCACCAGTATCTCGATCATAGCCTCACTTTCTGGCCGCGGAACCAGCACGTGTCGGTTGACTACGAACTCGCGGCCATAAAACGGTGCGTGACCTCGAATGTAGGCAAGGGGAATATGCGTGGCCCGTTGCGCAATTTTTGTATGCAGTGCCTCATCTGTTACTGGATCGATTTCCGCCTCTGGATGAGCGAGCAGGGCGGCCCGGTTACGCCTAAGCGCGTCCTCAAGCAGGACTAGACAATCCAATCGAGCGGAGCTAATGCCAGCAGCATCAAGCGTGGCTGTCGCTTGTCGCAAAAAAGATCCGACGGTCATTATGATTCGTTAGTGATCAGTTGCCGCTCGTAGGCTTCGAGCTTTTCGATCAGGTCATCAATTTCGCCGTTCAGAGCGCCCGGAATGTTGGACCGCGAGTAGCCAATGCGGTGGTCGGTAATCCGATCCTGCGGAAAGTTGTAGGTCCGGATTTTTTCGCTGCGATCGCCGGAGCCGATCAATTTTTTGCGATCGTCGGACAGTTGTTTCTGCTCCTCATCAATTTTGATGGCTAGCAAGCGAGCCCGCAACACGCCTAAAGCCTTGTCCTTATTTTTGATCTGCGATTTTTCGTCCTGGCAGGTCACCACGATGCCCGTTGGCAGGTGCGTGATGCGCACTGCGGAGTCGGTAGTGTTGACCGATTGACCGCCATGGCCGGACGAGCGGTAGACATCGATGCGCAGGTCGCTGGGGTTGATCTCGATATCGGTTTCCTCGGCCTCGGGCAGCACGGCAACCGTGACTGTTGAAGTGTGAATACGGCCCTGCGATTCGGTGGAAGGCACGCGCTGTACGCGGTGCACACCGGCCTCAAACTTGAGTTGCTTGTACATGTGCTCGCCCTTAACGGCGAAAATAATTTCTTTGAACCCGCCGACTTCGGACGGTGCTTCGTCGATCAGCTCCACCTTGTGGTGGTGGCGTTCCGCCCAGCGGATGTACATGCGGTACAACTCGCCGGCAAATAAGCTGGCTTCGTCGCCGCCGGCCGCCGCTCGGACTTCGATCACTACGTCGCGGTCGTCGTTGGGATCTTTTGGAATAAGCGCCTCGCGTAGCTTAAGGTCATTCTCGGCCAATTGATTTTTGAGCGATTCAATCTCAGTTTGCGCAAGTTCGGCCAGCTCTGGATCGTTGCCGTTCATCATGACCTCGGCGTCGGCTTGCTGGGTAAGCAGCGAGGCGCGCGTATCAAAGAGTTCAATAACTCCTTCGAGTTCGGTTCGGCGCTTGGCGAGCTTAGGGTATTCTTTAGAGCTAAAAATAGCAGGATCTTCCAGCCGCGTGTTGAGTGCGGCTAGTTCAGCGCGGAGGGGTGTCTCTTTTTGTTCCATATTGTCCTCAGTATATATACAAAACCGCCCGGAAGTGAAATCCGGGCGGCAGTTGGTGCGTGCGAGCTAGGCCTGGGCGGTGCTTTTTTTGGCTTCCGTTTTTTCGGTCTTGGCGGCGTGACGCGCGGCTTGCTTTTTGGCGGCCTTGATGCGTTGTTCGCGAGCTTGCGCCGCAGCTTCAGCCCGAGCTTTAAACTTATCGACACGGCCTTCGATGTCAACAATGCGCTCTTCACCGGTGAAGTACGGGTGCGAAGCACTAGTGATGTGGACCTTGATAAGGGGGTAGTCGTTGCCGTCGTCCCACTTGGTGGTTGCGTCGGAAGCCACGGTGGAGCGAGTCAGGAATCGGAAACCATTGTTCAGATCCTCGAATACCACGGGGCGATAGTTCTTGGGGTGCATGTCTTTCTTCATAATCTAGGGTATTCTATCTGTTTTGCGCGTGAATGTCAAAGCCTACAAACCAGAAAGTTGCTTTTTGGATCGACAAGTGATTTTATAAGTCTCATAAGGGGAGCTACTACGATGGATCGAAGAGAACTACAACAGTTAGTTTGCGACGGAGCCGAGACAAGTTCGGAGATACGGGTGGCACAGCCGGTAGAGTCGGGCGTGCAGACCGAGAGATATAGATTGCAAGGACAAATGACCGATACTGCGAGCCAATTCCGGGATTTGCTATTGCCCGCCGATGGAGCGCCCGACGACGAAAGACACAGGGAGCCTGCGGCAGCCATCTTCGCGCTGGGAGACTTTTTCGACGCCGCGCAGAAGCCTGGGACGGTGACCGCAACGCTTCTGGCCGTCTATCCTACGGGGCAACCCGCAATGGTCGGTGATTTCGTTAACGGATTATCCTCCCACTTTGTCGTTATCTATAATTTTGCGCCCGAGGATCCTGCCGGTGCGCCTACCGAGGTCGCCAGAGAGGATTTCGGTCTAACCCCGGAATATCACGACTTATTTCGTCAAGTTGGGGGACCATACGAGCACACCGAACCGACACAAATCAGCCGGCTCGCTGCATTACGGGCATTGGTTGAGGGGCAGCAGGCCGATGCGACTGCTACATTAGCTCTGCTCAGCACGGCCCCCCGAATTCAGTAGAGCGCTTGCGCCCTAAAAGCTATTGTGATTAAGTAGCCGACAATGGTTGTTGTTATGGAAAGATCAGCGGAGGACGTGCCAAGTTCTCTCGTTGGTCCAGGCGAAGCTGGCTTCCTGCACGATACTATCGTTGGTATGGCGGCAAAGCCTCCTGAGAGTGTATGTAATCCAGCCTGTTCGTGGACGCAACGGATCGGTTTTGTGACGTACGGTGTAGATGCAGCCGGCAGGCCAGACTCTGAGCAATGGTCACGGGTCCGCTATTATCAAAGTCGGACACCGCAGATGGCTGGCGATGTTGCCTGCATTAGTATCTGGCGGAATATGCCGACTCACTACGGTGATCCGCGGGAGCGGGGGACTCACATTGAAGTGTGGTCTAACGAGGACGGCGTGCGTCGCACGGCTCGTATTGACCTCACATGGGGTGATACGCTGTACACTGAAGTGGACGCGAGCGGAGCAGGACTCCGTAACACCGATAATCCGCGGCCGGCGTACGACTTCGTGCTCGGCGCGCTCCAACGGTACATGGGTTATGAACTGCCCGGCAATCCGCCGGCCGCAGCTATTGCCACAGAGTAACGCCTCTGGTACAATACCGGTGTTACTTTATTAAGCAGGTCGGGGCCAACATCCTCCTGACGACAACCGTGTAGGTATCGTCGGGTTCCCGGTCGAAGAGAAAGGACTCTATATATGGCTACCGTTGATGTAGACATTAAACAACTATTAGAAGCCGGCGCGCATTTTGGTCACAAAACCAGCCGTTGGCACCCCAAGATGGCACCGTTCATTCACAGCAAGCGTGGCGGCAGTCACATTATTGATCTTACCAAGACCGTTGTGGCTATGGAAAAGGCACTCGATTTTATCGCGCAAACCGTCGGCGAAGGTAAGCAGGTTTTGTTTGTGGCGACCAAGCGCCAAGCGCAAGATATCGTCAAGCAACTTGCCGAAGAAGTCAACCAGCCGTTTGTTACTGAGCGCTGGCTGGGCGGCATGCTGACCAACTGGCCAACTATTTCCGGCCGCATTAAGCACTTGCACGACCTCGAAGAGAAAATGGCTTCTGGCGAACTGGCTGGCAAGTACAGCAAGCTCGAAGTGCAACGTTTCCAAGAAGAAATCGACGACATGAATGTTATGTACGGTGGTATTAAGAACATGGCTGCTCGTCCCGGCGCGGTATTCATCTTTGATGTTACGTCCGACACCAACGCGGTTAAGGAAGCCCGGAAGCTCGGTTTGCCCATCGTCGCCCTGATCGACACCAACGCCGATCCGGGCTTGGCCGATTACCCGGTACCGTGCAACGACGATGCTATTAAAACCATCGAATTGGTATGTAGTTTGCTCAAAAAGGCGGTCGAAGTTGGCAAAGCCAAAGCCGCCAAATCAGCACCAGATAAAGACGAAGTTAAGAAATAACAGGGTAGGGAGACGTATATGGCCGTAGATATCGCAGAAATTAAACGTTTGCGCGAACTAACCGGCGTTGGCATGACCGATGCTAAAAAGGCGCTCGATGACGCCAATGGCGACTTCGACAAAGCCCTCGCTGAAATGCGCAAAAAAGGTCTAACCAAGGCCGAGAAACGCGGTGAGCGCGAAGCACGTTCCGGGATTATCGGCAGCTACTTGCACGATAATCGCATTGGCGTACTCGTTGAAGTCAACTGCGAGACCGATTTTGTAGCCCGCAACGAACTTTTCACTAGCCTGGTAAAAGATCTGGCTATGCATATCGCCGCCTCCAGCCCGGAGTACGTCAGCGAAGACGCCATTCCTCTCGAGACCCGCGAAGCCACCAAAGCCGAGTTTACCGACAAAGCCCAGGCCGAAGGCAAGCCCACAGCCATGATCGAAAAAATCGTCGAAGGCATGCTCAAAAAGCATTTTGCCGAGCGCTGCTTGCTCGATCAGCCGTTTGTGAAGAATCCTGACCAAACCGTTGGCGAGTACATCAAAGAGCACATTGCCAAGTTAGGCGAGAACATTGTCGTCCGCCGCTTCAACCGCATGGCGCTTGGCGAAGTCGCCGAATAAGCACACCGGCTGCTGCTATAATTGATGTCATAAGGAGTCTCAATGGACATCAAACAGTACGAAGAAAAAATGAAACAGGCGGTTGCTCACTTCACCGAGGAGCTTAAAAAGGTCCGTACCGGCCGGGCCAGCGCAGCGATGCTTGATGGGTTGATGGTGACCGCGTATGGTTCGCCGATGCCGCTCAATCAGGTCGCTAATGTCACGGCACCAGAGGCGCAGCTGCTCCAAATTACGCCGTTTGACCCAGGTAATCTGCAGGCCATCGCCAGTGCTATTCGTGATAATCCGACGCTTGGGCTTAACCCGATGGACGACGGCCGCGTGGTTCGGGTGCCGATTCCGGCCCTGACTGAGGAGCGCCGCCGCGAATATGTGAAGGTCCTGGGCGGCAAAGTTGAGGATTGCATGGTGGCGCTGCGCAGTGTGCGCCGTGATGCCATGGACGCCATTGATAAAGCCAGAAAGGACAAGCAGGTCGGTGAGGACGACGCCAAGCGTCTCGAAAAACAAGTCGACGAAGCCATGACCAAGGCCAAAAATGATGTCGAATCCGCGGCTAAGGCCAAAGAGACCGAAATCATGACGCTGTAGGCGTCTCAGCTACTCATTGTTGTTTCTTGTCGTTTCGCTCGTGGCGAAATTCAGCTTCAACCTGTACAATAGGTCTACATGTCGGTGGTATTACTGATTATTGGAATCTTACTATTTCTCGGGCTAGTTGTGCTGCACGAGTTTGGGCATTTTATTGCTGCACGCCGCAATGGTGTTGAAGTCGAGGAGTTTGGTATTGGGTTTCCGCCCCGAGCCTGGAAACGTACTACCAAAAAAGGTTTTATTTTTAGCCTGAACTGGCTGCCGATCGGGGGCTTTGTAAAATTAAAGGGCGAGAACGACGCGGCGACCGAGCAAGGTAGTTTTGGCGTGGCGCGTTTTAGCGGTAAAGCCAAGATTATGCTGGCCGGTGTCGGGATGAACCTGCTGGCGGCCTTCATCATTTTCACTGCGCTGGCGTGGCTCGGCATGCCGCAGCTGCTCGATCATCAGTTTAAGATTGCTAGTGATACCAAAATTATTCACAACGAAGTGTTAGTTGGTGCAGTTGATGCCGGATCGCCGGCCGATAAAGCTGGGCTGAAGCCACGCGATCATTTGTTGACCGTTCAAGCGCCGCAAGAGCAGGCTGTGTCCATCGCAGCTGCTACAAGTCTCCCGGCCTTTACCAAGAAACACGCCGGGCAGACCATAACGCTGACCTACGAGCGCAACCAGCAACACCACACGGCACAGGTCGCGCTGCGGACTACGCAAGAGGTCAAAGGTGGCAGTGCTTATCTTGGCTTATCGCCAGCTGAGTTTTCGCTGACCCGGGCAACGTGGTCGGCGCCGGTGCAAGCCGTTGGCCTGATCGGGCAATTTACGGCCGCTACATTTTCGGGTCTAGGAACGGCGATCGGCGCGCTCTTCCATGGAGATACGGCTAAAGCCAGCGCACAGGTCTCCGGGCCGGTGGGCATTGTCGTTGTGCTGCATGACGGCAGTTTGCTTGGCTATCAGTTCGTGCTATTAATCGTCGGTGTTATATCGCTGAGCTTGGCGATCATGAACGTATTGCCCATTCCGGCGCTTGACGGTGGACGGTTCTACGTCTTGGCGTTGTCGCGTCTATTTGGCAAAAAATTATCACAGGGTGCAGAGGAACGTATCGTTGGCGCCAGTTTTGTTGCGCTACTACTGTTGATAGTTGTAATTACAGTTGTCGATGTTAAACGCTTTTTCTAAAAGGAACCAATTAGCCCAGGCGACGTCGGACGCACCTGCCGGCGCATCGTACCCAGACCAGTACCGTGCTGCAACCTGGAGTCCGTGGTGGGGGCTAGTGATGATTGCAGTGGCGTTCCTGGGTGCGCAAATTGTAGCGGTCATCTTGATGACAGCCATACCCGCGGTACTACAGATGACTGATGCGCATGCCACAATATGGCTTAACTCCACCGTTGGCCGTTTTTTGTTTGTTGTCTTTGCTGAGGGTCTGGCGCTGTTGTTTTTGTGGCTGTTTTTGCGCGATCAGTTGGCGGCCAATATGCGAGCCATTGGGATTACTCGGCCATGGCAGGGAAAGGATGTTGGCTATGCTCTGGCTGCAGCCGTCGGCTATTACGTTGTGTTTGGGCTGGCCTCGGCCGCAGTCAGCGCCATATCCGGCCAAGACTTCAGCCAGCGCCAAGAGACGGGATTTACGGCGATTGCCAGTCGGCCAGAACTAGTCATGACTTTTGTGGGGCTGGTTATACTGCCGCCAGTCGTCGAGGAAATACTGTTTCGCGGCGTGCTGTTCGGCGGTCTGCGCCGTCGCTTTTCGTTTGTGTGGGCGGCGCTGATCACCGGCCTCGCCTTTGCTTTGCCGCACCTGGCCGAGTCCAAAGACGGCGGCGTGCTGTGGTTGGCTGGCATCGACACTCTCACATTGTCGTTCTTTTTGTGTTATTTGCGCGAAAAAACCGGCAGTCTGTGGGCATCAATTTTCCTGCATGTCACCAAAAACGGCATCGCGTTTTTTTTCTTGTTCGTCATTGGGCAGAGCTTTCAGCATTAAGGAGACGGCGGTATGCTATACTATCCAGCACATGAAGCGTCGCAGAATCACCAGCTGTATGACCTCGCCCCTCTTGCCGGCCCGGCGGCCGTAATTTTTCATACCCACCGTTTTTCAGTCTCAGTAATGACAATCAGAACATAAGGAGCATCGACATGCGAGTGTCGCAACTATTCACCAAGACGCGCAAAGACATCGCCGCCAGCGAAACATCGACGAACGCCCGGCTGCTTATCCAAGGTGGTTTTATTCATAAAGAGATGGCCGGAGTGTACAGTTATCTGCCGCTCGGTAAGCGGGTGCTGGACAACATCGAACGCATCGTTCGGGAGGAAATGGATAAAATTGGTCAAGAAATTTTTATGCCATCGATTGCTCCCGTTGAGGCGTGGAAGGCAACTGGACGTCTCGACCTTGTTGATGTCCTGCTGAAGGCAGTGCCCGCCAATGGCGAGTCGGCCAATCGACACAACGCTGAGTATATTCTCAACTCCACGCACGAAGAAGTGGTGACGCCAATAGCCAAAGAATTTGTCCAGAGTTATAAGGACCTGCCGGTGGGCATCTACCAAATCGCGGCCAAGTTCCGGAATGAGCCGCGATCAAAGTCCGGCTTGCTGCGTGGTCGCGAATTCCGAATGAAAGATCTATACAGCTTCCATGCTAACGTCGACGATTTCACGCGCTACTACGAAAAGTCGAAAGAAATTTACATGAACGTCTTCCGGCGCGTAGGGCTTGGTGATGATACTGTTATTGCGGCGGCGTCGGGCGGGGACTTTACGGACGATTATTCTCATGAGTTCCAGACGCGCTGTGACGCTGGTGAAGACCTGATTTTCCGCGTACCCAGTACCGGTGAAGCGTACAATCTGGAAGTGGCACCCTCCAAAGCTCTTTCGGCTGCTACTGACGAACCGATGCAGTCGCTCCAGGAAGTGGAAGGCGAAGATCTGATTGGTGTTGAGCCACTCGCCAAGTTCCTCAATATATCGGTCGAGAAGACGACGAAAACCATGCTGTATGCCACTCCAGAGGGGAAGGTCGTAGCCGCGGCGGTACGGGGCCGGTACTCAATCAATGAAGAAAAGCTGGCTAAAGTGGTTGGCGTGAAACGTCTGCAGCTTGCCGACGAAGCCACGGTCCGACGAGTAACTGGCGCCGCAGTTGGTTATGCCGGAATTCTCAACTTGCCCACAGAAGTGCAGGTAGTTGTTGATGAATCGTGTGCCAATCGCGTGAACTTTGAGATGGGGGCGAACCACACCCATCACCACAGCATTAACGTTAACTGGGGCCGCGATTTACCTGAACCAACGCACTATTACGATATTAAAATGGCCCAAGCCGGCGATATGCATCCCGAAACCGGCGAAGTCTACGAGGTCTTCAAAGCGAGTGAGGTCGGTAACATCTTTCCGCTGCATGCCAAGTTTTCTGATGCGTTAGGGTATACATATGTTGATAAAAATGGTGAACAAAAGCCGGTCATCATGGGATGCTATGGCTTGGGAACGACGCGACTGCTGGGTGTTATTGTCGAAAAATTCCACGACGAAAAAGGTATCATTTGGCCGGTGGCGATTGCGCCGTACAAGGTGTATTTGGTGCGTTTGGGTGAGACTGACGAAGTGGTTGAGGCTGCCGACAAACTTTATACCGAGTTGACCGCAGCTGGCGTTCTGGTACTATATGACGATCGGGCAGATGTCCGCGCAGGCGAGAAATTTGCCGACGCCGATCTCCTTGGCATTCCGTATCGTATAGTGGTCAGTAGTAAAACAGTGGCCGCGCAGCAGGTGGAAGTCAAGCAACGTACCTCTGATGAGGCACAAATGGTCGAGCAAAGCAATGTGATAAATATGGTCGTGAAAGACTGAACAGATTGATATAATCAACACTCGTTCATAGCCGGACAAGGCTGAAAACAGAGGACGAAGGGAGAATCTATGAACAAACTATTCCATTTGACCAAACCAGGCGTAGATGAGCTAAAAGCTGAACTTGCTACATTGGTCGCACAACGGGCAACAATTGCCGATCGCATCAAAACTGCACGTGAGTTCGGTGATCTTGGCGAGAACATGGAGTACACCGCCGCCATGCAAGATAAAGAGCGCAACGAGAACCGTATCCTCGAGATTGAGCACATCTTGGCGAACGTGCAAGTTATCAAGGCACCCAAAGGTGACAGCAAAGTCGTGTTAGGGTCTAACATTAAGCTCAAAAGTAAGAGCGGCGACGGCAAGACTAAGCAATTTCAGGTTGTCGGCACCGTTGAGGCTGACCCGCTGAACGGCAAGATTTCTGACGAATCGCCGATTGGCAAGGCGCTGATTGGTAAGGCCGAAGGCGAAGAAGTTGAGATCAAGACGCCGGCAGAGTCTGCTGTGTACGTTATTGCTGCTATTTCATAGAAACAAACGTGCTGCGTCCAAACCAACGCAGCACACCTCGCCCCGACAGGGCACTCTACAGGGTTCGCTTCGCTCACGCCTGTGGCGCTTGCTGACCCTACCGGATCAAGGTGTGCTGCGTTGGTTTTACCATAGCATCGCGTATGTTAAAATAACAGCGAAAGAATAGAGATAACATGCAGTGGCTCAATCAGATTATTGACGATGTTATTACCCGCCATCCGGAGGGTGAGATTCTCGTGGAATCCGGTGGCTCGCCGAGTGGGACGCATCACCTGGGGCATATGCGTGAATTGGTGACCTGCGACGCTATTGTCTTGGAGCTGCGACGCCGCGGCCGGCAAGCGCGTCACATTTATTTCGTTGACGATCTTGATGCACTGCGTAAGATTCCAATCAATGTCCCGGCTACTTTTGAGCAATATCTCGGCTACCCGCTGTGCGACGCACCGGCGCCCGATGGTTCCGATCAGTCATACGCCGACTACTTCCTACAGAGCTTAGTTGATGGATGCGCCGCACTGAACGTCGAGGTGGCGTTCGTCCGTTCGCACCAGAAATACCGCGAAGGCTTTTTTGTACCGGCTATTGAACGCTGTTTGGCGCGCATTCCCCAGATTCGCCATGCGCTTGAGACAGTTTCCGGCCGCCAACTTGAGGCCGATTGGTCGCCAATCCAGGTATTAGAAAGCGGTCGACTCAAAAAACGCGCTTTTTTGGATATTGACACCGCAGGCAAGACCATCCAATATGAGGACGCCGACGGGCAGCAGCAGTCCGTTCGGTACGACAACGGCGAGACGAAACTCGATTGGCGCCTCGATTGGCCGGGGCGATGGTGGTTGCTCAAAGTACAGGTTGAGCCCTCGGGGCGCGACCACATGACCAAGGGCAGCTCATTCGATACGGGCATTCAGATAATGCGCGATGTCTACGAAGGTGAGGCGCCGTACCCTGTGGCCTACGACTTTATCAACATGGTTGGCGACACCAAAAAAATGAGCGCCAGTAAAGGCACCGGTCTCGACGCTGTTGAGGGCTCCAAAATTATGCCACCCGAAGTGGTGCGCTACTTTATATTGCGTGCCGCACCGCTCAAACGCCTGTACTTTGACCCGGTGAACGGCGTGACGCAGCTTATGGACGAGTTTGCCGCCTTTGCCGCCAAACCCGACAAAACCGACAGCGAACAGCAGCTGTGGTACATCTGCACGCGTGGCGACACCGCCACGCGCAGCGTCAGTCGCGTGCCGTTTTCGCACCTGGTGGCCAGCTACCAGGCGTCACTCAAAGATCCGGCCAAGACCTTGGAGGTCATTAAGCGTACTGAGTACGGCGCCGTGGCTGAAGAAGAGGCCGACATTATCCGCGAAGAACTGAAGTTCATCGAGGAATGGTTGCGCCTCCGCGCCCCCGAGGACGTCAAGTTCTCGCTGGCCGAGCAGGTGAGCGCTGCTGATTTCACCGACCAAGAGCTCCGTTTTTTGCAAGCCTTGGGCGATAAAGTCGCAGCCGCCCCACAGGACGCCGACGGTACCTATTTCCACGAGCGCATCTACGAACTCAAGGACGAGTTCGATTTACAGCCCAAAGACATGTTCACCGCGCTCTACAAAGCGCTCATCGCCAAATCGAGCGGCCCTCGCGCCGGCTGGTTCCTGTCGATTTTACCGCGCGACTGGCTCATCGCCCGCCTCAAGTTGTCAGCCTGACCGGCCAAGCCTGGTATACTGAGGGCATGATTGAAGTACAAAACGTCCGCAAAGTTTACGGCAAAAAAGACAGCGCCTTTGAAGCGCTCAAAGGAGTGAGCTTTACCATCCCCGACGGCGCAACCGTGGCCATTATTGGCAAGAGCGGTTCCGGCAAAAGCACCTTGATGCACATCATGGGGGGCCTTGATCACCCAACCTCTGGCGAGATTGTCGTTAACGGCCGTAGTATCGGACAGATGAAACGCAAAGAAATTGACCATTTTCGGGCTCAGGACCTCGGTTTTGTATTTCAGGCCTTTTTTGTTGAAGGCAATCAGACCTGCTACCAGAATGTCTCCTTGCCGCTAGAGATCAACGAGACTGGCTTCCGCCACCGTAAAGCCGACGTCGAGCAAGCGCTTGAGCAAGTCGAGCTTTCCGACAAGCTGAGCAGTAAAGCTAAAAACTTGTCGGGCGGGCAAAAGCAGCGGCTTGCTATCGCCCGGGCTATTGTCAACAAGCCGGCCTTGCTATTGGCCGATGAGCCGACCGGCAACCTCGACAGCGCGACAGGGGAGAAGATCATCGAACTACTTTTCAGTTTAAATAAGCAACACAGCAGCACGCTGGTCATTGTCACCCATGACCATGAATTGGCGGCGCGCTGCGACATGCAGATCTCGATCAAAGACGGCGAGATTGTGTCGGTCAAAGGTAGCGCGCCCTCCAAATCCAAGCCAGCAATAAAGGGAAAGGCGGCCAAAAATGAAATTCGCTGACATTCTAAAACGTTCAGGCCGCAACCTGCGCCAAGCCAAAGTCCGTACCTTTTTAACGGCCTCAGCTATCGCAGTGGGTGGTTTTACGCTGACATTGACGCTGGCCGCAGCCAGTGGCGCCCGCAGCTACGCCGATCGGCTTATTCACGCCAATACCAGTAGCAACTCGGTGTTTGTGGCTAAGGACGAAGCGATGTTTGGCTCCAGCAACAGCAAGCCGCAGGAGTACAGCGATGACCTGGCAAGTATTTTTGGCGGCTTGTTCAAGCAACTCACAGCCAACGACCTGCAAAAACTGCGCAACCTGCCGCACGTCACCAACGTCCTTGAGAACTACAATTTGTCAGCCCAGTATATTACCAGAAATGCTCCGACGCATGAGGGCTACACCAAAAAGTACACTGGCTCATTGTTGACCTACGATTCGGCTCAGAAGCCCACGATGCGCATTGGCCAGGCTCCAGACAGCCTTGCCCCGGGTAGTGTACTCATGCCCGACGACTACCTTGGGCCACTGGAGTTTACCTCGCCAGAGGATGCCATTGGCAAGACGATTGTCGTGCAGGTCCGGCAGCTGACCGGCCAGGTGCAGGCCGAGCAGTATAAGGTGGCAGGAGTGACCACCAAGTCGCCATTTACGCTCGACTTTGGCGCTGTCGGACTCTATCTGGCCCAAGATGATGCCCGCGCGATCAACGATTTTGTGAACGGCAACACCATTTTGGCTGGCGAAGCGCCGAGTGCCACGGTGCGGGGCGATGGCAAAATTAGTGACGCGCAGCTCAAAAAAGAGATCACCGACGCTAGCTACGCTGCCCGCACCGCCGAAGATGCTCAGAAATTGCTCAACCAGATTATTAATGTGCTGCAGGGGATTATCATCGTCTTCGGGCTGATTACGCTGATTGCCTCATTCTTTGGAGTCGTCAACACCCAATATATTAGCGTGCTGGAACGCACTCGTGAGATCGGCCTCATGAAAGCCTTGGGTACCTCGCGGCGAACAGTCAGCCGATTGTTTATTATCGAGGCGACTCTAATCGGTTTCCTCGGTGCATTACTCGGCAGTCTGTTGGCTATAGGGCTCGGTACGCTGCTGAATCCGATCATCAGCAATAAGCTCAATTTTGGCAGTGAACGCCTGTTGATCTTTAGCCCTGTCCAGGTCCTTGGGCTGATCGCATTCCTCATGCTTATTACAACTATCGCTGGACTGTTACCGGCGCGCAAAGCAGCTAAATTGGACCCCATTGAGGCCCTCAGGACGGAATAGGAATAAGGTATGAAAGCAATCTGGAAAGGTATGATTATTGCCGAAGCTCCCCAAGAAGATCTCATTTTTATCGAACGCAATTGGTATTTTCCGCCCTCTAGCGTCAAAAAAGAGTTTCTGCACAAAAGCGATACCCCTTACACCTGTCCCTGGAAAGGCGAGTGCCAGTACTTTAATGTCGGTACCGGTAAAGATGTTAGCCAGGATTCGGCCTGGAGCTATCCCAGGCCCAAAGAGTCGGCGATCAAAATCGTCAAGAAAGATTTTAGCGATTACGTGGCCTTTTGGCGTGACGTCACCGTTGAGGAGTAGCTAGGCTGCCGCGCGGCCCAGATCTTCCGTAGGAGCAACGCCCAGTGCCCAGAGCATCTCGAAAAATGCGTGTTGCGCCGCGGCAATGTCTTTGTTGTAGATCTCAATGCCAAAGACTTCGTTGCCAACCCAGTTGTAGTAGGCCACGGTGTTGTCGTAAACGTCCATTTGGAAAGTAATGGTGAATTTCTTGGGGTCAATGACCCGAGAGTGCATCGCTTTCGGCACCACACCGGGATTGTGGCGGTGCCAATCGTTGCTGGCCTTCAGAAAGTAGTCATCCAGTAGGATGCGGCATTTTTTAGTATTATCCGGTTGGTTCCAGCGTTCGGTCCAGCGCTTAAAGAACGCGGTGCCGGTGCCGTGTTGCATTGGTTCGTGCATGACACTGAGGATATCGCTCTGAGCGCGAAAGAGATTCCACTGCATTTGTCGGATACCTTCTGGTCCGTGGTAGAACTGGACACGCGTCGCGGGGTTAGACAAGCTATTGCGGGCTAGTACTTGCTCGATGAGGCCCAGCTCATCCTGGAGGCTTTTTAGCTCTTGCTCCTTTTGTGTAATGAGGATGTGCAGGTTGGTGATCGGTGCGGCCTTGATGATGCCGCGCTTGTAGTGGCTTTCGACTTCGATGAGGTTGCTTTCGAGTAGGCGGTCAATCAGGCGATAGATACGGGTGCGCTCCACTCGGGCGGTGCGCGACAACTCTGAGATTGTCTGCGGCCCATGAGTGTGCAGAGCGAGGTAGAGGTCGGCGATTTCCGGCTCAAGGCCTAGCTTAGCAAAGTAGGTCCTGATAGCAGTTGCATCTGTTAACATAGGAATAGTGTAGCAGTTGTGCAGTTTTTGAACAACAGTTTTCCACATCGTACCCACAGGTGTTACTGTTATTGTGCAATGAAACGCACAGATTATGCATACACTATTACTCCGGAAACACTAGATCACCTGGAACCAAACGCCAACGCGGTAATGATCGCTATTGAGCCCGGCAGCGCCACCGAACCCGTGCATGTGGTAAGTGACATTACGATGCACGTTCGGGCAACGGCCGGTGAGGGTGAACTGGTCGTTCACGCTCCAGACGGTGAGCGCCGTATTCATAGCTTGCGCACAGGCTTGGGCGCGATAGCAATCGGGGCTGGCGACACCTACCAATATTTGCATACTGGTTCATGGCAAGAGCCGTTGCAGATTTTGGATGTCTGCTCGCCGGCTTTTGTCGAGGGAGACGAAGTATCCTTACTGCCCATTGATCCGACATACCGACCGCAGGCCGGCGATTACCTGGTGTTGTGGAGTCAGCGGGAGCCTCGGGAAGCTCATTTGGCCGGCGCTTGGCGTATCACCGTTCTTGAGGAGCATGAAACCACTGAGTACAATCGTGCGCATGCCGATCTCCGCGGTTTTCGCGGCGACCCGCCGCACTGGCATGCGCTGGCGCAACGGGCAGGCGAAGTCGACATTTGGCCGGTCAATCTGCGCGTGATAGAGGGCCGCTACGAGCTTACAGCGCACCGCGAGAGCCGAGATGCAAGGGGAGGTAACCCACCGAGCTTCGCGATGCAACCGAATCCCACAGTGTTTCGACGTGTTGATCCTAGCGTTTAAAGCGTAGCAGGGTTCAGGTGTAGCCGTTCGCCGCCTAAGTGCTGCGCCAGATAGCTATCGTGGCTGATGTAGATGAGCGTGCCTTGATACTGCGCCAGGGCTGCCTCAAGTTCTTCAATCGATGGCAAATCAAGATGGTTGGTCGGTTCGTCCAAAATAACCATATTGGGTTCGTTGGCGAACAATTTTATGAGTTGCAACCGTGCTTTTTGGCCGCCGGACAGATTGGCAACGAGGTGCTCACGGTCACCATACGGGTCAAACAGGTACTCGCTCAGGGTACGCATAATTCGTTCGGCGCTGACCGGCAGCTCGAAACTGGCGTAGATGTGTTCAATGGCGTTGCCGAGCGTCATGTCTAGGTACTGGGGGCTCATTTCTTGTTCGTAGGTATTGATGCGGACGTGGCTATCGAGGGTAATGGTACCATGCAGTAGCGTTTCCGCACGCTGACTGTCCAGGCTGCCCAGGATGGCTCGCACCAAGGTGCTCTTACCAACGCCGTTGCGGCCGACGATCTGCAGTCGGTCGCCAGTCTGTAGGCGCAAGGTGACTGGCGCAAAGAGCGGCGCAGTGGCAGCGTAGCCAACCTGGACATTCTCGAGCGCCAATAATTCGCGCTGCCGATCGGCCTGCGTCAGCCGGCGAATGTGAATCGTTTTAGCTTTGTGTTTTTGATAGCTTTCCTCGATATTGGGACGCAGCTGTTCGACCGATTCTTGGTCGATCCAGAAACTCGGGCGCTCCTGGCTCTCCAGTTCTTTTAACTCTTTGAGGAGTTTGGTTTCGATCACCACAAAGGGGTTCTTTTTATCGGCCGTGCCGCCCCAGCGGGCCTTCTTGGCGCGCGCATCCTGGATTTGCTTTTTGATGTTGACGATGCGCCGCTGCACGGTGTCGTATTCGTTGAGATCAGCAGCAGTGCGCTGGGCGTTTTGCTGCAAATAAGCGTCGTAGTTGCCGGGGAACGTGACGCCGCGCTGATCCTTAATCTCGATAATTCGTTGTACTTGCTGGAGCAGATCGCGGTCGTGAGTGATCACCACCACCGCGTGCTTACAAGCGGCGAACCATTTAAGGAAGGCAGCTTTGGCGACATAATCCATGTGGTTGGTCGGCTCGTCGATGAGGGCTAGATCGGCGTGTGAGTGTTCGACGCGCACCAATTCCACAAAGCGTTTTTGGCCGCCACTGAGGCTGGACATCGGACGGTCGGCGGCCTGCCCGAGCTGGTAATCCTCGAGTGAGCGCCGTACGCGATCCTCAACCGTGTAGTAATCGAGCGCTGCAAAGCGCTCCAAAGCCTCGCTGTAGCGAGTGATTTTCCCCAGATGCTCGCCCATCGTTTCGGGGTAAGTTTCGATGATGTGGTGCAGCTTGGCGTATTCCGGGAGGTTGTGGACGATGTATTCGACTACCGACTGGTTGCTGACCTCGTGGTGCTCTTGGCGCGTGGCCACGAGGCGCACACCGCTGCGGAAAGTGATCGAACCACTAAAATCGGTGTCTTCGCCAGTCAGCATCCGGAACAAAGTAGTTTTGCCAACGCCGTTGCGGCCAATAATGGCAATTTTTTCGCCGTCTTCGATCGACAGGCGCAAGCCGTTAAAAAGCGGCGTGTTGCCCATGATTTTTTGTTCAATATCGACAGTGACGAGCATAGACGGTCCTTTCGTACCAAAAGTGCAGGTGGGGAAGTAAGGCTTAGGACTGTCGCTGCATGCCTCTACTATAACAGATGAGCAATTGTTGTGAAAATATCATTTAAACATTCCTGTTGTCAAATTTGCAAATGTGAGCAATACTAGGCTCCATGAGAAGAATTGACTTTAACCCTGCGCCCCCTGAAGCTGTCCCCACCACGGTACAGATATCCGCGACTCCAGCGGAAATAACACGCCTTCTGCACGGCGTCACTGCGTTTGATGCTAGACTTCGAGCACTGCGCAGCTATGGAGTAGAAACCCTTCACGATCCTGATGCTGTCCGCAATCTGGGTGCAATCATGCTCGGAGCCCTGGTTAGGGACACGCCTAGAGATGGCCTACCGCAAGAAGAAACGGTCACCATAAACTCCGACCAGGCAGCCTTGCTCCACCATGTCGCCGTAGCAATGTCGTATGAGGCCTGCGCTGAAGCGTCCACGCGTAAAGCGTTGGCTTGGGATGGGGTGCCGAGAGAGTCACGAGAGGACCCGCATCCAGCACAGATCTGGGCTGGCTTTGCCTTGGAACTCGCACCGCCGGCGCACCTCGCAGCTGCGGTTGAGTAGATAGTCCAGCGGCCCGGCCGCTTGCGCTATACTAGGTTTATGAAGACCGGAAAAGCGTTGTTCGCGGCAGGATGTTTCTGGGGTGTGCAGTACTATTTTGACGAAGTGCCGGGCGTGGTGCAGACAACAGTTGGCTATACCGGCGGCCATACGTCCAACCCGACCTACGATGACGTTGCCAGCCGTACAACCGGGCACGCCGAAGCCACGCTCATTGAGTTTGATCCCGAAAAAGTCAGTTACGAGACATTGCTCAAGCAATTTTTCCGCATGCACGATCCGACGACACTTAACCGGCAAGGGCCGGATGTTGGCGATGAGTACCGTTCAGCCATCTTTTACTTTGACGAAAGGCAGCACAAACAGGCCCTTGAGATTCGTAACACCGCGCAACAAGACAAAACTCAGCCCATTGTCACCGAAATCAAACCAGCCGGAGCATTCTACAAAGCCGAGGAGTACCACCAAAAGTTTACCCAAAAGACCGGAATCGGCATGTGCCATATCCCGTATGCCCCGGTAAAGTGATATAGTTGTAGCATGACTGAAAAGAAGAACGCTAAAAAACCGAAAGCCGATACTATTTCGTCGGCCGATTTCAAAAAACTGAACCTGTGGAACAAGGTGGCAGCAGGGCTTTTTGCGGTGCAAGCCATTGTACTGGTGGTGGTTGCCAAGGCGGTCACGGTGCCAGTGATGATCAACTACCTGGCTGTTGACAAACTGGCCACCGATGCGGCTCATCATGAAGTTTTGGCGCCGGCGTACCGTCAACTATTTGATGTACGGATGGCCTGGCTACTCGCAGCGGCCTTACTGATTTTTGCACTTGGGTATATCGTTATGGCGACCATAGCTCGCAAACGTTATGAGTTGGACGTTGCAGGCGGCCTTAATCGTTGGCGTTGGGCGACGATCGGTATAGGCGGCGGCACTGTATTGCTGGCTGTTGCTGTATTGAGCGGCGTACAGCACCTGGGTCTGCTGCTTGCTATTTTCTTATGTAGTTGTCTGTCGGGCGTTCTGATCTTGCTCACCGAACGGCTCGTCATACGCGAAGGAGAGAAGCCGCACATGGGACACGTACTGTGCGCTACTTCAGTCATCTCGGCGTTGTTTCCGTGGGTGATACTGCTTGGCGGCGCGGCTGCGGCGTGGATGTTTGGCGGCAAGTTGCCGATGTATATGTACGGTGTCTACGCGACGTTGTTGGTGCTCACCGTAGCGATTATGGGCATAACGCACGTTCGTATTACCGGTAAAGATGGCAAGCTCAAAAGTAGCTTGTATGCCGAACGCTCTTATATGATTTTGGGCGTGATAGGTGTGAGCGCTGTGGTTTGGCAGATCTATCTTGGGGCGCTGCGCTAGGAGCAATGGCGACCGTCGTTTTTGACTTTGATGGGACGCTGGCCGATAGTTTTCCGCTGATTCTTGAGGCGGTGCACGAACGCCGGGGCGGCCGCCGCCTCTCAGCACAGGGCATTGCCGATCTAAGGCGCGTGCCGCTGTTCCAGGCTTTACGTACGCTGGGCCTGCAGGCCTGGCGAATTCCGCTCGTGTTACTTTCGGTGCGGCGAGCGATGTACACCCATATGCACGAGGTGCCAATATGCACGGGTATGCCGGCGGCCATCAAAGCGCTGCAGGCAGCGGGCCACCATTTGTTTATCTTGAGCTCTAATCGGCCGGCAAATATTCAAGCTTTTTTGCACTACCACCGGCTGGAGGACTACTTCGAGGGCATCTACCACTGCGGTGTTTTCCGCAAAGGAGCGGGCATTAAGAAGCTGCTGCGAGTCAAACATTTGTCGGCCAAGCATTGCTGGTATGTTGCCAATGAGGCTGCAGATATTGAAGACGTCCAAGCGGCAGGCGTCAATGGCGTAGCGGTGACTTGGAGCGGCCAAGACGATACTTTGTTGGCACAGGCCTTGCCGGCGCGCATTATTACCTCGCCGCAGCAGCTAGAGCAAGTCCTCGCAGAGGAAACAGCCTGATGGAGACAGTGATCATAGAAAAATTGGTACATGGCGGGCAAGGTTTGGCCACGCTGGCAGACGGGCGCAAAGTATTTGTATGGGGCGTACTGCCTGGCGAAAAAGTCGAAGTAAGCATCCTGAAGAGCAAAAAATCATATGCCGAGGCTCGCGTAGAGCAGATCATTGAAGCCTCGCCGGCGCGCGTCGAAGCGCGCGAAGCTAACTATCTGGCCACCAGCCCCTGGCAAATCGTTGATTTCGACGCCGAAAACGACTATAAGCACCAGATCGTTGAGGAATTGTTTACGCAAGCCCATGTTCCACTGCCGAAGTTTGTCATGACAGCTGTTGGCGACAGCTGGAACTACCGTAATAAAATGGAATACAGTTTTTGGGGAGACGAAGACGGTCTGCATGTAGCATTGTATAATCGTGGCTCGCACCAGAAAGCCATTGTGCAGGGTAGCGCATTGGCCTTGCCGGCTATCGATACGGCCGCCAATGCTATTCTGGGAAAACTGCAAGCCGCCGACATTCGCGCCGGCCAATTGAAGACAATAATTGTTCGCTGTAACCAAAAGGGAAATGCAGTTGTCTCTCTGTTTGTGAAGGCTGAATCATTCCCGAGCGTTTCATTGCCGCAAGGGGTGCAGGGTTTGCGCGTATACTTTTCGAATCCCAAGAGTCCGGCCTCAGTGGCAACCAAATTGCTCCAGCAGGGTGGTGACATGTTGCTGCACGACACGCTGCTCGGGAAGCCGTTCCAGTACGATGCCGATTCGTTTTTTCAGGTTAACATCCCGGTTTTCGAGGCGGCTTTGCAGCGTATCAAAGACCATGTAGCCGACGAAAGTGTCGTTGATATGTATGCCGGTGTCGGCAGTATTGGGCTCAGCGTGGCCAAGAAAGCGGTTGATCTGATTGAACTTGACACAGCGACCGCAGCCATGGCTCGTATTAATGCTGCAGCCAGCGGCCTGCAGGCCGCGGTCATCGAGACGAGCAGCGAGCAGGCGCTGGAGTACATCGCTGGCGACCGTCCGGTCATTTTTGATCCGCCGCGCGCTGGCCTACACGATAAAGTGGTCGACCGCGCACTGTCGATCTTGCC
>Ga0105249_10000951_pt1 | contig 25613 bp, 44 predicted proteins | sample KBSS44metaG_FD_81522 | JGI IMG/M metagenome (GOLD analysis project Ga0105249, IMG submission 81522) | Switchgrass rhizosphere microbial communities from Kellogg Biological Station, Michigan, USA - KBS S4-4 metaG | ecosystem: Host-associated > Plants > Roots > Rhizosphere > Soil | place...
AGACTCTCCACCCTTCGCCATTATGTACAATATGCTCAGGGGTGCGCAGACATCACAGGATGCCATCAATAATGCAGAAATGATGGGCTTTAAATCAAAGCCATCACCTGATGGCAAGACTTTCTTGATTGAGCGTGGCAAAGAAAAATACCGATACGACCCTGAAAGCATGTTTACCGGGTTTGTTGGCTCGATCAGGCCGACTGCTCAAACAGCGGGAAGCATGATTGGCGGCGCTTTGGGCATTGCGGGTGGGCCTGGCGGGGTTGTGGCGGGTGGATCTGCTGGGGGCGCCGCAGGGGGGCAGGCAACGGATCTTATTGCTGGCCTTGCTGAGCCACGTGGCACAACTTTCGCGCAAGAGGCTGCGCAGGGCGGTAAGGATGTTATACAGAACACGGAGGCGGCATTGCTTGGAGACATTACTGGCCGCGGCATTAATGCAGCCGCTGGAGGTATATCGCAGGCTCTTGAAAAGCGGGTTGCTGATAAAGCCATTCGGGCCACCGAAGCGCCAGCAGAAATGCCCACCGAAAAAACCTATCAACAATTAGTTGATGCCTTAAAAACCGGAAAGACTAAGCGAATTGCCCCCAAAATTCAGCCCAATCTTGAAATAAAGCGCATGGCCGAATCGGAGGGAATTGATTTAAACCCCTCGCACTATTCAACGAATCAAGTTTATGTTGAGGTTGAGCAGGCTCTGAAGTCGCGCTCCGGCTCACTGCTGAATACTCGCGAGCAACAAGCCATCTTAAAAATGGGCGAAGCGGCAGACGATATCAAAAGCAATCTGGGGTCCATGGGCGATAAATCGCAACTCAACTCAGACTATACGGCAAAGGTTTTCGATGCCATTGATGGCATAAAAAAGCAAGAAGGACCTCTTTATCAGAAAGTGGCTGACGCCATCCCCGCTCAGACAAAGGTCAATCCCCGCAATACGCTTGCCTTTCTGCAGCAGCGTATCGATGAATTGGGCGGCAAAGAATTTTTGACGCCTGAAGAGCGAAAGGTTTTTGCCCGCTTTGAATCCGGCAAAGTCAATCATGCATTGCTTGACGAAACTCGCCGCCAGATTGGTGAGGGATATAACAAACAAGGCCCCTTTAAGGATGCCTCCGATCGATTGCTCGATGGTCTTTATGGCTCGATGACCAAAGACCAAGAAGGCGTTGCCAAGGTTTTTGGCTTGGATGATGAATATCAGATTGCCAAAAAATTGACGCAACAAAGAAAGTTTATAGAACAAAGTGTCCAGGACATTTATGGCGCCAAGGCGGTCGAGGGGGCGAAATCAGGTTTCGATCTTCAGCTATCTGCCAGACTGGATGGGGCTGTTTCAAAGCTCACCAAGGGCAATATAGCGGACTTCCGCCGAACTATTCAGCTGGTCCCTCAGGATATGCGCCAAGAGGCTGTGGGCACCTCATTAGATGCTTTATTTACCAGTGGCGCCCGCAATAAAAATAATTCGATAGGGCAGGGCTTTATCTCCGCCTATGAGCAGTTGAACAAAAATCAGCAGGCCAAGGCGGAGCTTTTTCAGTATATCCCCAAGGCAGAACAGGAGCGTATCGACAACCTTTATCAGGTAGCTAAAGGGATTTATGGGGCCAAACGTTGGGAAAATACCTCGGGGACAGCAAGGGCCATGCTGGCGGCCATGGATAAGGATCTTGGCCCCTTAGAGAAGCTCTACGGCCTGGCCAAGCAAGTTGGGGCTACCGAGGCGGCTACATCAAGCCTGGGGGCGCCCGGTGTCGGTACGGCGGTTACATTGGCCTCAACGGCCATGGCGGCAAAGAAGGGGGCAGCAACCAAGGCAGCAGATGAATTTATTGCTTCGCCGGCCTTCGAAATGGCTTTGAATCAGTATGCCAGGGAGAATAATGCCAGGGCTTATCAACTGCTCTCAAAGAGCAAGCCCTATCAGAAATGGCTGGAAGCACAGCCGGAGCCTATCGCTTCCAGGGTGGGATCGATGGGCTTTTTTGCTTGGCTCTTTGGTCAGCCCAACCCGCAACCGCAGCCAGCAGAACAATCTTCAGCGCCAGTGCAATCCATGGAGCAACAATAACCCAACTCATACAATTTCCCAGAAGTCTCTCGCTGTGAAGCGATATGGAGTACCTAATGGCTTATTATCCGGCCAGTTCGTTCGTTCCGCAATTTTTTACTGATCCAGGGGTTCCCCTCGCGGGCGGTACGATCTCTGCGTATATATCCGGCAGCTCAACGCCAACACCGATGTATATTGATAATGCCGGTACCTCTGGCGGCGTATCTATTACCCTAAATGCCCGCGGTGAGCCTCAGGTTTCCGGCAATACGGTCATTATCTGGCTGGATTCCGCCTTAAGTTATAAGTTCGTTTTGGCTGATGCATCGGCTATTAGCAAATGGACCATTAACGGCATCACCAATATCAATTATTTGATTTCAGATACCACGAATGTGGCCAATGGTGATGCATTGGTTGGGGTAAAGCGCACCCTAACGGGCGCTATCGCCACCACTTTGCATAACTGGCTAGAGAAACAGTTCGCCAACGTTCAAGCAGATTTCGGCGCAACAGGTAATGGCACAACCGATGATACGGCCGCCATTCAAGCCGCCTTAACCGCTTCTCAATATGTCTTTTTCCCGCCAGGCACTTATAAAGTCACGGCTACATTAACAGCACGATCTGACTCTTATTTGCTGGGCCTGCATCCCGAATTATGCCAACTCAAAAGAACAACCGTTTATGGCGATACGATCACAGTCGGTAGCCCCGGGACTCACGCTGGCTCAATGACCGTTGAAGGCCTTTGGTTTAATCATACCTATACGTTTAACAATGGGTCTACCTATGTAGCCGGTACATCGACCAGCATTACGAATAAAGACCCTACCTCAGTGCATCTCGCCATTAATTATGGTCAGAATGTCCGCATCAGGGATTGCTGGTTTTACGGCATTGGGTACGGGATTGAGTTTTTAGATTCGACAGTGATGTGGATCGAAAGGTGTTTATTTAACGGGATGTGGGATGCGAATGTTTCTGGGCTCCAGGATACGACCGCGGGGATCTGGCTGCATACCTCCTCATCGGCTACACGCTGCGGCATTCTGAATATTACCGGCTGTCATATTGCAGGTTATGGCGCGGCCGCGGCAACGAATGTCACTACTCCGGAGGGCGGCGGTACCGGTAGTGTCATTGTTAGCAAGACATTAAATGCTGGCATGAAATACGGGGTTTATATTCAGTCCTGCGAACGCTTCAGTATCAACGACAATTATATTGGTGGTCAGAGTTCGCACTGTATTTATCTTTCTGCCGCGGCCGTAATTGGCCATGGCGCCATACACGACAACATGATTGATGGCGCTGCGGATTATTCTATTGTTCTGGAGTCGCAGGACAATTCGTATTTCCCCAATTTTATCAATATCCACCATAATACAGCCGTTGGATATGGCATAGAAAAAGGATTTCTCTGGGTTAAGGATACCAGCCATACCTATTCGGCGAATTTCATCGATGTTTCGGATAACGTGGGGCAATATTATTATCGCGCGCCCATGCGTTTTGAGAAGGCCAAAGGGATTAAGCTCGCTAACAACCAGTTTTCTGGGTACAACTCGGACCACGCATTAACGACCGCCAATGATCCTTATACGATGGCTGGTGCAGTGTTTGACGCTAGCTGCGTATTTGTTGATTGCTCTGGCGATAAATGGGGCGGCGCAATCAATGATCCCTCCGGCACAAATTATTGCAAATGGGGACTCTATTTCTACTCGACCACAAACAATAGTGCCAGCAGTCAAATTTCTGTGGGATTTGGATTAACGGGTGGCACGATCGTTGGCGGGATGGCGCAATTTTACCCCGTGCTGTCTGATAGCACCGCCATTGCGCCCACCTATACAAACAGCTGGGTAGATGCAGGCGCGCCTTATCTAATCGCAGGCTATTACCTGGATGGATTCGGTGTTGTCCATCTGCAAGGCTCGATCAAGAGCGGAACCATCAATACAGCCGCTTTCACGCTTCCCACTGGTTATCGGCCGACCTCAACATTGACCTTTGCGGTCGTTTCCAACAACACAATCGGTGGCGTGACAGTGAGTTCCGCCGGTGTTGTTACGCCCACGTTTGGGAATAACGCTTATGTGGCACTGGACGGGATTTCATTCAGACCGAATTAATGGGTGATGCGATGGAATTGTTTTTAAAACGTCAACCCAGCAAAGAAGGAGCTACGCTTGGCGAGCTATTTATTGATGGAAAATTAGGCTACGTTTTTCCATGTTATATATTTGCATATCCTATAAATGCATAATTCCTTAACATTGTATTTTTTGGCAATCCAAGCATAGGATGCCCCTGTTTTGTGGAGCGATCTAATCTCAACAATTTGTTTTTCGGTTATTTTCGATTTTGGATTTTTCTCTCCAGCGCTGCATCTAAGCCCCGTTAAAACGGCATGAGATATATTTTCTTGAATAGACATAATTTCAATATTTGAAATTCTATTGTCAGTTTTTATTCCGTTAATATGATTGATGGTTTCGCCTAAAATATCAGGCTGTAAAAATGCCATTGCAATTAATCTATGAGTAAAAAATAGCTTTGCCTTTCCATCTTTTGAAAGATGCGATAAATAATATCCATTGACGCTTTTTGCTTTCGCAAGAATTCGCTCTCTCACAAAAGAGAGGCATTTACGCTTTCCAAGTTTCGATCTATTAAGAGATTTTATTTCACCATTAGAGGATGCTTGGTATAAGCCAATATATCCAGGTATGTCTTTCCAAATAATATTTTCCATCCATTAATTATACGGGTATAGCAGAGAAATGGAAATTGTCGGAGTTAAATATTTTCAACTTGAGGAGCTTGTTGATAAACCCTATATCGATAAGTTTGGAAAAAATTCACAATGGTTTTTAGATAAAGCATTGGTACTTTGCCTTGATCGCATAAGAGAGGCGATTGGCCCATTAATTATTAATAATTGGAAAACAGGCGGTCTTTATCATGAGTCAGGGCTGCGTATGCCAACCGCAGAAACCGGCGCACAATTTAGCCAGCATAAATATGGAAATGCGTTTGACCTTAAACCTCAAAAAATCAGTGTTCATGAACTCTTTTATCATATCTACCACCAGCAATTTCTTTATCCGCAAATCACCGCTATTGAGAACCCTGAAAAAACTATGACGTGGCTACATGTTGATTCTAGATGGCATGAAGGCGACGGCATGATTATCGTGGAGCCTTAAATGCCGCTTGATCCCATAACCGCAGCACTCGATATCGGCGGGAAATTGATTGATCGCTTATGGCCTGACAAAGCACAAGCCGATGCAGCAAAATTGGAATTGCTCAAGCTTCAGCAGTCCGGCGAGCTGGCCGAGATGACCGGGCAGCTAGAGATCAACAAGGTCGAGGCTGCCAGTGCTAGCGTATTTGTGGCCGGCTGGAGACCCTTCATAGGCTGGACTTGCGGAATGGCACTTGTCTACACATTCCTGCTCTATCCATTGCTCCAATGGGTGGCTGCGCTGCTACAACCCAATATGCCGATCCCGGTCCTGGTCAACATGGATATGCTCTGGGAGCTTATGTTCGGCATGCTGGGATTTGGTGGATTGAGAACGTTTGAGAAGCTGAAGGGCGTGACAAAATAATATGCATAGAAAACCGCAAAATCTATGCATGTTTTTGGGAAATATATAGCAAAGTTACTGTGGTTTATCAAAAATCAGTAACTTTGCTATATTCAGCGACTGATTGCAGCGACAAGATGGCCCACCGTAAAAAAGCATGTACCCGTTTCCCCGGCCAAAACATGGCTTGCCTGTAGCGTTCACGGCTTCCGGCTTTATCGCCATGCTGCTTGAGGGCATAAGCCAGGGAGCAAAGTTTGAATGAGACCGCTTCGGCGAATCGTGTTTTGTTTTGCAATAGAGCGGTTTTATGATGGGATTTCAGGACTTCAACGCCACCGTTCATTTGCCGAACGATGTAGGCATAAGGATTATCGTTCCCAGAATGTAAACCCATTATCGCCATAGGTCTATCGAGATAGCTAAGACCAAATCGATCGCATAACCGTAAAGCCAAGTCGAAATCCTCGCAATACCTGATTCCTCTATTCCAACCGCCCACCTTCATCAATGCAGAACGCTTGACCAGGAAGGTCGGTGGAAACGCTGGGAAGCCACGCAGAAGCAATTCTACCGCACTGGTCGGACCGAGCTTGTACCAACCGGGGATAGGCTGCTCCGCGAGCGATTCGAGGTATTCCATGGCCCATGGGAAATTAATCCTATTACCTGGTAAGGTCTCATCAGGGCGGTCCTCATGGATTCGGCGCAGGTCAGCGATCAGAAAATCGACAGGCTCTACAGCAAGGATATTCTGTAGCTGTTCGAGCTTATCGGCAGGCCACCAATCATCAGCGTCGAGGTAAGCGATATATTCGGCGGTTGAAGCCTCGGAGCCTGTTTGGCGGGCTGCCGCGGCCCCTCCATTCGATTGCCTGAGAAATCGTATTGGCAGATCGACTGACAACTCGGCAACCACGGTCGCCGTCTCATCGGTCGAGCCATCGTCAACGATGATAATTTCAGCGGGCTGGACTGTCTGAGCTTTGACGCTCGCAAGCGCTCTACCTATTGTCCGGGCAGCATTGTACGCAGGAATAACAACGGCAATATTAAACACGGGCGTTCCCTCGATTTTTTGTTATACACCCCAGTACAGCATGCCAAGCTTTACGATGATCGCTATTGCAATAGCCGCGGCCAATGTTTCGAGCAGAAGGCGTGTGGCCGACACAGCATAATCCGTTTAGGGTTGTTGGGGATGAGCTTAGCAGAAAGTAAATGGGTGAATAGGTACAGAAACGATCAGTCAACATTGCAGTGCTCCAACGATCCGCCATGGTTTGGAGCGAGATTGACATCTATTTGAAATTAAACGCTAATTAATTGTGTAAATCCAGTCCATCATCGGCGCACAACAAAACCTATTAAGCTCGAATTTATCAGTGTTTTCAATCAATTAAAATTGTCCATTCGCCGCTTCGAAGCGGTTTATTCCTGTCTTTTCTTGCTTGTTTTTCACCATTTTTGCTAGTGTGGTGCTCCAGCAGTCCGCCAAACCCGATTCTTGGAGCACCCTATGGGCACAATAACAAAACGTAAACGCGCTGATGGATCGATAGCTTATCGCTATGAAATACGGATAAAACATAAGGGGGAGATAATATATCAGGAATCAGAAACTTTTGATCAACGGCAAATGGCGAAAGAATGGGGCGCGAAACGAGAAGAAAAGTTGAAGGCACCAGGCGGCATTCAAACGGCGAGATCAACCCATAACATTGAGCATATAATTAATTGGTATGTGGAAGTCTATGGTAATGGTTTTGGCCGCACCAAGCTGTCCCATCTCAAATTCCTAAAAAAATGCCCGCTTGCCAAGCTTTCCGCCCTGCGCCTTACCGCACAACAGCTCATTGATCATGTACGAGAGAGGCGCAAAGACGGCACTGGCCCATCAACAGTGAATAATGATTTAGTATGGCTTAAAAGCGCGTTTAAAGCGGCTAGGCCGGCTTTAGATCTGGATCTTAAGCTTGAGGTTATTGCCGATGCGGCGGCGTTCTGTCGCGAGCAGAAGCTGATAGGAAAGTCTAGATGGCGAGATCGTAGGCCAACTGAACAAGAATTAGCTCTTCTCCGGAAGCATTTCTCAAGCAGGGATGGCCGGGCTCGCATACCAATGTTAGATATTATGGAATTTGCGCGTGAATCATCAAGGCGAGAAGAGGAAATCACTTTATTGCGCTGGTCGGATAACAATGAAAAGGATTTTACCGGCATTGTACGCGATGCAAAGCATCCAACGGCCAAGGAGGGCAACCACAAGACCTTTAAATATACCTTAGAAGCCTGGGAGATTATGCAGCGTCAGCCCAAAATCTCTGAGTATATTTTCCCCTATAAATCTAAGTCTATTGGTGCAGCCTTTACGCGAGCCTGCAAGTTACTTGGGATTATAGATTTGGTATTTCATGACATGCGCCATGAGGCTACTAGCGGGCTTTTTGAACGCGGTTATTCAATACAGGAGGTTCAACAATTTACGTTACATGAGAGCTGGGCAACCCTCCAGCGATATACACATTTGCGGCCAAAGAATGTAAAACACCGTTAAGCGGCATTGTCTTGTGCAGCAGCTTGCATTCTGGCCCAATCCTTGCGCGCCAGAGCATTGATCTTGTCTAGGTATTCAGCTAAATCGATCACATGCACAAGATAAGGCGCTTTTTGTGAAGCTGGGTCATGTGAAACTGGGAAGGGTAGCTGCTGTAGCTTTGCCTTCCTTTTCGCCGTCCGCACATCCATCTTGAGATATTTTTCGCACATATCTTCAAGATTGATCTGGCTGGTATCAAATTCGGCCATCAATAAGAAAACTGTTTTCATCTCATCAACCCTGCATAGCCTTGCCGATTTCTGCTGCTGCACGAACTATTGCTCTACGGGCGGCAGCATTATTATCGTTTCCATATGGTTCGCTTGCTCTTATGCCGCAATATTCCCAAGCATCTATTGTTTCTTCAAATTGAATCCATAAATTTAATTTAATAAATAATCGAAACGCATCGCCATCATTGATGAGTGGATTCCACTTGGGGCCATTATTCCCCATATAGAGACTTTCTTTGCCGCCACCCATTTTAACAGCCCAAGCATCCGAATGGATTGGATAGGCAGCCGCCTTAGCCGCCATCTCCAACAATTCTCTATCGCTCATACTCTCTCCAGCTCATCGCGCGTCAGGAACATTATTCCGCACCGCCCTGCTGCTCAATAACCGCATGAAGTTTCCGCAATTCCTGCTGCAAATACGCTTCAGGCGCTGTTTTTGCTTCGAACCACAATCCTTCATCTTCAGCCTGTTCTTGCACGAGCGCTATAATTGGGCATGTAGGTGTACCGCCCTGCCGCTCGGGTGAGGCTTCGAGCATTTCAGCACGATATTTATCAGCCCGATTAATTGCTGACCGGATTACATTGGCAACTGCGAATTGATCCAGCCCATGAAATAGCACGTCGATCTCTTCGCCCGCCCAATCTCGAATCACGTCATCGTGAATTTCTGGCACAGCCGGCGCTGCGGGGATGGGGTGGGTGTAGAGTGCTTGTGATTCTTTTGGCTTCTGCCCATTCCATTCGATGTGTGAATTGCGCCAGACTGGATTTCCTGAAATTGGATCAGTGAAACGATATCGGTAAGCAGCCGGCTCACTCTGCCCCGCAGCACGCCGAGGACATGGAATGCATCGTGTTTCATCGGTAGGATAATCTGCGGGCGGACAATCTCCGCATAGCACAGCAGCGGGCTGGCCGGGCTCTGGCTTGCGTCGATTAATCGAAAGAATGCACCATCCTGCAATCAACCCATAGATCGGTCCGGATAGCTTATAAGTGATTTCCGCCTGCACTTCTAAGCCAGTGTATTGTAGAGGCGCTCCGGTTTTCATATCAGTACCGCTGAACTTTGTCTCACGCAACAGCACTCTATCGCCGACACTAAAATCTCTATCATCGAGCCGAATTTCGAAGCTTTTTTCTCCACGCCATACGGCCTGAAAAACTTCGGGGTCAGTTTTTAATTCGTGCTCGCATTTTAATTCACCCATGGTTCGACTCCGGCAGCGGGGCGGTTAATGGATTTGCTATGGCAGCCAACATCCCATAAGCAAGCATCAATCCATTAGATTCTTTCTCGCTCAACCCTGCTCGCTTTTCCATTGATTTCAGTTGCTCTAAGAATTCTTGTGCGCATTTAGCTTTTGCATCCCTCTCAGCCTCAGCCAGCCGCTGCTCCAAATCAACTATTTTTGCTTCTTGTTTGATTGAAAATTCCATTTCTCCGCTTTCGGCATTAGCAAGTCGCTTTCCAAACTCGGCGCAAACCGTCTCCAACTTATCTTCATCCATCGAATAGGATCGACTCCATTTTCCAATTACCGCAACGGCTTTAATCCGCTCAAACAATCCCCGCTCAGCTTGGCTCATTTTGTTTCCTCAATCGATAAATAGCTTTTTGCATGCCGGGCAGCCATAAACTTTCATAGTTTCATTATGATAAAAAGTGGAGCGCTCTACCTTTATCGGCAGCTCATAAAAATCACCGTTCTTGCCTTCAATAGTTTCCTGTCGTTCGGGAGACCAGCCTGTTTCATAATTACAATGCGTACAGATCATGACTTCACCTCCGGTGCGCTGGCGATGGCTTTCTCTGCCCTGTGATACGCACATATGAAATTCCCATAAACCATCGGGCCATTTGGCATACAATCGCCGCACCCATGATCAAGATAGCCTTGTGGTTTATGCTCAAGAAGCCAGATTGCGCGCACAGGAATGGTTATAAAACCCTGATCATCGGTCTGCCCCTCCAGCGCATCGATGTGGTCGAGGAGGACTATAACTGTAGATGAATCCCAGCTGCGATAACCAGTTGGCCTAGCCATATAATCTTGGCAATTCTTACGCAACTTCTCGCGCTCGGCCTTGTTCATTTTGCCCTCTCATAATTAATAGTTACTATCTGCCTGAGCTTCAATTTCTTCAGAGTGCGCTCTGACGGCCGATCTTTTTCACCCGTCGATAATCGAAGCAAATAACCTGGATCGATACTGAGCACGCGCCCCACGGCTCTCAGCGAACCATGTTGCGTAATCAATTCATCGATCCGCTGCTTTAGGGTCATCATTCCTCTCACTCAGGGCGCAAGGGTTGGTTATTTCACGCTGATCATCGGTAGCGGGCTTCCGCCCATGACTTGCGGATACTTGCCATCCCATTTCTCAATGCGGCGCAATTCGATCAAGCCAGGACTATTAGAGAGTGCTTCAGCTTGAATTTTGATTGCCTGCGCCTCGGCAGTCGCCATTGCCAGTTTTGCCTTTGCTTCACCCTCGGCCTTCGTTACGTCGATTTCTGCCTGAGCGCGGGCTGTAGCGACTTGGTTTTCTCGCTGTTGTGCTTGCTGTGTTGCAGTAATTTTTGCATTGATTGAAGAGGTGACGGTTTGTGGTAAACGCAGATCACCTATCCAATAAACTTTTTCCACTTGTATACCTATATCCTTCACTTCCGCGCGCACCATTGTCTCCACCGCGGAAATCAGATCAGCCTTACCAACGCCATATACATCCTCGATCTTGCGGGTACTGGCTGTCTTTACAAGTGCATCACGAACCATATTACGTAAATAGATATCTGTGATCTCATCGACGCCCTTGCGGTATTTCTGAAACACGAGGGCTGCCTTACCGGGTTCAATGGCATAGGTAATACCGATATCAGCATTGACCGACAGGCCTTCGCTCGTACCAAATGTCAGAGATTCATTTCCGCGTTGACTTGTTTCAGCCCAGACATAGTTTTGGCTGAAAGTTGGGAACAGATATAAATCTTCGTTCCAGCCAATCCAGTAACGCCCCGGTGATAGCTGTTCGGTATCCACACCCTTTGCGCCACCGAGTAGATAAACCTTGATACCGACATTTCCAGCTGGCACTTTGCTGCATGCCGAAACGAAAATAAGGGCCGCAACAATCATTGTAATTCTACTTAGAAGTTTCATTGGTGGTCTCCGGTTTTTTAAAGAATTGTTTTGTCAGTTTGATAATTTTTATGATGCCCAGAAAATTAACTATTGGTGCAACTACCAGAATAAAAAAACCAGCAATTACAGCCTCATAACTGCTGGCAGAAAACAGCATTGGCAATACAGAGCCAACCAAGAGCATATCTACCGCAACGAGCAAAATTATGTATAAGTACAGCTTCATCATTATCTCCAAGGCCCATACCGGCGCCGCTAGACCCGGGAAGGGTTAGTAAGCAATGCTCACATGCGGTATTTCTTTCTTCGCAATCAGCGTTACAACCTGCTTGGCGCATTCTTCAGTAACGCCGCCTTTGATGAAGGCTTGCAGTGCTTCGTTGTTGATTTTGGCAGCATGTTTCTTGTTGGCTTCGCGGCGAGCCAGTTCGGCGGATTCGCGCTGCTTGGCGGCCTCCTGTTCGCGCTTGATTCGGGCTTCGGTTTCCTTGATAGCATTCTCTGCATCGATTTTGGCCTGTGCCTCACGGCGCTCAGCGTCTTCTTTTTCTTGCTGCGCTTTACGAGTCGAATTGTCGGCGTCAATCAGCTTCTGCTGCTCTGCTGCGCGCTCCATGGCTATGCGATTGGCTTCGGCAACCCTATCTGCTTCGGCTTTCGCCTCGGCCTCCTGCTGGGCCTTCAGAGCGGCTTCCTGGCGAATCTTTTCCTCGTGCTCTGCTTGGGCCTTGGCTTCGGCTTCAACACGTTCCCTGGCTTCGCGTTCCTCCTTCTGGCGGCGGAGTTCGGCAAGTTCTAACTGCTCGGCATCGTATTTGGCTCTGGTCTCAATGGCTTCCTTAATATCGGTAATCGCGGCCGCATGCGCCTTAAGAGCCTCGGCACGAAACTCTTCCCAAAACTGTTCAGTCATTGGCTGCGTTTCGACTTCAGCAAGCCGATCCCGCATGACATCGAGGGGAAGAGAGCCCCAATTATTTTTGGTATACATGCCAACCTGAAGCAATTCAGCAAGATCAACCTTGTGCTTTTCGACTCGCGCCTCTTCGGCAATCTCCCAGTCGGTCAGCGGCTTCCGGCATTCGTCCTGCCAAGTCTGCAAAGTATCCTTGGCATAGTTCCGCGCCCTGTCGATCAGGTCGGGGATTTTCTTCTGGTCGTCCTTCAGGTCTTTGCCGATTTTATCGACGGCGACTTTCACCTGGGCCACTTTATGGGCGAGCGAAGCAATAGCCTCTCTTCCCTTTTTCGTGGAAACATCCGGCTTATGCTTGTCGATTTCGACCTTGACCAGCTTCAGATAAGGCTCCAGCGCGTTCTCGGTTGTGAACACGGCCAACGCCTTTTCCGGCTCGATTACAATCAGCTCCTTGAGTTCGCTCATGCTGCTTTCTCCTTCAGGGCAATAACCAGTTGATCGACCTCCTGCAAAAATGCCTGCACTTCACGCTCAAGCTCTACAATCTTCAATGAGTCGCGCTGGACTCGCTTGCAGAAGAACGAGAGGTTTTCTGGCATACGGGGATCATAGGAAACAAAATCGCACCAATTCCGCCCCGTGCAGGCCATTTGCCACTGCATTTGCAGTTCATACTTCGTCGGCACGCTTTCGCCGAGAAGCGTTTCAATATGTGTGGCGGTATTCGGACATTTGATTTCCAGCAATCCATCATCACCCACATATCCATCGGGAGACGCGCCACTCATAGCGATTCTGGGGTGTTCGACAAAGGCAACCTGAACAACATCGCAATCCTTATCAAACTCATAGGCTGCGCGCGCCAAGGGCTCCTTCTCGATACCCCACTGCATGGCGCCGCTCGAATAGCTTTCTGCTGGCATACCGGTTAATCGCTCGGCCACTAGCTGGGCACAATAGTTTGCTCTGGATGCACCCCAACCGCTTTTTGTCTTGGCCATCAGGTCGGCTATTCGGCTTGCTGTAACCTTGCCCACGCGCATAGCTAACCATTCGGGGGAGCCTTGAATAATCTCGGTCATTTGGATGCTCTCTTTTTCTCAAGGGCCGAAACAGCGCGGTCATAATCTTTGGCTTTGATCAGACCAATTTCCGCGGCGCCAATGTATTTGAGGAATTTGGGAATATCGGCTTTAACTTCGTCGGCCAATGCCTGAATGTTCATTGCCTGGTCATCGGTAATCAGGCCGGCGCCCTCGGACTTTATGCCATCATCATCCTGGCCTTTTACTGCAACACCGGTTGCGGCTAGCAAGGTATACCGCTGCAAATATGTTACGGTTGAACCGATGGCCTGAATGCTGTTCTTCCCGCCGGATTGATCGGCAAGCGATTGCATGGGTACGCGCTCGCTGTGGCCGAGAACATGTGTGAGCACGCAAGTAACGCAGATGATCCCACCTGCTTGCTGTTCAACATCCCAACGATGACTAAGTCCGTGTACCGCCAAAGCCTTGCCAATTTCCGAAGAAACATGATCAAGTGTTGCATGATCATATTCGGTGATACCCCGCTGGGTATCGAACCGGACATGCTTGTTTTTGGTAAGCTCCGGTGGATTTGCTTTGAATGCGCTCAGGGCCACTACAAACGCCTTGCGCGCTTCGTTCTTTTCCCATCTTTCCTGCAATTCCATCAGCTTTTCTAGCTTCGCCAGATCAGCGTTTTGCTCGACAGCCAGCTGCAACATATAGGCAGGCGTACCAGCTAATGGATTTGGCTCTTGATGGATCACAAGCCGACTCGGTTGTTGTTCAACTGCTGCTAATTCTTTCATTTCTTCATTCTCCGCTTAGCCAACTCCACAACCCCACGCCGAGCCTCAGCCCGCTTATTCGCTTCGCAGATACAGATAACATTCCCTACGCGAAGTTCGGATATCCAGTGGTTGTTTGTGTCTTTGTAGGTTTTCATGCTGCATTCCCCGACTCATCCCGAATCAACTTCCTCATATCGTCCATAATCGTTCGGATGAATTTGCGCTTTCCGCTTTGTGTGAATTCGTCGTCGCTGTCTTGAGGCAACATACAGTTGGAATCAATAACCGGCTGACCGCTGAAGTTCAGAACAAGTACCCGAACACCACCCGGTATAGAATGAAGTCCTGCGCTATACGGAGTACGTTTCATGACCTCAATGGCCAAATCCCACAACTCTTGCCTGTCATCCTTTGGCTTCATAATTCGCTCCATGAAATCTTTGTCTGAGAGTTGGGTGATGTTCATGATTTACCTTCAGCCTTTGCTATGGCCGCCTCAGCAGCTTCCTGCGCTCGATCCCAGCCGACCCCATATAAGTCACCATGCGAGTGTCGAATGTATTTCCAGCCGCTTAACATATCTTTGAGGGCGGCCAAGAGTTCTGGCGCAGCCATATTTTCAGGAGTTGCGCGGATATATTTCACGTCGTACTCATTGATTTTGTCCGAGCACCACGTGGTATCCTCCCAGTTATACGGAAGGTCATCCTCTTCGCATTGCAGATAAATAACTTCTGGCGCATTCATTCCCAATCCCCAGCGATATCCTGCGCAATATCTTCTAAGACTTCATAGGGAAGGTCAGCAGTGATTACCAGACCTTTCCAGCTGACAGAGGTGACTTCAATTGATCCTGAACCCACATCAGGTTCTCTGTTATGCCGCTCGAAAAGCACGTTGCATTCCTGCTCACCCAATACACCGAGGTCCAACTTGATTCGATGCGGCAACTTAAAGTTTTTTCCGTAAGCCAAGTCGGGGAGGACGGATTTTATGTTCATGACTCTTCTCCAAACTTGATCTTGACGCCGGCTTTCTTTAAGCAAACCATCGGTGTTGTATAACCTTCGATTGCATCAGCAAACAAACGCACGTCGAGGTGCATAATTGTCGATTCCTGCTTAACAGCATAAGCAAGCCACATATCCAGCGCCTGCCCTGCTGTGAGTTCTTTGCCTGTGGGGTCGAGGAATTTAGGCATGGCTATTTATCTCCAAACTCCATATCTCGATCAAAGAAAACGTCTTCCTCTTCCTCGATGGCGCATTGCAAATGCATTTCTTCGTTATCAACCATGGCAGTCAATTCATCTAATAAGATAGGCTTATCGCACCACGGACATTTCGGATATTTCATCTTCCCACCCCATCCGCTAATTAGTTGCCTTGGGCTTTAAAACGGAATCCTTTTATGCGGATTGCCTTCGCAAAATTCATTAGGGCATCTGCCGATAGGAAATCTATGCATACACACTCGGGCCGGCATTGGCGGATGCCGATACTGGTAATCCCACAGCGGGCTATCCGGGTCCATTTCCATTTCTTCAAGTTCATCCATTGCGCGGTCAAAGCAATCATCTGCAATTTCGCCCATTTCCTCTTCCCTCTATTCGTTAACCGTGATTAAAAATACGAAGCCATATGACCGACAAGGAATTAACAAGACATCAATCAGCAATGTAGTCTTATCGGCATTCGCTCATAGGCTTCGTCATAACTCTTTCAAACCCCTTCCCGAATGGCTCTGCGAGAGAGCCATTGAGGAATTAGTTGTACATTTCTGCATCGCGCGGAGATAAGATATTTCCACCATTAATGGCCATGCTGAATGCGAAACCGCAGCCAACAAATTTTTCCGCCGCCTCTCTATCCCATCCACCGTCACCTCGTTTTTGGTCCCAGAAGTCGCCGTTTTCTACGAGATAAGCAACAAGGTCTTCGGGTTTTTCAAATATCGGCGTTACCGGAGTTCCTTCGCTGACGGTTTCATAAACAACAAAATGCGTTGCCTCTTCTTCTGTCCAACTTTGCTCTCTGTAATATTCTTTATCGGGCGGACTTCCGTAATAATCGTGAAACCATTTTGCATAGTCATTGGGCGTAAATTTCGCAGCCTCCTCATACCATTCGGCACATGCCGTGTCGTAATCCTTGTCATACATCGGATGGAAGGCGTCTTTCTGCCATGTATGGCTGATTTGATCTTTTGAATATTTCGGATGTTGCCAGCCAGCCGGAACTTTTCTAATTTCTCTGCCCATTTCCTTCACCTCGTTATTAACGTTTAAACCGCTGCATTACATTTCCCCTAATCAACGAAACTCTGTTGCGAAATGTGTCAGGTGGGCGTAGGTTGTGTGGTTCTCTGGCGTAGCTCAGCAATTGAATTAGCCAGCCTTGAAGTAACAATACCAGATGTATTGGAGATTGCAATACCTTTGGTATTTATTTTAAAAAAATATCTTAGGTATTGGTGTATCTTAGTAACAGGGGAGGCCCCGCGGGGTGGGCGGGAAGAAGGATTGGGTATTTAGGAAAATAAAATGCTGGACGAAATAATAAATCGATTCAGGAATTTAGGCCCAGATCAACAGAAGAAATTCATGGATTTTATCATTGCTCGGACTGATCGCCCGCCCGCTCAAGAAGATCCAGAAACTTCAGAGCCTCCTGTTGCTGAGACAAAGAAAGGCGTCCAAGACGAATCTCAAACTCACGAATAGTTCTATTGGTGACTGAGCTTATATCTTTGGCCGTTTGCTGAATAGACGGCCGGATCAGGCTTGCATCAAATTCCATGATTTGAGCCAGTTGGATCAATCTATGTTCGGGGATTTGTCGATCGCCGCTAAACCAGCGCTGAAGTTGACCCTGATTAATTCCATACTCTGCGCAGAATCGATCTTGAGATAGGCCATCATGGCGAGCCTTATATAGCTGCCATTGTTTCCGTAGCAATAGCCCCTCTCTCTTCCTTTGTGGGAGGGGGATTAAGTCTAGGCGTGGCATGTAATTTTCTTCCAATCTCCAACATACATACTTGTACATCCACATCTTCTGCTCGACAAATACCAAAGGGCTTGATAATCTTCAATGCCAGAGGTATTATTTAAAAATGAAAAGCATCCATATCAAAGACTTTTGTGAGCAGCCTGGTAACAGCCAGCAAACTGCGGCCGACCTACTTGATCTTCATCAAACAGCCATATCGAAAATGATAAGGCGAGGTCGGCCTGTCTATCTGATTTTTGATAACAGGGATCGCTTTCTGCGCGCTGTAGAACGGCAGGAGCGAACTGTTGGCAAAAAGTCTAGGGGTTAGCCCATGGCCGACATCCTGTTCTGCGCCTTATTCCTAGCATCGACCGGTGTTACGACTCTGGCAATTTCAGGTCAGTTTGCACCATTTGATCGAATATTTGCTTGGCTCGCATGTTTGACAGAATCCCCAATGCAGCCGTGGTCCCTGACATTACTAACGAAAATAGTACCTGTGGATTATCAAATCCGAACATATAGAGAAGCCCGATATCCAGGGAGATGAGGGAAAGCAGCAGGCAGAACTGGCCGTTAATCGTGTTTCGGTGAACGCCGGATGCATGTGAAACGCTAAGACGCAGCGAGCAAATGAGATCAGGTAGCTGGGGTTGTTTTGTATTCATGGTTTTGAGGCCTCCTTGGCTAGTTGTTGTGGTGTTAGAGCTAAGCAGCATAGCCAAGAGCCTCTTCTTTAACAAATGGTCAGATTAACGCAGTAGAACTGCAAAAGATTGAACGAAACAGCCGTCCTTAGTGACGGTTTTATTTAACTCGCAGTCCGTCCTACAAGTAGAGTCAATTGAAATGCCATCGGTTGCAGCACAACAAGAAAAGCTGGCTTTGAGGGTAGTTCGTGAAGTGAGAGAAACACTGGCGGATGAACAGCTTGAACTCATTCCCTCGCTTTCTAAAGCCTGTTTTCGCTGCATTGATGAAAGTGGTTTGCAGGACAAATCGATTTGCTACGAACTGGAAATTGATCCGGGTGTTTTATCCCGAGCAAGAACGGGTCAGGCGAATTTTCCACCTGACAAGATCGATGCATTAATGGACTTGTGTGGCAATGAAATCCCGTTGCGCTGGCAGGCTTTGAAGCGGCATTACGGGCTGGTGAAATTGAAAGGTAAGCTCGAAGCCGAATTAGAAATCGAGCGCCAGAAGAATGCAGAACTCGAACTGAAATTGCGCCATATCGAAGAGTTTATGAGGGCGACGAAATAGCATATCTCCTCCTTGGGGGGCGTATCAGAAATGGTGTCATGGGAACTTAGGCCAATGGGCAATCCCAACTCAAAAGTTTAAGGATGGCATCATTTCTAATGCGGTGCGACGTGTGAAAGCGGGACACGGTAATAACGTAAGTAGCGCGACGGCTGCTTACGCCAAGAGCCTTGGATGCAACGCCATTGACCGTCGTTGGTGGCTCTACAAGGAATAAACGAGCAGGGGTAGCGTCCTGCCACCGCAGACCTACAAGTAAGGATAAAGCCAGGGAGTGGCGGCACTTAATTACCGAGACGAGTTATGAACATGACCTATACGCATATCTGCCTGCACTGCGGTCAAGACCTTCTAATGAAAGAGATCAACGCCAAGGAATGCTACCACGCAGAGTGCAAGAAGATCGTTGTGGCAAATGCTTCGCGGAAAGAGCGGGAGAGTAGTTTGCATCGGGCGAATTCGAGGGGTGGATTATGAGTTGGCGTGAATGGTTTGAGAAAGTCGCACTCGTTAACAGAGTCATTATGCCGGGCGGCGAAATATATAGTGTCTCGGATGCTGAGGAAGCCCGCTACCACGCCTTCAAGGCTCGCCTGATCGAAGAGCTGAATATTTCCGAACAAAAGATGGAGTGGAGGAAGATTGAGGGAACGGAATCGACGGGCGGTCATGGAATGCTCGAGCCGCATCCATCGGTTGAGAAGCCCGCCAGCCCGCGCCCCTGGTATTGAGAGGTGGATATGAGCGAATGGCAATTAATAGAAACAGCGCCGAAGAATGAATATTTTTTAGGATGGAGCTTGATTGACGATTTTCAAGTACTGATTACTGAAAGCGAGCCAGATGAAAATGGCAGAAGGTATTTCAGAAATGATGATTTTTGTCGTTACACCCCAACACACTGGAAGCCATTGCCCGAAGCCCCGGTCACTTAAGTGCGCAGATTATTGATATGACGCAAGAGCAGGAATATGAGTTCAGCAACCTTGTCGGCGAGCACCGAGCGAAACCGCTAGCTGACATTGATGGCATCCATTTGAGCTTTGAAGAGCTGAAGGAATTTGTTGAGCATCTTTGCCAAGAGGCTTATACGCGCGGTCTGCATAACGGGCTTGGTATCTAATGATCGACCAGCAGCGAGTATTGATATGAGCACAAAGAAATACTGCCAAGGTTGCAGCCTGACGGGCCATTGGAAAGGCCATGACTGCAGCAATGAAGCCAAATTTAAAGCAGGTGGCAAGGATTATTGCGGCCAGCATTTCTCCATAGCTACGTTTAATCCAGAGCGTTTTACGAAGGCTAGGGAGTTGAAGGCCAAGCAGGAAGCCAGGAATCGCGCCCGTTTAGTTTTGGTGAAATGAATTTGCATGGCATAGGGTCGCCGCTGCTTACATAGCCGCAATTAACGCGCGATCATTATAGGCAGCATCCCTTTCCGAGAAGTTGATATGGCAAGAATTAGAAGCATTAAGCCCGAATTTTGGACTAGCGAACAGATCGTCGAATGTTCGGCGAATGCTCGGTTGCTGTTCATCGGACTATGGAATTTTTGTGATGATTACGGGGTGCACCCTGCTTCTTGCTCGCGATTAAAAATGGAGGTTTTCCCGAACGACAAATTTGATTCGGCGGATATTCGGCGAATGGTCGACGAATTAGTTGAAAAGAAACTGCTCGTTGAATATGTCATTGAAAACGAAACATATTGGTTTGTTACAGGATGGGATAAACACCAAAAGCCAGATACAAAAACAGGGAAATGGCCGCGCCCAGATGGGACCATAGGAGGGAAAGTTCGGCGTAAGTCCGCCGATCATTCGGCGAATGGTACTGGAACAGACACCGATCATTCGCCCACGGAATTGGTTCTTGGTTCTTGTTCCTTGGTTCTTGGTAAAAAACCTTCTGTCAGAGACAAGTCTCTTCCATGCCCGCATTTGGAAATAATAACCCTATACAACGAAATTCTTCCTGAACTGCAATCCGTAATTCCTGAGAGGTGGGATGGGCAGCGAGCCAAGCATCTGCAGGCCAGATGGCGAGAAAGCCACAAACATCAAAATATCGAATTCTGGCGAAAATTTTTTACAGTGTTGCGCAATTACGGTTGGTATCTCGGCCAGAACGACAAAGGCTGGAAAGCAAATCTGGCTTGGATCGTCGAAAAGAAAAACTTTGACAACCTAGTTGAAAAATTCGTTTCCGATTCTCGCCGCTCAGGAACCGTAACATGAACGCACAAATTCCGCCTGATTACGATATCGCCCAACTCAAAATACCGCCATACAGCCTGGAGGCCGAGCAATCGGTTATCGGCGGCTTGCTGGTTCCGGGCAGTGATTTCGATGTGGTTGCCGATCTGCTGACAGACGATGATTTCTACAGCCCCGCACATCGAGTCTTGTTTGCCCATATCCAAGCGCTGGCTCATTCGGGCAAGCCGGTGGATGCCGTTACCGTTCTTGAATCGTTGAGTGAATCTGACTTGCAGCACGTAGGTGGGGCGGTTTACCTGTTCGACCTCGCCCGTAATACGCCCAGCACGGCGAATATCCGAGCCTACGCAGCCGCGGTTAGGGAGCGTTCGAATCTGCGTTCGCTGATTACCATTGGCGGCGATATCGCTGGCAGCGCCTACGATGCGGATGGCAAGACGAGTGCCGACCTGATCGACGAAGCGCAGCGGATGATCCTGGCCATTGGCGAGCGCACCTCAGAAGTCGGTGATATCCATGTCTCCGCATCGCTCAACGATTATATTAAAGAGCTTGAGCGCCGTAGTGGTTGCGATGGGTTGGTTGGCCTATCAACTGGGTTCCTGGACTTCGATAAGCGGACTAATGGCCTAACGCCGGGCGAGCTGGTAATCCTTGCTGGGCGCCCTGGATCGGGTAAGACAACGCTGGCCATGAATATCGCCGAGCACGTGGCGCTCCATGAAAATAAGTGTGTGCTGGTGTTCTCGATGGAGATGACTAGAACCCAGCTGATTGACCGGATGGTTGCAAGTGTTGGAAAGATACCGTTTGCGCTGCTGCGCTCTGGGAAGGTATTTGGGACGGAATTCAATAGCGCTGTGCTGCCTACGGCTAATCGCATTAAAAATTCAAAACTCTATATCGATGAGCGTGGCGCATTAACCGTTCAGCAGATGCGCACTGCTGCAAGGCGCCTGCACAAGAAAGTCCCACTCAGTTTGATTGTGGTGGACTATCTCCAGTTATCGCGCGGCAAGGGCGAGAACAGGGTCAATGAAATCACTGCGATCAGTCAGGGCCTAAAGGCGCTTGCGAAAGAATTAAATATTCCCCTGATCGCCATTTCCCAATTGAGCCGCAAATGCGAAGAACAAAAACGTCGGCCAATTAGTTCAGACCTCCGTGACTCTGGGGCAATCGAACAAGATGCAGATTCAATCCTCCTGATTTATCGCGATGAGATTTATAACCCTGATTCCAGCGATAAAGGGAAGGCGGAAATGCACTGGGCAAAATTGCGCAATGGCCAGCCTGGATTGGATTGGCTGCAAAGCGATCTACATTTATGCCGGTTTAATAATTTGGCCGCGCCCTATCAGTCTCAAATTGTCGAAAAGAAACCCACGAGGTTTGAATACTCATGAACTTCTACAACTCAGGCTATGGCTACGAACGCAGTGATCAGGGTTATGTGATTTCGCATGGGCAGGTTCCTAGCAAGAACGGGCATCACTACGTTGATGTTTGGTCAGCTTGGGACGATCTGCCACCGAATGGTCGCAAGATTAAGAACGGCTCGGAAGATTATTTCTATACCCGTCAATCGGCAGTGCATGCGTGTTCTGAGCATGCGAGGAAAGCGGCATGAGCTACCAACGAATGTTTCCGGGGGCGAGATGAAAAAGATTTTGGCTAGAATCTGCTTTTGTGCAGGCCCAGCGACAATACCGTTTTTCCTCTTCGCCTATTTGAATATTTATTTGGCGTGCATGTTATTTCTTTGTGTTTTTGTTATGGGCTGGCAAGTAACAGAATCGCATTCTGAACGGGGCGAATCATGAACACCTACGACACCGAAGTAACCGACAGCGCCAACCTCTGCCTATTTTGTGTAGTGGCATGTCTTGGCTATTTCCTGTGGTTTTGGTTTGCGGAGGGGAGGGTATGAGCGAATCGAGCGCAAAGGAAGCATTAAGCGCAGCCTTAGAGGTTTGTAAGAACCTCCATAAAAGAATTGCCGATTTGGAGCGCACAAACCTTCTCATGGCCGAGCAATTCAGGAAGCGCGACGGTTTTTGGCTTGCGCCAATGGCCGCGCCTGACCATTGGAGTATGGATAGAAAGGGCGAATATTATGCCATGCGGCAAGAATTGAGAGAGCGGAAATAAATGACCATTAGCCCCTGCGCCTGTATGGGTCCAATAGGCAACGACCCTGAATGCCCATGTCGTATGCGGGCGAAAGGATTGATGCCGACACCGATATGGACGCCTGAAGCAAAGGCGGAATTAAAGGCGGCGCTTGAAGAAATATTCAATCGCGAGCAGGCAGATAAATTCAAATTTCGAAAATTCGGATTGATTGATAAATCGTAGGGGCGCATATGAAAGATTGCTTGGTTGGAAAAACCATTATCAATGCAAAGATTGCCAATGATGACAAGGCAATTCTATTCGTAACTGATCATGGCGAAATTGTGGCTAAGGCCGATGGTGATTGCTGCTCAAGTTCGTGGATTGAACATGTTGAATTGCCTGCGCTAGGTTTTCCAGCAAAGGTTATTGAAGTTTTGGATATAGAAATGCCTAATGCGGCCGGCGCGGCAGACAATGAGGATGACTTATTGCAGATTTATGGATTAAAAATCAGCACGGACAAAGGTGATTTTGTTATCGACTATCGAAATGAGTCGAACGGATATTACGGAGGAAATCTTAGCTGGCCGGGCGATCATCATTATGGCGGTGTATACGGCCAAAACGATTCGACTTGTGAATGGGTGGGGATAAATGGCTAATCAGTCATGGAAAGCCCAAACCTGCGAGCAGCTACAGCAGTGCTTTAGATTCTTGGCTCAGTCTATGCCGGAAAAGGGATGGAGGATTACGTTCGAAGAATGGCGGGATAAGCGCAGCCTGAACGCCTCCAATCTTTATTGGCAATGGCTGACATTCATGGCAGAGCATTTTAGCCGGTGCGGTAAGAAATTCACCAAGGACGATATGCACGATCTTATGCGCCACCAATTTCTCGGGTATGAGGACAAGATTGTCGGCAGCACCAAAATAAGTCAGCAGCTTGCATCAACAGCGAATCTCGATACGAGCCAGATGTACCACTATATGACCAAGATCGATGCGTGGGCAGCAGATCATGGCTGCTTGCTTCCGCATCCGGCTGATGCCGAATATGCGCAATATCGGGAGGCTGCGGCAGCATGAAAAAAGAACCCATAGCCGTAATTGAGAAGCGACCACATAAAGATGTAATTGAGTTTTTAGAGCAAGTTCTTGCGGATGCAAAGAGCGGCGAGATAATTGCGGCCGTCATTATTTGCGGTCATAGCGATGGATGCGTTAGTTCAAGTTGGGCAGGGATTAAGAATTGTGCAACGCGATTGGTTGGCAAATTGTTTACGACTGCTACCGACATCGCCAATCAGATTAATGCGGAATAATCATGCGCATTTGTAAGGGCTGCAAAACAAAATACGAACCTATGCGCCCATTGCAGACTACCTGCTCGGTTCCCTGCGCTTTAACGCTTGTGAGAGCGAAGCAGGATAAACTACAGCGCAAGATCACAAGAGAGGCTAAGCAAAGGATCAAGACGAGAGCGCAATGGATGCATGAGGCTCAGGCCGCATTCAATGCCTATGTGCGTTCCAGGGATTTTGATCTGCCGTGTATTTGCTGCGGCAACTTTACGCCAGAAACGCGCGGCGGAGATTATGATTGTGGGCACTATAGATCGGTAGGCGCCAACCCCGAATTGAGATTTAACGAACTCAACGCCCATAAGTGTTGTAAGCGGTGCAACCAGTTTTTTAGTGGCAACATTGTGAATTATCGCATCAGCTTGTTAATGCGCATAGGCGAAGAAAAAGTGACATGGTTGGAAGGTCCGCATCCAGCCAAAAAATATACCATCGAAGATTTAAAGAATATCAAGGCCGAATACAAACAAAAGCTGAAGGATCTGGCTTCAAAACCTCACTATCCGGTTTAAGGAGTCAATTAAATGAGCAGATTAACTCGAGAAGATTATGCGGAAATGCGGCGGTGCAATGAGAGGCCAGGGGTGTCGCCCTCAATCAAAGCCCTGGAGCAAATGGAGCTGGACCGGCAGAAGAAGGAGTATTTTGCGAGGGGCGGGAGGATTTGCGGCGTTCCAGTGGGGACAAGCGCCTTTGTTTTCAGTAAGCCGCTGAGGACAAGTATTGCCGCGCCCGCCCCGAAAGATACGATGGGAATCAAAGAGGCGGCGAAGTATTGCGGTGTTTCTAGGCGTTGCATTGGGAATCATATTGTCAGGGGCAGCGGACCGGTATTCACAATGGCCAACAAGGCGAGGCGCTTCACAAAAGCCGATCTTGATACCTGGATGGCTTCGAGAAGGAAGGCGGCCTAATGGAGTTACGGGACGTAGATCGGCTGTTAGAGCAGTGGGTGTTGTGGTCGGCCAACCCTCTCGGGAGGCTGGATGCTTCAAGATCACGTTGGCAAAGCGAGGTTAGGGACGAATACCCAGAGATTGGCAAGCATGCTGAATATGCAATGGCTGACGATCAAACCATGTTGTTTGTTGATCAAACTTTGGCTGCCTTGAAGCGCGAAGAAGTATATGCCTATGTCGTCCTGATCGACACTTACCGCAATCATAAATTCTATCGACCGGATAGCCTGGAATTCGCCCAAAAAGCCTTTATGAATCGGTATGTTGAGGGTGTTGACAGTGCCGCATGAAGGCAATAATCTTTAACTC
>Ga0105249_10000952_pt1 | contig 25606 bp, 18 predicted proteins | sample KBSS44metaG_FD_81522 | JGI IMG/M metagenome (GOLD analysis project Ga0105249, IMG submission 81522) | Switchgrass rhizosphere microbial communities from Kellogg Biological Station, Michigan, USA - KBS S4-4 metaG | ecosystem: Host-associated > Plants > Roots > Rhizosphere > Soil | place...
AATGCCGATCCGATTATTGTGCATCCAGCTGTGCGTTCGATGTTAATGACGCAAAAAGCCTTTTCTGAAGGTGGTCGAGCATTGGCGTATTTTCTAGCTCAGCATGTTGATATTGTTGAAACATCCAATGATCCTGAACAACAGAAAATCTCAGATGAATTGTTGGCATTTTTAACCCCGATTGCCAAAGCTTTTTTAACTGAATCAGGCAATGAAGCTGCAAAACACGGCGTACAAATTTTTGGTGGGCATGGATTTATTGTTGAACATGGCATGGAGCAAATTGTTCGTGATGCCCGTATCTCAACCTTGTATGAGGGAACCACAGAGATTCAGTCTTTAGATTTGCTGGCACGTAAGGTGCTCAAGTCGGATGGCAAACTATTAAAGAATATGACTGATTTAATAGAACAGTTTATTACAGCCAACCAATCAAATACCGTATTGGCAGCTTATCTGGAAAAACTAACGGAACTCAAGCAACAGTGGTTATCAATTACAGACAGTGTTGCCAAAAAAGCACAGCAAAACCCAGAAAAAATTGGCGCTGTTTCAGTTGATTATCTGTATTTCTCTAGCTATGTCGTGTTTGCTTATCTTTGGGCACGTATGGCGCAAGTAGCAGATGAAAAGTTAAGCCAAGCAACGCAGGACGAAAAATTTTATCAGGCTAAATTAACCACAGCGAAATTTTTCTTTCAAAAATTATTACACCGGACCCAAAGTCATGCGGCTGCTATTGCATCAGGTGCTGAAGCGGTAATGGAATTAGAACAAGATGACTTTGCTTTTTAAGCAGGGTCAGGCTGTTTTTATTTAAATGAGTAAAAATAAATGGATTTTCAACATATTTTGATTCGTCAGGAAAATCGGGTGGGCTATTTAACCTTAAATCGTCCCGAGGTGCTGAATAGTTTTAATGAGCAAATGCATCGTGAAATTGCTGCAATTTTAGACCTGTGGGCGGTTTCTACTGAGATTAAAGCCATTGTAATCTCTGGTTCAGGCAAGGGTTTCTGTGCGGGTCAGGATTTAAGAACGAGAAATAAAGAGGTGATAAGCGCAGCTGATTATGATGCAGGTGCTGCCTTAGAAAAATTTTATAATCCGTTAGTCGTTAAAATTTCCAATATGGCTAAACCTGTTGTGGCTGCGGTCAATGGCGTAGCGGCTGGTGCAGGGGCGAACTTGGCTTTGGCTTGCGATATTGTTGTGGCCAAGCAATCTGCTACGTTTATACAATCTTTTTGCAAAGTCGGTTTAATCCCAGATGCAGGTGGGACGTGGAATTTACCACATCTGGTGGGGCTTGCCCGAGCCAAAGGTTTGACCATGTTCGGGGATAAGTTATCTGCCCAGAAAGCCTTGAATTGGGGGCTTATTTGGGAGGTCTATGAAAATGATGGTTTTGATCAGGGCGTGATTGAATTGGCGGAACGTTTGGCAGAGCAACCAAGCAGTTCGATTTCGCTAATTAAAAAGGCACTAAATACTGCCTCGCAAAATACTTTGGCTGAACAGTTACAGTTGGAACGAGAGTTACAGCGTATTGCTGGACAATCAGACAATTATAAAGAGGGTGTTGCGGCTTTTATTGAAAAAAGGAAAGCTAATTTTAATTGATCAAATCTATACCTAATCATGTTTAACCAGTAAAAAATAACTCAAAAAGTACTCTCTTTGGAGAGTGCTTTATAATAAGTAATAAGAGGGTCTGTTTACAATTCGTCTATGCTTGCGACTATGTGTGTTTTTTAGGCGATTTTAGGCACGAAATACGAAATTTAGTCATTCTAAATGATGAGAAACACTGTTTCGCAAGGTAACACGAAGCAACAAAAAACACGCTAGTCCCCCCGCTGCGCCTTGCGCTGCAAACAAAGTAGTGCTTTGTTCTTGCTCAGGGTTGTGGTTAAAATTATCTCAGCCTGCGTTATGAAACTTGAAAATAGTCTCGCTATTCTCTTCATTTCATGCCTTGCCTGCTCAATTTTAACCTACAACGCAAGCTATTTATGAAATGTCAACAGACCCTAGTTTTGATCGTTGTTTACATGATGGTTTTTAACCTTAGCAAGCTAAATAGAGCTTTTATTTTTTATATATGAAGTAAGTTGCGAGAAGAGAAGGAATACCAAAATTAAGTAAAAATATTAAGAATTCTTCTTTAACCGCGTATCCTGCTTGTATGCCCATATACATATTCCAGCTCATTGCTACAAACCAAATCAAGATGAACAGAATAAAAAATAATATTGGACTAAAGCGACCACGTAATATTCGACTTATAAAAAGAATTACAAGGAGTAGCATTATACCAATGAGAATCGTATAGAAAGTTCGCATATTGGGTCACCATTTGAATTAGGAATTGTTTGTATTTTTCATTCGTTGTACTGAAATTGCTTAACCACATTTGTTTTAACTTTATTTTATTGTTGAGCATAACACTTCCCTTATTTTGGCGACTTAATGATTAAAGTAGCGAATAAGACAACGATAACTGTTTTTAGTAGAAGAATAATGATATGAAACTTGGCATGTCTATTCGAATTTTCGAACAATCTAAAAGCTATTGGGCATTTTTGATGTAATTCAAAAATAAGCAACAAGGTTCAGTCTGAAATTGTTGCTTGGGATGCTTTGAAATGTTGATTCAATTTTGGAGCGGGAAGGTCAATGATCCTGTTTCCCTTGGCTAAATTTTTGAAGACTAAATTCTCCAGATGAGAATTCTGGAGAATCAATGAAGCTCACGTTTGTAAAACCCTATTAAGGCAAATCTAATTCTTTACGCATCTTTAAAGATCGAAGTAATGCCTGATCACGAAGTAATTGAAGATTCTTATCGCCTAGTTTTTTAACAAACTGCTGAGTTTCTTCATTCAGCATCTCAATTTTTTCTTCAGACAAGGTATAAGGGTGCATATCAGCCCACCATTCAGACATCGGTTCACCTAAATGATGCATAGCAGCTTTAAATCCATGTTGATTGGCCAACTGCATATTTAAATAAGGACCAAATATTGCCCAACGTAATCCGGGGCCATTAGTGATGGCGATATCAATATCTTCTGCGCTACATACACCTTCAGAAACCAGATAAAACGCTTCTCTCCAAATTGCAGACTGTAAACGATTGGCGACATGGCCTTTGACTTCTTTTTGAATTAAAATCGGTTTTTTCCCCAATAATCTATAAAATTCAAAAGCGTCATGGATATAGTTGGCTTGGGTTTTTTCTCCACCAATAATTTCAACCAAAGGTAATAAATGTGGTGGATTAAAAGGATGGCCCAGTACAATTCTTTCAGGATATAGACAATCATGTTGAATATCTGAGATTTTTAAGCCAGATGAACTTGAGGCGATAATGCTATCTTTGGGGCAGTTTTGAGTGAGCTGTGCATATAAGTCTTTTTTTAGATCAATTCGCTCAGGACCATTTTCTTGAATAAAATCCGCATCTTTTACCGCATCTGCTAGATTTTGATAAAAAGTGAGATTTTTTAAAGTGTCTGAAACATAATGATCAGAAGAGGTGGTTTGCTCTTCAGCCAATTCGAACAGATCAAGTAAATAGGTTTGAACTCTATTTTTTAAATTTAATTCTGCATCAGCTGCAGGATCAAAAGCACTCACCTGAAATCCTTTACTTAAATAGAATGCTGCCCAACTTGCACCAATAACACCAGTACCGATAATGGCAACTTTATTTATGGGTTTCATATATTCATTTTCCTTGAATAACCTGAGAACGTTGGATTGTCTCGCTATGACACATGACAAAGTGAGCCTTTCACTTTGATAAAAACTAAAGATAGAAAAACTAAAAAACAGTAGGGGAGGATTTCCCCCTACAAATGAATATGTATTACATCTGGTTAGATGATTTACATAGAGACAAATTCATGATCATTGCAATCATCAACTGTATTACTGAGCGGTATAACCACCATCCATAACCACTGCTTGACCTGTCACCCCCGCCGCTTTTTCACTCGCCAAGAAAACGGCATAATCTGCAATTTCTTCAACATTGAGTAAGCGTTTTTGTGGCACCATGGCTAAAATGACATCTTCAAGTGCACTTGTTTCGCTGACATTACGGGTTTTGGCTAAATCTTTAATTTGACCACGTACCAAAGGTGTGTCGACATAACCTGGGCATAATGCATTGACCGTGATTCCATCACGAGCAGATTCTAACGCTGCGACTTTAGTTAAACCAATCACCCCATGTTTGGCACTGTTATAACCCGCTTTTCCAGCAAAACCGATTAAACCATTGATCGAAGCCATATTGATAATACGGCCATAGTTTTGTGCCTTCATGATTGGAAATGCATGTTTGATTCCAATAAAAGAACCCACCAGCATGACATTCAGTAGTTTTTGATAAATGGCAGTTGGAAACTCTTCGATGGCAGCAACATGCTGAAAACCAGCATTATTGATCAAAATATCCAAACGACCAAAGGTACTATGTGCTAGACCAATAGCAGCAGCATAAGCATCTTCATCTGAAACATCACAAGGTGCAGATAAGGCTTCAAATCCATCAGTTTTTAAGGCTAAAACTGCTTCATTACATTTGTCCGCATTCATATCCGAAATCACCACTTTTGCACCTTCAAGGGCAAATTTTTTGGCAATTTCAAGTCCAATACCACTTGCTGAACCTGTGATAAATGCAACTTTATCTTTGAGAAGTTGACTCATTATTGACTCCCTGTGTTCATTTTGAAGATAAACTTAGACGATACCAAACCATGTAAATGCAGCAATTGCGACAAATACTGCAACTGTTTTAATAATGGTAATGGCAAAAATGTCTTTATAAGATTGTTTATGTGTAAGTCCAGTGACAGCAAGTAGGGTAATCACGGCACCGTTATGCGGTAAGGTGTCCATACCGCCAGATGCCATTGCAACAATACGATGCATCACTTCAGCAGGAATGCCCATTGCTGCAATAGCTGTATTGTATTGGTCAGCCATGGCACTGAGGGCAATACTCATACCGCCAGATGCTGAACCTGTAATCCCTGCCAAAACGGTTGTGGTGACTGCACCATTGACCAATGGATTGGTAAATGTATGACCTAAAGCATGGCTGATCACGGCAAAACCCGGTAAAGCGGCAATGATTGCACCAAAACCATACTCAGATGCAGTATTCATCACAGCGAGTAGAGAACCACCTATACTTGCATTTACACCTTCTTTAAAGCTGGTTGAAACACGACGATAATCGAACATAATCGCAGTGATAATCCCAACGATTAAAGCTAAACCAACTGCCCAAATCGCTGATGTTTTTGCGACATCGACAGTGTAGTTTGCCAGTCCAAGCGCGTTAAAATCAAAGCCATTTGGATACCATGTTTTAATTGCTGTAGATAAATATTTATTCATCACTGCAACTAAAATTAAGGGAACAAATGCCATGAATTGACGTAGACCAGAACCATTATCTTGTTGCTGAGATTGATTTTCAAATTGTTGAAGTTCGGCATCTGTTAAAGTAATACCAGATGCAAAACCATCTCCGTTGCGAGCAGCAACACGACGACGCCATTCCAGATAAGTTAAACCGACACCTAAAACAAAGATTGCGCCGATAATTCCTAAAAATGGCGCTGCATAAATATTGGTTCCAAAAAATGTAGTTGGAATAACGTTTTGAATCTGAGGCGTACCCGGTAAGGCATCCATGGTAAAGGAGAAAGCACCCAGTGCAATCGTGCCAGGAATCAGACGCTTAGGGATATTTGCTTGTCTAAATAATTGGTTTGCAAAGGGATAGACTGCAAAAACCACGACAAATAAACTGACGCCGCTATAGGTTAAAATTGCCCCTAGCAGAACAACGGTAAGCATTGCATTTTTAGAGCCAATTAATTTAACAATCGTTTTGGCAATGGATTCAGCAATACCAGACATTTCAACGACTTTACCAAAAATCGCACCCAGCAAAAACACCAAGAAATAATCTTTAATAAAGCCCACCATTTTTGGCATAAACACACCAGAATAAAATGGTAAAACGTTGGCAGGGTTAATCAGCAAGACGGCCAATAAGGCACAAATCGGTGCCATGAGAATTACAGAAAATCCTCTGTAGGCTGTGTACATCAACAAGCCAAGAGAAAGTAAAATTATACCCAGTTCCCACATATTTTTACTCCGTCCTTAAAAGAATATATGTCAAAACCCACCTTGTTTTTATTTCAAATCACGACAAGGCTATCTCAATCATAAAAATGCATTAGTGAGTGAAACTAATAAAAATGGATATCTAGAGAAATTAATATTGATCAATAAATTTAGCTTTTATAAATCGTCCAGACTTATAAATTGGAATATCCATTTCCAAATGATGGATAAAACTATAATCCAAATTATTCGAGGCATTGTTTGAAAATATTTATGAGTCAATATGGAAAACTAATGAATAGAAACAAGTTTCATGAGGTTTTTGCGCAATAGGTCATAGATAAGCAAAAGAAAAAAGCCAAATTGGAGATGCAGATGAATGAGTATATGTTCAACGTTTTAATTTTTATTTACAGCAGTGGTTTTATTGACAAGTATGTTGCTTGAAATACGTAATATATCGATTTTGTCCTGATTTAAATGCATAGACATATTTTTTACAGATCACACAAATTAAAAACTTTCATTAAGACATCAATCTGAGCAAAACGAGATCAGCTAGCATGGATTGATATCTTATTCTATAAGCAAATCGATAGCTCAAATGACTCATTTTAGGATCAAAACTCGCTTGGTTTAGCGTATTATAGAGCTATAAATCAGTTAGGTTGCCGTATGACACTCAAACAGTTAAAAGCTTTTTTAGTTCTTGCTCGGACATTGAATTATGCCAATGCTGCCAATGAACTTTGCCTAAGTCAATCTGCTTTAAGCTTAAGTATCAAAAGTTTAGAGGATGAGTTGGGTGGCAAGCTGTTTAAGCGCAATACCCGCCGTGTGGATCTTACTGCTGAGGGAAATTCGTTGATTCCATTTGCTAAAAAACTTTTGGCAAATTGGGAAGACATGGAAAGAGATGTTAAACAGCGTTTTAAATTACATCGTGGCACATTGAATATTGCCTCGATGCCTTTCGCGACACATGCCGTTTTACCTGCTGTACTGCATGAATTTAATAAGAATCATCCCAATATCAATTTTTCAATCCATGATATTCCCAATGAAAAAATTATTGAAAAAGTCCAAGAGGGCATTTTTGAAATTGGGATTTGTTTTGAACCGCAACACAATGACCAATTAATTTTTAAGCCATTTTTCAATGAAGATTTTTTAGCACTACTTCCCAAAGATCATGAGTTGGCGCAGCGTAAAAGTGTGACATGGCGTGAGCTGTATGCTTATCCTTTTATCACTTTACAGAAACCTTCGATCATTCGACACGTGGTGGAAGAGAAATGTTCACAAAATAATATGATCTTAGATTTAAAACTTGAGTGTCATCAGATTAGTTCATTGTCACATTTTGTGGCTTTTGGTATGGGGGTCAGTGCGATTCCACGTCATTTTCAAAATTATATCGATAAAGAAAATAACGTCTTGGTTGAAATTGAAGAGGGCAATGTCAATCTTTCAGTTGGGATCATTTATAAAAAAGATTTTGAACTTTCTAATATTTCTTCGCAATTTATTGAAACGATATTGGCACATCAGTTTTAAAAAGAATGTTAGCCCATCATAAAGTCCACTATTTCAGGATAAAATCAGATTAATGAGTTTTACTCATTAGACATTTGAAAGAATCAATTTCTAAAATAATTTGCTCGATGTTAATAATAATAATTCTAAAGGACATAGAGTTAAAACGATGAACAAAGTTGTCGCGAATGCACATGAAGCTTTGGCTGATGTGGTTGCAAACAACCAGACTTTTGCAGTGGGTGGTTTTGGATTATGTGGTATTCCAGAAGCATTGATTGATGCCTTAAAAGAAATTGGCGTAACGGGTCTAACTTGTATTTCAAACAATGCAGGCGTAGATGATTTTGGTCTAGGCAAGCTTTTACAAACTAAACAAATTAAAAAAATGATTTCATCCTATGTTGGTGAAAACAAAGAATTTGAACGTCAATATTTAAATGGTGAACTTGAAGTTGAGTTGACACCTCAAGGCACCTTGGCTGAAAAATTGCGCGCAGGTGGTGCAGGCATTCCAGCGTTCTTTACCCAAACAGGTGTAGGGACATTGATTGCCGAAGGCAAAGAAGTTCGCGAATTTGATGGTAAAGATTACATACTCGAACAAGCATTGGTTGCAGATATTGCTTTGGTAAAAGCCTATAAGGCTGATAAAGCTGGTAACTTAATTTTTCGTAAGACTGCACGAAACTTTAACCCTGAGTGTGCAATGGCTGGCAAATTGACCATTGTCGAAGTTGAAGAAATTGTTGAAATTGGTGAGTTAGATCCAGATTCAATTCATTTACCGGGAATTTATGTAAGTCGTATTGTTTTAAATGCGCAGCCTGAAAAACGAATTGAACAATTGACATTGAAGACGGAGATTTAATCATGGCTTGGACGCGTAATGAAATGGCTGAACGTGCAGCGCAAGAGCTTGAAGATGGCTTTTATGTCAATCTAGGCATTGGCTTACCTACCTTGGTTGCAAACTATATTCCTGACAATATCAATGTCTGGCTTCAATCTGAAAATGGCTTATTGGGAATTGATGAATTTCCAACACAAGCTACTGTCGATGCAGATTTAATTAATGCGGGTAAACAAACCGTAACTGCACGTAAGGGTGCTGCGTTTTTCTCTAGTGCTGAATCTTTTGCCATGATTCGTGGTGGTAAGGTCAATATTGCCATTTTAGGATCGATGGAAGTTTCCGAAAAGGGAGATTTAGCCAACTGGATGATCCCAGGGAAAAAAGTAAAAGGCATGGGCGGTGCAATGGATTTGGTTGCTGGTGTACAAAAAGTCGTGGTGTTGATGGAACACTGTGCTAAAGATGGTAGTCCTAAAATCGTCGCTGAATGTTCATTACCGCTTACAGGTAGACTGGTCGTAAACCGTATAATTACGGATCTAGGAGTGATGGATATCACTCCCCAAGGTGTAGAGTTGATTGAATTGGCTAAAGATGTAAGCCTAGAACAGATTCAGGCGGCAACAGGGGTAGAGCTGATCACCTCAAATCTCGCCGTGGCTTGATTGTGACAAAGCAAGCTTAAAATTATAATTTAACCAGCTAAGTTTAAATGCTAAGTCGCTTTGGCGGCTTAGACATGTTATCAATGGATATGCTATTTTCAAAAATACCCGCTTCAAAAGTATACGCATTTAAAATACAAGGTGAACTCGAATGGAAAAGATTGTCATCGTCGCAGCTAGTCGTACTGCAATGGGAAGTTTTCAAGGCAGTTTTGCAAGTTTATCTGCACCGGATTTGGGTGCAGTCGTCATTGAAAAAGTTGTTGAACAAGCCAATGTGCCTGTTGCTGATATTGATGAAGTAATTATGGGCTGTGTATTACCTGCGGGTTTAAAACAAGGTCCAGCACGTCAAGCAATGCGAAAAGCGGGTTTACTGGATCATGTTGGCGCAACCACAATCAATAAAGTCTGTGGTTCTGGGATGAAAGCTGCAATGCAAGCCAGCGACGCCATTAAAGCAGGAAGTGCCAAAATTATTGTGGTCGGTGGGATGGAGTCTATGACCAATGCACCGTATTTATTACCTAAAGCACGTTCAGGTTATCGGATGGGGCATGGTCAAGTGATTGATCATATGTTCCTTGATGGTTTAGAAGACGCGGGTACAGGGCGTGCAATGGGAAGTTTTGCACAGGAAATGGCGGATAAAAAGGGCTATAGCCGTGAGCAAATGGATGAGTTTGCAATTCGCTCACTGACACGTGCAAAAAAAGCGATTGCAGAAGGTTATTTTAAAGACGAAATCACACCTGTTAAAGTGGCGCTACGTCAGGGGGAGATCACTGTAGATGTGGACGAAAATCCTGAAAATGCCAAGATTGATAAAATCCCAAGCTTAAAACCTGCATTTGCCAAAGATGGTACGATTACAGCTGCAAACTCTAGTTCAATCAGTGATGGTGCATCTGCACTACTGATCACGTCGGCGTCAGAAGCGCAAAAGCGTGGTTTAACTGTATTAGCAGAAATCAAAGGCTATACAACCAATTCCCAGCATCCTGAAGAGTTTACCATTGCACCTGTGGGAGCAATTGAAAAATTATTGAAAAATCTCGGTTGGTCCGTAGACGATGTTGATCTTTGGGAAATTAACGAAGCTTTTGCCATGGTCACTATGGCTGCAATTGATGCATTTAAACTTGATCCTGAAAAAGTCAATATTAATGGCGGTGCTTGCGCACTTGGTCATCCACTGGGTTCATCAGGTTCACGAATCATTGTGACCTTGATCCATGCTTTAAAACGCTTAGGTAAAACCAAAGGGATTGCAACACTTTGTATTGGTGGTGGTGAAGCTACAGCACTTGCAGTTGAATTAAGCGCGTAATTTATTGTTTATCGTAATAAATAGCTAAATAGTTTGTGATTCAAAATTAAAAAAGCCGGTCGTTTCAATACTGCCGGCTTTTTGCTGTTCTTTGTCATGTGAGTTTATGTATAGTCAACCAGTCAAAAACTCAAACCCAAGAAATAAATATTTTTAATTAAATTAATTATATGGCGAGATAAGCTGTTTGATTATAAAAAGTTTGCAATGCTCCACCTTACATTCAAAGTTTCAATACCTTTGTGTAGGCGATGCCTGACTTTTCGCAGGGATTGCCAAACCTTGCGCTGCAAACAAAGCAGTGCTTTGTTTTTGCTCATGTTGGGCGAGGAGTATGTCCTGTACCCCCGTATTCCCACACACAAGGGGCGACATACATGTCGCCCCACGGTACGACAACCATTTATAATTCAAAAGCACAACGCTTTATCATTAAATCTTACCATTTATGACTATAAGTCACTTTCAATGTTGCACCTGATGCCAGCAGATGGCTGGTGTTATTACTGGTGCGGAGAAGTTGGCTATATAATGGATAATATTTACGGTTAAACATATTTTCTAAGCCAATCGTAATGGTATCTTTTTTGTTGAGGGCAAAACTACTGATTAAATCTGCAGTGGTATATGACTTCACATCATAACGACCAAAACTGTTGACACCGTTTAAGCGATAATCTTCTGAACCAAAATATGTCGCTTGTAAACGATTTGTCCATGTGTCTGTTGGGCTATAAGAAATGTATCCTGTTACTTTTAAAGGTGGAATACGGTAACCCGTCATGTCTTGTTCTGTATTGGTGTTCTGTGGCGTTTCACGGCCTTTCATCCATGTAACACTTCCTCCAGTTCCCCATACTTTTGCATCATCAAGATAATCAAGAGTCGCTTCTACACCAGTCACTTTTTCTTTGGTACGTGTCAGTATCAAGCCATTGTTAAAGGATTGAACACCACCCAGATCTGAAGTTGACTGGAACACCGCTAAGCTCGAACTAAAATTATTAAAATGACCGTTCCAACCGAGCTCGTAATTATCCACCTTAACCGGTTCAAGGAATGATGATGCTAAGTTAAATCCTGCTGTTGCATTACGGATTACCACCCCTACATCGGGCAATTGAAAACCTTGATTAAAAGATGCGTAAATCGAGTGCTGATCTGTTGGCTTAAAGGTGATATTGGCATTATATAACCATGCATCCGCCGTCACTTTACCACCCTTAACAGTATAAGGATTTGGTTTACCTAATTGTGATAGTGGAACAAAGCTATCAATTTTTGCATAACTGTCTTCATAACGCGTACCAACTTCAGCAGACCATTGCTCATTGAAATTATGCTTTAATTGCGCAAAACCACCGATGCTTTGGGTGGTTAATTCCGGTAAATAGATTAGTTTTCCATTTTTAACAAATTCTAAGCCACCAGATTGGTCATAAATTGTAGGATCAAATGTGTCTAGAGGCATTTCGCTTTTTTCACGGCTAAAATCGCCACCCCAAACAATCGACGTATCACCTAAAAATTCTAGTGGGGTGTTTACGGTTAGGCGACTGCCAAGAACATTATTGTTTTGATAAACCTGATCGACTTTTCCACCACGTGTACTGACTTTACGGGCATCAAATGGCGAGAAGCGAGTAAAAAAGTCTCGGTAATAGATTTGCCCGTCAACTTTGCTGCCAAATAAATCTTTATTGTTATAGGTTAAATTGTAGATTTGATTTTCATTTTTATTCTGGTCTTTTAATTTAAGCCCTTTGATTGCTTTCGCAGGTACGCTACCTGCAGGAAGTTTTGCTACACTTGGGTCAGAGGCATAGTCAGAATCTTGTTCAGCGTTATAGTAATTTGCTGCAAATTGTAGATATTGGTTATCATCAATGTGATAGCCAAGTTTACCGCCTACGCTATATGCATCCGCATCAAATAAATCACCTTGACTTGGTTCTGGTGCAACACGATCGCCTCGGGCATCGTATGGACTACCAATACGTTGATAGCCAAAATCAAATGCATAGTCAAAGTTATTTAAGCTTCCAGAAAAATATTGATGAATATCTCCACTTAAAGCATCTGTACGAAAGTTGGTCAAAGCGCTTTGTAGCCCAATCACAGTTTTTGCAGTCGGTTCACCGCCCGCCGCTTTGGTGGTGATTGAAATCGTTCCGCCAGCAGCACCACTTCCATAAATCGCATTACTGCCACGAATGACTTCTATACCTGTAATACTTTGAGGGTCGATTGATGAAAGACCTCTTGATGTATCACGTGTCAAATTCATAGGTACGCCGTCAACCAAGATCAAGGCATTACGTCCGCGTAAAGTTTGCCCATAATCGGTAATTGTACGACTTGAATCAGATAAGCCAGGCACAACTTTGGCTAAAACAGTGGCGATATTTCCAGAAGACGCATTTTTTAGAAATTCAATTTGTTTTTCATCTAATTTGGTCACTTGTTTTGCAGAAGAGGAGAATTCATCTGAGCGTGATGCGCTGACAGTAATGGTCGGAAGCACTGCCGCTTTGTTCTCTGTATCTGTAGCTTCTGTGGGTGAAATAGCAAAAGAGGATTGCGATAAAAAGATGAACCCACCAATTGATATAAGTGGAATGATTTTTTTTACATCAGACTTCTTATTAAAAATTTTGTTGCTTTTCATCTTGCTTCCTTTTATCTCACCCTGAGATTGCTTTAAATTGACGAAAGTATAATTGAGAATGATTGTAATTCACAGTAACAAATAAACAAACAATAAAACATTTATATTCAGCTTAAATTTAATTGAGTGGAATAGCTGATACACCACTCAAGGTTTAGAGATCTATACAATTTCTTTATATGAATCAATATGAAGCTGATGTGCTCGACGAGTAATACTGCGATCATCACCGAGCACAAAAAGTTTTACAGACTGGTGTTTCCACAACGCAATATCTTCAGGCTGGCGCGGAATTGCGCAGAAATATTTACCCTGTTGTTGAGTTTTGCTATATATCTCTTGGATCTTTGCTTGAACTTGCGGATGGCGCGTTTCCCAAGGAACGCCCATAGACTGAGAAAGATCTGCCGCACCTTCAAGAATAATATCGATCCCATCAATAGCTAAAATTTCATCGATATTTGCTACACCAGCTAAACTTTCAATCATTGCGACGACAACTGTTTCTTTGTGTGCGTGTTGCACAAAATCAGTTAAGCTCTGCATGCCATAGCGATTTAACCGAGTTGAATTTAAGCCCCTTTGCCCTAGGGGCATGTAGTGGCAATAATTCACAGCTTCTTGGGCTTGTTGTGCATTTTCTATACGTGGTAATACAATTCCAGTCACGCCAGCATCGAGTAAAGGTAAGATCAAGTGATTGGCGGTTAAGGGGACTCGAACCAATACATCAAGCTGCATGGCTCTAGCGGCTAAAATCATGCTTTCAACTTGGGATGTACTAAATAAAGTATGTTCCAAGTCAATAATAATAAAGTCATAGCCAGCCAGTCCCAATTGCTCCACATGAATTGGTGAGGCAATAGAACAGAATATGCCATACAGTGACTCACCATTTTCCATGCGTTTTTTAAAGGGAACTGAAGCTTTATTCATATTCAATTTCCTTAATTAAACTCAACGGATTTGGGGTGGTTTGTACTCTTAATCGGATTTCTGGTAGGAAGCGACGACTTGCAAGTTGTTCAATATCGATGGTGTCATCTGTAAAGTTAAACAATTCATATCTTTGTGCAAATTCTGGATGCTTTTCTTTATGTTGATTGATGATCGATCTTAACATTGTCCAAAATTTGATTTCATCAAAATCATAATGCGTGTTTAAAAATATGGCCAATTCCGCTAGATTGACAAACCAAAGTGCATCTTGGGTAAAATCTCTTAACTCATTTGCTGCGTGTGTTTCTAAAAAAGAATTCGGGTTAATTTTGGCATGTTCTTTAGGCGCGTCTTGTAACTCGGGTAATAGCTCTGGATTTCTTAACAAATGACGACTAAAGCGAATACCATCATGGAAATCTTTTAGAGCAGCTTTAACAGGTAGACCATCTTTGTGAATTAACACCATATTTTGTGCATGAGATTCCAATGCTAAGCCGTGACACCATAAAATATGCATAATTGGCAGGTAGGCATTTTTTAATAATTTCTCTAACCAAAACTCGATCCCGTATTGTTTGATCCAGAGGTCTATCAGCGGTTTTTGGTCAGTATCAAGTTGCATTAGACCTGTAACTGGTGTTGCTGATTCGCCTTCATTGAGATAATGATAAATACTTTCACGCCAAATACAGGCCAGTGCGCCATATTGAACAGCTAAGGCGATCGGCTGATTGATAGAAAGTCCAGCAATTTCTCTTAAAATAACGGGTTTACGTTGTTTTTCTAAAATATGGTCTTGTTCAACGATTTTATACAGCCAGTCACTCATTTTTGCCGCATTTTGCACAGTATGTGGTGCTAAAACACGAGAGGTCGACGTGTTAACTAAATTCATCGCTAATTTTAGTGATAACGCTGAAATATCCGTGATGTTTGATAATGTTCGGATTGATTGTTGCGGTAAATAAGTAGGTCCAGCGATTTTCAATGGAATGATCAGTTGATTGCTGATTGCATCTTGATAATATAATTCAATAATTTTATCCCATTGCCAAGGATGAATGGGGCTAAGAATATAATCATTGAAATTAACTTGATGTGCTGTCAATTCCTCACGGATTGCGTGAAGGTCTTTGTCTGAAAAATGCTGTTTATACAGTTGATTTAAGTTGATCGTTTCACTCAAAACCAATTTGCATAAGCTTTTATGAGTAGCAGCCCATTGAACAGAGAATCCTTGGGATAATTCAGGTGAGTATTTTTGATTTTCCTTAAGATCAAAGCCTATTCTAGATTTAAAACTTGGATGATAGAGATGTGCATTGTTTATACGGGCTTCTTGCTCAATATATGACAGTGTTCTTAACGGTTGATTCGGTGATAGACCCAGTGTTTGTGCATGTTTGACATAGGTAAGATTGAGCTCATCATTAAAGCTTTGCCATTTGATTGGATCTGCATCAATGATATGTTTTAAATCAGCCAATAATGCTTTTAAATTTGGACTGCTTGATGACTTTTGAACAGCATCATAACGGACTAAACTCGATGGATATAATTTAATTCGGTTAAAACTAAAATGTTGTTTAGCGTCGCAGCTATAAAAAAGATCATCTGAAATAAAGAATTTAATTTGCCCATTTGATTTTTCGTAGTTAAAGGCATTTTCAAAGATTAATGCTTCTAATAATTGCCCGATGACACGTCTTTCCGCTTGGACTTTATAATCAATTTGTTGCGTAGCTTGAAGTGGGGTTAGTGTTTGAGCGCCTCTGTATTTATAAATCGGATTTTCAATATCAATCCAAATCGGGTTACCACCACTGTGATATAAGGTGTTCATCATATTTGCCTTAATAGGTAAAGTGAGAGAGTTAAGCAAAAGGTTGCAGTAGTGCTGTGCTTTATCTGAGAAGTTTTCATCGATCAGGGTTTGTCTGGTGGTTTGCCAAAGTTCACTTTCTTCAATAATACTTACTCTTGATATCGCACTAATTAGATGCGCAATATGATTGATGACTAAATAATATTGCAGAAAAATCCATGCATCCTTTTGAGAAAACCAAACAGTGCTATCTTCAGAGACTGAGGAATGATCATTGAGCATCTCAGAAACCACACTAATTCCTTCCATATCACGAATAATCAGTCGAGCAGGGAAGCCTTGTTTAAATTCCATCAAACTGTTTTGCATATGGGCTTCAACACTAATCCCTTTATTTGCAAACAATTCAATCAGTGGAACCAAGGAAACTTGAATATATTGTTTCCACCAATCAGCAAGAAAGGCTTTTGAGTGACTATTTGGAAGTCCTTGGGCTTGTGCGGCCTGATCAATAAACGTCATTAATGGGATCTGATGATGCTCATTTTCTTCGACTAAACCACCTAGCATCCGAGTATTTTCAAGCGTTTCCGTAGCTAATCCTGCGCGATATATAATGCCAAAAGAACTTTCTAACTCAGGGATTTTGACAGTTTTGGCTGTAAGCTCTGGAAGAATGAGCATATTTTTATAGTGTTGATTGATCTGATGCTTAAGAATGATTTTACTGGCATCAATCGCTCTTTCCATTTCATCCATAGGATTGTTACGAATAAAACTGGTAATACGCACATCAATGGATAGTTTTAGAAAAATATTAGATTGCGGTAACCAAACGGTTCGTACTGAAGATGTGGGCCAAACAGTTTGTCCTAAAGCACCTAAATATCGAACTTCATGATTTTCTAAATAGCGTTTTAAGGAAGGATGTAGGAGTAAAAAGTTTGCTTGCCACGGATGTGTAGGCAAAAGTTCATAATTTTCGAAGTCATCTTTGAGGCGGTGTTGTGCATGCTTCAAAACGTCTTCTTCAATCAGTTGATCAACATTATTATCGCTGACAAGTTTTTGGATTAAGGATGAATGCACTGCGAAGTAGTGTAACTGAAACGTCGCGCCTAGCTCTGGGCTATACTTTTTCATATCCTCTTTAGAAAAGCCTAGATTGGCTTTTGAGGTCACATGAAATGGATGTCCATATAACATGCCTTGTTCAGCAGATTGAAAACTAGAGGCCAGTTTAGGCTTTATTTGATCTACGCTGTTTTCTAAAAAGAATTTGGTATTTTCGATACTGTTTGCGATTTCTGCATAGAGATTCTGATTTTGCTTTTTATCTTTAAATCGCTGATTTAACTTTAACTCATCGGTTATCATTTTAACCAACACTTTAGGATCAGTCAGACTTTTGACAGTCTTATCCTCAGTATTGAATACACAAAAAGAGCGCTGGTAACGATGATAACCTGTGCTTGAGAAATGCTGTATCGCACCATAGATGACTGAGTTAGATGCAGTAAATGGGTATGAAAAATAGGATGAATTATTTGCGTCATGTATTGTTAAAGGTGAATCCTGTTCTGAGAGAATATGCTGTTCGAGTTGAACTTGAAGTTCACGAAAAAAAGTATTCAAGTATTGTTCAAAAAGCTTGTAAGACCATGCATCGGTGGTAATGATCGGGTTCATTCTTGTACCTCTTCTAAAATTGTATTGGTTAAAAATTTGTTTAAAGTCACGATTAATCCAGCACCAATAAAAAATAATGCAGTGCAAATTAACGCGGCAGTGATATTGAAAAATGAGTATGTGAGGGTGACCGCAATCGGCCCAAACAGTTGACCGAGAACAAAGGCACTGTTTGAAATACCAATCACTTTTCCTTGATTTCTTGCATCAGTTTTTAAAGAAATCGTATGAAAAATAGAGGGAATAAGTGCAGCGAAGCAGAAACCTTGTATGAGTCTTAAGAGCAGCACTAACCAAATATTAGTGGTCCATGTCAAAGCCAGAACCGTGATTCCACAGATCAGTGTTGCACTGACAAAATTATGAAATGAATCGCCTCTCGCATCGTTGCGTTTCCCCCAATAGGTTGCAGCAAAAAATGCAGCGCCCCATGAAAGTGCGTGGATTGTTCCTGTTAAACTCGCAATAGATAAGGGTGTAGTTATATTTCGACTGATTTCACTGATATATAAGATAAAACAGGACACTAAACCGAACCCGCCAGCTTGGACAAAGGTTCCCGCACTGAGCCAAGAAAAAATTGTTCGATCAAAGGATTGCAGTGTTGATGGTTTTTTATCGGGTTCAGTGACAGATGTCTGTACAGGTTGGCTCAATAAAATGGCAGCAACTAAGATTAAAACGATGACAATATATGCTGTGGCATTGAGTAAGGTTTCAACTTTCCAATGGTCCATAAATATGCCCCCGAGTACCGGACCACATAGACAGGCCAGTGCGACACTGCTTTGGAGCTGTCCAAAAGCAAGACCTCTTTGTCGCTCGCTAGACAAGTAAGAGGTATAGGCATAAAGAATCACGGATAGACCGCAAAATCCTAATAGAATACGGGCAAAAATAAACACAAATAGATGCTGTGCTCCCGCCATTAAAAGTATAGAAATGCAGAAACCAGCCAAAGAAAGTAACAGTGCTTTTTTATGCCCAAATGTATCTGATAGATGACCAATAAGGGGGGCTGTAAATAGACTCCCTAGAGCTGGTGCTGACAGCGCTATACCTGCCCAAATGGCGGGTGTTGCCATTTGCGCTGTCAATTTTTCCATATATAGCGGCATGATCGGTATTAAGACCATCAAGCCAAAAGTCGAAAAAAATTGACACAGTAAAATAATCAAATGATCTAGGCCAGAGGAACGCATGATTTAGATATCCATGGTCTCATAGCAAGATTGGAATAAAGCATGGTAGGGATTTGACGTCATACCAATTTTACTTGGCATCCCTGTTGAATCACCTTGTTGGGCTAATAACGGGGTGAGTAATTGTTTGAATGGCCAATGGCTACTTTCAAAAACATATTTTTGAATACAGTTTTTCGATTGTTCAGAAAGCGCAGCAGTTTCTATAAAGTTAACAATAATCGCTTGGATCATTTCCCAGAAATCAATTTCAGTATGATCGGTATATTTCAATGTTGCTAATGCGATAGGGTATAGATTGATTTGTATCCCGAGGGTTATAAAATAATTAAATAAATCCTCATTTTTATTAAAAATAAGATTGTTTGGTGTACTGGTATCAATTTTATAGACTGGCGGAACAAAACCACTGTCCTGAATCGCAGGGGTGCATATTCTTAAGGTGTCATGGTCACGCAGAATAAAGCATTTAAATTGATTGTCTTGGTAACATACAAGGGTGTTTTGACCATGACACTCAGGCATAACACCAAAAGACCACAGTGTGAGAAAAGTGTGAATAAAATGGGTACTCAAATCTTTAAGTAAGTTCCATTTGTCACCTGTTATACCTAAAGCTTGCCATGGATCAATATAAGGGCAACTTAAAGCAGACATGCTAATTGGTGCTATATTTTTTTCTTGGCAAAAATGAGGTAAATGCCTCACTTGACAGCCGATAACACCTAAATTCTGTACCAACGGTTCTTGTTTTCCCAAGACCCACCAATGGGTTTCATTGCTTAAAAAGAGCTGATGTTTTAATGATGGTGTTTTGTCGATGACATCATTGAGAAAATCATATGCCGCATGACCGTTGGCTAAATATCGAGCAGGCATAGAGCGAATAGCACCCAAAGTTTTGGCATTGGTCGAGAGCTTTAAGTGCTGATTTGAATTTAAGTGATTGATTAAAGTTCGTAGCGAGGATGTTGGGCAACCAATTGCAGTGGCGAGGCCGAGGTCAATCCCTAGATATTTGTTTTCTTGAAATCTTAAATAGTCATGCTGTGTTTTAAGTACAGGTATTGCAAGGTATTCATTTGAGTGAGCCTGCATTTTTTCAATAATAAGATTTTTTTCCTCAGCAGGGAGAGCCAGTTCATCATGTGGAATGGATTCCATATTATTTATGACATCTGCTTTTTTAAATGCCCACCAATACACTTCAATTTCTTTTTGAGTAATGAGTGGACTGAGTTCACCTTTCGCATGTGCAAATGGATGAAATGCACGGTCAGCGACAAGCGAAAGTTGTTCACTCATTATGAGTGGCGAAGAAAAAGAAAGTGCGGATTGTAAGATTTGAGGAATTTTTTCAGCAGTAACTAAATTATCATGCCAATATGCAATGGCCTTTTGGTGGTTGATTGATGGCCACCATGAGGATTGAGTTAAATAATTAAAAACGTCAGCAATCGCGATCTCAGTAGTCTGTTGACTCAACGTGTTATGAAGTAAAACTTCTGCTTTTGTGATATAGAAAGGATTTACACTATTTACTTTTAAGCAGTTGAAATGTAGTTCCAACTCACTACTCAGATGTATTACAAGATAAGGCTTTTTATAGACAATATGGTTTCTGAACTCACCATAATTTTCCATATAGAGCGCATCTATAGTTTTCTGAAGTTGTGTTGTGTAAATCCGATCTAACATGTGCATTGTTCCTATAATTATAAAAGTGGCAAAACTGTGCCAATATTTTGTTTTTGTGCAGCATTGAAAAACCATTTCGCACAAACAATATCGTCGATCGCCATACCCATTGGGTTGAGTAAAATGATTTCATCATCATTTTCACGGCCATTTTTATGCCCAATAATGATGTCACCTAGTTCAGCATGTAGTTTTTCACGGCTAAATAAACCTTCTTCAACCAGCACATTGATGACTTTCTTTTCTCTATTGGATTGATCCCAGTCATCCACAATCACTTTGTCAACTTTGAGGAAAACTTCTGGTTCAATATCCATGATTGATATATTTGAAACGAAGCAACCTTTTTTAAGCCATTCAAACGGGATATAAGGTTTGTCAGATACTGTGCAAGTGATTAAGACATCTGCTTGCTGGATCGCCGACTTGGCAGTTTCATGAATTTCGATTTGAAGATTTGGATATTCGCCAATAAATAAAGCTTTAAGTTTTTCTGCAGCTTCTGGGTTTAGATCAAATAAATGTATTTTTTTAACTTGTGGGTATTGTTCTAAGACCGTTTTGATTTGCATTTGGGCAATCGGACCACAACCAATCACACTGATATCTGAGAAGTCTTTTTTGGCGAGATATTGAATTGATACACCAGTAATTGCAGCTGTTCTCATCGCACTAATTAAGCTGCCTTCCATGATTGCCACGGGGTAATTTGTTTCAGTGTCATTTAAAACAATTAAGGCACTGGCACGAGGAATATTAAATTTCTTAGGATTATGTTGGCGAGAGCCAATCCATTTGATCCCTGCAATAGGATCATTTCCAGCCAAATAACACGGCATGGCAATAATTCGGTCTGCAATATGGTCCGCACCTTGCCAACGTAAATAGGGTTTTAAGGGTTGTACAAACTGTTTATTTGCGTGAAGTGTCAGGCCTTCAGTAATTGCTTCGATAAACGAATTACTGTGATTTGCACCAAGATGGAGTAAATCTGATTGACTAAGGTAACGAAGGCTAGCCAAATTACTCATAAATATTTCCTAAAAAGTGGAGTTAAACAACGGATTGCAAAGTAAAATTTTCTTGATTGAGATGATTTTTATTGAAATGTCTTCTCTTGATCATTTCGAACCATTCTTCGTCATAAACTAAATCTAAATAACGATCGCCTCTATCTGCTAAAAGGGTTAAAACGCATGACCCAGACGGGATAGTCGGGATAAGTTTTTTTATTGCTGAAATAGATGAGCCGCTAGATCCACCCGCAAAAATGCCTTCATGTTCGAGGAGTTCTCGGCAGCCTAAAGCTGACTCATAATCATCAACATAGATGACATCATCTATTTCATCTGGGGAGAGTAGGGCTGGAACGGTACTTGCACCGATACCCGGAATTTCACGTGGGCCTGAGTGACCACCAAAGAGAACAGAACCGACGATATCGACTGCAATAACTTTTAAATGCGGGAATTTTTCTTTTAAGCGGCGAGATACGCCCATGATTGTTCCAGAAGTACTTGCACCAACAACCAAGTAATCAATACTGCGATCGATTTGATTTATGATTTCTTCTGCTTCACCATAATAGTGGCTTTTCCAATTGTTGGGATTTGCATATTGGTTGATCCAAACAGCATTGGGCAACTGGCGGCAAAGTCGTTGTACTGTATCGATTCTTGTTTTTAAATAACCGCCGTTTTGATCTTTTTCAGAAACCATTTCGATATTGGCTTTATAGAGCTTCAACATTTGTAAATTGGCTGAAGCAATTTTGGGGTCAATCACGGCAGTGAATTTTAGGCCGTAAATTTTGCATGCCATTGCAAGTGCAATTGCTAGATTTCCTGATGAACTTTCAACAATGTGACTATCTTTATGAATGAGGCCAGATTTAAGCCCCTCTTGTAACATATACAATGCAGGTCGATCTTTGATACTTCCACCTGGATTGAGTAACTCCATTTTTGCGACAACGGTGATGGATTGATCGGTAAACATCCTTGAGAGTCTGATTAAAGGAGTTTTACCTATGCAATCGAGAATATTGTTATGGATCATCGTTAGAATTCTCTAGTTTTATCTGTTGCAAATGATAATCATTATTGGTTTTGTTATTATTAAAATTTACGTGAAATTTGTTGTGTTTTGTAATTTTATTGAAGAGTAAACTAAGAGAGTAATTAATGATATTTTTATAAGATATTGATAAATATAGTTTATATTTAATTATTGAATTAAATTATAGTGAAATTAGATGACCATTTGATTAAAATTGTTAATCAATCACTAGAAAAAAATTATAAAGCAGATGGCTATCACATTTATTTTTATTAAAGAGAATTACCGTCATAAAATTTTAGAGACACAAAATGAATCAGAACTGAAATTATTAAAAATATAATAAATCAATAATTTAAGATTTTTTATGCTGTGTTTTTCATGGGCTGTTGGAATTGGTCATTAGAATATTATGTTTTACATCATTAATGCTAATGATTATTATTAGCGCTAAAATTCAGGCCTACAACTGAGGAAACAGGATGCGCCTTTCCCAATTCAGCTTATGTGTTTTATCTATTGCAATCAGTAGTCAGTTATATGCAAAGGATGAAACCTCGAATAATCAGACATCAGTTAGCAATGCTCAACAACAAGAATCTGTCCAGAAATTACCACAGATTGTTATTACAGCAACACGGTCAGAAAAAAGCATTGCAGATATTGCCGGGACTGTACAGAACATCAGCGGAGCAGAGGTACAAAAACAGGCTGGGGCTGGGCGAAAAGTGGCAGATGTTCTTGCTCAATTGGTTCCTTCACTGGCGCCGTCTAGTGGTACTGGAAGTAATTATGGCCAGACCATGCGAGGCAGAACGGTACTGGTGATGATTGATGGTGTATCTCAGACGGGATCGCGTGATCCTGCGCGCCAATTGAACAGTATTAGTCCGGGGATGATTGAAAGGATTGAGGTCATTTCAGGGGCAACCAGTATTTATGGTTCTGGCGCAACGGGTGGGATTATTAATATCATTACCAAACGTGCTGATAAATCGAAACCACTGAGTTTTGAGACGAAATTAGGGATAACCTCTGCTGATAATTTCCGAGGAGATGGCCTGGCTTATGAAGCGGGTCAGAGCGTTTCTTTCAGTAATGATAAAATGGATGGTTTTCTTGGTGCGAACTATACCAGCCGAGGATCATTATTTGATGCGAATGGGGATCGAATCGCAACTGAACCCAATCAGACCAGCCGTAATGATACAGATACACTAGATATAAATGGGCGCCTAAATTTTAATTTGACTGACACACAAAGCTTGAGTTTTGGTGCGCAGTATTATAAGGATAAGCAAGATACTCGTTATCTACCTGATTATGGACCGAACTATACCATTGCTAAAGGGCCACAGTCTGAACGAGCAATCAAGGGACTGGAATTAAGTAATCAGCCATTTACGGATCGTTATGCCTTTAATACCCAATATCAAAATCAGGATGTATGGGGGCAGACGGTAAATTTGGAAGCCTATTATAGAAATGAAAAAGGGCGTTTTTTCCCAGTTTATGCAGGTGGCGCGACGGTAAATCAGTCGCAATATACGGTTGATGTGGCAGGAATGCGGTCTACAGTTCAGTCTGATTTTAAGCTTGCAGCGCGTGATCTTAATCTGACCTATGGTCTGGATTATGACCGGGAAAAAGATACTCAGCATTATGACGTATTGTCTGTCAGCAATAACGGTATGGTTTACAAGGATACTGGTAGAAGATTAGATGCTGGTCCAGATACTGTCATTCAAAATATCGGTGCTTTTTTACAGGCAGATTATCAATTAACGGATCGCTTTAATCTACAAGCGGGAACGCGCTATCAATATATCAAGGCAGATACAGACGCTTATACACCTTCTAGACAAACACAAAGCGTAGCGAGTGATTCAACAAATGCTGACAAGTTTTTGTTTAATTTAGGCGCAGTTTATAAACTTACTGATAATCAGCAATTATTTGCCAATTTCTCTCAAGGATTTAGTTATCCAGATGTATTACGAATGTTGCGTGATGTCTCAATTTTGACCGTTTCAACTGCGAATATAGAACCACTAACCGTCAATAGTTATGAACTGGGTTGGCGTCTGCAAGATGATCAAAAACTTGATTTAGGAATTACAGGCTTTTATAACACATCTGATAAAGTCATTCAGTTCAATGCGGACCGTTCAGTCAATATTGCTGATACTGATCAGCGTGTTTACGGTGCTGAAATGACTGCGGCATATCCAATTCTGGATGATTTTAAAATTGGTGGTACGTTGGCTTACACCCGTGGACAATATAAGGATGCTGCTGGTAATTGGCGTGAGTTAAATGCTTATCAGGTATCTCCAACTAAGGGAACTATTTTTGGTGAGTGGAATAGTGATGATGGTTATGGATTCCGTGTACAGATGCTTGCTGTAAAAGGAACTGACAAAGCATTTGAAGATGATAAGGTTGCGGTGAACAGTGATAAGGTGGTTCCAAACCGTGCTGCAAAAATAAAGGGTTATGCGATTATGGATACCCTAGTGAATTTTCCTGCGTATAAGGGGCAGGTGGATTTTGGAATTTATAACGTGTGGAATAAAGACTATCGCACGGTGTATAGCCAGCAGTCAGAAATTACCTTTTCCCCTGTGTCTAGTATGCGGGCACAAGGGCGGACCTTTGGTTTGAGTTATACTTTTAATTATTAATTGATGTTAGCTAAAAGCTGGTGCTGAGTGTTTAATTTTCACTTATCACCAGCTTTTTTATTATTTATATAAAACAAACTCTTAACCCAAGATAAGTATCAAGTGTCGTCAAAATTTAAAACAATAGAATGGATAAGCTATTTAGCGGATTTTTTAGTCATGTTTGTAGAGGTTTATTCTATTTGAGTTGTCGTTGTACAATTTAAAATCAATAAAAATATGATGAGTACATGTTGTATCGCCATAAGCTCAGTTCAAAGCTGTTTAGTTTCTCAATACTGTTTAAAACACATT
>Ga0105249_10000953_pt1 | contig 25606 bp, 37 predicted proteins | sample KBSS44metaG_FD_81522 | JGI IMG/M metagenome (GOLD analysis project Ga0105249, IMG submission 81522) | Switchgrass rhizosphere microbial communities from Kellogg Biological Station, Michigan, USA - KBS S4-4 metaG | ecosystem: Host-associated > Plants > Roots > Rhizosphere > Soil | place...
AGTTCCAAAAAAGGGCCTTTCGTCGAGGCGCGGCTGATGGGCCGCATCGAGGCGATGAACGAGAAGAACGAGAAGCGGATGATCCGCACCTGGTCGCGCACCTCGACCGTCTTCCCCGACATGGTCGGGCACACGATCGCGGTCCACGACGGCCGCAAGCACGTGCCCGTCTTCATCTCCGAGCAGATGGTCGGCCACAAGCTCGGCGAGTTCGCGCCGACCCGGACCTTCCGCGGCCACTCGGGCGACCGCAAGACCGAGGTGAAGAAGCGCGTCTGATGAGCAGCGTCGAGGCACCCAGAGAAGTGCGCGCACAGGCGAAGTACGTGCGGATGTCACCGCGTAAGGCGCGGCTCGTCGCGGAGCACATCCGCGGCCGCAGCGTGCCCGAGGCGCGGGCGGTCCTCGCCTTCACCTCGCGTGAGGCCGCAGGGGTGCTGCAGAAGGTGCTGCAGTCAGCCGTCTCGAACGCCGAGGCAAATCACGGCATCGCCGAGGACCGGCTGTACGTCAAGGCGACGTACGTCGACGGCGGTCCGGTGATGAAGCGCTGGCGTGCGCGTGCGCGCGGCCGGGTCGCCCGGATTCGCAAGCGCACGTGTCACATCACCGTCACTCTCGTCGAGGCTCCGGTGGTCGCTGCACCGGTGGTGGAGGCGGCTGCGCCGGCCGAGGTCGCCGAGGCTCCGAAGCCGAAGCGCGCGGCCGCGAAGAAGACGACCGCTTCAGGCTCGAAGAAGAAGTCCGCGTCCAAGCGTCCCGCGAAGAAGAAGGAGGCCGCAAAGTAATGGGCCAAAAAGTTCATCCCGGCGGGATGCGCGTCGGCGTCATCCACGACTGGAAGTCCAACTGGTACACGGGCAAGAAGGACTTCCCGGCGTACCTGATCGAGGACATCAAGATCCGGGAACACATCACCAGCAAGCTTTCGCATGCCGGGCTGTCCGACATCTTGATCCGCAAGGACAAGCAGCGGATCACCGTCGACATCTACACGGCGCGCCCCGGAATCGTGATCGGCAAGTCCGGCGTCGAGGTGGACGCGCTGCGCAAGGACCTGCACGCACTGACGAAGAAGAACGTCCACATCAACATCAACGAGATCAAGCGCCCCGAGCTGGACGCCAAGCTCGTCGCCCAGTCGATCGCCGAGCAGCTGCAGAACCGCGTCAGCTTCAGGCGTGCGATGAAGCGCGCGCTCGCGTCCGGCATTCGCTCGGGCGCGAAGGGCGTCCGCATCCAGTGCGGCGGCCGCTTGGGCGGCACCGAGATGAGCCGCTCCGAGGCGTACTCCGAGGGACGTGTTCCGCTGCACACCATTCGCGCGGACATCGACTACGGCTTCGTCGAGGCGAAGACGACCTTCGGACGCATCGGCGTGAAGGTCTGGATCAATAAAGGCGAGATCATGCCGGAGGGTTACGGCGGGCTCGACACCGAGAAGGACGTGCGCCTCGGCGAGCAGGATCAGGCCCGCAGGCGACGCGCAAACGTCGAGGGCCTCGGCGCCTCCCGCGAGGGCGGCCGCGACCGCCAGCGCGACCGCGAGGGTCTCGGTCCCGTGCGCCCGTCCCGCAAGCGCGGCGGCGCCGGCCGCGGCGGTGCTGGTGGTGGCCGCGGCGGCCAGAGCGGTCGTGGCCGGCCCGCGGGGCGGGGTCGTGCCGGACAGGAGAACGTCGAGAAGCCCCGCACGGACGAGACGGCCGCTTCGGCCGAGGGCCAAGCGCCTGTGGAGCCGATCGTCGAGACGACGCCGGCCCCCGTCGCCGACGCACCCGATACGACGCCGAAGCAGCAGACCGAGGACCCGACGAAGCAGGAAAAGGCTGACAGCTGATGTTGCTCCCGAAGAAAATGAAATACCGCAAGCACCAGCGCGGCCGGCGTCGCGGGTTCGCGAAGGGTCAGACGACCGTGCAGTTCGGCGACTATGGCCTGAAGGCGCTCGAGACGGCCTGGGTCACCAACCGCCAGATCGAGGCCGCCCGCATCGCGATGACCCGCAAGATCAAGCGCGGTGGCAAGGTCTGGATCAACGTCTTCCCGGACAAGCCGACGACCCAGAAGCCGGCCGAGACGCGCATGGGCTCCGGCAAGGGCTCCCCCGAGCACTGGGTCGCCGTCGTCAAGCCCGGCCGCGTGATGTTCGAGCTCGCAGGCGTGCCGGAGCCGCTCGCAAAGGAAGCGTTGCGACTTGCCGGCACGAAGCTCTCGGTCAAAACCAAATTCGTGAAGCGAGAGGCTGATCTCTTTGAGAGCTAGAGACATGAGGGACATGACCGACGAAGAATTGGAGAACGCATTGCACGACCGCCGGCAGGAGCTGTTCAACCTGCGCTTCCAGTCGGCGACCGGCGCGCTCGAGAACAGCGCGCGGCTGAAGCTGGCGAAGCGAGAGATCGCCCGCATCCTGACGGTGCGCTACGAGCGCGAAGCAAAGGCGGCACAACACTGATGGCTGACGAGAAGAAGACGACGAAGAAGGACGAGGAGGCTCCCGCCGTGGCGGAGGAAAAGCCGAAGAAGAAGCCTGCGGCGAAGAAGGAGACCGCGGAGACGCCTGCAGCCGAGAAGAAGCCGGCTGCGAAGAAGGCTCCCCCGAAGAAGAAGACCGAGGAGACGCCCGTCGCGGAGACTCCCGTCGAGGAGCCCGTCGCTGAGGCTCCGGTCGAGGAACCCGTAGCCGAGGAGGCTCCCGCCGAGGAAGCCCCGGCAGCCGAGCCCGCACCCGAGCCGGTCGCAGAAGCGCCTGCCGAGGAGCCCGTCGCGGAAGCACCTGCCGAGGAGCCGGGCGCAGAAGAGGCTCCTGCGGAGGAGGCCCCTACGGAAGAGCCGGCGGCCGAGGCTGCACCACCGGCAGAGGCTCCACCTGCCGAACCGGCGCCGCAGTCACAGCCGAAAAAGAAGCGCAAGCATGTCCCGCGCGTCGAGCGGCGGCAGCGCCCTAAGGTTCGGCGTGACCGCCCGGCGGAGCGCAGGCCGATCACGCGGCTGCCGAACCCGGAATCCGAGCGCGGACGCCGTCAGGAGCGCCGCGGCGTCGTCGTTTCGAGCGCGATGGACAAGACGATCGTCGTGCAGGTCGAGTCGATCAAATCGCACCGGCGCTACAAGAAGGTCATTCGGCGCAGGATGAAGTTCCATGCGCACGACGAGCAGAACGCGGCGAACGTGGGCGACGTCGTCCGCATAGTCGAGACCCGGCCGCTGTCGAAGACGAAGAACTGGCGGCTAGCAGAGATCGTGGAGGCCGCAAAGTAATGATCCAGCAGGAGTCCAGACTCCGCGTGGCCGACAACACCGGCGCCCGCGAGATCCTGTGCATCCGGGTCAAGGGCGGCACGGGCCGGCGCTATGCACGCGTCGGCGACATCATCGTCGGGACGGTCAAACAGGCCGCGCCGCAGGGTGCGGTCAAGAAGGGCGAGGTCGTCCAGGCTGTCGTCGTCCGCACACGCAAGCCGTACGGCCGCGACGACGGCACGTCGATCGCATTCGACGAGAACGCCGCCGTGATCATCGACGCGCAGCGCAATCCCCGCGGCACGCGCATCTTCGGACCTGTCGCGAGGGAACTGCGGGAGAAGAACTTCATGAAAATCGTCTCTCTGGCACCGGAGGTCCTCTAATGGCCCACACAATGCGTATCCGCAAGGGCGATCTCGTCCACGTGCTGAGCGGGAAGGACCGCGGCAAGCAGGGCCGCGTCATCGACGCGCGCCCGAAGGACGGCAAGGTCATCGTCGAGAACCTCAACCTGGTCAAACGGCACACGAAACCGCGCCCGATCCAGAACACCAGCCGGATGGGCGCCGCCGGGATGACCCCGGGCGGCGTGATCGAAAAGCCGGCCCCGCTTCCGGTCGGGAACGTGATGATCGTCTGTCCGGTCTGCAACCGCCCGACGCGTGTCGGCGTGAGGGACAAGGACTCCCACGGCCAACAGGTCAAGGTGCGCGTCTGCAAGCGCCAGGACTGCGGCGAGGAGATCGATCGGTGAGCACTCGAGTCAGAGAAGTCCGAAAGGAAGCCGCGCGGGCGTCCTACGCGCCGCGCCTCAAGCAGCTCTACGAAGGCGACCTGCGCGCGAGCCTGAAGGAAGAGCTCGCTCTGTCGTCGACGATGGAAGTCCCGCACCTCGAGAAGATCACGCTGAACATGGGCGTCGGCGAGGCGAAGACCGATGCGAAGCAGCTCGATGCGGCGATCGAGGAACTGACGATCATCGCCGGACAGCGCGCGCAGGTCCGCAAGGCCCGCAAGTCGATCGCACAGTTCAAGATCCGCGAGGGTATGCCGATCGGCGCCCGGGTCACGCTTCGCGGCGCGCGGATGTACGAATTCCTCGACCGGCTCATCGCGATCGCACTTCCGCGGATCCGCGACTTCCGCGGCCTGAACCCGCGGTCGTTCGACGGGCGCGGCAACTATTCGCTCGGCATCCGGGAGCAGATCATTTTCCCGGAGATCGACTACGACGACATCCAGCAGGTTCGCGGCCTCGACGTCGCGATCACGACCTCCGCGAAGACGGACGAGCACGGCCTTGCGCTCCTGCGCGGGCTCGGCATGCCTTTCGCCGCGGACGGAAGGGAGCAGTAAGCACGTATGGCTAAGACATCACTTCGGATTAAGCAGCAGCGGCCTCAGAAGTACCCGGTGCGGGCCTACAGCCGGTGCAACCGCTGCGGCCGCCCGCGCGCCGTGTTCCGCAAGTTCGGCCTGTGCCGGATCTGCCTGCGGGACCTCGCACACCAGGGCGTGATTCCCGGCATGACCAAATCGAGCTGGTGACCCAATGCTGACCGATCCAGTCGCAGACATGCTCGCCCGCATCCGCAACGCCAACAAGGCGCTGCACGAGCACGCCGAGATGCCCACGTCCCGCCTGAAGGAGGGCATCGCCCGCATCCTCAAGGAGGAGGGCTACATCTCGGACTTCCACGTGAAGAAGGGCGAGAGCTTCGATACCCTGGTCATCCAGCTGAAGTACGGCCGGAGCCGCGAGAGGATCATCACCGACCTCAAGCGGGTCTCGAAGCCCGGCCGCCGTGTCTACGCGGGCAAGGATCGCCTGCCGCGCGTGCTCGGCGGAATGGGTGTGGCGATTCTGTCCACGTCGACCGGCCTGGTCACCGCGCGCACCGCGGAAGAGAAAGGAATCGGCGGCGAAGTCGTTTGCTTCGTCTGGTAGCGGAATGAGTCGAATCGGTAGACAGCCAATCGAGCTTCCAACCGGCGTGAACGTCTCGATCTCCCCTGGCCGCGTCATGGTCAACGGCCCGCTCGGAGAGCTCGCACAGCAGGTTCCCGCCAGGATGAAGATCGAGCAGGCTGAGGGGACGATCACCGTCGCCCGGCCGACCGAGCGCGGCGACGATCGCGCGCTGCACGGTCTGACGCGCACGCTGATCGCGAACATGGTCGAGGGCGTCACGAAGGGCTTCGAGAAGCGCCTCGAGCTGCAGGGCGTCGGCTACCGCGCTGCGCTGCAGGGGGCCGATCTCCGGCTCGACGTCGGCTACTCCCACCCGGTCGTGATGAAAGCGCGGCAGGGAATCACGTTCGAGGTTCCCAGCAATACCGAGATCGTCGTCAAGGGCGTCGACAAGCAGCAGGTCGGTCAGACCGCGGCCGAGATTCGCAAGGTGCGCCCACCCGAGCCGTACAAGGGCAAGGGGATCCGCTACCAGGGCGAGTACGTGCGCCGCAAGGTCGGGAAGCGGGCGTAATGGCTCTTTCCGTGAGAGAAGCGCGTCTGCGACGGCACAAGCGCGTGCGCGGTCGGGTGAGGGGAACGGCCGAGCGGCCACGCCTCGTCGTCACGCGCTCGAACCGCGGCATCGTTGCGCAGGTCGTCAACGACGCCGAGGGCAAGACCCTTGCGTCTGCGAGTTGGCTCCAGGTCAAGGAGACTGCCGCCGGCGACAAGAAGGCCCAAGCTGCTGAAGTCGGCAGGCTCCTCGCGCGCAACGCCCGCAAGGAGAACATCGAATCCGTCGTGTTCGATCGCGCCGGCTACCTGTACCACGGACGCGTCAAGGCGCTCGCCGACGCCGTACGCGAGGGAGGAATCAACTTTTAACGTGTCGACCAGGCCTGAATTCACGAGTGTGGAGCGCGCTGTCATCGAGCGCGAAGAGAGCCGAGAGCTCAAAGAGCGTGTCGTCGAGATCAACCGCGTCGCGAAGGTCGTCAAGGGCGGCCGGCGGTTCTCGTTCACCGCGCTTGTCGTGATCGGCGACGAAGTCGACCGGGTCGGTGTCGGCTACGGCAAGGCGCGTGAGGTGCCGCTTGCGATCACCAAGGCGGTCGAGGACGCGAAGAAGAACCTCTTCACCGTGCCGAAGCACGGCACGACGATCACGCACGAGATCCTCGGACGCTCCGACGCCGCGCGCGTGCTCTTGCGGCCGGCCAGCGAAGGAACCGGCGTGATCGCCGGCGGCGGGGTGCGGGCGGTGCTCGAGCTCGCCGGGATCCGCGACATCCTTGCGAAGAGCCTCGGCACGACGAACCCGATCAACATGGCCAAGGCAACCGTCAACGGCTTGAAGCGGCTTCGCAGTCCTGACGAGGTCGCGAGGTCGCGCGGCCTGACCATCAAGGAAGTGCTTCCGTACAAGGCACCGAAGAGGACAGAAGATGGCGAAGGTCAAAGTAACCCAGGTTCGTAGCCAGATCGGCCAGTCCGAGAAGCACCGCGGCACGCTGCGCGCCCTCGGCCTCGGCAGGATTGGCAAGACCGCCGAGCACGACGACGGTCCGGTCTTCGCAGGCATGCTTCGGAAGGTCCGTCATCTCGTCAAGGTCGAAAATGGCTGAAAAGCTCACCCTCTCCACGATCAAGCCCGCTCAGGCCCGCAAGGACCGGAAGCGTGTCGGCCGTGGCCAGAGCTCCGGCAAGGGCCGCTATTCCGGCCGGGGGATCAAGGGCCAGAAGTCCCGGTCCGGCTCGCACAAGATGCGCGCCGGCTTCGAGGGCGGCCAGATGCCGATCTACATGCGCCTGGGCAAGCAGCGCGGTGCGACCTCCAAGGACGCGATGCCAATCGGCCCGTTCCGCACGTCGACTGCTCCGATCAACGTGAGCGCGCTCGACCGCTTCGAGGACGGTGCGGAGGTCACTCCGGAGAGCCTCGTCGAGAAGGGGTTGCTGAAGAACACGAAGACCGACGTCAAGCTGCTCGGGAACGGAGACCTGGAGAAGAAGCTGACCGTTCGCGTCCACGCGATCTCGGCGACCGCGCGTGAGAAGGTCGAGAAGGCCGGTGGAACGGTGTCGCTCCTGAAGGAGCCGAAGGTCAAGAAGCAGAAGCACTCGAAGCCGAAGTCCAAGCCGGCCGCAGCCGAGCCCCAGGCGCCCGAGGCCGAGGCCGTAGCTGTAGCGGAAGCGCCGGCAAACGATCAGGCCGAACAGCCCGCGTCCGAGGAGGAATAGATGTTCTCCTGGCTCGCCAATGCCTGGCGCGTCCCCGAGCTCCGCAAGCGCGTCCTCTTCACGTTCATGATCCTCGCGTTCTACCGCCTGGGGTCCTGGATCCCAGCGCCCGGCGTCGACTCGCAGACGATCAAGGACTACTTCAACGGCCGCGGCGGAACGATTCTCGGGCTGCTGAACGTCTTCTCGGGCGGCGCGCTGTCGCAGTTCGCCCTGTTCGCGCTCGGGATCATGCCCTACGTCACCGCCTCGATCATCTTGCAGCTGATGACGGTCGTCGTGCCGAAGCTGGAGCAGCTCCAGAAGGAGGGCGAGTCCGGCTACGCCAAGATCAACCAGTACACGCGCTACCTCACCGTGGCGCTTGCAGCAGCACAGTCCACGGGTTACGCGTATCTGTTCAAGCGCGCCGGCAACCTCGACGCCAACACCGGTCGGATCATCCTCATCGTCGTCACGCTGACCGCTGGCACGACGCTGCTCATGTGGATGGGCGAGATGATCACGAAGCGCGGCGTCGGCAACGGGATCTCGCTGCTGATCTTTGCGTCGATCCTTTCGTCGGCTCCGACCGGAATCGCCGCGTGGTACAACGGCGGCACGATGGAGCGGTTGTTCTTCCCGCTCATCGCGATCGGGATCGTTGCGGCCGTCGTCTACATCCAGGAAGGGCAGCGCAGGATCCCGATTCAGTATGCGAAGCGGATGGTGGGCCGCCGTCAGACCGCCGGAGGCTCGACCTACATGCCGCTGCGCGTGAACATGGCGGGCGTCATCCCGGTCATCTTCGCCGCCGCCGTGATGGCGTTCCCGCCGACGATCGCACAGTTCTTCCCGGCGACGCAGGGATGGATCAACGCCCACTTCTCGTACGGATCGCTGCTCTACATCGTCCTCGAGGGTGTGCTGATCATCATCTTCACGTACTTCTACACGGCGGTGCAGTTCAACCCAGTCGACCAGGCCGACAACCTGCGGAAGTACGGCGGCTACATCCCGGGCATCCGTCCCGGCCCTCCGACGGCCCAGTACCTCGACCGGGTGCTCACGCGGCTGACGCTGCCCGGATCGTTGTATCTCGCTGCGATCGCGGTGCTGCCGAGCATCTTCATCAAGTACGGCGGCTTCTCGCAGGCGACGTCGCGCGCACTCGGCGGTACCTCCGTCCTCATCGTCGTCGGCGTCGCGCTCGACACGATGCGCCAGATGGAGTCGCAGATGATGATGCGCAACTACGAAGGCTTCCTCAAATAGATGTCCCTCAACGTTCTGCTCCTCGGTCCGCAGGGGGCCGGCAAGGGCACGCAAGCGAAACGGATCTCGGCCGAGTATGGGATCCCGCAGATCGCGAGCGGCGAGATCCTTCGCGCCGAGATGGCCGCCGGGACCGAGCTCGGCCGGCGCGTGCAGGAGGTCTACGACCGCGGTGACCTCGTCTCCGACGACCTGATGATCGAGCTGATCCGAAACCGGCTCGAGCAGCCGGACACTGAAGCGGGCTTCGTCCTCGACGGCTTTCCGCGCACCACCGTCCAGGCCGAGGCGCTCGCCTCGATGTTTTCGGACATCGGCCGCAGCTTCAACGTCGCGTTCGCGCTGCAGATTCCGGACGAGGTCGCCTTCGAGCGGCTTCGCCGTCGCGCCGAACTCGAAGGACGCGCGGACGACACCGACGAGGCGATCAAGCGCCGGCTCGACAACTACCACCGTGAGACCGAGCCGCTGATCGAGCACTACCGCGCGCGCGGGAACCTCGTGCCCGTTCGCGGTCACCGCACGGAGAACGAAGTGTTCGCCGACATCCAGGCTGCGCTGGAGCAGGTGCCGGCTTGATCGTCAGGAAGTCAACCCAGGAAGTCGACGGAATGGCGAAAGCGGGTCAGCTGGTGGCCGAGACGATTGCCTTGCTCGGCGAGCAGGCCCAGCCAGGCATCACGACCGCGGAGCTCGACCGGATCGCCGAGAACTTCATCCGCGAACACGGCGGCGTTCCGACCTCGAAGGGCTACCGTGGCTTTCCCGCGGCGACCTGCATCTCGCCGAACACGATGGTGGTCCACGGCATCCCCGGCAGCCACCGAGTCGAGGAGGGAGACCTCCTGTCGGTCGACGTCGGCATCACGCTCGACGGGCTCGTGGCCGACAGCGCCTACACCTTCGCGATCGGCGAGGTCGATCCAGAGGCACAGCGCCTGCTCGAGGTGGGACAGCAGGCCCTGGCCGCAGGAATCGAACAGGCCCGCTCTGGAAACCGGGTCGGGGACATCTCCCACGCTGTCCAGCAGGTAGTCGAGGGCGCGGGCTTCTCGGTCGTCCGCTCACTCGTCGGCCACGGGGTGGGACGCTCCTACCACGAGGAGCCGCAGATCCCGAACTTCGGCGAGCCGGGCCGGGGGCCGCTCCTGCAGTCCGGGATGACACTGGCGATCGAGCCCATGATCACGGCCGGCGGCCCCGAGGTGTACCTCCACGACGACGAGTGGTCGATCTCGACCGAGGACGGCTCCCTGGCCGTCCACTTCGAGCACACGGTTGCCGTCGCAGAGGAAGGGCCTCCGAGGGTGCTTACGGCCGCGAAGTCGCGGGAAAGGGCGGGTTTGGTACCATAAGCGGTTCGCGGCGGGCCCTCCCGCCGTGTTTGTGTGCGTAGACGCGAGAGAAAGGCGATGACCGGCAAGGAAGAGAAGATCGAGATGGAAGGAGAGATCACCGAGGCGCTCCCGAGCACGATGTTCCGGGTGCAGCTCGAAAGCGGGCCCTCAGTGCTCGCCACGATTTCCGGGAAGATGAGGAAGCACTACATCCGCATCCTGCCCGGCGACAAGGTGAAGGTGGAGCTCTCCCCATACGACCTCACCCGCGGCCGGATCACATACCGACACCGATGAAAGTCAGAGCATCAGTCAAGCCCATGTGCGAGCGCTGCCGCGTGATCAAGCGGCACGGTCGGACCATGGTCATCTGCACGAACCCTCGACACAAGCAAAGGCAGGGCTAGCGACTTGGCACGAATCGCGGGAGTGAACCTTCCGAACCAGAAGCGGCTCGAGATCGGGCTGACGTACATCTACGGGATCGGCCAGCCGACGGCGCGCAAAGTCGCTGCCGCGCTCGGTCTCGATGCCAACACGAAGATTCGCGACCTCACGGACGAGGAGGTCACGAAGCTGCGCGGTTACATCGACGAGAACCTCCAGGTCGAGGGCGACCTCCGCCGCGACCGTTCGCAGGCGATCAAGCGCCTCGGCGAGATCGGCGCGTACCGAGGGATCCGTCACCGTCGCGGGCTTCCGGTCAACGGCCAGCGCACACGCACGAACGCTCGCACGCGCAAAGGCCCGGCGAAGACGGTGAGCCGCGGCAAGAAAGCTGTGGCAAAGACTTAGATGGCGCCACCTCGCAAAACAGCGGCCAGGGGTCGCACGCGTCGCCGCGTCCGCAAGAACATCGCCATCGGGCAGGCGCACATCAAGACGTCCTTCAACAACACGATCGTCGCCCTCACCGACAAGGACGGCAACGTGATCGCGTGGGAGTCTGCCGGCTCGGCCGGTTTCAAGGGCTCGCGCAAGTCGACGCCGTTCGCCGCACAGGTCACGGCAGACTCGTGCGCACGCAAGGGCATGGAGCACGGGCTGCAGAAGGTCGAGGTGTTCGTCAAGGGACCGGGCTCCGGCCGCGAGACGGCGATCCGCTCGCTCCAGGCTGCCGGTCTCGAGATCCTCGGTGTCAAGGACGTGACGCCGCAGGCCCACAACGGCGTTCGTCCGAGGAAGCGCAGACGCGTCTAATGGCTCGCGATACCTCACCGAAGTGCAAGCAGTGCCGGCGCGAAGGCATGAAGCTCTTCCTCAAGGGTGAGCGCTGCCTGACGGAGAAGTGCGCGATCGAGCGCCGCTCTTATCCGCCGGGCGAGCACGGCCGCGGGCGCATCAAGCAGTCCGAGTACCTCCTGCAGTTGCGCGAGAAGCAAAAGGCGCGCCGGTACTACGGCCTGCTCGAGAAGCAGTTTCGCACCTACTACAGCAAGGCGGCGCAAGGCACGGGCGTCACGGGCGAGAACCTCCTCCGGATGCTCGAGACGCGCCTCGACAACGTCGTGTACCGCCTCGGCTTCGCGGCGTCGCGTGCGCAGGCGCGTCAGCTCGTCCGGCACGGTCACTTCCAGGTCAACGGGCGCCGCGTGAACATCCCCAGCTACCAGGTCAAGCCCGACGACATCATCAACGTCGCAGCAAGCTCGTCGGCCCAGCAGGTCATCCGCGACGCTACTGATCTCACCGCCTCCGTGGCGCCCTGGCTCCAGGCCGACCACGACGGGCTGACCGGAAAGATCCTCAAGTGGCCGTCGCGTGACGAGATCGACACGCCGGTCCAGGAATCGCTCATCGTCGAGCTCTACTCGAAGTAAGGAAGGAATCACTTTGGCTACTCGCACAAGTTTGATGGAGTTTCAGACCCCGCGGATCGTCCACGAGGAGTTGGACGAACAGCGCGGGGTGTTCGAGATCGAGCCGCTCGACCGCGGCTTCGGTTACACGTTCGGCAACTCGCTGCGCCGCGTGCTGCTCTCGTCCCTCGAGGGCGCTGCGGTCACCTCGGTCAAGATCGAGGGGATCTCGCACGAGTTCACGACGCTCCAGGGCGTCCGTGAGGACGTGACAGACATCATCCTCAACCTCAAGAACCTCGTCTGCCTGCTGCACGGCGACTCGCCCGAGATCGAGGTGCACGTTGCAAAGCGCGGCGCCGGTGCGGTGAAGGCATCGGACATCGAGGCGCCTGCTGAGCTCGAGATCCTGAACTCGGACCTCGAGCTCGCGCATCTGTCCGACAAGGGCAAGCTCGAGATGACGCTCACGATCGGCCGCGGCCGCGGCTACGTGCCGGCCGAGCTGAACCGTGGGCCCGAGCACACGATCGGCGTGATCCCGATCGACTCGATGTTCTCGCCGGTCCGCCGCGTTGCGTACGACGTCGAGGCGGCCCGAGTCGGCCAGCGCACCGACTACGACAAGCTTCGCCTCGACGTGACGACCGACGGCTCGATCAGTCCGAAGGACGCGATCGCGCAGGCGTCGGAGATCCTGATCAGGCAGCTCGCGATCTTCACTGACCTCGATCGCATCGAGGGCTTCGGCGAGTCCGCGGCTCCCGCGAGCCCGGACGGCGCACAGCCGGAGATGCCCCTCGCGCACGGGATGGAGAACTTCCCGATCGAAGAGCTCGAGCTCGGTGTCCGCTCGTACAACTGCCTCAAGCGCGTCGGCATCGAGACGATCGGCGACCTCGTCGTGAAGACCGAGAACGAGCTTGCAGCGATCCCGAACTTCGGCAAGAAGTCCGTCGAAGAGGTCAAGGAGACCCTGCAGGCCCACGGTCTGACGCTCCGCGGCGACGAGAGCGGCGGGAACAACCTCTAACCATGCGTCATCGTCGCGCAGGCAAGAAGCTCGGGCGCGACTCGGCGCACCGAAAGGCGCTCTACTCGAATCTCGCGGGGGCGCTGATCGAGCACGGCCGGATCAAGACCACCCAGGCGAAGGCCAAGGCGGTCAAGCCGTTTGCAGAACAGATGATCACGCTCGGCAAGCGCGGTGACCTCCACGCCCGGAGGCTCGCGCTCGCCGAGCTTCGCTCGCAGGACGTCGTGCACCAGCTCTTCGCCGACGTCGCTCCGCGCTTCGCGGACCGGGCCGGTGGCTACACGCGCATCGTGAAGCTCGGGCCGCGCCTCGGCGACGCGGCCGAGATGGTCTACCTCGAGCTCGTGGACTACCAGCCTGCCGGCACCGCGCCGGCGGCGACCTCGACGTCCTAGTCCGGCAAGCGGATGCTCCTGCTCGGAGCGATCTTGTTGGCGATCTTCGTCCTGCCCTCGCCTTGGGGGATCATTGCCGTGGTCGCCGGCGGCGTGTTCGACATCACGGAATCAGTCGTGTTGCTGAAGTGGTCGCGGAGGCGGAAGGCGCCGGTCGGCGCGGACGCACTCATCGGGCGACAAGCGCGTGTCGTCTCTCCCACGCAGGTCCGCGTCGGCGGCGAGCTGTGGGAAGCGCGCGCAGCTGAGCCCCTTCGCCCCGGCGACGAGGTCGAAGTGACCGGTGGGCACGACTTGACGCTCGAGGTCAGCCGACTGAGCCGAGAGCCGCGCTGACGGAGGCGATGATCACACCGCCGAGCGTCACCGAGGCCAAAGCGCGGATGAAGCCGACCTCGAAGAAACGCCAGCGCAGCCACGCGAGGATCAAGAGCTCGAAGGCGACAACCGCGATCGCCGTGAAGAGTGCCGCTTGGTAGTGAGGGATCAGGAACGGCAGCGTGTGCAGGATGCCGCCGATGAACGTGCCCACGCCGGTGATCGTGCCGCGGACGAGGGGACGGCCTCGCCCGGTCAGCTCGCCGGTGTCGGAGAGCCCCTCGGAGAACGCCATCGAGACACCTGCGCCGAAGGCCGCCGCGACGCCCGCGATGAATGCGAAGTGCGGCTTGTGCGTCACGATCGCGACCGAGAAGATCGGTGCGAGCGTGGACAAGGAGCCGTCGATCAGCCCGACCATGGCGGGCTGGACACGCTGCAGGAGGAACGTTTGCTGGCCGGTCATGACTAGAGTGTATCAGTCAAACCGCAAACTGGTAGAACATAAGGCAGACCTGACAATTCGAGTCAGGGGAGCCTGACGTGCGGCTGAAGCTAACGCTCGAGTACGACGGCGCCGGCTTCCGCGGCTGGGCGGCGCAGCCGGGCCTTCGCACCGTGGAGGGTGTGTTGCGCGACTCGCTCGCAACCGTCTTTTCGTCGGTTTCTGGGCTCGTGGTCGCAGGCCGCACCGACACCGGCGTCCACGCGCTCGGCAACGTCGTCACCGTCGACGTCGAAGGCGGGCCAGCACCCGAGCGGTCGGCGAACGCGACGAACGCCGCGTTGCCCGACGACGTCGCGGTCGTCGCAGCGGAGGAGGTCGCAGCCGACTTCGATGCACGCCGCTCGGCCCGTTCGCGGAGCTACCGCTACCGCATCTGGCGGAGGCGCGAGCCGTCGCCGTTCGAGCATCGTCGCTCGTTGTGGTTCCCGAGACCGCTCGAAGAAGAGCGTCTCGCCGACTCGGCCGACCTCCTCGTCGGGCGGCACGACTTCCGCGCGTTCACGCCGACGGAGACGCAGCACACGGTCTTCGTGCGGAATGTCTACCGCTCGGAGTGGCATCGCCGCGGTGACGCGCTCGAGTTCGAGATCACGGCCGACAGCTTCCTGCGGCACATGGTGCGCACGCTCGTCGGGACGATGCTCGAACGGTCCCCGGAGCGAATTGCGCCTCTCCTCGAAGGACGCCACCGCAGCGAGGCCGGCTCGACGGTTCCGCCGTGGGGGCTCTACCTCGAACGCGTCGAGTATTGAGCACACGCGGCTAGCATCACATCATGCGTTTTCCTGTCGTTCTCTTCGATCTCGACGGCACGGTCATCGATTCGGGGGCCATCATTCTCGCCTCGATGCGACACGCAGCCAGAGAGGTTCTCGGCGTCGAGGTTCCCGACGAGCAGTTGATGGCGGCAGTCGGCGGGCCGGGGCTCGAGGCGCAGATGCAGGCCCTTTCACCCGACCGTGCGGACGAGCTCGTCACGGTTTATCGGGCGCACAACGAACCGTTGCATGACGAGCTCATCTGTTGCGCCGGGATGGACGAGGTCCTCGTGCAGCTGAAAGACGAGGGGCGCCGGCTCGGAATTGTCACGGCCAAGCGGAGGCAGACCGTGGAGCTCGCGTTCGCGCGAATCCCGATCGAGCACCTGTTCGAGACGGTCGTCGGCGGCGACGAGACCAAAAAGCACAAGCCCGATCCTGCGCCGCTGCTCCTCGCCCTCGAACGGCTGGGCGCTGCTCCCGACGATGCCGTGTACGTCGGCGACGCGCCGTTCGACGTCAAGGCGGCCAAGGCGGCCGGGCTGTATTCCGTCGGCGTGAGTTGGGGCGGGATCCATGGGCGCGAGCGACTCGAGGCCGAGGAGCCCGACGCGCTCGTCGACACAACGGAGGAGCTTCTTGGCGTCCTCTAAGGTCGACCAGCGCGCAGCCGAGTTGCGCGACGTCCTCGATTACCACCTCTACCGCTACCACGTCCTCGACGATCCCGAGGTCACGGACGCGGAGTACGACGTCCTCTACGACGAGCTCGTTCGCCTCGAGGAGGCGAACCCGGATCTCGTCACCAAGGATTCGCCGACACAGCGTGTCGGCGCGCCGCCGTCGGACAAGTTCCAGAAGGTCGAGCACCCCTCGCCGATGGGATCGCTCGAGAAGGTCACGACCGGCGAAGCGCTCGAGAAGTGGCACCAGGACGTGTGCAAACGGCTTGGTACGAGTGAGGTCGCCTACGTCACGGAGCCGAAGATCGACGGGCTCTCGATCAATCTGATCTACGAGGACGGCGTCTTCGTGCGCGGTGCAACGCGCGGCGACGGGCGCCGTGGCGAGGACGTCACGGTCAACCTGAGGACGATCAAGCCGATCTCGATGCGGATGCAGCTTACGGCCGGTGAGACGCCGCCGCCTCTGCTCGAGGTGCGCGGCGAGGTGTACCTCCCGCTCAGCGGCTTCAACGAGCTCAACGAGCGTCTCGTCGCGGAGGGCAAGAAGCCGACCCCGAACCCGCGCAACGCCGCGGCGGGATCGCTGCGCCAGAAGGACTCGTCGATCACAGCTTCGCGGCCGCTCTCGATCTGGATCCACGGTCTCGGTCAGCGCGAGGGCCTTCCTGCGAATGGACACTGGGAGGCACTGCAGTGGCTGCGCGAGCACGGCTTCCGCACGAACCCCTACGCCGAGCATCACGACACGGTCGAGTCCGTCGCGGCGGCTTGCCGGGAATGGGAGCAGCGCCGCATCGAGCTCGACTACGAGATCGACGGGATCGTGATCAAGGTCGACTCCTTCGACCACCAGCGCCGCCTCGGTGCTCTGCACGATCGCCCGCGGTGGGCGCGTGCCTTCAAGTGGGCGCCGATGACCGCCCAGACGAAGCTGAACAAGATTCACATCCGCGTCGGGAGAACCGGGGCGCTCAATCCCTGGGCACAGCTCGAGCCCGTGGAGGTCGGCGGCGTGACGGTGTCGCAGGCGACGCTGCACAACGAGGAAGACATCAACCGCAAGGACATCCGCGAGGGCGACAACGTGATCGTGCAGCGTGCCGGCGACGTGATCCCGCAGGTCGTCGGTCCCGTTCTTCCGCACGTCAAGGGCACGAAGCCCTTCAAGATGCCGAAGAAGTGCCCGCTCTGCGGCGCTGACATCGTCAAGCCCGAGGGCGAGGCGATGCACCGCTGCCCCAACCGTGCCTGTCCGTCTCGCGGGCTCGAGTCGTTGATCAACTGGGTGCAGGCGGCCGCGGACATCGAAGGCGTCGGCGAGCAGTCGGTGCGCCGGCTCTGGGATCTCGGGCTCGTACGCTCGCTGCCTGACCTCTATCGGCTGACGAAGGAACAACTGATGGAGCTCGAGGGCTACGGCGAGATCTCGGCGACGAACGCGATCGAGTCCATCCAGGCGTCGAAGCAGGTGCCCTTCCACCGCGTGCTGTTCGGCCTGAACATCCCCGACGTCGGCTGGGTGACGGCGCAGAACCTCGCGCGTCATTTCGAGAGCGTCGACAAGCTCCTCGAAGCGAAGCAGGAAGACATCCTGGAGGTCGAGGGAATCGGGCCGGAGCGCGCGGAGGCGATCGCGGAGTGGTTCTCGGACGACGCGAACCGCGAGCTCGTCGACGAGCTGCGGCAGCTCGGTTTGCGCTTCGAGATCGGCGACGAGCTCAAGCCGGTAGACGGGCCGCTGACCGGTAACACGTACGTGATCACCGGAACCCTCGAAGCGTTCACGCGCGACGAAGCGGCCGCCGCACTCGAGGCGAAGGGCGCCAAGGTCGGGAATGCCGTGTCAGGAAAGACGACCGGGCTGATCGTCGGAGAGGAACCGGGGAACTCAAAGCTGACGAAGGCGCGTAAGGTCGAAGTGCCGCTCCTGTCCGAAGCGGACCTCGTCGAGCTACTGCGCGGCTAGTACCTGCGCAAAGCGGTCCTGCGCGCGACGGGCCCACCAGTACGAGAGGGGATGGCCGTTCTGGACGACTGCGAAAGCGTAGGTGTCGCTGACGTAGCCGGAGAGAGCCGACGCGTCGTCCGTGGTGCCCGTCTTCGCCAGAACGCGGCCGCGCGCCGGAGGCTTGCGGAGCCGGTCCTGCAGCGTGCCGTTGACGCCCGCGACCGGCAACGCCGCGAGCAGCACCGGCCGGACGATCGGATCGGCCCAGGCCACCTTCAGCATGCCGCCGAGTGCGTTGGCCGTCAGCCGGTCGAGCCGGGAGAGGCCCGAACCGTCGACGATGCGCACGCCCGCCATCGGGACGCCCGCCGCCGTGAGCGTCTGCATCACTACTGCTGCGCCTGCTGCGCTCGTGCCGCGGTAGAGCTCGTTCAGGCCGAGTTGCTTCAAGAGCATCTCCGCGGTGAAGTTGTCGCTCTCGCGGTCCATGAAGCGGACCATGGTTGCGAGAGTGGGCGAGGAGACGGTTGCGAGCGGCTCCGACCAGTCGTCGACTTGTCCGACCCGGACGGGACCGGCAACTGCGATCCCGGCCTTCCGTAGTGCGTCGCGAAACGCGGTCGCTGCTGCGAGCGCGGGCTGGCTCGTGACGATGCGGCCGACCCGGGCCCGGTCGACTACGAGCGCCGAGAGCGGCGGTGACTCGTCGATGAAGAAGCTCGGCTTCCAGCCGGCCACGATCCGGCGGGTGTCAAAGGCGCTCTCGTCGCCGATCACACCACCGGTGACGCTGCGGACTCCTGCCGCCTTGACCTGAGCGGCGAGCGCTCGGAGGTCGGCGCGCGAGAGCGTTGGGTCGCCGTTGCCCTTGAGGATGAGCGCCCCGTCCCAAACCGTCCCGTCCTGCCCGCCGGTCCCGAGCACGTCGGTGTCGATCCGGAACGACGGTCCGAGCTTCGTCAGTGCCGCGTACGTCACCGGCAGCTTCTCGTTCGAGGCCGGAGCAAGCGAGCGACCACCGTTCTGCGCGAAGAGAACGGTGCCGGTCGTGAGGTCGAGCGCGACGGCACCCGAGCGGGCCGGAGCGACGTGCGGGACCTTGAGCGCCCGCGCGAGGCGGAGCTGCAGTGCGCCGTCCTGGGTAGGCCCGGCGGAGGTCGCCGCCGGGGCAACGAGTGCGACCAGGGCGAAGACGGCTGCGAGGAGACGGCGGCTCAAGCGGAATCCATTTTTCGAGACTGATCCAACGGCGTCAAGAACATAGGCCTCTACGGGCGGGAAGATAGTCCTCGCGGCCCATGTGCACTGGGTCTTGGAGGCTCGATACTGGTCGGAAGGCTGCAATCCTCCCCCGCCATGATCCAGGACGAGATCCGAACCCTCCTCGATTCCCCGCCGCTCGGCGAGGACGCCCCGAGCATCGACGCGATCGAGGACACGCTGACAGCGGGCTACGCGCAGGCACTCGCGCTCGAGGCGGAGCGGTGGCGGCTCGAGCGCCGCATCGCGGAGGTCGCGGTCGACCTCGGCGCCAAGTCGCAGAACGACGAGCACGACGAGCTCACCCAGCTTGGCCAACGGCTTTCTTCGGCAGACGGTGACCTGACGATGCTCCGTGAACTCCTTGCCTCGCTCCGCTCCCGCGCGGACGAGGTCAGGGCAACCGACTAGACGATTCCGCTGCGGACGGCGTAGACCGCCGCCTGGATGCGGTTGTCGATCTGCAGCTTCATCAGGATGTTCGAGATGTGGTTCTTGACAGTCTTCGGGCTGATGTGCAGCTCGCCGGCGATCATCGCGTTGTCCTTGCCGTTCGCGATCAGCTTCAGCACCTCGATCTCGCGCTCGGACAGCTCCGCGCGGATCGTCGTCTCGATCGCCGGCTGTGTGCTCGACGCGCGCACTCGTTGCAGGACCTTCGACGCGATCGTCGGCGAGATCAGCGACTCTCCGTGGGAGGCGGCGCGGATCCCGGCGATCAGCTCTTGAATCGACGAGTCCTTGAGGAGGTAGCCGCAAGCACCCGCGAGGATGGCGTCGATCACGTCGTTGTCCTGGTCGGAGATGGTCAGCATCACGACACGTGTGAGCGGTGCGATCGTCGAGATGTGCCGGGTTGCCTCGACGCCGCCCATGCCCGGCATGTTCAGGTCCATCACCACCACGTCCGGGGCGATGTCGCGCACGATGTTGAGGGCCTCCTGGCCTGCCGCGGCCTCCCCGACCACGTGCACTCCCTCGTCTTCCAGGAGGTTGCGAAGACCACTCCTGAAGAGATCGTGGTCGTCGACGATCAGGACGCGGACGTCGGCCAGCGTCTGCTCGCCGGCTGTGACGGGCTCACTCATACTGGGCGTTTCCTCCCCGGCCGCGGGCGGGGCGAAGTTTAGTGGAGCGTGACGGTGACCGTGCGCCGGCCCCAGGCCATGGCTTGGGTCAAGGTCGGGAACCACAAGTCGATCGTCATTCCCTGCACGGCGCCACCCGTGTCCGCCGCGATCCCCTCGCCGTACCCGGGAATCGTCAGCCTGGTTCCGAGCGGGATCACCGACGGGTCGACTGCAACGATTCCGAGCCCGACCGGAAGACCCGCCGCAGTCCTGCCTTTCATCGAGTATCCGGTCGACGTGACCGTGAGCGTGCGCGGTCCCGCTACGACCCAGGGAGCTGGGGCCGGCCCCTTGCTCGAGCCGGGGGAGCTCTGCCCCTGCACCTGCTGTGCCTTCACGACCACCTGACGGGCGCGGGAGTCGAGTGCGCGGATCTGCCGTTTCGTGAGGCGCTGCTGCCGGGCGAGCGACGCGAGATCGGCGACGCGGCCGTCCCGCTCGCGCTTCAGCGCTGCGGCCGTCTGCACCGCCTGTGCCTCGAGCGTCTGGACTTCGCGGACGCGTGCCGCGAGCTCGAGCGCAAGCCCACGCAGCCTCGACCGGCCGTCGCGGGCATCGGTCGCGGCCTGGGCACCCTGCCGGGCGCTCCGCTCGAGCTCGTCCAGCCGGGTGACGGCGTCGTCGAGCGAGGTCGCGCCGAGCAGCACAGCGATCGCGTCGGGCTCTCCTTCTTCGTAGAGAGTCCGGAGCCGGGCGCCCAGGATCCGCTGAGACGCTTCGAGGTTCCCCTGGACCACGGCGACCTCGCGCCTGACCCGCTCCTGGTCGGCCCGGAGCGCCTCTGCGCGGCCCTGGAGCACGGCCAGCTCGCTCTTGGCCCGGGAAAGGCGCGAATCAAGGGCAAAGAGGCTGAGAAGAGCGCCGTGGGAGCGGGCCGAGAGGCTCGCCTGCCGCTCGCGGAGCCGTTTTGGGGCCGCACCGTCGGCTCCCGGCAGGAGAACCCCGAGTAGAAGCGCGGTTCCGAGCACCAGCCCGGCCGCGAGGCGGCTCTCCCTGCGCCATCGCACGGCTCGGGACCCTAGCAACGCTCGACTTTGTGCGGTCCCAACACATGGAAGGTTTAATGACTTTTAGGCTCGGAAAGCGGTTGCAGGCATCCGAAGACGTTGCTAGGGTGCCCCACTTGTGACGTACCGGCCCCCTCCGGTGCGCCCGTCGAGCAGGGTTCTGACCGCGCTGCGGAACTGCGGCAGAAGACGGCAGGCGCAGGCGTTTCTAATCGGCATAGCGGCGCTGTGCGCGGCAGCATCGGCAAATGCTTCGCCGGGTACCGTCGCGGCGAAGCAGGCACAGGCGCAGCAGGTGCTTGCGCAGATCCAGCAGATCGACGAGAGCATGGGCGCCGCGGTCGAGCAGTACAACCTTGCGAATGTCCGCCTGGCGAAGATCGAGACCGATCAGCGCGAGAACCGTAAGCAGCTGAGGGTCACGAAGGCGAACCTCAAGCTCGCTCAGGCATCGCTCGCGGCCCGGCTCGTCACCGCCTACACGACCTCGCAGGACGACACCACCTTGTCGCTGCTGCTCGGGTCCACCAGCTTCGAGGATCTGCTGAACAGGCTCGAGGCCGTCAATTCGACCTCCCAGCAGGACGCGAGCATCGTGCAGCAGGTGGCGTCTTTCAAGGCGGCCGTCCAGCAGCATCGCGCTGAGCTCGCGAAGGCACACTCGGAGCAGCAGACCGTCGTTGCCCAGAAGGCCGCGCAAAAGCAGCGGATCGAGTCGCAGCTCGCTTCGCGCCGGCAGTTGCTCTCGTCCATCAAGGGCGAGATCCAGAGGATCAAGGCCGCCGAGGCCGTACAGCAGCGACAGCTCGAGGCGGCGGCCCAGTCGCGGCTCTCGGCTGGAACTCAGCTCCCGGCGACGGAGGGCGTGGGGATCTCGGCGTCCACCCCGGAGGGCTCGACCGTCGCGCCTCCGGGTGTCCACGGCGGGGTGGTCGGAATCGCGATGCGCTACCTCGGCGTTCCGTACGTGTGGGGCGGTTCGACGCCGCGTGGCTTCGACTGCTCCGGCTTTGTTTCGTACGTGTTCGCCCAGATCGGCGTCTCGCTCCCCCACAGCTCGTATTCGCAATTCGGCATGGGCGCTGCGGTTTCGATCAGCCAGTTGCAGCCCGGCGACCTCGTGTTCTTCACTGGTGCCAGCCACGTCGGGATCTACATCGGCGGCGGGCAGTTCATCCACGCGCCGCACACCGGCGACGTCGTCAAGATCTCTTCGCTTTCCGGCTACTACTCGTCGAACTTCGCGGGCGGCCGGCGCATCTAGCGCGCCGCGCGCAGCAGCGACAGCCAGAGGACGGCCGCGACCGCGAGGGGAAGCACCCACCACGCGGGAACCGACGTGGTCGCCAGCAGGGCGGTGACTCCGAAGGCGAGCAGGACGCCGACCGCCACGCGCCAATCGTCGCCGACGATGAAGTCCCACCAGAACTTCCCGAAGCGCTTCATGCGAACACAAGCCGCCGCCGGCGCAGCATCGTGACGTATCCGAGCGAGACGAGCAAGACGAACCCGAGGACGGCGGGCAGCGCGGCGTCCCCGCCGGGCCAGTCGACGCCGGCGCCTTCCGCGCCCCAGAAGGTCCCGAACGTCGTCAGCATCACGCCGACCGCGAACGCGAGCGTGTTCTCGGGGACGCGGCTCAGCGGCTCGCGCACGAGGATCCCTGCCAGAACGACGAGGATCACGGCGGCGGCGGCGCCGACGATGGCGAGCGGGATGCTTCCCTGCGTGCTCCCGAACGTCAGCACGATGAATGCGACCTCGAGCCCCTCGAGCAGAACCGCCTTGAAGCAGATCGTGAAGCCGTACCAGTCGAGCCCCGCGCGTTCCTCGTGCGGTGCGCTCGCGGCTTCCGCACGCTCACGCTCGAAGACGGACGACTCGTCGCGGACGGCCTTCCAGCCGCTCGCGCGCAGGATTGCCTTGCGCAACCACTGGAGGCCGAACACGAGCAGCAATCCGCCGACCACGAGGCGAAGCGTCTCGATCGGAATCACGGTCAGTGCCGGCCCCAGTACGGCCACGATCGCCGCCAGAGCCAGAGTCGCAACGGCGGCACCGGTCAGAGCAGAGCGCCAGCCGCGGGTCAGCCCGATCGCGAGCACGATCGTAAGCGCTTCGACGGTCTCCACGGCGCTCGCGAGGAACGACGACAGTACGAGAAAGACGTCGGTCAGGAGTAGAGCGCCTCGATCTCGGCGGCGAAGTGCTCCTGGCAGACGCGGCGCTTGAGCTTCAGCGTGGGCGTCACCTCGCCGTCCTCGGCGGTGAAGTCGCGGGGAAGGATCGTGAACCGCTTGACCTGCTCGAAGCGTGAATGGTCGCGGTTCACCTCGTCGACTGCGCGCTGGACCTCTGCCTCGGCGTCTTCGTGCGAAACGTCCTCCACCAGGGTGATCAGGGCCGCGACGTAGGGTCGGCGGTCGCCGACGACGAGCGCCTGCGAGATGATCGAGTGCGTCTTCAGTGCATTCTCGAGGTTCTGCGGGGCGACGTTCTTGCCGCCCGCGGTCACGAGGATGTCCTTCTTGCGGTCGGTGATCGTCAGGAAGCCGTCCTCGTCGAGATTTCCCACGTCGCCCGAGCGCAGCCAGCCGTCACCCGGAAGGATCTCACGCGTCGCTGCCTCGTCCTTGTAGTAGCCGGCGAAGATCGTCGCGGTCTCGATCAGCACCTCACCGTCGTCGGCGATCCGTAGCCGGACGCCCGGCAACGCGGGCCCGACCGTGCCGAACCGGTAGCTCGTCGGGCGGTTCACCGTCGCCGCTGTGGTGCACTCGGTGAGGCCGTACCCCTCGAGGATGAGGATGTCGAGGGCATGGAAGAACTCGATGATCTCCTTCGCGAGCGGCGCTCCTCCCGAGACGCAGATGCGGATCCGTCCGCCGAGCCGCTCCTTCACCTTCGAGTACACGAGCTTGTCGGCGATGCGGTGCCGCACGGCCAGACCTCTCGGAACCGGCTCACCGGCCTGGCGGAGCCTGCTCACCTCGCGACCGACGCGCAGTGCCCAGTCGATCAACCTGCGCTTGACACCGGTCGCCTCGTCGAACTTCGCCGTGACGGCCGTGTGGACCTTCTCGTACACGCGCGGAACGCTCGGGAACACCGTGGGGCGCACAACCGGCAGCGCTTCTGCGACCGCGTAAGGGTCGGGGCAAAAGGCGAGCGTGTAGCCGACGTGCGGGCTGTGCAGATGCATCAGCCGGCCGAAGTTGTGCGCCAGCGGGAGAAAGAGCAGCATCGTGTCGTCCATGACCGTGAAGTCGTCGATCTGCCGGATCTTGTCGGCCATCTCGTAGTAGTTGCGGTGAGTGATCATGCAGGCCTTCGGCGGGCCGGTCGTCCCTGACGTGTAGATGTACGTGAAGAGGTCGTCCTCGCGGATCGCGGCCGCCGCCTCGGCGACGGCTCCGGGATGACTCTCGGCATAGGCGCGCCCGCGGGCGCGCAGGTCGTCCAGGTCGGCGAAGGTCAGAACGTGGTCCAGCTCGAGCCCTTCCAGCTTGCTCCGCTGCGACTCGTCTTCACACAGCACGCCGACCGCCTCCGAGTGCTCCACGACGTGCGCCGTGTCCTTCGGTGAGCTGTTCATGTAGATCGGGGCGCCGACCGCGCCGACCAGGCCGAGCGCGAAATCGAAGAGCACCCACTCGAGTCGGGTCGAGCCCAGGATCGAGAAGGCGTCGCCCTTTTTGACCCCGATTGCCAGGAGCCCGTTGGCCAGCTCCTCGACGGCCTGGGCCGCCTCGTCCCACGAGACCTCCCGCCAGTCCTCGCCCTCCTGGACCAGGTAGGCCGGGCCCGGCCAGCGCCGCTCGACGGCGTTCTGCCACAGCCGGGCGATCGTCCGAATGCCCGCCGCGGTGGTCGTGGTTGCCACGTTCACATCGTAATTTGAGACGGCCACCTGGGCGGTGCCTTGCAGGAAGGCACCTGGCGGGGGCGAAACTGCCCGGTCCCCCTCTACAATTCGAAGGCGGCCATGCGCACTATCTGGAACGGATCGATCTCATTCGGACTGGTCAACATCCCGGTTGGCCTGGCCCTGGCGACGACGCCCAAGGCGAAACAGTCGGATGTCAGCTTCCGGACGCTCCATCGGGAGTGCAAGACCCCGATCCGCCAGAAGCGCTGGTGCCCCACCCACGAGCGTGAGGTCGGCCCCGACGAGATCGTCAAGGGCTGGGAGGTTGCGAAGGGCGAGTTCGTCATCGTCGAAGACGCCGACCTCGAAGCGATCCAGCAACACGACGACTCGCGCTCGATCGACATCACCCGGTTCGTTCCGCTCGATCAGGTCGATCCGGTGTACCTCGACCGGACGTACTACCTCGCACCCGCCCAGGCGCCGGCCCAGCGCCGGCCGTACGTGCTCCTGCTCGAGGCGATGAAGGATTCGGAGATGGGGGCGATCGGCCGGTTCGTGCTGCGTGGCGCCGAGTACTTCGCGCTCATCCGTCCGAAGGGGGAAGCGCTCGTGCTCGAGACGCTTTTCCTCGCCGAGGACGTGCGCTCACAGGCCGAGATCGAGGAGGCCGTCGCAGGCACCGAGGTGAAGAAGGCCGAGCTCGACCTCGCGCAGCAGGTGATGCAGAGCCTCGTTGGCGAGTTCGATCCGTCGGAGCTAGTCAGCCAGTACCGCAGCGACCTGCGCCAGATGCTGGAGGCGAAGCTCGACGGCAAGGAGATCGCCAAGCCGGAGCCCGTGCCGGAGGCGCCGGTCGTC
>Ga0105249_10000954_pt1 | contig 25555 bp, 25 predicted proteins | sample KBSS44metaG_FD_81522 | JGI IMG/M metagenome (GOLD analysis project Ga0105249, IMG submission 81522) | Switchgrass rhizosphere microbial communities from Kellogg Biological Station, Michigan, USA - KBS S4-4 metaG | ecosystem: Host-associated > Plants > Roots > Rhizosphere > Soil | place...
AAAAAAGCTTTGTAATTGTTCATGGCCGGATCTATGAAGTCAATATCACTTCGATTGATTTTAGTTCTTCTTTTGTAAATGAAGTATTTTTTAAACTGTCAATATTATCTTTCAGTTGAGCAGGTGAACTTACACCCGTTACGACCGATGTTACCCGTTTATCTTTAAGCACCCACGCTATCGCCATTTGAGCCAACGATTGTCCTCTTTGCTGTGCCAGTTCATTCAGGCGATGCACTCTTGAGATCACCGCCTCAGAAATAGATTCATTGGTAATGGCTCCGTTGCCTAACCCTCTTCCAACTCTCGAATCAACTGGTATGCCTTTCAGATATTTATCCGTCAATAGCCCCTGCGCCAAAGGTGAAAATGCAATGCAGCCAATACCTTCATGTCCCAATACATCCATCAACCCATCTTCAACCCAGCGCTCAAACATAGAATAACGCGGCTGATGAATAAGACAAGGTGTGCCCAGTTGTTTTAACATACCGGAAGCCCGTTTCGTTTGTTCGGCCGTATAACTTGAAACACCAACATATAAGGCTTTACCCTGTCTTACGATCAGATCCAATGCAGTCATCGTTTCTTCCATTGGCGTATCGGGATCTGGACGATGATGATAGAATATATCCACATAATCGAGTCCCATTCTTTTTAAACTCTGATCCAAGCTGGCAACCAAATATTTCTTCGAGCCCCATTCTCCGTAAGGTCCCGGCCACATATAATAGCCCGCCTTACTGGAGATGATAATTTCATCACGATAAGACCTGAAATTTTCTTTCAGAATTTTTCCAAATACTTTTTCTGCTTCCCCGGGTGGCGGACCATAGTTATTGGCAAGATCAAAGTGAGTAACGCCGCTGTCAAAGGCAGAGCGGATAATTTTACGGGCCTTTTTGGGATCATCTGCGTTGCCGAAGTTGTGCCAAAGACCCAACGAAATTGCCGGCAGCTTTATACCGCTATGCCCGCAGCGGTTATACTGCATGCTATCATATCTTTTTTTTGATGCTGAATACGACATGGCCCGAAGATAGGGCATAGTTTTATACGGTCAGCAAACTACAACCCCTGAGATCACTTCCATCCATGCGGCCCAATATTTCAAAGCTGCCATTGGAATATAATCTGCCTGCATCATCTGTTGCAATAAAAGAGCATGAATAGATGTTTGCAAGATCTATTATATTGATAGCACCGTTGATAGTAGTTGACAGTCGATAGTTAGGAGCCGGGGGTCGGGAGTCAGTTGTTGATTCATCAACTCGGGACTCCGAACGGCGAACTGCTGACTGCTGACTATGAACTGTCAATGGATCTTCATCATCTCTTATTAATACTTTCATCCAGGGTGGACATTTAAAAACTCCGTTCCCATTTGAATAAGCCTGGGATAATAACTCTGTCATGCCATATTCCGAATGAATTAAGCTTGCACCAAATGCTTTCTTTAATTTTTCATGTACTTCTTCCCTGATCATTTCTTCTTTTCTCCCTTTCATTCCTCCCGTCTCCATGATGATCGTGTTTTTTAAATTCAAAGACTTCCGTTCTGCAAAATCCAATAAGGCAAAGGTCACACCAATGAGTAAAGTTTTTTGCTTATTCTCTTCTAATTCAAATAGCATCTCAGCCAGCTGATCATGATCATACAAGTAAAATCCACTATGCAGGTTCGTGGTCATCTGAATGAGTTTATTGACCATATAAACCAATGAAGAGTTCTTTCTTTCCAAATAGGAAGGAAGCAAACCGATAATACAATAATTCCAGGGAGAGCCATAAAATTGTTCGAAGGCTTTCAGGAATACCTGCTCATACCATGCTGTACTTTTCAGGTAATGTTTGCTGTTAACGGAAAAAGTGGTCCCGCTGCTCTCGAATATTTCTTCTGCTACAAAGGAGGTGGTTTTAATCTCATGCGTTTTAAAAAAACGTATCGGGAGAAAAGGGATTTTTGAAATTGAACGAACCGAACCGGGGCGAATCCCCAGCGCTTTCACATACGCCTGGTATACTGAATTGTTTTCATATTGAAAACGAAAAACTTCCAGGGCCAGCGCTTCAAATTCCCTTTCCGTTACATTTAAAACTTTATGTTTCCATTCGTCTTTCATAAGATATTTATGTTGCTAAAAGATGTAAATTTGGTCATAATCCATTTTATGAAGATGAAAACTTTGACCTTGACGCTATCAGTTTTAGTCTTAATTTTTGCTGCCTGTAAAAAAGATAAATTTACCACTGAACCGCAAATTAAGTTTAAATCCATTTCACCATCTGAAGCGATAAAAGGAAATATTATCTCTTTCACCAGTTCATTTACGGATGAAGAAGGCGATATACAGGATTCGATTATTTATGTTATTAAACGATTCGCGACTATACCTACGATTGATACGTTCAAGCTGAAATTAAATCCGGAGGGGATACCTGATGGCAGGCAAGGTGATATTTCAATACGTTTTAGTTATGGGGAGTTTTCACAGGATAATACTGCCACCTTTCTGAATCTTGAGACAGTTGACACCCAGGTTTCATTCGGGTTATTGATCACCGACCGGGCAGGACATCGCAGTAATTATGTAGAATCGGATAAGATCACACTCAAGAAACTCTGATCAATTTCTCCAAAGGTTTTAAATGATGGATTGATGACTGTTAAAGCTTTGCTGCTTATCTTCGCAACTGCATTATTATAAAAATTTACGCATGGCTAAAGCATCCAAACCGAAAGCAAAATCAATTATTACTCCGGAATCGTTCACCTTCTTAAAAAATTATCTTAACAATGCAAGTCCTGTTGGTTTTGAAACAAGCGGACAAAAAATCTGGCTGGAATATTTAAAACCCTATGTTGATTCTCACTTCACCGATCCTTATGGTACAGCAGTCGGAGTTGTCAATCCCAAACATCCTTTTAAGGTTGTTATAGAAGCGCATGCTGATGAGATAAGTTGGTTTGTAAATTATGTAACCAAAGAAGGTTTGATCTACTTGAAACGCAATGGCGGTGTCGATCACCAGGTGGCGCCTGCACAGCGTGTGATCATCCATGGAAAAAAAGGTCCGGTTAAAGCAGTATTCGGGTGGCCTGCTATTCACACACGTATTCATAATCCGGATCAAAAAGAGCCGCAACCTAAGGTTGACAATTTATGGCTTGATTGCGGAGCAAGAAATAAAAAAGAGGTTGAAGACCTGGGAATTCATATTGGCGCCGTAGTTACTTACAAGGATGGTTTTGATGAACTGGCAAATGATAATTACATCTGCCGTGCTTTTGACAATCGTATCGGTGGTTTTATGATTGCAGAAGTAGCAAGATTGCTTAAACAAAACAGGAAGCAGTTGCCCTATGGTTTGTATATAGTGAATGCCGTACAGGAGGAAATCGGCTTGCGGGGTGCCGAAATGATTGCCAGGAGAATAAAACCGGATATTGCGATCGTTACAGATGTTACCCATGATAGCACAACTCCGCTTATTAATAAAATGATCGAAGGTGACATTGTATGTGGAAAAGGACCTTCGCTGGCTTATGCACCTGCGATTCATAATAAGCTGCTGGCACTAGTGGAAGATGTTGCGACAAAAAAGAAAATTCCTGTTCAGTGGCGGGCACTAAGCCGGAGCACGGGTACTGATACCGATTCATTTGCCTACAGTAATGATGGTTGTCCCTCGGTTCTTATCAGTATTCCTTTACGATATATGCATACTACGGTCGAAATGTTACACAAGGATGATATTGATAACACCATCAGGCTGATGTATGAAACATTGTTAACTTTAACCCCTAAAACAAACCTGAGTTATTTGTGATATTTGTTGACTGGCAGTCCCGTCAAAGACCGGACTTTATCATCTTCTGTAATTCTATTAAACAATGATTGAAACCATTCTTTATATTGACCCGGGCAGCAGTTATTTGGTACAGGTCATTATTGCTGCGGCGCTGGGTGTAGCTTTCTTTTTTAAAAATATCTGGTTATATATAAAATCCATTTTCACCCGTAAATCCAAAACGGATAAGAATAATTGATGCTGTCGCTTCAGTCACATCCTGCTTCCTATCGTGATCCATCAGGATTCATATTTGAGAAAGATGGAGTTATTTACAGGCAGGTCAACCAATCGTATAAAGAGGATTTTGAATTGTTTGATGCATCTGGTTGTTTAAACCATTTTATAGAAAAAGGTGTCCTGGTTAATGTGAAGCAGGTAAAAGAAAATTTAACAGGCACTGAAAATTGGTACACTACATTATTACCTGAACAACTTTCATTCATCAGCTATCCTTATGAATGGAGTTTTGATATGCTAAAAGATGCGGCTTTGCTCACGCTTCAATTAGCAAAAGAAGCTATTCCATTTGGTATGATCTTAAAAGATGCGACTCCCTATAATATTCAGTGGCATAAAAGAAGAATGATTTTCATCGATACGCTTTCTTTTGAAAAATATGATGACTCAAAGCCATGGATCGCTTACCGGCAATTCTGTGAATGTTTTCTTGGACCGCTTTTACTGATGCATTATAGCAAACAACATTTACAGAATTTGCTGCTTGCTTACCCCGAAGGAATTCCATTGTCCATCACCAAATCGCTGCTTCCATTTCGCAGCTGGTTCTCTTTTTTTACTTATCTGCACATTCATCTGCATGAAAAGCTCACTCGTCCCGGCAAGCCAACACCTAAACAGTCAGCCACTTTTTCTAAAACAAAAATGCTGAACCTGTTGAATAGCCTTGAAGTAATAATAAAAAAATTAAAAGCACCTGTTCAAAAAACAAACTGGAGTGAATATTACGAAGAAGCAGGCTTGAGAGGTGATTATATTCAACAAAAGGAAAAAATAATACAGGGCTGGCTCAGTGAATTGCCGGGCCTAAAAACTGCAATCGATTTAGGTGCTAACGATGGTTATTTTTCACAATTGCCGGCCGCAAAAAATATTTACACAATAGCTGCCGAAGCAGATGCTAATTGCATAAACAACCTGTACATTCAAAGCAAACAAAAAGCCACCGCTTCTATTCATCCATTGATTCTTGACCTGGCAAACCCCACTCCTGCGATCGGAGTTAATAATAAAGAAAGAAGTTCGTTTTTGCACCGGACAAAAGTTGACCTGGCTATGGCACTTGCCCTGATTCATCATTTATCCGTCGGCAAAAACATGTCTTTTGATCAATGCGCTGATTTATTCAGTTCAGTGACAGGAAAATTGATCATTGAATTTGTTCCTAAGGAAGATGAGAAAGTACAATTGCTTTTACTGCACAAAAAAGATATTTATCCCTCCTATACCATTGAAGAATTCGAACAAGCATTTTCAAAGTATTTTAACGTTGAAAAAAAACAAATCATTCCCGGTACTGAAAGGGTTTTATATTTGATGAATAAATTATGAGGAACAAGCTCCGCATTTTTTTCAGATCCTATCCTTTATTTGCCTGGCTGTTGCCGATCTTTTTTGTCCTTCACGGCTATACCGAGTTTTATAATTTAATACCGGTAAAGGATTCGGCGCTGCTCGTTTTAAAATATTTAATCGTCGCTACCCTTCTTGTTGCCCTTGCCTGGTTTTTTTTCCGAAACATTTTCAAAGCATCGATACTGGTTTTCCTGTTGCTTGCTTATAATTTTTTTTTCGGGCCAGCACATGACTGGATCAAACAACAATTTCCCGGCAGTTTATTTTCCCGCTATTCATTTATTCTTTCTGCATCGCTTTTAGCATTTGTTCTTTTGACTTTATTTCTTAAAAAAAGAAAAAAGACATTTTACAAGGCAACAAGCTATTTAAATTTATTGCTATTGCTCTTTTTGATAATTGACGCAGGAATACTCATTAATAAGTTAACTCAAAAAGACAGCAAGACGCTTATCACGGATGAGTTCATTAAATGTAATGATTGCATCAAACCAGATGTTTATTATATAATGGCAGATGAATATGCGGGCAGGAAGCAATTAACCGAAATGTTCAAATTCGACAATTCAGCTTTTGAAAATGAGTTGAAGAAAAGAGGGTTCCACATCATAGAAGATAGTAAAAGCAATTATAACTTTACAAGATTTTCTGCTTCTTCTATTCTAAACATGAATTATATCAATGGTATAGAAGGAAGAAATCAAAGTATACATGATCGCAAGATCTGTCAGGATAAGATGCAAAACAATACTATGTTCAGATTTTTTAAAATACAGGGCTATGAGACTTATAATTATTCCCCATTTTTTATAAAAGACCATCCTTATTTAGCTAAACCATCATTTTTACCACAGTATACCGGTCCTTTAGTTTCCCAAACTTTTCTTTCCCGGATTGAAAAGGATCTTTGGTTTCATCTTGTGACAGATTTAGGGTTACAGGGGTTAAGAGAAAATGCCATTTATAATGATAAAAGAAATAATGACTTGTTTCTTAGACTCACTAAAAAAGCAGCGGCCAGGCAAACAGAACAACCAAAGTTTGTTTATACACATCTTATCATGCCGCATAATCCTTATTATTTCGATAAGGATGGAAAAGAAATACCTTATAATAACCTTAAAGCAGAAAAAACACCGGAAATGGATCTTTATTTAAATTACCTGATCTACTCAAATAATATCTTTTTAAACCTGATCGATACGATACGGGCATCGGCCAAACGGCCTTATATTATAATTCTTATGAGTGATCATGGTTTTAAACATCTTCCGAATTATCCCCACGCAGAAAAATATCATTTTACAAATTTCAACTCCATATTGCTCCCTGATTCAAACTATGCACCCTTTTATGATGGCATCTCAAATGTAAACGAATTCAGAGTTTTGCTTAACTCAAGATTTAACCAAAAACTATCTCTTCTTAAAGATTCGACCAGTTTTTTAACCGAGTAGAAAAAAACAGGAATGAAATACTATTTTTAAAGGCCTGATAATCCAGCCAAGCCGAATATTAATATTGACTTCTCATACCGATGATGGGGAGCTTGGTTGCGGCTTAACTATTGCAAAATTTTGCTCCCAAGAGAAACAAAAAAAGCTATTGACCTGGTCGCTAACGATGGTTATTTTTCAGAATTGCTCAGCAAAAATATTTATTCTATAGCCAGAAGCCGATGCCAATGTATAAATAGTTTATACATTCAATGCAAACAAATCAAATCCATCTATACATCTCGTAATCCCTGATCTTACAAACCCCACCCTGGAGTAAATAATAAAGAAAAAAATCATTCATCGATCGAACAAGGACCGATCTTACATCAGCGCTGGCTCTTATTTATCATTTATGTATGGAAGAGCTTGAAAATACTTTTCCCGGTTATTTAGCATTGAAAAAAACAAATCATTCCGGGCACAGAAAGGTTTTATATTTGATGAATAAATTATGAGGAACAAGCTCCGCATTTTTTTCAGATCCTATCCTTTATTTGCCTGGCTACTGCCGATCTTTTTTGTCTTTCACGGCTATACCGAGTTTTATAATTTAATACCGGTAAAGGATTCGGCGCTGCTCGTTTTAAAATATTTAATCGCCGCTACCCTTCTTGTTGTCCTTGCCTGGCTTTTTTTCCGAAACATTTTCAAAGCATCGATACTGATTTTCCTGTTGCTTGCTTATAATTTTTTTTTCGGACCAGCACATGACTGGATCAAACAACAATTTCCCGGCAGTTTATTTTCCCGCTATTCATTTATTCTTTCTGCATCGCTTTTAGCATTTATTCTTTTGACTTTGTTTCTTAAAAAAAGAAAAAAAACATTTTACATAGTAACAAGCTATTTAAATTTATTGCTATTGATCTTTTTGATAATTGACGCGGGAATACTCCTTAATAAGTTAACTCAAAAAAGCAGTACGACACTTGTCGGGGATGAGTTCATTGAATGTACTGGTTGCAGCAAACCTGATGTTTATTATATACTGGCAGATGAATATGCAGGCAAAAAGCAACTAACTGAATTATTCAAATTTGATAACTCAGCTTTTGAAAACGAACTGTCAAAAAGGGGCTTTCATATAATTGAAAATTCAACGAGTAATTACAATTATACTATTTTCTCAGCTCCATCCACCCTGAACATAGGTTATATTGACGGAATTGAAGGAAGGAATCAAAGTATTCATGACAGAAAAATTTGTTTGCAGAAAATGCAACACAATGCTGTCTTTCGTTTCTTCGAAATGCAGGGATATAAAACTTATAATTACTCGCCTTTTTCTATAAGCGGTCATCCCGATCTTGCCCGACGTTCTTTTTTATTCCATAGTGTCAATCCATTGACCGCACAAACATTTTTGTACCGCCTTGAAAAAGATCTCTGGTTCCATCTCGTAACTGATTTAAGATTGCCTGGCTTGAAAAAAGCTGTCACTTATAATGACAAAAAAAATAATGAGTTATTTACTGAACTGACGAAAGAAACGGCCCAAATTCAAAAAGAACAACCGAAGTTCGTTTACACCCATCTCATGATGCCACATAATCCGTACTATTATGATAAAGAGGGGAAGGAAACCAGCTATGAAAACCTGGACGAAGAAAAAAATTCTTCAACCCATCTATATTTGAATTACCTGCTTTATGCTAACAAAGTATTGCTGGGCTTAATTGATTCAATAAAGAGACATTCAACACGACCCTGCATCATAATTCTTATGAGTGATCATGGATTTAAGAGTTTCCCTAATTACAAACATGCCGAATATCATTTTACAAACTTCAACTCCATATTGCTACCCGATTCAAACTATGCACCCTTTTATGACGGCATTTCAAATGTTAACGAGTTCAGAGTTTTGCTGAACTCAAGATTTAACCAAAAACTACCTCTTCTTAAAGATTCGACTAGTTTTATAACCGAGTAGAAAAAACAGGAATGAAATACTACTTTTGAAGACTTGATGATCCAGACAAACCGCATATTAATATTGGCGCCACATACCGATGATGGCGAACTCGGTTGTGGAGGAACGATTGCAAAATTCTGTTCACAGGGAAAAGAAGTTTTCTATGCCGCATTCTCGGATTGTAAAAAATCAATGGTCAATTTACCACCCGACACTTTAAAAAAAGAGTGTATAAACGCAACAGCTATTCTTGGTATTAAAGCGTCTGATCTTCTATTCTTTGATTTTGATGTAAGAACATTCTCTGATCATCGTCAGGAAATTTTGGAAGAGATGGTTAAACTGAATAAAGCAATTCAGCCCGACCTGATCTTTACACCAGCTTCATTTGACGGTCACCAGGATCATGGAGTGATTTATAGTGAATCCTTAAGAGCATTCAAATATTGCTCGATTATGGGTTATGAATTACCCTGGAATAATTCAAGCTCTCATTTTAATTGCTTTATACCTCTCTCAGAAGAAAATCTTATGAAAAAAATAGAATCCCTGAAAGCTTATACTTCTCAATCTCACAAAAAATATTTTAAAGAAGATTTTATTTTATCACTCACGAGGGTGAAGGGCGTTCAGGCTAATACGCAATTTGCAGAAGCATTTGAGGTTTGCAGACTTATTTCTTAAAAGTTATGGAAAATGAAATCAATACAACAATCAGTTTTCCATAAAATGCCATTCTATCTTTTTTTACTTCCTTTCTTTTTTTGTCTGGCATGGTCATGTTGAATTTTATAATCTTATCTCTCTTTCCAAAGCCGGCATTCTGGTATTTTATTATTTGATTACAACAGTGATAGTGTTATTTATTTCTAAATTGTTTCTAAAAAGTTATGAAAAAAGAGTGAACCCCGGCTATATTGTCAATTTCTGCCTAAGGCGCAAATAAGAAATCGTATCAACAAATCATAGCCACCTAATATATTTTATAAATTTGAAAAATGAACTTTCATTTGAAACAGTTATTAATGGCTTTGGCCTTAATTCTTCTTCTTAACCTGCTTATTTTTTTTAATCGCGAAAAAGGATTTGCCTATATAAAGTATGCTGACAAAGAAGAGCTTTATCCTGCTAAACCTGCCAAAAGATTTTTGCTAAAATGGTCCGACGCAAAAGAGTTTAGCAATGAAGAAATAGAAGAAGGCCTGTCAATTTTAAAAAAGCAAGCAGGAATAGATACTATCTTATCATTGCAAGATAAGGTCGTCCGGATTGCAGCATGGGTTTACAGTGAGCTTTCACATAGGAATGGCAAGCCTGGTGATACTTTAAAAAAACTAACACCTCTTCAACAATATTTGTATTTAAAAGAGCATAAAGATGAAAAAATATGGTGTGGGAATTTTCAGTCCATTTTTGGCTTTTTCAGCTCTTGTATTGGATTGCCTAAACGCTATGTTGAACTTGTTCCGGAAACTAAGGGAGCGAATGGCTATCATGAAATAAATGAAGTTTTTCTGCCTGATCAAAATAAATGGATTATGGTCGACATAACCAGGAATATGCTTTTGATAAAAAAAGGTGATCAGATTTTTTCTGCTGCGGATTATTTGGATCATAAAATCAAACAGCCAACTAACATGGTTCTTGCTAGCCAATCTATTCGCTTATCACCCCAGGTAAATTTCTTGCAGGAAGCTCCTGTTTTGACTGATAGTTTTTTTAATTCAAAGTATGCACTGAGATATTACAAAACTTTGGATCTTTCCGGCGCTTATAATCCTATGTCGAAAATTAAGCGCTATATTTTTGGAAGTCCTTTGTATCAAATGTATGATCCAGTACATCCCCACTCAAATTTTCTTTTCCGGATCAGACAACTCTTTCTTTTTGCCTTATTAGTTTGTCTTCTTTTATTTCTACCGATAAGTATAAAAAAAATAAATCCGTAACAAAATAAAATACCCTGAGCCTTACCTGGTAATAAGCCGTTTTGTGAATGATTAAACAGAGATAACCACTGCAGCTCTTTTACACACATGTTTATATAATCTCTGAATTCCCTTTGTTCATTATTCTGCCTTAGTGTGCATATTAATTTTCAGACATTTCTTTCTTGTTTTATATTCGCATATATGCATCCATTTTTTTTGTTTTGTAAAAGACATTTCAGCCAAATTTTTCTTGGATTGATCATTGTTTTTTACCTGGTGAATGGCTTTTACTACCTGCGATCCCAATCGATAACCTCTGATGAAGGTTCTTTTATGAGTTATGCTATTCGTTATCTGAAAGGTAATCCTGATCGTATAAATCCACGATCAGACAACAGTAAGATGCCGGTGACAGTATTGAACATGATCCCACGAATAATGGAAGAGAAGATAAATGGCCCTGCTCACAAAACAGATTGGGGCCTGAGTGATACCATTCATGGAAGGTATGTCACACTGGTTATTTCTGCTCCCACAATTCTGTTGGTTTATTTCTGGAGCAAGCAGCTTTATGGATGGAAAGCAGGTTTATTTGCCGCTTTCCTGATGGCTTTTTGTCCAAATAACCTGGCAAACGCAGCGCTGGTAACCACCGATAGTTACTCTGTATTATTCTTGTTGTTGAGCATGTATCTGTTGTGGAAATTCTGCCAAACAAGATCCAGTCGCTATTTTATCTTTTTTTCAATCGTTGTTGCTTTGTCACAGTTAGTCAAGCAATCCTTATTTCATTTATATGTACTAAGTCCCATCATACTGATTGTTTTCTTTCTGGTACATCATGAAAAATTCAGAACCGGGTTATTTTTAAAACGTATTTTCATTTTTGCTGTATTTAATCTGCTTATTCTTAATGCAGGATATTATTTTCATCAGAGTTTTATGACAGCCGGCGATTACCATTTCATGAGCAATCTTTTTCAGAATGTACATCAGGTTTTACCGCCCTCTTTGCCCGTTCCTTTTCCCCGTCCGTTTATTGATGGACTTGACATGGCAAAATACTATGATCAGTTGGGTGGCGGTTTCGATAAAATAAGTTCATTTGGTAAAGTGACGATTCTCGGGCAAACAGCAACAGGCAGTGGATTCTGGTATTATTATTTTGTTTCTTTGTTCTATAAAACACCAATTACCTATTTTATCTTTTTTGCCTGGGGAAGTATAATCCTGGTCCGAAAGAAATCTCTAAAAGGGTTTATTGCAAACGAGTTCTTCCTCATCCTGCCAATAATTTATTTTTTGATTGTTATGAGTTTTTTTTACCAGACGCAATGCGGGCTGCGCCATATAATTTTTCTTTATCCATTTATTTTTATTATGTCAGGGGCAGTCATTTCAAAATTGCAAAAACTGTGGGCGAAAATAGTTTTTATAGCCTGCTGTCTTTTTTTATTAGTCAGTGTACTTCGCTATTGGAGTAATTATTTTCCATACACCAATGAGTTTATTTTAGATAAAAAAATGGCCTGGCAAAAAGTAGGTTCCAACAATCTGGATTTTCGCCAGGGTTATTTCTTTGCGAAAAAATGGATGACAAAACACCCTGAAGTGCAGTGGGCACCCAAACAACCCCAGGCAGGTCATTTTATTATCAATACGGAAGACTATGAGGATATTTGGAATCGGCACGAATATGATTGGATCAGAAAGTATACGCCTGCAGGACATGTGGCCTATACTTTTTTACTTATCAATGTGCAGTCACCCTAAATGAAAAACAATAATGCTCAATGGAAAGAAAATAGTGGTTTGCTTGCCTGCCTACAATGCTGTCCGGACTCTGGAGAAAACCTATACTGATATCCCTTTTAATGTGGTTGATGAAGTAATATTGGTTGATGATGCCAGTACAGATGAAACTGTACGACTGGCGAAGCAACTTGGAATCAGGCATATTTTAGAACATGAACGAAATAAAGGTTATGGTGCCAATCAAAAGACTTGCTATGCAAAAGCTCTTTCCCTGCATGCGGATATCATTATCATGCTTCATCCCGATTATCAATATGACCCCAAACTAATTCCTTCTATTGCTTACTTGCTCGCTTATGATATTTATTCCGTTGTGCTGGGATCGCGGATATTGGGTAAAGGGGCTTTGCAAAATGGGATGCCTTTTTATAAATATTTTTTTAATCGTGTACTAACCTTTATTCAAAATATATTGCTGGGTCAAAAGATATCGGAATATCACACCGGTTACAGAGCTTATACAAGTGATGTGCTAAAAAACATCAATCTTTCATTAAATTCTGATGATTTTGTTTTCGACAACGAAGTGCTGGCCCAGATCATTTATAAGAAACATAAGATAGGTGAGATATCCTGCCCTGCCCGATATTTTCCAGAGGCATCATCGATCAATTTTCCCAGAAGTGTAAAATATGGACTCGGCGTATTGCTGGTTTCAATAAAATATCGGTTGAATAAAATGAAACTACTGCGATCCGATATGTTTCATTCATAATCGCTTTCGCAGTAAAAATAAAGAGCTATCCTAAACTTCATGAAAATACCAGGTGAAGAAAGTAAGAAATGAAATTAACGTAAAAAGATGTTCTGAAACTTACCACCCTATCTTTTTTCCCAATCGCCCCAACCCAAAATACTCATTCAATTTAAGATTTAAACCAAGTTGATTGTAGCCTGTATTATTTTGATAATTGGCTCTCGAGAAACGAAATTGAATTTTATTCAGAATAATTGCAATACCACCCGAAAAACCGTTCAACCCGTTACCATCTTTTCCGATATTCAGCTCTTTCCGGCGAAGATGATTATACCCAAAGATAACTTCCAGTTTTTTGTCCAAATGAATTGTTGTAGCCAAAACAACATGCCGGAATAATTTATCAAATGAAAAACCTTTACTGCTGTTATCAAAGGCATTTGAGCTATTGAACAGTGTATCGTTATAAGTTATATCAAACAAATGCAAATGATGCGCTGTGAAAGAAAAACTGAAAGGAGCATTTTTAAGTCTCTTGGTAATTCCCGCTTCCAGGTCGAAAGGCAGATCACCTGCGGTTCCGCCACTATATTTTTTTAACTGGAAGCCTGCATTTTTTATCAGCACCGATGCTGAAAATAATTTCGCCGTATCATGATACAGCAAACCAATATCTGCTGCGAGCCCATTTGCCCGATATTGGCCATAATTAGAACTGACAAATTTCAATGCAACACCAAAATTCCATTTTTCTTTATAGTCATGTGAAGCAGAAACCTGCATTACCCAATCGGTTGGTTTAAATTGGCCCATAACATTTCCCGATGCATCAGTTTCTGTGAGGTTGCCATAATCAAAATAATGAATGCCATAACCCAAATTGGTTTTTGTTTTTTCATGGTGATAACCAAAGGACAGATGATACGTTTCAATGCCCGCATAAAAATCATTAAAGACGATATCGGCTTGTGTATGCATGGATGCATTCAATAAAGCGGGGTTATAAAAAGCCATTCCAACATCATTAGAAGTATTTGAAACATTGATGCCGCCTAAAGCTGTTAACTGAGGAGTATTGGGCAGATTGAGAAAGTTAAAAACAGTGCTGCCTCCAATCGTTTGAGAAAACAGGTGAGTACTGCACAGGGATAAAGCTATTAACAACCGGAAATACACCACATGAAGATACAGCCTTGATCTGTAATTGCGTTATTCTTCGAGAGCAAGATCGAGTACCTCTTTCATTGTTTTTACATAATGAAATTTTACTCCTTTTATAAAGGTTGAATCTATTTCACTCACATCTTTTTCATTTTGCCTGCATATTATTATTTCCCTGATACCTGCACGCTTGGCAGCGAGTACCTTTTCCTTTATACCTCCAACCGGTAATACCTGGCCGCGTAATGTAATTTCGCCGGTCATGGCAACGAACGGTCTTACTCTTTTATCCGTTAAGGCAGATGCAATTGAAGTCATCATAGTAATACCTGCACTGGGACCATCTTTTGGTACGGCGCCTTCCGGTACATGCACATGTATATTTTTCTTGTCAAATAATGTTGAATCGATCTTATACTTCTTCGCATTACTCTGTAAATAAGTAAGCGCCGTAGATGCACTTTCTTTCATTACATTTCCCAGGTTCCCTGTCAATTTTAATTCCCCTTTTCCATCGCTCATGCTGGTTTCAATAAATAAAATGTCGCCACCCACATACGTCCATGCCAGTCCCACCGCAACACCGGGTATGTTAGCAGTTTTATATATCTCATTACTGAATTTTGGCCTACCTAATATTCTTTCTATATCTGTTGCAATCAATGAAGGCTTCAATTTCCCTTTTACGGCCAATTGTTTTGCCTGGTTGCGCATAATTGAAGCAAGTAAACGATCCATCTCCCTTACTCCACTTTCCCGCGTATAATCTTCGATGATCTTCTCAAGTACCTTATCAGCAATTTTGAAATTGGTGCTTTTTAAACCATCCAATTATTTTTGCTTGGGAATTAAATGTCGTTTTGCAATTTGTATTTTTTCTTCTACGGCATAGCCGCTCAGATCGATTATCTCCATCCTGTCGCGCAACGCCGGCTGGATATTCGCAATCGTATTGGCGGTTGCAATAAATAAAACTTTGCTCAGGTCATATTCCAGTTCAAGATAATTATCATAAAAAGAATGATTCTGCTCGGGATCTAATACTTCTAATAAAGCCGATGATGGATCGCCGCGAAAATCACTACCAACCTTATCTACTTCATCCAGCACCATTACCGGATTGGATGATTTTACTTTTCTTAATGATTGCAAAATCCGGCCTGGCATTGCGCCAATATATGTTTTGCGGTGACCACGTATCTCGCTTTCATCATGTAATCCCCCAAGACTCAGGCGAACGTACTTTCTACCGATAGCATTTGCAATGCTACGACCCAATGAAGTCTTACCAATACCCGGAGGTCCTGCAAAACAAAGTATCGGGCTTTTCATATCTCCTTTCAGCTTTAATACAGCGAGGTACTCCAGTATCCTTTCTTTGATCTTTTGCATTCCATAATGATCTGTATCCAGTACCTGTTTTGCTTTTTTCAGATCATAATGATCTTCGGTATAATCGCTCCAGGGCAAATCAAGCATCAAATCAAGATGATTGTACACAACTGAATAATCCGGTGTGCTTGGATGCATCCTTTCCAGCTTCTCAATACCTTTTTTGAAAGCTTCTTTTGCTGCAACAGACCATTTTTTATTTTCTGCCTTCTTCTGCATTTCCTTTACTTCCTGCACGTTAGGATCACTGCCTAATTCTTCCTTAATGCTTTTCATTTGCTGATGCAGGAAATATTCGCGTTGCTGTTTGTCGATCTCAGTTTTGGTTTTAGTGGTTACTTTATTTTTTAATTCAGCAAACTGCAATTCTTTTTGCAATAACTGCATTAACAAGTCAGCCCGTTCACGGATCTTATTTATTTCAAGCAGTCTTTGTTTTTCTTTTATCTCCGTATTTAAATTGCTGGATACAAAATGGATCAGGAATGAAGGGTTCTCAATATTTCTTAAAATAATAGAAGCCTCAGAAGGGATATTTGGAGAAAGCTGAACAATATCCGTAGCCAGGTCTTTTATGTTGGCAACATAAGCAGCAAAATCAGGATCAGCAGGGGCCTCTTCATCTTCCAGCTTAGTGATCTTTGCTTTAAAATAAGGATCATCAGAAAAAACAGAATCAATTTGAAACCGGCGTTTACCCTGGATGATGACAGTAGTGCCGCCATCAGGCATTTTAATCAGTTTGATAATACGAGCTACCGTCCCGATTGACTCCAGGTCTTTGATATCCGGATCTTCTATATTGCTGTCCTTTTGTGCAATGACACCTATTAACTTATCAATTTTATAAGCATCGTTTACCGCTTTTATGCTTTTATCCCTTCCGACTGTAATCGGCAATACAACACCCGGAAATAAAACGGTATTGCGTAAAGGAAGCAGCGGTATCTCAGCCGGTACTTCAATATCTCCATTATTTTGATCCGTTTCATTCAGTGGAATGATAGGCAGGAAATCCATATCCTCTTCTGTACTCGTAAAAATTTTCTCAAAACTCATGAGCCTCTGTTTAAGCAACCTGTCAGTTTGTGGCAGGGCGGTAAATATACAATGTGAATCTATGGTTGTCAAGTTTAATGCCATAGCAAATAAAAAACCCTTCTGCTGACAGAAGGGCTTATTGTCTTTCAGGCGTTAGATTTTTCTTGTATTAAAGCGCTAAACCGACAGATAACTGGAATCCCTGGTATTTCCACTTATCCCGGTTGTCAATATCATTAATATTGGATAATCCAATTGCATACCTTCCCGTAACCCTGAATTTTAATATCTTAAGCTCCGCACCTGCTAACATGGAAAGATCTCCTCTTTTAAAAGCGTCACCTCCATTTTGCAACAGGCTTCTGTTTTGATCGATCAATACGCCGAATTGAGGACCTGCCTGCAATTTCAAAGGGCCCAAAAGTTTATATTCTAAAATAAGAGGGATCGATAAGTAATTCAACTTAATATTATTCCCCTGCTGCGGATTAAAAACGTTATGATAAATATTTCTGTAATTACTATCAAGACGTGTTGAATATTGATTAAATAATACTTCCGGTTGCAGTTCAAATTTTTCACCCAATGGTATTTCCATAAAACCTCCCAGGTGATAGCCATACCTGAACTGGTCGTTGAAGGATTGACCATCTACTTTAAAAATATTGGCGCCTGCTTTAACGCCAATATGAAACTGGGCCATAGAGGCCATTGAAAAGAAAATTGCGGCAGAGAATAATAAAAACTTTGTTTTCATTGTTAAGAATTTTTTGTTTTTAGATCACGCGGATTCAGGGCACGTCATTAGTTTTTCAACTATAATGCCATGTAACCCATACGCTTGTTAATTTTATTTAACGGGTGAGCCATTTTTTCAAACTCTTAAGAAGAGAGAATTATTGTAATAACAAATGCAAATTCTTACTAAAATTCAGAAGATGAAACCAAGGTTCACATTAAAGAGAGTGCTGAAATTATCGGATGCAGCGGGGTAATAATAATCCAAAATAAACTGGGGCTGAATAAAGAATTTGCCCACCGAATATTCTGCTTTCAAAAATAAGGACCACGACAAAGGTTGAAATTTTATCGTATCATCAAGGTAACTATTCTCCGTGCTATATAAAACATTTGCCGTCGTCCCGGTACTTCGTATCAATTGGGCATAGGTGGCGCTGGATTGATTGAATCCAAATTTTTGAGTACCGAAGTTAATGCTTGCCTGGGGTGTGAACCGTATATAATCATTATATGCGAAGACATCTAACCAATAAAAATCTTTACGCAATGATCCTGTCAATGAAAAATCCGATATAGACTCCGTTGTATTTACAAAAGTATAACCGCGTGGACGCAGCCGAAGTGAATTGATCTGTTCTTCTCTTTTCATATATTCACTTCGTGTGCCCCATCCATAACTCAATTGAACAGAAGGTTTGACCCAAAATTTTCGCCAGGTAAAATAAGCATATAACTCATTCTGTAATGGCGAGGTGTAAAAGGGCAATGAGTCTTTAGTAAAATACTTAGTATAAGAAATTCCGGTAGCTAATTTTTTATCTTGCAAATAATCATATGAAGGGCTTATGGAAAACTGGTAGAAATTCATGTTCACATTATCGTGCACCATATAACCTGTTGCTGTGAATCCCAAACCTGATTTGTCAAAATATCCAATTGATGGTAAGTAAGTGAGTTTTTTGGATGATTCTAAATCCAGTGATGACTTTCGTTCAAAGTTGAAATAGCCCTTGCCGATCGAAAGATTGGCAATGAAATAACTACGTGGCGTTAATAGTGAGTCAAGAAAGCTATCCAGGTCTTTTAAAAGCAAATCATAATCAATAGATGTATCGGCTGCCAATTTATCCAGGCTATCATTGCCTGTTTGTTCCATGCGGGTCAAAGATGTATCTGCCGGGGTAACCTGTGAGTACACGGCGCCAGTTATGGCCGTAAAGACCAACAGTATTGTAAAGGTTCGCATCATTAGGCAGTAAGCCCTGGCTCAGAGCATTTTAGCGAAAACAGAATTATGACTGATTGAGCCTGGTTAAGTTTAAGACCTGTTAAAGAATCAGCAATAAGCACATTTAAGAACTAAAATTTGAATGAGCCCCGGTATCAGGTTAATTCAATGACGGTGATCTCAGGTAAAATTCCTACCCTGCCGGGATAACCAATAAATCCATAGCCCCGGTTTACATACAATTTTTGATGCCCTTTTTCATATAGGCCTGCCCATCGGCTGTAAATATATTGCACAGGGCTCCATTTTATTCCGGGCACCTCAACTCCGAATTGCATTCCATGTGTATGCCCCGCCAGCATAAGATGTATATCGGGATATTTTTTTAATACCTCAGCGTCCCAATGTGAAGGATCGTGGCTCATCAATATTTTGAAGGGATGAGCTTCTGCACCTGCATATGCTTTTCCTAAATCACCATACCTGTGAAAGCTGGCTTTGGCACTCCAGTTTTGTACACCTATCAAAGCCATTTTATCATTTCCTTTTTCTATCACCACATGCTCATCCAATAATAACCGCCAACCCAGCTCACCATGAACTTTTTTCAATCGTTCCAGGTTCTCATACTGTAAGGGGGTCCATAATTTTTTTCCTGCAGCTTTCTCTTTTTCCTTATGCGCATCATCATTATCCGGCCAATGAATATAATCACCATAGTCATGATTACCCAGTATCGAATAAATACCCAATGGAGCTTTTAATTGATCGAAGACATCTTTATAATCATCCATTTCATCGGCAACATTGTTCACCAGGTCGCCGGTAAACAGGATAAGATCAGGTTGCTGGGCGAGGATTTTATTGATTCCTTTTTGCACTGCTGATTTATCTGTAAAACTTCCGGAATGTATATCAGAGATCTGGACAATCTTCAGACCCTTAAATGCTGGTGGCAGATCAGCAAAAGCCAGTTGAAATCTTCTAAGCTGATAACGATACTTGTTTCCAAAACCATATATCAATGTTCCAAATAATCCACCGCCGGCTGCCGTACCCAACCAGCTTAAAAAAACGGACCGGGATATACGATCACTTTCCTGCAGGCTCTCAACTTCGGTGCCACGAAAGAAAATTTTACCCGCTATCCATTGTATCGCTCTTCTTATATCATCTATTAAGAAGAAGATGGCTGCGATCAATTTTGCAAAAAATAGTCCCGCAATAACAGCGAAAATAGTGGTGCGAATAAATTTCGCCTGGTGCTCAAACTTGAAATAGGGTAATAACAAAAGGAGAATAATAGCTCCAACAGAAAATATCCAATAAGCCGAGTAAATAAAAACTTTTGTCTTTGAATTGGCTGAAGAAGATAAAAATCTTACCACCTGGAATATATAAATATCCAGCGCCACCATAAAGCCCATCAATATCCACCAAAAAGTTGTGTTTCGCATCTAAACAGCAAAATTAGCTAAACCCAATGGCCTGTGCTAATTACGAAAAGTTATATTTGCCCACATAAAGCGAGTCAATGAAACTTACTTATTATGGGCATTCCACATTTTCAGTAGCAGTAAATGGGAAAAGCATTTTATTTGACCCATTTATTACGCAGAATGATCTGGCAAAGCACATCGATACTGGCAATATAAAAGCTGATTACATATTAATATCACATGGACATGCTGATCATGTTGCCGATTGCGTAGCACTGGCAGAAATGACAGAAGCTAAAGTTATCTGCAGCTGGGAAATACATGAATGGCTTCATAAAAAAGGAATTAGCCATACACATCCCATGAATACCGGCGGTAGTTGGGACTTTAATGATTTCAAAGTAAAATGTACAATAGCCCAGCATAGCAGTGGCCTGCCTGATGGCAGTTATGGAGGAAACCCCATGGGATTCATCATTTTCAGCAATGAAGGAAACTTTTACTATAGTGGCGATACGGCCCTTACATTGGATATGCAATTAATTTCAAAATGGGTAAAACTTAATTTTGCTGTTTTGCCCATTGGGGACAATTTTACCATGGGCTATGCGGACGCAACAGAGGCAGCAAAAATGATCGATTGCAAAAATATTGTCGGTGTTCATTACGACACTTTTGGTTTTATAAAATTAGATCGTCAAAAGGCAATGAGATCATTCCAGGATGCTGGTTGCGTTTTGCATTTACCTAAAATCGGAGAAACAATTTCTTTAACTTAACCCCGTAATCCGTAAAGGAATGGCAAGAATAATCGGAGTAGCAAATCAGAAAGGAGGTGTGGGAAAAACCACAACAGCGATTAATTTGGCTGCAAGCCTGGGTGTATTGGAATACAAAACCTTGCTTGTCGATGCTGATCCCCAGGCAAACAGTACGTCGGGCGTTGGATTTGACCTTCATAATATAACGCAAAGCTTGTATGACTGCATGGTGAATGAGACAAAAGCAAAAGACGTCGTTCTGAAAACCGAAATTCCCAATCTCGATCTTATTCCTTCGCATATTGACCTGGTAGGTGCAGAAATTGAAATGATCAATTATCCTAACCGGGAAATGGTTTTGCAAAACCTGCTAGAACCCTTACGGGGTGATTATGATTTTATCATTATTGATTGCTCGCCATCGCTCGGTTTGATCACAGTAAATGCACTTGTAGCTGCTGATTCCGTAATTGTGCCGGTTCAATGTGAATTTTTTGCCCTGGAAGGATTGGGTAAACTTTTAAATACAATAAAAATTGTACAAAGCAGGTTAAACACTGCATTGCAGATCGAAGGCATACTAATGACCATGTATGATGGTCGCCTGCGCCTGTGCAATCAAGTGGTAAGCGAGGTAAGAAAACATTTTGATGAGATCGTTTTTAATACCATCATCCATCGAAATTCAAAACTGAGCGAAGCGCCAAGTGTAGGTAAACCCGTGATATTATATGACGGCCACAGTAAAGGCGCAATGAATTATCTTAACCTGGCAAAAGAAATATTGCAGAAGAATGATATGACGAAGATTAAGAATGAAGAAAGAATATTAGAATTATAATATTGCATGGACGATAAACAAATGAACAATCCAAAACAAAATAAAGAACTCTTAGGTAAAGGTATACGGTCTTTATTACAAAGTATAGACACAGATTTGAAGACAAGCAGCGGTAATTTAAAGACTACTGTTGTTGAATCAGTGACGGGTACCAATCGTATCCCTGTCGATGAAATTGATCCCAATCCGAAGCAGCCTCGCCGTGACTTTGATGAGCAGGCATTAAAAGACCTGGCTGACTCCATCAAATTGCATGATATCGTACAACCCGTTACTGTGTCAAAGCTTCCATCCGGGCGGTATCGCCTGATCGCCGGTGAGAGAAGATTGAAAGCGGCTAAAATTGCGGGTCTTAAAGATATTCCTGCTTACATCCGCAATGCAAATGATGCGCAGCTTCTTGAACTTGCACTACTTGAAAATTTGCAAAGAGAAGATCTGAATGCTATTGAAATTGCACTTAGCTATAAGCGAATGATGGACGAGTTAAGTTACACGCAGGAAAATGTAGCAGAACGAATGGGAAAAGACAGAAGTACCGTCGCCAATTTTATTCGCTTATTAAAATTGCCTCCCGATATCCAGGTCGCTGTCCGCAATGGTGAAATAAGTATGGGTCATGCAAGAGCTATCATCAATGTCGATACGATCGACAAACAACTTTTCATTTACGATGAGATAAAGGAAAAAGGTCTGTCAGTTCGCCAAACAGAAGCGCTGGTAAGAAATCTTTATAAAAATGCCGGTCTCGTTAAAAATCCCACAAAAAGCCGCCTGGAACCTGCCTTTCAAAAAATTGAAGATAATTTAGCATCGCATTTTAGTACAAGAGTGAAACTGAAACCCGGAAAAAATGATAGTGGCCAGATCACTTTAGAGTATTATTCAATCGAAGAGCTAAATACGATTCTCAGGCAAATGAATGTGACCATTGATTAGTATTGCCTGATGACTGATTAGACCTCTCAAAATGAAAATCGTTTTCTCATTCATATTTATACTGGGCTTCATTACTGCAAAAATTTATGCGCAGGATACCGCAACTCATCAACTTACACCCCATAAAGACTCAGTTGTTAAGGCCACTAAAATTGATACTGTAAAAAAGAAAATACATAGTCCGCGGGTGGCAGCCATCCGCTCTGCTATACTGCCGGGATTGGGGCAGATCTATAATAAAAAATACTGGAAGCTGCCGATCGTATATGGAGCAATGGGGGCATCGGGTGGAATTTTTCTTTTTAATCTCGGGCAGTATAAAGCAACCCGGTTTGCATATAAAGTAAAATATAATATGCGGGTCAATCATACGGACTCTGCAAGTTTTGATGATATCCGGTCAGATCTGCGACCACTGAGTGAAGAATCATTACGCTTCTATCGTAATCAATACCGCCGGGATATTGATTATTCGGCAATTGCTTTCATCCTGTTATGGGGATTAAATGTAGTCGATGCAACGGTGGATGCGCATCTCAAAAGCTTTGACGTGAGCCCTGATCTCTCATTAAAAATTAAACCCGGCTATAGTGATTTTGCAAAAACAAATGGGCTAAGTCTTGTGTTGACATTTAAATAGCCTTTCGGGTTTATTGTTCTAGGTTTATCGTTTCCATTAACTTTGGAGTCCTTTTTTATTTAAGAAATCTATCAAAAATGAACCTTGCATTAATTGGCTATGGTAAAATGGGACAAGCAATTGAAGAAATTGCATTGCAGCGTGGTCACGATATTATTTTAAAAATTGATATTGACAATATAAATGAATTTACAAAAGAGAATCTTGCAAAAGCTGATGCGGCAATTGAATTTACAGGTCCGCATAGCGCTTATGAGAATGTAAAAAAGCTGATAGAGTCTGGAACAGCAACCGTATGCGGATCTACAGGCTGGCTGGAAAAGCTGGATGAAATACATCAGCTCTGTAAACAAACTAATGGAGCTTTTGTCTACGCAAGTAATTATAGCGTTGGTGTAAATATTTTCTTTGAAGTAAATAAAAGATTAGCTGCGTTGATGGCAAAGCATGATGATTATGAGATACAGGTAGCCGAAATACATCATACACAAAAAAAAGATGCGCCAAGCGGTACAGCGATTACCCTGGCTGAGCAGATACTTGAAAATATCCGCCGTAAAACAAAATGGGTAAACCATATTAGTGATAATGTAGATGAATTGGAGATCATCAGTGAACGCATAGACCCTGCGCCGGGTACACATAAAATAAAATATTCTTCTGCCATTGATGATATCGAGATCATACACACTGCCCATACAAGAAAGGGCTTTGCATTAGGAGCTGTGCTTGCGGCGGAGTTTTTAGCAGGCAAAAAAGGGATTTATGGTATGAAAGAAGTATTAGGACTATAAAAGTGGAAGAAATCGATGTTGCAGATTTTAAGGAAACTACTTCAATGAACTACTGTTAATAAGTCCATTTACTAAAATACTAAAGAAGCAGTAACTTACTCTAATCAAAACCACACTTCTATGACTGCAAAATCTTTAGCTACGATCATCGGTGTAATTTTTATTGCCGTGGGTATCTTAGGTTTTATAGATAACCCAATAGTCGGCACATCAGAAAAAGCAATATTTCATGCAGATAAGTTGCACAATATTGTACATATCGCCAGCGGCGTTTTGTTTCTTTTATTCAGTATGGGTTCTGCTTCTGCTGCACGCAGCTTTATGATCTTATTCGGGATCATTTACCTGGCACTTGGAGTAATTGGTCTGGTAAATTTTGGAACATCGGGTATGGGCAAGATATTCGGTATTCTTCATGTAAACGGTGCTGATAATTTATTGCATGTAGGTTTGGGCGTTGTGATCTTGTTGGCAGGCGCTGTTTCAAGAAGAGCAGTTTAAGCCCCGGATTCTTCCCTGATCCTTGTATGATCATAATCTTCATAGAACCTTTCATCAAAGGTTTTTCCTGGAGGTTTGCCATATTTTAATACAACATATACCATATAAATAACCACGAATGGTGATAAGATGAATAGCACAACAATAATTTTTTCCGGAATACCGATATAAGGAGATAACTGAAAAAATATTGCATACAAGGTGGCCAGAATAATAACAACTCCGACGGTTTTCATTTTACTCTTATGAATTTCTTAGTTTATTGCAATTTATTTGCCAATTAATGCTGATAGTTTTTCCAAAAAAAATCCTCCGCTCGGAACGGAGGATTCAATTTATTAAAATTTCTGTACCTATCAATAATAGCTTGGCTTCATTTCAACCCGGCGATTTTTCTGGCGTCCCGCGGTAGTTTTATTATCTGCTACCGGTTGGGTTTCACCGTAGCCCGTTGCAGCCAGTCTGCTTTCATCAACACCTTTACTTACTAAATAGGTCTTGACAGCGGCAGCACGTTTTTCACTCAAATCCTGGTTAAAAGCGTCATTGCCTACATTATCCGTATGTCCGTCAATTGCCAGTTTCAGTTGGGGATTGTCGCTTAATATCTTTGCTACTTCACTCAGCGCCGGATAAGATTTTTTCAACAAAGTTGCTTTCCCGGTTTCAAAGAAAATATTCCTTGCTGCATATGCAGTTTTCGTAACAATTTCCTGCGATACTTCAGGGCAACCCTGGTTAGCAACGGTACCAGCCAAATTTGGACATTTAT
>Ga0105249_10000955_pt1 | contig 25553 bp, 56 predicted proteins | sample KBSS44metaG_FD_81522 | JGI IMG/M metagenome (GOLD analysis project Ga0105249, IMG submission 81522) | Switchgrass rhizosphere microbial communities from Kellogg Biological Station, Michigan, USA - KBS S4-4 metaG | ecosystem: Host-associated > Plants > Roots > Rhizosphere > Soil | place...
GACCTTGGGCGCCCTCACTTGGCGCGCGGGGTTGAACGCGATGTCCGCCTGACAGCGGGAGCAGACGTCGAACGCCGCGCCCGCCGGGATCGGCGCGGGCGCATAGTCGCCCACCCGCCGGCAGATCCAGACCGTCGGCTCGCCCACCACCTCCGTGGTCGGCACCAGCGGCCCGTCGGGCGTCAGTCGCCCATAAAAGCGTCCGCCGTGCACGTCCTGGGTGCGTCGTTTCGTCATGAGTCCTCGTGGAAGACGTGACAGCGCCCGCAGTACTTCTCGGCGACATCGGTCGGATGAAACGACGACAGCCCACACCGCAGGCAGGTAATCGAGGTCAGGCGATGCCCCTCGCCGACGTGCTCGGTGTGCGTGATCGCGTAGCCGGTACACACCGGGTGGCCGAGCAGGTGTACCAGCCAATCCTTGAGACGCTCAGTCCGGGTGGCGCGCACGGTCGGGGTCGGCACGCGCGGCGGCGACGGGTCCTCCACGTGGTCCGCCATCTTTACGCCCCGCCCTGCTGTTCCGCCGGGTCGTCGACGACGAGGTCGGCGCCCGCCAGCATCCGGGTCAGCGCGACGATGGTCACCCCGATGCACGCCTTGGCACGCGCCGGGTCGGTGAGCGCCAAGGTCTGCAACGCGTTCACCAGCGCGAGCCACGGCTCGGTCGGCGGCCGGGGCCGCAGATCCGCCTTCTCATGGCGACGCTGGAACGCCGCGTTAAGCAGTTTTGTGTTGCGGTCGACGACGATCCGCGCGGCGCCGGGGTGCCGCACGGCTAGGTCGCTGAGCCGTTTGTTCAACTGGCTCACGTCGCGCAAGAGACTCCGCGAGCAGCCCGGCGAGGCGCTGTTGGAAGTCTTTGTCGTCGAAGAGCTGAGCCGCGAGGAGTTCGAGATCGGCGGTGGCGGGCGTTTTCTCATCGATCGAATCTGCCGAGGCGACGGCGGGCGTGGAACGAGTCGCAGTGCGCTCATGGAGCCTCCGGTGCGTCGAGCGGGCCGGTGCCTCCACGGCCGACTCGAGAGACGACGACGGTCGCGGTGGTGACGACGACGGCGACGACGACGGCTGCACCTCTGCGAACACTTCGGCCTCTGCGAAGAATTGCGCGGCCCCTTTCCCGATCCCGTTCAGCGCCTTGAGAAAGGTGTCCATGGACGGCCCGAGCTTGTCATTGGCCAGCAACTTCGAAATGGCGGTCTGCGGCAAGCCCCCCCGACGCGCGATGGCGGCCTGGGACCACCCCTTCGCCTTGGCGGCGTCGAACAGGCGGGCGTAGTGCTCCCTCGCGTGGAGCCAGAGCATAAGCATGTCTTTATCACTCACGATGGAAGGTTAGCAAGGCGTAAATCCATTCCGGTGCACGAGAATATCTCTACTCGGCTAGCCTTCCATTGTCTGTTCGGTATCTTACGCTATTTGCCGGGTTCCGCAAGCCCTTTCCCAGTATGAGCCGCCGGATTGATACCTCGACTGTTCCCCTAACCGTCGCCGTCACAATAGCTTACGGCAATATCCTCGGGGTGCTAGACGCTGAAAATCCAGATCGCCTAAAAGACTGAGCAAATTTGTGTAGTCTTGACAGGGTATTCACGTAAGGGGATTATCGGCGTCCAGACGGCGACGCGATAGGGCGCCCCGCACCGACCGGGAAGGACCCGCAGCACATGGCAGTCAAGGCGATCTACCTCCGGACGGCGCGCGAGCGCAAGCACCTCACCCAGGTCGAGCTCGCGGCGCTCTCCCACGTGGCGCAGAACACCATCAGCAAGCTGGAACTCCGCGCGAGCCACCGGCCCCTGATGGACACCGCGCTCGCCCTGGCGGCGGCGCTCAACGTCGACCCCCAGGATTTGCGGTTTGGCCCGGACCCGGCGAAACGCCGCGCCCGGCAACGGCGGCGGCTCGTGACCCGGCAGGTGGCCTGACAATGGCCGCCGCCACCGACTGCTATCCGTCGGTCGCCAGCGCGGCGGCGGCCGACGACGACCGCGCCCTGACGCCGAAGGAATTCGCCGAGAAGCTCCAGATGGCCCTCTCGACGTTCTACCGGTATCAGGCGCAGGGCAAGTTCGCGCAATTCGAATTGGTGCCCCGCTTCGGCGACCGCCGCTACTCGCGCAAAGCTGTCCAAGCCTATCTTGATCGCGACACGCCGTTCCGCACGCCACGCCGGGTGGCCGGATGATTCCCTTCGCGTGGCTGGCGATCGGCGGCCTCGTCCTGATCCTGCTCGCCGTGGCGGCGGTCGTGATCGGCGTGCTCCTGTCCGGCGCGAACCTCGGGCCGTTCGACCCCACCGACGCCGCACACGACGACGACCACTAACCCCTGTTGTGAAGGAGTCCTTATGACGGTTGCGGCTCTGCAAGTGATCGATCGCGGCGCGTTGCCGGCCATTCAGGCCCGGATGCAGACCATCGTCGAGGTCATGGCCAACGTCCTCGAAGACGGCAAGGACTACGGCAAGATTCCCGGCACCGACAAGCCCACCCTCTACAAGCCCGGCGCCGAGAAGCTGATGCTCACCTTCCAGCTCGCGGCGGCCAGCCCCATTGTGCAGGACATGTCGACGAGCGACGAGGTCCACTACCGGCTTCAGGTGCCGATCGAAAACCAAGATGGCCGCGTGATCGCGGTCGGCGTCGGCGAGGCATCCAGCAATGAAGAAAAGTACCGCTTTCGCCGCCCCGTGTGCGACGAGGAATTCTTCGAGACCCCGGAGGCGTTGCGCCGCGAGAAGTGGATGCGCGGGAAGGACGGCGGGAAGAATTTCAAGGTCAAGCAGATCCGCACCTCCCCCGCCGACGTCGCCAACACCATCCTGAAGATGGCGCACAAACGCGCCTTCATTCACGGCACCTTACTGGCCACCGCGGCGAGCGGCGTCTTCAACCAAGACCTCGAGGACTTCACCCGCGAACTGCAAGAGTCGATCATCGACGCCGACGGCCAGTCGGCCGCGCCAGCAAAGACGGTGCAGCGCGCGTCGAGTAGCGGCGCGGCACGCTCGACCCCGGCGGCCGCCGCCGATCCCGGCCTGCTCGTGACGGACGCGAGGAAGGTGAAAGGCACGCGCGTGTTTGGGAAAGAAAAAAACAATTACGCCGTCGTGCTCGAAGGCGACACCAACGAGTACACGACGAAGAACCAGGCCTCGGCGCAGGAGCTCGAGAAGTTCGTCGGCACCGACCATCTCGTGCGCATTAGCTACAAATCCAACGAGTGGCAAGGCAAGACGTACCTCAACATCGAGAACTTCGTCCTCGCCGATCCGGTCGGCCGCGAGCGCGATGCCGCCATCGCGAACGCGATGCCGATGCCTGGCGGTGAGGCCCCGTCCGCCCGCGACATCTTCGGCAACAAGTAGGTCCGCGAATGGTCGCCGCCTTCGAGATCGTGCCGGGCTATCGCCAGCCTGTCGTCCGCTTCAGCGGCGACCAAGCGGCGGCCGCCGCCCACTTCTGGGCGACGTGCTGCTTGGCGCGCGGCGCGAGCTTTCGGGTGATCGAGGACACCGGCGAAGAATTCGGCACGAAGCGGCCCGGCGACATTCACGGCCTGGGCGGGCTCTTCACCGAACGGTGCGCCGAATGCGGGCGGGAATTCCGTACGCGACGCGTCGGGGCCGCGTGGTGCCCCGGCTGCGAACTGATGCAGGAGCGATGGTGATGGCAGCGCCGCCAGCCAAGCCGCTCTGCGAGGTGCGCGTGTATTCCCGGCGGCACCGCTACGCCGGGACGCTCGACGTGCTCGGCCACTGGCAGGGATCGCCGGCACTGCTCGACTACAAGACGGGATCGCCGCGCGACGTGGCGTGTGATCTCCAAACGGCGGGCTATATGGGCGCGTTGCTCGAGATGACGGCGAACGGGGACGCGCCCGAGGCGCTCACCTTCGAGCCACTGACGCATACCTACCGCTTGAACGGCACCATCCTGCCGTCGGTGACGCAGATCCTGCAACGCGCCGGACTCATTGATTTTTCGAGCGTCCCGGGCGCAATCCTCCAAGCGGCGAAGGATCGCGGCTCGGCGGTGCATCAAGCCCTCCACTACTACAACGAAGGAGACTTGGACGCGGCGTTCACCACCGATTTTCCCCAATACGCGGGCTATCTATCGGCGTGGGTGCGCTTCCTCGACGAGAGCGGCTTCGAATTCGCGACCGCCATGGATGTCGCCGCGATCACTCACATCAAGCGGTTCGCGATCCAATTGCGGAAAGACGGCAGTTATCGCACCGAGCCGTACGAGAAGGCGTCGGATTTTGCGGAGTTTGTCGCGTTGCGGCAAGCCCAAGCCATCGTCGAACGGCGACGCGGCGCGTGGGTGGATGCCGCGGAGGTTGCATGAAACCAGACGAAGCCGAAGAGTACACGCAGGCGCTTGGACAGGTCGTCGCTGGCGGCTGGCGGCAAATATCGTTGGGGCAACGGCTCGGCGTACCGCAGGCACTCAAGCTATCCGTCGACCAGTGGGTCAAGCAGCGGTTGGGGGGCTACGTCAAGTACTCGGTCGAGGAGCGCCAGCAGGCGGTGCAAACCCTCGCGGATGAAGGTCATTCCGAACGATCAATCAAAAGGGTACTCGGCGTCTCGCGCCCGACCATTCGCAAGGATCTCAAGCGCGGTAAGAAATTGACCAGCGATAAGGCAAGTACGCCAAGTAAAGCACGAGGCAATGGTCAAAACCTTACCATCGACAACCCGCTCGACGTAATCGCCGGAATCGCTGTCTCAGACGAAGCTCGCGCAGCGGCGGATCGCGAAGCGGGTCGGCAGGAAATGCAACGGCAGCGCGCTAAGGTGCGAGATGAACGGGTAGCACCCCCGCTGCCAGCCGGGACCTATCGGCTGATCTATGCGGACCCGCCGTGGCGCTACGAACACGTCAAGACCGAGTCGCGAGCTGTCGAGAACCAGTACCCCACGATGGATCTTGCCGACATCTGCGCGATGGAAGTGCCTGCCGCCAAAGACGCCGTCCTGTTTCTGTGGGCCACCAGCCCGAAACTCACCGAGGCTTTACAGGTGCTGGCGGCGTGGGGGTTTGAGTATCGCACCTGCGCGGTCTGGGACAAGGAACAGATCGGCATGGGTTACTACTTCCGCCAACAGCATGAGTTGCTGCTCGTCGGCGCGCGAGGTAATGCCCCGGTCCCAGAAGCCTCGACACGCCTGCCGTCTGTCTTTCGCTCAAAGAGATCGGAGCACAGCGAGAAGCCGACCTTCGTCTACGGCTACTTGGAGTCGATGTATCCGGCATTCACCGACGCCGATCGTGCGGAGTTATTCAGTCGCGACAGGCGGCCAGGTTGGACGTCGTGGAGTAATGAGCCGGCGGAGGCTGTGTGAGCGAGCGCGCCGTGTTTCACGATTTCAACGAGCGGCTGGCATTCTCGCAGGCGCAGGGCGACGAAGAGGCAGCGTGGGTGGCGCTCTATCAGGATGCGTGGCCTGAACTGGTGGCGCACACTCGACTCGACGCCAACTCGCGGTATCAGCAATGCGGCGTCGACCGCCGGATCGATCTGCCGCACATGAAGTCGATCTATATCGACGAGAAAGTGCGCGATCCGAATAAGGCGAAAGACCGCGACGGCGACCCCTACGACGATATTTTGATCGAGGAGTGGAGCGTGTGGCGCGGCGATGGGCATCCCGGAAACAAGGTGGGATGGAGCCTTGACCCGAGGAAGCAGTGCGATTACGTCGCGTACGCACTGCCGCTCTTGCAGCGGTGCTACCTATTACCGTTCGAGCTCTTGCGGTGGGCCTGCCGATCCAACCTGGCCGAGTGGAAGTTGCTACGTGACACTAAAGGGCGGCGCTGCTACCCACTCGACGCCCTTAATCAAGGCTATAAGACCCGCAACTGCGCTGTCTCGTGGACGAATCTGCAAGCCGGACTCTCTGCCGAGATGAAACGGGTGCGAACAGTAGGTGGTCTCGCCCTGCCAACGCCGACGATCCGTGGCGTGCAGGCGGAGTTCGACTGGGTTGAGAAGGACAAATGAATCGCAAGGATGGCTTATGCCGATTATTGCCCGCTATGTAGAAGTGACGGCCCGATCGCCTGAGCCTGAAACAGAACAGTGCCCAACATGCGACGGCCCGGTCTATTGCGAAACAGGTTACCGGCGTGACTTCCGCGAGACCGGGGTCGCAAAGGTTCCAGTGGCCCAGTACATCTGCGAACACTGCGGCGATGTATTCGAACTTCCGGTGCACTGATGACGCCCACCCACACCGCCGCCACCAAGATGATCGCCCCCGACGACGTAGCGGCGATGGCCGCCGAAGCCGAGCGCGACGCGGTGTCGTTCGTCGCTTTGAACAAGGTCGATGTCGTGGACCTGGTGTCGCTCGAGCGCGCCGTGCGTATCCGGGCGGCGATCGGCGAGAAGACGCAGGGGATCGCGGCCAAACTCGCCGAGCCGAAACAGTGGGCCCACCGCCTGCATAAATGGTTTTGCGGGTTGGAAGCCAGCGCCTGCCGCCCGCTCACCGACCTGGACAACTACGAGCGGAAGCAGATCCAAGACTTCAAGGCGCAGCAGGACCGCGAGCGCGCGGAACGTGAACGCCGCGAGAGCGAGGAGCTGCAGCGCGAGAACGAGGCGCGCGCCGCGCAGACGGCCGCAGCCTACGAGCACGCCGGCGAAACGCAGATGGCCGCCGCCGTCCTCGAGGAAGCCATCGCGGCGCCGGCGCCGATCGTCGTGTTGCCGGACGAGACCAAACAGATCGAGGGGTTGCAGTTCACGCGGCGCTGGCTCTGGCGGTACAGCGGCGGGCCGAAGGTGATCAAGGACACGCCGCCTGAGATAGTTGCGCGCACGATGGACCTCATACCCAGATCCTATTTGTGCGTAGATGAAAAGAAAGTCGGCGCGCTCGTGCGCGCAAGTAAGGGCAGTCTCAAAATTCCGGGCCTCGACGTGTATTTCGTCGATGACCCGGTTCGATAAGCAAGGCGCATGGACGACCACAAGCTCATGACGTTGGTGCAGGCGATTCAGTTGGCCATCACCAACCAGACCGCCGTGATGGACTCGCTGATCAATATCTGCGAGCTCCAGGTCCGGCGCGTCGATGCGCTCGAAGCGTTGATCCACCAACGCCTCGCCGAGTCGCGCACGCCAGCGAGAGGGGTGCATTGATGTGGCGGCATGTGCGCGTCCGCGTGGTCGCCGTGGAGGTCCGGCCAAATCTCGGCTCGTCGCGCGACCTCTTCCCCTACATTGCGACGGCGAAGCTGGCCTGTGGGCACTCGCGCCTGATTGGGGCCGAGCCCAAGGGCGAGCGGTATCGGCCGACGGCGATGGCCTGTCCGCGGTGCAGCGGCGCGCGCGAGGTAGGTCGATGATTCAGGTCTACATCGCCGCGCCGTACTCGACACGCGACTTGGCGATCAGCGTCATGCAGGCGCTCGAGGCGCAAGGCTTCGCGGTGACCTCGCAGTGGCTCACCGGCGCGGTCGAGGCGGAGTCGGATGCCGGGGCGCGGATGGACCTGGCCGACGTCGCCCGCGCCGATGTGCTGCTCGCGCTCAACGCAGCCGACTGGATCGAGCGCGGCACCGGGGGCGGCGGGCGGCATGTGGAATTCGGCTACGCGCTCGCGCTCGGCATCCCGGTGGTGCTGCTCGGGCCCCGGTCGAATGTCTTTCATCACTTGGCCGAAGTGCATGTGGTCGGCGCCGGCGACTTGGCGAAGACGTTGCGCGCGGCAGCGGCGGACCGTGGCGGCGGTGCTGGGCGGGATCGGGTGCTGGGAACCGAGGCGGCCCCGTCCTCGGAACTTGATGCCCGCCCACCCGCCGTCCGGGACGAGGAGGTCCCATGATGCCGGACCCGAGCGACCAGGTGGCGACGGCGCAACGCGGGCGCGATGACCGACCCCGTTCGTCTCAATCCCGGGACGTGGTGAGCGCCGTCGCCCCGTCCGACCATCCGGCGTGGAACAGCTTCGAGCGCGGGTTCTCGACGCGCACGGTCGGCGCGATGCGGTTCTGTCCGTGTGGGCGGATCTTCTACAACCCCAACGGCGGCTGGGATTGGGACGAGGGCGAACTCGAGGCGTTGGCGGCGAATGCGGAGGCGACGGCGGTCGAGTGGGCCTGTGGGGAAGTGCGCATCGATGGCGCCGAGTACGCGCTCGACTGCACGTGCTGGCACGCGCGCGGCCGGCAGATTCTCGGGTGGCTGCTCAATCACGACGAGGAAATCGCCGCGTTCCTCACACTCGAGAAAAAGCGCAAGCAGGGTGAGGCGGCGCGGAGTCCAGTGGTTGAGGACGCGCCATGAGCCGCCGCCCCAGCGCGATGAGCTCGTGCGCGCTCTGCCCCTGGAAGGCGCAGATGACCGCCGACACCGTCGACGAGATCGTGGCGTTTTTGCACATCCGCCTGCTCGAACACTTACTCGACCGGCACCCTGACCACCATGCGACCGGTCCCTTGCCGGTCGTGATTCGCACCGCAGAGGAGGAACCCGCATGACCGCCGTCGTCCTCGATCCGTTGACCGGCGATCCGATCCGTGTGCCCCGCGCGCTGCCGCGGTGGCTGAACTTCAACCGGGGCGTCCTGCGCGCCTGTTGTTTGGTGATGGGCCACGACGACGTGCCGCAGTACGGCGACGCCCGGTTGTATCTCGCCTGCACCAATTGCGGGCGCGAGACGCCGGGCTGGGCGACCGAGCCGCGCCGGCAACCCATCGTCGCGCGCGCCACCAAACTTCGCTGAACCAGGGACCGTTTCCATGTGGGCCAAGCTCGACGACGCCTTGATCGACCATCACAAAATCGCGGACGCCGGCGCGCAGTTGGGAAAAAACGGGCAGGGTTTGGCCTTGGCAATCTACGTGGTCGGGCTGCTATACGCCGTCAAACATCTGACGGATGGATGGCTGTCACGCGCCGTGGTCAAGAACTTTAGGCACGTTCGTAATCCCCTGCGCGTCGCGGACGCGCTCGTCAAGGCCGGACTCTGGGAGCAAGACGATGGCGGATTCCAGATTCACGACTTTACGGACTACAACCGACCGGCGGTGGACGTGCGTGCTCAACTCGATTGGGATCGGCGGCGCAAAGCCTTCTCTCGCGACGACGACCTCGTCGCGGCGGTCATGCGGCGCGACGGGGATCATTGCCGCTACTGCGGCTGTGAGGTGGATTGGGTGGATCGCCGAGGGTCGAACGGGGCGCAATTCGACCATGTGGTGCCGAGAGGGCCGGGCTCGTTCGACAACGTGGTGGTCTCTTGTCGCGCCTGTAATAGCCGGAAGAGAGATCGCACCCCGGAGCAAGCCGGGATGGTGCTCCGGCCTGCACCGGGACCGGGGGCGCTATGTGGGTGAAGCTCGACGATCACTTCGTCGAACATCCCAAACTGGTGGCGGCGGGGCCCTTAGCGGGCTGGCTCTACGTCGCCGCGCTCTGCTATTGCAACCGGTGGCTGACGAACGGATTCGTCGCCGCGAATCAAGTCGACCGGTTGATGCCGGCGAACGGGGTGGGCACCGCGGCGCTGGGCAAGCTCGTGAACAAACTCTGCGTCGTCGGCCTCTGGAAACCGACTGAACAGAAAGGGACGAAGGGGTATCTCATTCACGACTTCCTGCACTACCAACCGTCTCGGCACCAGGTCCTCCGCGAGCGAAAAAAGACCGCCGAGCGACAAGGCCGATGGCGACGAAAAGTAACGGTAAATAACCACCGTGAGTAACGGCGTTATGACGGCGTTAGTGCGCGTGCCCCGGTACCCGTTCCCGGTACCCGTTCCTTACGAAGAGAAGATCCGGCGTTGCAGTTATGCGGGTTGAAAACACTAGTGCAGGACGCGAAGACGCGTCCGCCGCGTTTTCTTGAGCAAAAACGATGAACAGCCAAAACCGGATGCGGCGAGGCGGCGGGGTGATGGCTGCGGTGCTCCACGAATTGCTGAAGGAGCGCGGCGACTGGACGACCTACGCGGACCTAGCGGAAGACCTGAAGCGCCGCTGCGCGCGCTTGAAGATTCCCTACCACGCCGGGCTGGTGAGCTACGCCATCGACCAAGTCGAGGCCAGCACGCACCGGCGGCTCATCATCCGGCCTCCGGACGGAGCCGGTATAGATACCGCTCCGCCGGAGGGTGCCGCGCCGCCGTCGCACGCGGAGGCCGTGCACCTCTTGCAGCAGCTCCGCGTGGCGCTCCCGCCCTCGATGCCGCGCGGTCCGTCGGCGGTGCGCGAACTGACGCCTGACGAGATCCTGCGCCGCCAGCATCACGCGGCCCAGCGGCGCGCCTTCGAGTTCGTGCAACGCGAAATTCTCGAGACGGCGCAGCGGTGCGACGCACTGGAACGGGCCGTCGGTGAGGACGAGGCGTGACGTGGATGCGGGCGCGGGTCGCGGAACGCTGTGGCGGGTGCGGCGAACCGATTGCGGTCGGGGCGCCGCTGCGCCAGCTTCGGCTGCCCCAGGTGGCCGGGCGGCGCGGCACCAAGGTGCGGTGTGCGGCGTGCTCCGGCGAACCGGTGCCTGGCGACGTGCCCACAGGGGAGCCGCCGCCGCCGCCGCTCGACTTCACCAAGGTGGGCGTCTTGCCGCTGGAGTTCACGCGGGCGCGCGAGCACTTCCGCGACGCCGTGGCGCTGGCCGCCGGGATTCCACGAGCGGTGTTGAACCCGGCGCTCGACTGGAAGACGCGGCAAGCCGGCGACCGGGAACCAGGGTCCGACGATGAATAAACACGGGAGGAGGACGATGGCCGAGATTCTGTCCGTCGTGTTGGCCGCGGCCGCCGTGGTGGTGGTGGTGGGGTGGCTCGCCTCGCGGAAGAACCCGACGTGGTGATGCCGATCGTCCACTCACTCACGTTGGAGTTTCGCCGCGTGCTGAGCGAGCCCGAATGGCGGCACATCATCGAACTCGCCCGGGCGCTGCCCTATGTGCAGCAACTCCGCGCGGACAGCACTGGCGAGGATGCGGTGCCGACGGCGGCCTGTCTCGACTGCGGGTTGGCCTACGAGGACTTCCCGATGGACCTGCTGCTGCCGCGATCGCAGTGGCTGGAGATTCATCCGACCGACGGCGGGGTGTTGTGCGCGGCCTGCGTGGTCGCGCGCGCGGCCAAGGTGCCGGGGGCGACGGCGGTGCACGCGGTGATCGAGATCGCGCCGAGGGGCGTGTTGTGACGTCGCGCGGATCGGCGGCGCGAGTCGGCGACGTGGCGCGGGCGTTCGCGGCCGTGCGACGTGTGGTGGTCGAGCGCCGACCGCCCGGGCCGTTGCAGCCGGGCTACTTGGACTCGCTCGAGCGGTGTGCGGCGGCCAACACGTGTCCGTGGTGTCAGCGCGCACTGGCGGCGACACAGCCGCGCCCGCGCCTGGTGTTGAACGCGCGGGTCGCGGCATTTATCGATTGGCGAGAGGCGTCATGAGGTTTCCACGCAAGAACCGGTGGGACGTGCAGGTCTGCTTCAAAGGCTGGATGGCGACGGGTCTCACAAGTCGGCACGACCTCGCGCACACGCCGGAGGATGTGATCGCGGCGCTGACGGAGTTCGTCGCCAAGGTGAAGAAACTGAACCGACGCTATCAGCGGCGGCTCGCGCAGATTCGCCGTGATCCGGCGTTGCGCGCTCGAGCCATCGAGGCCGGAATTCTGAAAGGAGCACGCCGTGGCTGACGACAAACCGGCTGACAACACCCATCACTTGGCGACCGAGGACAAGGCGCTCTTGCGCGCCGCGACCACCGGCGAGGGGGCGGTGCCGGTGACGCCGGACCTGTTGGCGGACATCGGGGCCAGCCTCGACGCGCGGTACGCGGACATCGACGCTCGGTATCCCGCGCTGGTCGAGGCCTGCCCGTACGAGACGCGTCTCGCCGTGGCGGCGTGGGTCTTCCAAGCCATCGTCGATCACGCGACGGAAGGCGGGACGTTCCGGTATCTGATTTACCACCGCTTGGGGTTTGGGCCGGATGCCTACGTGCCGCTCTATCAGGCCGGCGGCATGACCATCAGCAACGAGTTTGATTTATCCGGCACGAAGGGCGACGCGTGATGAAGGCCGTGCTCCCGCTGTGGGTCGTCATGACCGCCGCGTTCGCCATCGGGACGACCGGGGCGCTGACGGCGCAGGCGTGCGCGACGGCCGCGCCCGCGCCGGCGGAAGCTCCCCCGGTGCGCTTCACGTACACGGATTACTCGGCGATCGGCGACCACACCGCCGCGTATCTCGTGCGTGACCGCCAGACGCCGGGCCAGTGCCTCTTGGTGGTGATGTCGGCGCAATTTCGGATGGAAGCGGTGGCGATGACCTCGCAGCCGTGGCCGTGTGGGGCGCCATGATGCAGACTCTGCCGCCGCGAAAATATCGGCTGTTCGATGGGACGCTCGGCACGCAGTGGGAGGCGCTCCAAGAAGTGCTCCGCACCCAAGAGGCGCATCTGCGGCAGATCGAGGAGCGCATCGAGATCCTCAAGATCCAGATGCAGACGGCGGAAGGACGGCCCGAGTGATGACGGGGAGGCGTGACCGGCGATGAAGCCAGTTATTCAGCAGACACTCTTCGACCAGCGACCATATGTCGGCTCGAAGGTCACCGCCGAGCAGCACCGCGCTTGGCGAGATCGGAATCGTGAGCATGTTCGCGCGATGGACCGCGCCCGCTCGAAGCGGCGGACGCGGACTTACATGAAGCAGTGGCGGAAAAAGCACCGCGACAAACTCATTGCAAGTGAACGCCGCAAGCGGTTGAAGAAGTACGGACTCACAATCGCCGACTACGACCGGATGGTGATCGCGCAGGGTGGTTGCTGCAAAATCTGCCGTCGACCGCCGCGCAATCGCAAGACTGTAACGGGCCGCAAGTATTTTCAATTGGACGTCGACCACTGCCACAAGACGAAAAGGGTTCGCGGGTTGCTCTGCTACAACTGCAACGCGATCCTTGGCCATGCAAAGGACAACCTCGACGTCCTACGAGCGGCAATTGCCTACTTGGAGGCGGCCGCGTGATTGTGAAGTTCAGAGTTTTCGGCGAAGCCATTCCCCAGGGCAGCATGAAGGCGTTCATGCGCAAAGGGGCGCGCTTCCCCGTCGTGACGAGCGACAACACGCGCCTGAAGCCGTGGCGCCAACTCGTCGCCGATGGCGCGAGCCGTGCGGTCGCGCAGTTGCCGCCCGACGAGCGGCGCTTACTCCTCGAGGGCGTGCGCGTGACGGTCGCGTTCTATTTGCCGCGACCCAAGTCGTTGCCGAAGCGCGTGACGGCGCACACGAAAGCGCCCGATGCTGACAAATTGTGCCGCGGAATTTTCGACGCGCTCACGGCGGTGGTGTTTCGGGACGACAGCCAGGTCTGCGAACTCGTCGCGGCGAAGTACTACGCGCCGATCGGACAACCCGCGTGGGCGGACATCACGGTCGAGACGACGGCGGGCGTGCGGGGGATCACCGTGCCGCCGGTCCCGCTGCCGTTGTTTGCCGGAGCGGTCGAATGAGCGACTGGCGCTTGTCGTACCGCGCCGATCCGCACGCGCTGCCGCTGGCGGACCGCCACTACAACCGGCAAGCGATCGGGTCCGATCAATTCGTGCCGCCGGGCCGCTGTGTGTGTCTCGTGACGCGGGATCGCACGGCGCTCTGGGTGACCTCGTGGCCGTTGGCGGCGTACGTGAAACATGCGTGGCCCGGCGCGTGGGTGAATTCACTGTTTCGCAATGAAGGCCCGGCGCGCTCGAGCGTCTTGATTCGCGAGGCAGTGGCGATCACGTGCGCGCTGTGGGCGCCGCCGGCGCTCGGCCTCATCACCTTCGTCGACCCGACCCGCGTGGTGGGCGTGCGGCGTCGCGGCCAGCCGTGCTACGGGTATTGCTATTTGAAAGCCGGGTTCGCGCACGTGGGCTTTTCGAAGGCGGGCTTGTGGGCGTGGCAACTGTTGCCCAGCGCGATGCCTGCCCCGGACCCGAGTTTGTCGTCGCCGTTGTTTGCGGAGGGACCGGCATGACGCACGTGATCTCGTTCGTGACATGGAACGCGCCGATCGGCGCGGCGATCGTGCTCGCGAGCGGTGTGACCGCGACGTGGCGCGAGTTAGTTGTGGTCGGCGCGCTCATCGTCGCGGCGAACGTGCTCGGCTTCGCCGAGGGACGGTACAAAGGCCGATGATGAAGCCCAGGCCCAACCGCACCCCGGACGGCGCGCTCGCGTGCGCGTACGGCACCCCGTGGCTCGATCACTTCGCGCCGCCGATCGGCACCGGCCGCGGCTGCGCGCATTGTCCCGGCGATGCCCGCCGGACTGAAAGGCGCACCATGTTTACTGAAGACACGCCGATGCGGCTCAAGAAGGTGACTTTTACGACCGAGGTCGTCGACGAGGAAACGCGCCGCGTCGTGGTCTGCACGTTCGGGATCGCGCCGTTCACCGCCGCCCATGCGACGGAACTCAACATCAAGTCGCTCGTCTTCGATGCGCAAGGCCAACCGAAGCAGGCGATCGAGTCCGTCGTGCTGCGCGTATCGGTGCCGCTCCAGCAATTGACGTTCGCGATGGCGCCGGACCAGGAGGAGCGCCGCGTCGTGCTGCGCACCGTCGAGATCGATCCGCAGGTGCGGGTGAAGATCAAGCAAGACCGCGACCCGGCGGAAGTCGAGGCGACGCTGAAAGTGAACTTCGTCTACCCCACCGCCGACGAGCTGCTCTACATCGCCAACGGCGTCAACGACACGCACTACCTGACGTTCGAGCCGGAACAGGGCGATCTGCTGACCGCGCCGGCCGATGACGCGCCGCGCCGCCGGAAGAAAGCGAACGGTGGCGCTCCGACCGGCGAGGAACTGCGGCCAGGCGTGTACGGTGAACACTGAGGCTGAACCATGACGGCGCTGGACCTCGGGTGGATCGTGACGCTGGTGCTGATGGCCGGGATCGCGAGCGTGCAGACGCGGGCGTGGGTGCGGCGGCGGCGGTGCGCCCGCGAGGGGCATCGGTGGCAGGCGGGCCCGACCTACTGGCAGTGCCAGCGATGCCCGATGCGGCGTGACGTGGGCGATCCGCTCTGAAGGGGCAGACAAATGGCGAACAGCGACACGGACATCCCGGCGTTGGCAGACCGGGTGCGACAGACGTGGGCGGCGTTCGACGCCGCGAAACAAGCCGAGCGGAACGCGCGTGCGGCGTATGAGGCGGCCACGCGTGCGGCCTATCAGGCAGGGGAACAGTTTCGCGCCGCGCAGCAAGCCTTACTGGCGGCGGCGGCGGGCGGAACAGACACGGCGGACTGGGTGTGACGCTCACGCTCGCGGACGGCCTCGCGCTCCCGGCGGATGAAGCCATCACGCAGAAGTATGGCTTCATCGGCCGATCCGGCTCGGGGAAGAGCTACGCGGCGATGCGCCTCGCGGAATTGTTCCTCGCGCACGGCGCGCAGATCATCGCGCTGGACTGGGTCGGCATCTGGTGGAGTCTGCGGCTGGCGGCCAACGGCAAAGCGCCGGGCTTCCCGCACGTGTACATCTTCGGCGGCGAACATGCCGACCTCCCGCTCGAGCCGACGGCCGGCGCGCTCGTCGCGGACTTGGTGATCGACAAGCACATCTCCGTGGTCCTCGACGTGATGCACTTTCGCAAGGCAGAGCGGACGCGCTTTGCGACGGCGTTCGCCGAGCAGTTCTTTCACCGGAAGAAGACCGCCCGCACCGCGTGCCACCTGTTCATCGAAGAGGCGCAAGCATACTTGCCACAGTTGGTCCGGGGCGACGAGGCACGGATGGTCGGCGTGTTCGAGGACCTCGGGAAGGTCGGACGCAATTACGGGATCGGCAATTCGTTGATCTCGCAGCGGCCGCAGGCGATCAACAAGGACGTGCTCAATCAAGTCGAAGTGCTGCTCGCCTTCCAGACCAACGGGCCGCAGGAGCGCAAAGCGATTGCCGGGTGGACCGCCGAGAACACGACCGCCGGCGCCGCGATGATCCAAGAGTTGCCCACGTTGACCGTTGGCGACGCGCTCGTGTGGTCACCCCAGTGGTTGCGCCTCGCCGATCGCGTGCATATCTCCGCGCGTACGACCTACGACGCGAGCTCGACGCCGACGCTCAAAGCGAAGTCGATCGCGCCGAAGACGCTGGCGAAGGCGGACTTGGAGCAGCTCGGCGCGGCGATGAAGGCCACCATCGAGAAGGCGAAGGCCGACGACCCGCGTGAGCTCCGCCGGCAGATCGCGGAGTTAAAAATACAACTAGCGGTTAAATCTTCAGCGGTCGTTGAAAAATTCACCGCCTCTGTCGGCGAGCGGCCGGTGTTGACGGACGCCGACCGCGCGCTGCTGAAGGATCTCGCCGAGCGGATGGCGGCGCGCGTCGACGCGATCGCCGACCGCGCTGATGTGATGCTGAATAGCATCGCCGAACGGGCGAAGGACGCCATCGCGGCCACGATCACGGAGTGGCTGGACGAAGTGGCGGCACACCGGCGCGAGTTTGACCGTCTGCTGGAGCTGAAAGGCTTCCAGAAGATCCTCGGCAAGCTGTCCGCAGTCGGACCGATAACTCAGTCGGCAGAGCACCTGTCTCGTAAGCAGGCGGTCGCAGGTTCGATCCCTGCTCGGTCCTCCACTCCACCGCGGCGCCCAATCGTTCCCGCCACGGTGAACGGAAACGGCGCAGGACAGGACCTCACGCCGGCGAGGCAGAAGATCCTGAACGGCCTAGCGTTTCTGAGCGGCATCGGCGTCCCGACGGCGGACAAGACACAACTCGCGCTCTTGGTCGGCGTCAGTCCGACCTCGGGCGGGTACTTCAACAATCTCGGCGCGCTGCGCTCGAGCGGCTTGATCGACTATCCCTCGGGCGGCACCGTGGCCCTGACGACCGCTGGTGCGGCGGTCGCGTCGACCGACGGCGTGCCGACCACGACCCGGGAACTCCACGACGCCATCCGGGCGAAGCTGCCGGCGGCGAAGTGGAGGATCCTTGAGGCGCTCATCCCGGTCTACCCGAAGGCGGTCAGCAAGGACGACCTCGCGGAGCAGATCGATGTGTCGCCGACCTCGGGCGGGTTTTTCAATAATCTGGGGTCGCTGCGGAGTCTCGGCTTGGTGACCTATCCGCAGCCGGGCACGGTCGCCGCTCAGCCGGTGTTGTTTCTGGAGTAACCCCATGAGCCCGATGCAGACGATTCAGTGCCGCCGCTGCCACCGCCAGTTCTGGTGCGACGATTCCGACGACGACGCGGACCGCACCGACGGATTCGCGCCGCTGTCGTTTCTGTGCGACGAGTGCTTCGAGAGCCTCACCGCAAACCTGTCCGCTGCCGCCGAGGAGCACTGACCATGACGAAGAAAGGGTGCGGCACATGGCGCGCCATCGTGACCCGCGATCCGTGCGTCTATTGCGTCGCGTGGGCGACCAATTATCGCGGCAACGATGCGATGACGGTCGAGCACGTGACGCCGAAGGCGCACGGGGGCAGCCACACCAGTTGGGAAAATCTCGTCGGCGCGCACCAGTCCTGCAACCATGACCGCGGGCAGATGCCGTTGCTCCGGTATCTCGTCCTGAAGCATCGCCTGACGATCGTGCGCGGCCGGAAGAATCATTGGGCGCGCGCCAGGTTACGCCGCGCGTTCGGTGCAGGCACGCCACCGCGGGACCTGTCGGGTCGGGGGCGCGTATGAGCGAGGACCAGAAACCGCGACCGCCGGGGTACGCCGGGTTGGGGGCCGGGGCGAGCGCGATCCTGCGCGTCGCCGGGAATATCGCCCCGGCGTTCGTCCAGCGCGGGGAGGACGACCCGGCCGAGATCGCCGAGAAGGCGTACGCGATTGCCGAGGCGCTGGCCCGCCTGGTGCAGACCCGCTGGAAGGGCTGACGCCGATGTGGCACCGCTTCTGGCACGCGTGGCTCCACCGGCTGTCGCTCCAGCCCTGCCGCAACGACTGCGCGTGGATCGACGGCGAGCTGCACCATTGGGTCTACTGCGAGGAATGCGGGCGGATCGCCTGCTCGTTCGTGTTGCGACGGCGACCCGACCAGGAGCGCGCGCATGTGTGAACGCGTCACGTTGCCGGACGGCCTCGGGGTGGCGATCGTCTGCGGCGTGCGGCGGCCGCGGGCGCGGCCATGCGCGTATTGCGGGCACCCATCCGACGCCCTCTGCGACGGCCCCCGGCGCCACCATGCCGGGAAGACCGCGACGTGTGACCGGCCGCTCTGTCGCCGCTGCCGGATTCACGTCCCGCCGAATCAGGATTTCTGCCGCGAGCATCGGGCGGAGGCTGCGGCGGCCGCCGCGCAGTTGCGCTTGTTCGCCGAGGAGGGACGGTGACGGTCTACCGGGAGCACGTGTCCTGTCTGGCGTGCGGCAAGCGCGTCTCCGGCGTCGACCCCGAACTGGGCCTGGTCGTCCGGGCGTGGGTCGAGTGCCCGGAGTGCCTCGAAGCGGCGGATCGGGGGCCGGGGTTGGGAGGACGGGCACCCGACGCGCTGCGGCGGCAGATCGTGGCGCTCACCGCCGAGCGGGACAAGTGGCTGGATGCCTTCAACCGGAGCGAGCAATTCCAGACCGGACCGACGACACGGGCCGAAGCCGCCGAAGCCGAGCGGGACCAGTTGAAGGCGGAACTCGCCGAACAGCGCGCGGAACTGACCGGCACCCTGTCCGACCTGTTTAAATCCATCCCGGAGTGCTACGACACACCTGCGGACCACTATCGCGAGATGGCTCGACGACTCGTGGAAGATCGCGACGTGCAAAAGCACAAGGCACGAGCCGCCGAAGCCGAGCGGGACCATTGGAAGAATGAGGCGGACGCCTTGCGGATCGTCATTCTCGCCGATGGGCAACCAACGGCCGACTACATCGCGTCGCTCGAAGCCGAGCTTGACCGCCTGAAGGCGAAACAGGCGGGCGTCGACGAAGTCCAGCCGGGCCTGTATGTCAGTCGCACGTCCCATTCGATTTTCGACAACACGACCTCAACGGAAGTCGAGAGCCTCCGAGCCCAGAACGCCGACCTCAAGGCGACGTTGCGGGCGGCGGAGCCGTTCCTTGCGGTTGACGTGGATCGCGGGCCTGCCATCGACGGCTGGGCCGACACCGTGGCGGCGGTCGCGCGTGCCCTCGCCGCGCCAGAGGCGCCCGTAACGTAGATTGGAGGATTTTCAATGCGAACTCAGTCGTGCACCATCTCCAATCGTGAACTTCTGCGGATTCGTCAACTCGCGGCGGATGCTCGCGAGAGTCGTTGGCGGGAGGGATTCGATCCGTGCGTGTATTGCGGCGTGATTGCGAACTCCGTCGACCATGTGCCGCCTCGGGCGATTCGAGAGCGACTGGTCGCACTTGGCTTGGCGCTGCGGTATCCGTTCGTGGAAGTGCCTGCCTGCCGTGAGTGCAACTCGGTGCTCGGGGCGCGTGCTGGATGGACCGTGTCGGATCGGCGCCGGTATGTCAAGCAGGCCTTGAAACGCCGCTATGCCAGCGTGCTCCGTATTCCCGACTGGTCTGATACCGAACTCGCGCAAATGTCGCCGGGGATGCAGAGCTACATCGCCGACGGACTCCAAGTCCGCGATTTTATCCGCCAACGGTTGGCGTTTGCGGTGGCTTGCGCCACAGCGGCGGCTTGAAAGGGGCCTTCACGATGACTGTCCATTACGCCGTCACGTTCGAATTCGAGACCCGGCCGCCGGTGACACACCGAGGCGTGGTGACCGCCGGCCGGGAGCATGTCTGCGCAGCCCGGGCGATCAGAATGGCCCGAACTGCCGTCCGGCCGGTCAACTGGTCCTCGCTGGTCTGCGTGCTCCTAGATCGACTCGATGACGACGCGGCAGAAGACAACGCCGAGATTGCCGTCACCGACTCACCCGACGAGACTTCTTCAGGGGAAGCATGATGGCGACGCCAAAGCCGTCCCGTCGCCCACCGACGACCGTCGCGGACCTGGTGCCCGACCCCCACAACCGCCGCGCTCACCCCACCCGCAACGCCGCCATGATCGCGGCCTCGCTCAAGGACGTGGGCCCGGCCCGCAGCATCGTCATCGACGAGGACAACGTCGTCCACGCCGGGAACGGGGTCGTGGCGGGCGCGCTGGCGGCGGGCATCACCAAGCTCAAGATTGTCGACGTGGACGGCGAGACCCTGGTGGCGGTGCGCCGGTCCGGGCTGTCGGCCGAGCAAAAGACCCGGCTCGCCCTCTACGACAACCGGACCGCCGAGCTTGCCGAGTGGAACGTGCCGCAGCTCGAGGCGGACCTGATCGACGGGACCGACCTGTCGGCGTTTTTCAGCGAGAAGGAACTCGACAAGCTCCTGAAGCGGCAGCCGGCGGCCGAGGCGGGGGCGGTCAGCGAGACGCTCGCCGGGCAATACCTGGTGGTGCTCACCTGCGCGACCGAAGCCGAGCAAGTGCGCCTGCTCGAGCGGTTCACCGAGGAAGGGCTCAATTGCAAGGCGCTGGTGTCGTGACCATGAGTGAGAAGACCACGTCCGGCGGGTCGATCTTTGGCCTCTGGTTGCTGATGTTCTTGGTGATCAAGGCCGGGGGGACGGCATTGGCCGATTGGTCGTGGTGGTGGGTCCTGTTGCCTGTGATTCCGGACCTCGTGCTGATTTTTCGCACTGTCGGGTGGATGTGATGGAAGGGCTCAATTGCAAGGCACTGGTGTCGTGAGCCGAGCGAAGACATTGACGGCGTCCACGTCCGCGCACACTCATACCTGTGCCACGCCAACGTGCCGCTATACGTGGGAGTGCATCACCCTTGTCAAGTGCCATGTGGAGCAAGCGGCGAAGATCAACGGCGCCGGGCCGTGGTGTCACCTCTGCCTCCACGTCGAGATGGCGCAGCGGTACGCGCGGGTCCGGCAGATCGACTTGGCGGTCGCGTGGCCGCCGAAAGAAGGAGCGGCACATGGATAGACGGTCCTTTCTGAAAGCTCCGGCGGCGGCGGCGACGGCCGCGTTGGTAGTGCGGGAAGACGGGAAGGCACCGCTCGAACTCGATCTCGCCGTCTTGCACATGCAGGCCGGGGACGTGCTCGTGCTCTCCGTGCCGGGGTCGATCAGTCAAGAGACCAGCACGCGGCTCACGGCGTGTTTCGAAGCCCGATGGCCGCAGATCACGGTGCTGGTGCTCGGCGACGGCATGAAGGTCGACGGCGTGCTGCGCGGGTTGGCGTGATGACGATGCACGCCGTGCGCCTCGGGCTCCCGCACTGGCAGGTCGGCTACAAGTGCGACCGGCGCGGCGTCCGCTACTGGTGGCTCGATGCCTGGCGCTGGCGGCTGTGCCTCATTCGGCACGCGGCGGACCCGCGATGACGCGCGCGCTCGTGGCGTGTGAACGGTCCGGGCGCGTGCGGAACGCCTTGCGCGCGCACGGCCTCGACGCGTATTCCTGCGATCTCCAGCCGGCGGAGGACGGCAGCCCGTATCACCTCGTCGCCGACGCCCTCACCCTGCTCGACGACGGCTGGGATCTGCTGGTCGCCCACCCGCCGTGTACGTTCCTGTGCGGCTCCGGACTCTTTCGCAATCAGGGGAACCCGGCCCGGCAGCAACGGACCGTGGAGGCGCTCGACTTCGTCCGCGTCCTACTGGCGGCGAAGGTGCGCCATATCGCCGTCGAGAATCCGATCGGGTGCATCGGCACCGCGATTCGGCCGCCCGATCAAATCATCCAGCCGTATCAATTCGGGCACGACGCGAGTAAACGGACGGCGCTCTGGCTGGTGAACCTGCCGGCCCTACGGCATACCGGCTACATTGCCCCGCGCTTCGTCGGCGGGCGGCCTCGGTGGGCCAACCAGACCGACAGCGGACAGAACCGGTTGCCGCCCTCGCCGACGCGCGCCGCCGACCGCGGTCGGACGTATCTCGGCATCGCGGACGCCATGGGCGCGCAGTGGGCCCCGTGGGTGCGCCGAAAGGCAGGAACGCCGTGGAATGCACTCGCGTCGTAGTCTCGTCGGCCGTGCAACGGACGCCGCGCGTCCTCCAGATGGAAGGCCTGTTCGCCGTGCCGCCCTCGGCCCGCGTGGACTTGGCGTGGGACGTCGCCCTGCCGCTCGAGGAGAAGCCGTGGGCGATTGGCCTGATCGTCGGCGCGAGCGGGTCCGGCAAGTCGACCGTCGCCAAAGCCCTCTGGCCGGCGGCGATGGCGAAAGAGTTCACGTGGGACGCGACCAAGAGCGTGCTCGACGCCTTCCCTGCCGCGATGGGCGTGAAGGAAATCGTCGATCTGCTCTCGTCGGTCGGGTTCTCCGATCCGCCGTCGTGGGTGCGGCCGTTCCAGGTGCTCAGCACCGGCGAGCAGTTCCGCGTCGGCATGGCGCGTCGCCTGGCCGAGCACGTCGCGGGCGGCGACCCGATCGTCGTCGACGAATTCACGAGCGTCGTGGACCGCACCGTCGCGCAGATCGGCAGCGCGGCGATTGCGCGCACGATTCGCAAGCGCACCCAGCAACTGATCGCCGTGACCTGCCACGAGGACGTCGAGGCATGGCTCCAGCCGGATTGGATCTACCGGCCCGGCTTGAACACGTTCGACTGGAGGGCGCTTCAACGACCCCCGGCGCTCGAGCTCCGGGTGGCGCGCGTTCATCACCGAGCGTGGACCCTCTTCCGTCACCATCACTACCTCGACACGGACTTGAATACGAGCGCCGTGTGCTTCGTCGCCTTCTGGCAGGACCGCCCAGTGGCGTTCGTGGCGGCGCTCTCCTTCCCGCATCCGATCCGCCCGGGCTGGCGCCTGCACCGGCTGGTCTGTCTGCCGGATTTTCAGGGGGTCGGGATCGGCGTCGCCCTGGCCGATTCGGTGAGCGCGATTCTGCGGGCGACCGGGCGGCCGGTGTTTCGCGTCGCGGCGCATCCGGCGGTGGTGGCGCACTGCGCGCGCTCGACGGCGTGGAAGACGACGCGGGCGCCGGGGTTCGTCAATCCGGTGTGGAAAACGTCGGTGGAGAAAACGCTGAAGCGGTCGCTGTCGCGCACGCGCCTGACGGCGGGGTTCGAATACGTCGGGCCGATCGCGCCGGTCGCCCAGGTGGCGGCGCTGCTGCCCGAGTGGGCCGCCCGCAGCGAGGCGTGGCAGACGCGGCACGCGAAGTGAGGGGGAGACACCATGACGGACGCCGAGCGGCTGGTAGCGGTTGCGAACTTGACGCGCGCAGCGGCGGACTATATTCGCGCCCTCGAAGCCGCGCGCGATGCGGCCTATGCCGAGGGCTGGCGTGTGTGTGCGGCGGAAGCGGAAGCGGCCTACCGCGCCCTCGACGCCGAGCGGGACAAATGGCAAGCGTTGGCGCTGGGGTGTGCCGAAGCCAATACCGCGTTTGCCGCCCGGCTCGCCGCCCTCATTGAGAAGTGGGATCAGCGATACGCGACCGCGCACGGCGTGGAAGGCACGTGCGCCGATGATCTGCGTGCCCTCGTTCGTAGTTATCAGCTAGGGGGGACGCCATGACGGACGCGGCGCGGCTGACACAGGCGATGACCGAACGCACACGGGCGGCCACCACGACGTTGCGGGATGCGGCGCGCGAGGGTCGTCGCATCGACTTCCGCGAGCGCGATCCGTTAGTGATGGCCATTCACGACGCGCTGGACGCCCTCGAAGCCGAGCGCGATCACCTGGCGGCGCAAGTCACGGAACTGAGCAGCCACACGTACCTCCAACTCATGCAGCAACGGGACGCCCTCGAAGCCGAGCGGGACCAGTTAAAGGCGGACATCGACGCAGCACACGAGGTACTCCATGACGGGGCACCGATTCAGCAGGGCACATCGCGTGAAACGCTGCGCACCCTGACGCTCGTGGAGCGCATCCGGGAAGTCTTCGATACGTGCGGCTATCTCGACGACAAGGTGACAGCCGCCGAAGCCGAGCGCGATCACCGCCAGGCGGCGCTCGTCGCCCTCCGGCAGCAGGTGGAACAGTTCACCGAGCGTTGCCGAGAACTGCGAAATAGCAGCCCGAACCTGTTCTATCAGCATGTCGATGCCTTTTGCGCCCGGCTCACCCCCGCGCCGTCCTCCACCCCGCCATGACCGCCGACCCCTCCCTCCTCGAAACGGATCGGCAGATGCGGGCGATACTCGCCGAGGTGACGAAGGAAACGACCCTGTCCTCGATGCAGGCGCTCGTCGACCTCGGGCTGTCCCCGCGCACGGCGCTGGTCTTGGTCGAGGAAACGCTGCGGCATCTCCCCAAGGTGAAACCATGACGACAACACAGACGACGCCGTTCGTGATCGAAGGCCCGGCGATGATCTCGTTCTCCGGGGGCGGACCAGCGGCTACATGCTGCGCCGAATTCTCGACGAGGGGCTGCGGCCGGACGTGCATGTGATCTTTGCCGATACCGGCAAGGAGCGCAACGAAACGTACGACTTCGTACCCGGCACCCCGCCCACCGGAGTGCGGACCCGGCAATGGCCCGGTAACAACCCGCTACTGACCGGGCCATAACCCGCCCGGTTTGGCTCTAGTTGACAATCGGAGCGGTTTGAATGTATGCTTATGGATCGCATACCATCGGGCGTGTCCGATGGGGCGATCCCGAATCAACGGGACTGGAAAGGCACCCGCTATGGCAACAGAGACCGTGCAGTCAAAGGCCCAGATTCACGCCGCTATCGCGAAGCAGATGCGCAAGCACCCCGTCACGAAAGTGGCCCCGCTGCGCGATCTGCCCGGCGACAAGGTGGTGGCCCTCAAGGCGCTGCTGACGGAGATTCTGGGCGAGCTGAGCGAGAACGAGGACATCATCGCCATCGAGGTCGGCAAAATGCGCCGCGTGAAAGGGGCCATCGAGCTCTCTCCGGCGATTGGATTCGTGGGCGGGCTCATCGAAGAGTCGAAACGGCTCGAGCAGTCCGTGAACCGCTTGCGCAACGCCATCGCCTTGCTGGCCTGACCCCACCCCCGCAGACGCCGCCCACCGCGACGGGCGGCGTCCCTTCCCCGCGGCCCCGCCCCCATACTTCGGAAAATCGCCAGCATCCCCCTCGCCGAATTCCCCGACGCGATTTTTTGATCCCCGATGCCTATTTTCGCGGTGGCGCGAGGTAAGGTGCTGCGCGGTCCCCTGGTCCGCGTTTCCTTAACATTTTCGCGCCCCCCCTTTCCGGCGTTTATCGCCGTTCGGATCGCCGTTTCGGACGCTGGGCTGGACGCTCGGGACACTGGGCGGACGCTCAAACGCCGGACGCTCGGACGCCCGGACGCTGGGCCTGGGCTGGCCTGGGCTGGGCTGGGCTGGGGCTGGGCTGGGCTGGACGCTCGCTGCGCCAAGATATTCGCGAAAATCCTTAGCAATTCGCGCAATTACAGAATTGTTATTTACCTGGGTACATGGATCTGGCTGGCTGGCTGGACGCGAAACAGCCAGCCAGCCCCAGCCAGCCAGCCAAAGCCAGCCAAAGCCAGCCAGCCAAAGCCAGCCAGCCAGCCAGCCCAAAACGCTAACGCTCGGACGCTCGGACGCTGGGCTGGACGCTCGGGCTGGGGCTGGACGCTGGGCTGGGGCTGGACGCTGGA